>JACXTT010010378.1_pt1 | contig 12556 bp, 11 predicted proteins | sample 9270951 | NCBI WGS metagenome assembly JACXTT01 (sample SAMN15532306, study PRJNA645909) | rock metagenome | isolation source: weathered quartz diorite | place: Puerto Rico | collected 2017-06-21 | reverse complement strand
GTGCTGGATGGAACCATCAACAACACCGGCACCATTCTCCTCAACGGAGTCAACAGCAGCACTCTTCTCGACGTGAGCGGACCAAACCACGCCGCGACCCTGACGGGCAAAGGCACCGTAATGATGTCCAACAGCGCCAACAACGTGATCGGTGTTTTCGGCGGCGGGCTGACGAACATGAACAACACCATCGAGGGCGCGGGTCATATTGGAAATACCCAGGCGGGGGTGAACAACAAGGGCAAAATTATCGCGAACCAGCCCACTGCGTTGATCATCGATGCCGCTGGTTTCAGCAACCCCGGCACGCTGATCGCAAACAAGAGCAGCCTGCTGGACATCACCGGCCCATTCAGCAATTTTGCGGGCACAACGTTGACCGGCGGAACTTATATGGTCTCGGGCACGTTGCAGTTCAATGGCGCCAACATCGTGAATGATGCCGCAAAGATCACGCTGACGGGAGCTTCTGCCGCGATCATTGACCAGGCCGCCAATGACGGCCTAAGGAACTTTGCTGCCATAACCAGCAAGGGCACGCTCGCTCTGCATTCCGGCAAGACCCTGGTCACGCCGGGAGATTTCAGCAACGCCGGAAAGCTGACGGTGGCGACGGGGACGAAATTTACCACCGGCGGAGCTTACACGCAGACGGGAGGCACAACAACCGTCGACGGCACTCTGACCGCCCCGTCAGGAACGAGCATCCAAGGTGGGAAAGTATTCGGCAAGGGCACGATTGCCAGCGCCGTAGTTTCAAGTGGCGCGTTCACGGCCGGCGATTCACCGACCAGGACGGGAAAGCTTTCTCCTTCCACCTACACCCAGAATGCAAGCGGCAGCCTCAACATCGCGATCGGCGGAGTAACCGCCGGCAAGCAGTATGGCCAGCTCGCCGTAGCCAACGGGGCCAGTCTGAACGGCACCCTCAATCTGACCTTGATCAACAATTTCCTCCCTGCCATTGGGAATACATTCACGATCCTCACATGTAGTGCGCGCTCCGGCCAGTTTGCCACGGTGAACGGTCTCAGCATTAACAGCGGCGAGCATTTTCAAATCAGCTATGGTGCGACCAGCGTGACTTTAACAGTGGCCTCCGGGCCCTAATTGGTAATGAGTGGGAGTCGCATGGTCCGCACATTCTTAAGGGTTTACCCGCACGTCCAAGTACTTCCGTACCGTGTCTAGTACCTTGGTTACTCCATCCGGAGTGACCGTAGCATCATCCGCGTAAACACCACTACGTATAGTGGTATCGACTAGTTAGGGCCCAACTGCTAGAGATAACCTGCAACCCCGGTTAGCTACAATTCCACAAAACACCCCTAAAACCCAACAAAACCCGGAGATTTACGTTGACATGCCCCTCCTACCGGTTGAGATATGCTCAGCACACCAAAATTCACTCGAACGCGTTTAGATCGAGGAACTGGTTCTCCCAATTTCCTCAGCGTTGCCGGGAATGAAGGCCGTGCTGAGAGCTGAATTCTGTGGAAGGGGAAAACAATATGGCCGACTCGCGGGAAGTGATGAACATTCGCCAGGCTTCGCAGTACCTGGGAGTCAGTCCGGACACGCTCTACAAGTACGTGAATGAACAAAAGATTCCGGCGTTCAAGCTGGGCAATCGCTGGCGCTTCAAGAAATCGAAGCTCGACCAGTGGATGGAAGAAAAGTCCATGGAGCTGGAACCGCGGGGCAGCAAGAAGAAACCACGGGCGGCCATGAAAGCGGCCGGGCAGCAGTAAGAAATTCGCTGGCAAAAGGCGGGCACATGTTTGGATTCGGATCGAAGACGATTGTTGGTCTGGATGTGGGCTCTTCGAGCATCAAGGCCGTCGAGCTCAAGAGGACGCGTCAGGGGATCGAAGTGGCGCACCTCGGCCTGGAACCGATCGCTCCCGATATCGTCGTGGATTCCATGATCGTGGACTCAGGCACGGTTTCGAGCGCGATTGCGAAGCTGTTCACCGATACCGAGATCAAGGCCAAAGCCGTAGCCACCGCCGTGAGCGGACACTCCGTGATCGTGAAGAAGATCTCGCTGCCTTCGATGAGCGATCAGGAACTGGCGGATACCATTCAGAAGGAAGCCGCGCAACACATTCCTTTCGATCTCGCTGACGTCAACCTCGACTATCAGATCCTCTCCGACGACGCCACCAGCCCGCAGATGGACGTTCTGCTCGTTGCCGTCAAGAAGGACAAGATTCTCAACTACACCAACGTACTCTCGATGGCGGGCAAAACTCCCGCTATCGTGGACATCGATGCGTTGGCTTTGCAGAACTGCTACGAGTACAACTACGAGCCCGCACCGACCCAAGTAGTCGCCCTGCTCAACCTGGGCGCGAGCGTGATGAACATCAACATCGTCAAAGGCACAACGCCATTGTTCCCGCGTGACGTCTCGGTGGGCGGACATCAGTACACCGACTCGCTACAGAAAGAACTCGATCTCAGTTTCGACGACGCCGAATCGCTGAAGCTGGGCCGTAAGGTCGGAACCGTGCACGACGACGCCAAGACGCCGATCCTGCAGCAAGTGACGGAAATCATCGTGCTCGAAATTCAGAAGACGTTCGATTTCTTCCGGGCCAGCGCGGCCGGCGAGCATATCGAAAAGATTTACCTGGCCGGCGGTTCGGCCAAGGTTCCGGGTCTGGTGGAAGCTTTACGCCAGGAGTTCTCCATGCCGGTGGAGCTGTTCAATCCGTTCCAGAAAGTGCTGGCGCCTGTCGAGGGACCAGGAGCGGAACTGGTGGAACAGAATGCCGGACAGTTGGCAGTGGCTGTGGGCTTGGCCCTGAGGAGTTTTGAAAAGCTATGATCCGAATCAACCTGCTGGGTGCTCCGAAACCGAAAAGCGGCAAGAAGGGCGCCGCCGTCAGCATGCCGTCCTTTGAAGGCGGGGGTGGTGGCGGTTCGCCCATGCTGCAAGTGGCAGCCGTGCTGGTGATCTTTGCCTTGGGTAATGGCGCCTACTGGTACCACCTCGATCGCGAGAAGAAAGCCATCGCGACCCAGATGCGGCTGGCGGAACAGAAAAACCGCGAACTGGCCGACATCAAGGCGCGTTACCTCGAGCGTCAAAGACAGGCCGATGCCTACAAGCGGCGCGTCGATGTGATCGATAACCTGCGCTCCAACCAGAGCGGCCCGGTCAACCTGCTGGCCATGATTGGCGAGACCGTGAACAGCACCGAAGCGGTCTGGCTGAACAGCATGCAGGACCAGGGCGCCAACGTCGCCATTGACGGCATGGCCCTGAGCAACGATGCCGTCGCCAACCTGATCTCCAACCTGCAAAAGACAGGTTACTTCCGCAACATCGAGATCAAGGAAAGCATTCAGGACGAGCAAGTCAAGGACATGCAGGCGTTTCAATTCACGCTGACCTGCGAAAAGGCGAAGTCGTAAAGGCGGACGCTATGAATTTCGGTGAATTGTCAGGTGTGAAGCTTCTCGGCGTGCTGGTGCTGGCGGGAATCGTCGGCAGCGTGGCGCTCTTCTACACCATCTTCAAGTCCGAGCGCGACGAAAACGCGGCGGCCCAGATCAAGCTACAAGCCAAACTGCGCGAGAACGCGGAGCTGGAAGCCTACAAACCAAAGCTGGCCGACATCGAGCGCCAACTGGCCAGTCTGAAGCAGCAGCTCGAGATCGAGCGGCGCATCGTGCCCGATGAAAAGGAAGTGGACAACTTCATGCGCATGGTGAGCGGCGAAGCCCGCAAGGCGGGCGTCGAAATCCGGCGCTACACGGCGCGGCCGGTCAGCGCGCGCGACTTTTATACGGAAGTGCCCTTCGAAGTCGAGCTCGATGGTCCGTACTACTCGATGCTCGGATTCTTCGACCGGGTAAGCAAGCTGGAGCGCATCGTGAACGTCAACGGCCTGCTGGTGGCTTCGACCCGCAAGCCCTCGGACGCCAAAGCGAAGAAGACGTATCAGTACGCGCCCAACGAGAGCGTGGTGGCCACGTGCCTCACGACCACATATTTCAGTCATGATATGGAACCGCCGGCTGCGGCGGCGGCCAAGCCGGGACAACCGGCGAAAAAATAAGGGGGACACGATGAAGCGGACGACCGGCATTCTCGTTTGCACACTGGCCGCAGGCATGGCCTGGGGGCAGAGTCCCGAGATCATCCAGAACACGCGCACCATGATGAACACGGTGCAGAAGAACAACACGGCTGCGTCCAACCAGGCGCTGGGGATCAACCAGCCGGTGGCGAAAGACTCAGCCACCAAACCCGCGGCTACTCAAGTGAAGACGAGCGCAGCGGTGGTGAAGAGCAGCGCAGCCCCTTCCAAGGCCAGCGTGGTTCCGGCCAAGGCCAACGTTTCGGCAAAGGCCAGCGTCCCAGCCAAGGCCACGGTTGCGGCTAAGACGAATGTTCCGGCCAAGGCCAACCCGACGTCGGCCAAGCCCAGCACGGGTGCCGCTTCGACGACGTCGAAGTCAGCTGTGCCTTTCACGCAGAAGAAGGCTGCCGGCGCGAGCCCAGCGCCAAAAGTCTCGGTCAAACAGATGCCTGCGAAGAAGGAAGCCAAGCCGGTGGCGGCGCACAAAAAAGTAGCAGCGGCTTCCAAGACCAGCGCACCTGCGGCAACGTCCAGCACCGGTAGCGACACCGCCAACGCGGGTCAATCCGAAGCCGGCGAAGACGATTCCAAGGATGCACAGGACAAGAAGTGGAGTATGTCAGGGAAGCGCGATCCTTTTATTAGCCCAGTGGTAAATCATGCCGGCGGTTCGGGATGCAGCACCGGCAAGAAGTGCCTGGAAATCGGCGCCATCAATCTGCGCGGAGTAGTTCATTCCGACGCCGCCGGTTTCATTGCGGTGGTAACCAACAGTCTGAACAAAGCATATTTCCTGCGGGAAAACGATCCGGTGTTTGACGGCTACGTAGTCAAGATCACCGGCGATTCCATCATCTTCAAGGAAACGATGCAGGACCGGTTGGGCAAGAGCTTTACGCGCGAAGTGGTGAAAAAGATTACGACCCCGGCCGTGTAGGCCAGGTTTCTGAGTTCGAAGAAATATAGGGGCGAAAGAGCCTCCGATGGGGAGATACGAAATGCGAAAGCAACTGCTGGGTCTCATTCTTCCGCTGCTGGCGTTCGTGCTGATCGCGGCCGCGGCTGACATGCCGGGCAAAGGGGTGGCTGCGGCCTCCGCTTTGCAACGGCTCGAGGTGGCGCACAGCCAGGACGGCCTGAGTGTCGAATTCACGGCCAAAGGCGTGGTCGCGCCCAAGGTGACGACGCTCGACTCCCCGGCGCGCATCGTCGTTGACCTTCCCAACACCGTGATGGCCACAGGACAGCACCAGATCAGTGTCGGCAATAACGGCGTGAAAACGGTGCGCATTGGCATGAACGGCCAGGTTCCGCCCACCACGCGCGTGGTGGTGGACCTTGACTCCGCTCGCCAGTCCGAGTTGGTCTCCGGTAAGGACGGCCATTTCACGCTGAAGATCCAGGACGCGACGCTCGCCAAGCACACAGTTGCACCCGCTGTTCAGGCCGTAGCTGCCAGCTCCGCGCCGAAACTGGTGCCGGCGTCTGCCACGGTGATGGCAAACTCAACGGCTCCCGTCCCCGCTGCAGCAGAGCCTACAGTCAAGCCCGTTGCCTTCGCTTTTGTCGAGCCCAAGTACACCGCCAAGGACGACAAAGCGGCTCCTGCGGTCGAGCCTGCTGTAAAAGCTCAGGACGCGGCCGCACGCTTTGCCGACAAGACTGCCACCGAACTGGTCGCTGTCAACACCCACGCCGCCATGCGCCAGGACGCGGGCAGCGGGCCGGCGGTCCAGCCGGCCGTGAACCTCGCGGCTGAACAGAAGGCCCAGATGTCGCAGACCCAGGCGACCAGCGGTCCCAAGTACACCGGTGAGCCGATCTCGGTCAACCTCAAGGATGTGGATTTGAAAGATTTCTTCCGCCTCATCCACGAGATCAGCGGACTGAACGTGGTCCTCGATCCCCAGGTGCACGGCAGCCTGACCATCGTGCTCGATGACGTGCCATGGGACCAGGCTCTCGACATCGTGCTCAAGAACAATGATTTGTCCCGCCAGCTCGAAGGCAATGTGCTCCGCATCGCAACCGTGGACACGCTCAAGAAAGAAGCCGAGAACCGGCGCGCCCAGATTGAAGCCGAAGCGCTCGCAGTCGATAAAGTTACGATCACCCGCTTCCTCAGCTATGCCCACTCCAAGGACGTAGTGCCGACCATCAAGAAGTTCCTCAGCCAGCGGGGCGACGTGGTCTCCGATGACCGCACCAACGCGCTGATCATCTCCGATATCCCCGCGGTCCTGCCGCAGGTGGACCGGCTGATCCAACAGATGGACCGCAAGACCCAGGAAGTTGAAATTGAAGCCCGTGTCGTGGCCGCCACCCGCAGCTTCGCCCGTGACATCGGCACGCAGCTTGGTTTCGGTTGGGGCAACGGCCCGACCGCGATCGGCGGCGTACAGGCCGTTGGCACTACGCCGACGACGGTCGGCAACGGCCTCGTGCCTAACCCGTTGTATATCATTAGCGGCGGAGGCACCACCGGCACCCAGATCCCGCTGTTCTCGAACCTGGGCTTGACCCAGCCGACCAGCGGAATCCAGTTCTCGAACGCGACCAACAACATGCGGATCGACTTCCTGCTCAGCATGGCGGAGTCGCGCGGACTGCTGAAAATTCTTTCCCGTCCGCGGGTGGTGACGCAGAACAATATCCAGGCCGTCGTGAAACAGGGCGTGCGCGTGCCCATCGTCACGCAGGCCCAGTTGGGCGGGCCGCCCACCGTCACCTACGTGGACGCGTTTCTGCGCCTGACGGTGACTCCGCAGATTACTTCGGAAGGCACGATCTTCCTGAACGTGGACGTGGAAAACACCACGCCTGACTTTGGCCACACTATCCAGGGAAACCCGACCTTGATTACCCAGCAGGCGACCACCCAGGTCCTGGTCACCGATGGCGGCACGGTCGTGATCGGTGGCGTGATCCAGACTCAAAACTCTCTGAATATTTCGCAGGTGCCTCTGCTCGGCGATATCCCGTACCTTGGCAACCTGTTCAAACACCGCTCGGTGTCAACCGCCAATCAGGAACTGATTTTCTTTATCACACCGCGCATCATTCAGACGTAACCCGAAGTTGATGCAGCCACGGCCGCCGGCTTTCTCGAAAAAACAGTCGAGAAGCCGGCGGCTTTGTTTTGCGTTCTCAGTTCTCGGTTCTCAGTCTCACTGCAACCGCACTGCTCTTACTGAGAACAGAGAACCGGGAACTGAGAACTGCTTCTTGCTACACTCCTCCCATGGATCACCCTGGCCGCCAACAGCGTCTTCAGGCTGCACTCGCTGAGAACAAGTTGGACTGGCTCCTGGTTACGCATCTCCCGAATATTCGCTATTTATCCGGCTTTACCGGCAGCGCGGGGGCGCTGCTGATGGGTGAGCAGCGAGCGACGTTCTTCACCGACGGACGGTATATCACGCAAGCGCGCGCCGAAGTATCGGGTGCCCGAATCGTCATCGCTCGCAAGGCTCCCGTACTGGCCGCCATAGAACTCCTGGCCGCTTCCCGAAGTAGGACGCCGCAAAGGCTCGGCCTCGAGCCGCACTCGGTCACGGTCGGCCAGCGCGACCAGCTAGCTGCAATACTGCCGCGCAAATGGAGATTCGTTTCTGCTCCCACTCTGATCGAGCGGGCGCGCATGGTCAAGGACAAAGAAGAAATTCGCCGCATCCGCGCTGCCATCCAGCTCGGCGCCGGACTGTTCCAAATCGCGCGCAAGAAGATTCGCCCGGGAGTGAAAGAAGTGGAGGTGGCCGCGGCCATGGAATATGAAGCGCGACAGGCCGGTGCCGAAGGCATGTCGTTTTCGACCATCATTGCTGCCGGCAAGCGCTCGGCGGTTGTGCATGGCCGCGCTTCGGGGGCTCGCATCCCGCGCCGCGGATTCGTCGTCTGCGACTTCGGTGTTATACTCGCCGGTTATTGTTCGGATCGCACGCGCACCGTGCATGTGGGGCGTTCAACCTACGGTGCGCGGCAGATGTATCAGGCCGTGCTCGAAGCTCAACAAGCTGCGATTGCCCAGGTTCGGCCCGAGGTGACCGCCGCAGATGTAGATGCGGCGGCTCGTAAGGTATTGCGGAAGCATCGCTTAGCTCGATTCTTTAGCCATTCTACTGGGCATGGTTTAGGATTAGAGATCCACGAGGCTCCGCGCTTGGCCGCGGGTCAGACGCAGGAATTGGAGCCCGGCATGGTGATTACCATCGAGCCCGGAGCTTATATCCCGGGAAAGCAGGGTGTACGGATCGAGGATGTGGTAGTCGTCACTTCCACTGGCTGCGAAGTGCTGACGCCCACGGATAAGGAACTCATCATTGTTTAGGTAAATCGGCCGGCGCAAAAACGGCTGCCGGTTCCCGCTGCGTCGCCGGCGGGATGTTACGAGCGGAACCCTCCACTTACGATGAATCAAAAAGAGCTGAAAGAACTCATCGAGTTCTTAATCGAAAAGGACATCGCCGAATTCGAACTCGAGCGCGGCGATGTCAAGGTGAAGATCAAGCGCGCCGCCGAACCCGTGCCTCTGCCGCTGCCCGACTCGCGGTACATAGCCGTTCATCCGGCGGGCGCACCCGCTGCCGCCCCGCCAGCGTCAGCGGCGACTCACGCTGCCCCAGCCGTGCCGGCCGCGCCGGCGCCTGAAGAGGACCTCCAGAGTGTGCGCTCACCGATCGTTGGCACTTTTTATGAGGCGCCATCTCCTGGAGCGCCGCCCTTCGTAAAGGTGGGCGATCACGTCGAGGTTGGCCAGATCCTCTGCATCGTCGAGGCCATGAAGCTGATGAATGAAATCGAATGCGATGTGGCCGGAGAAGTGATCAAAAAGCTGGTTGCCAACGGCCAGCCCATCGAATACGGACAGGAACTGTTTGCCATCCGACCGGAAAAATAGCTTGCGGCTCGCAGCTGGCAGCCAGCAGGAATCTCCCGGCCCCTGCGAGCTTGACGCTTTCTCCTGCCGGCCGCCAACTGCAAGCTGCAAACTATGTTTAAAAAGATCCTGGTAGCCAATCGCGGCGAGATTGCCCTGCGCGTCATCTGTGCGTGCAAGGAACTCGGCATTCGCGCCGTCGCGATCTACAGCGAGGCCGATCGTAACTCGCTGCACGTCCGCTTTGCCGATGAAGCGATCTGTATAGGCCCGCCTCAGCTGTCCCAGAGTTACCTGAATATTCCCGCAGTCATCAGCGCGGCGGAAATCGCCAACGTGGACGCGATCCACCCCGGCTACGGCCTGTTGTCGGAGAATGCCAACTTTGCCGAGGTTTGCGAGTCTTGCCGCATCAAGTTCATCGGGCCCACGCCGGATGTCATTCGGCTCATGGGTGAAAAAGAGAAGGCCCGAGCCGCCATGAAGCAGCACGGCGTGCCCATCCTCCCTGGCTCGGACGGTGTGGTGGCTTCTGATGTGGAAGCAATAGAGTGGGCCCGCCAGGTCGGGTTTCCGGTCATTATCAAGGCTTCGGCGGGCGGCGGCGGCCGGGGCATGCGCATCGTTCGTAACGAAGAAGAATTGCCCGCCCTCTACGTCCAGGCGCAGTCGGAAGCGTCGAAGGCCTTTGGCAACGGCGACCTCTACATGGAGAAGTACGTCGAAAACCCGCGGCACATCGAATTCCAGGTGCTCGCCGACGAGCACGGGAACGTCGCGAGTTTAGGAGAGCGCGAATGCTCTATCCAGCGCCGCCATCAGAAGCTCCTCGAAGAATCGCCCTCGGTCCAGGTCACACCTGAACTTCGTCAACAGATTGGCGACGTTTTAAGCAAGACACTGAGCGCGGTCGGTTACCGCAACGCGGGCACTGTCGAGTTCCTCATGGACCAGGATCGTCGCCTCCACTTCATCGAGATGAACACTCGCATCCAGGTGGAGCATCCTGTCACCGAGATGGTTACCGATGTGGATTTGGTCAAAAGCCAGATCATGATTGCCGCCGGAGCGAATCTTGCCGACGTCCTGCAAGGGCCGATCGTGCATCGCGGGCATGCTATCGAATGCCGCATCAATGCCGAACATCCCGAGAAGTTCACTCCGTCGGCCGGCAAGATCACCACCTTCAATCCGCCGGGCGGTACCGGGGTACGCATCGACACCGCCGCCTATACCGAAGGCACGATTCCACCTTATTACGATTCCCTAATTGCGAAACTCGTGGTCCGCGGCAAAGACCGCAACGAGGCCATCTCGCGTATGGGGCGTGCGCTCGAGATGTTCATCGTGGAAGGAATCTACACGACGATCCCTCTACATCGTCGTATCCTCGCCGATCCCGACTTTCGCGCCGGCAAGTTCGACACTGGATTCATCGAGCGATTTCTCGCGAAGAAACTGGAGATGGCAGGGTGAGAACGGAAGAAGTAAGAGAGGCCATAGAACACGTTCCTCGGATCAACGCCGACAAGGACAGGACTTTGCGAGTTGCCTGGAGAACTCGTTTCGTATCAGGGCATCGCTTTAGCGATGGCGAGAACAGCATTTATTTATCGTCCCCTTTAGGGGCTGACCTTCGCCTGTCGAATTTTTCCGCACGCCACTCAGCCGCGCCGCAAGAATTCGGATTTTGGGTGGCGCGGCGCTTCAGCGCTGCGATCAGAGCTCTTTTTAAATATAGGGCCTTAGCAGGCTGTGAAAAAAGCCATGAATGTCAGCACCACCGTGGAAGAGCGGCCCTTCAGGGCCGCGTTAAGCGTTGGAAATGTGTACGGGCTTTAGCCCCTGCGGCTCGGATTCTGCTATCGATCGCACTGGCGATGTTTCCAGTAAGCATCGCCCTCGCCCAGCAATCCACCTCCAACGAAGAGATCCCTATCGCCCGTTGCGACGTCCTGCCAGTCGTCCAAGTCAAAGTTGCCGGACAAGACATGCGCTTCCTCCTCGACACCGGTGCCACCACGATCCTGAACCTCAAAGCATTCTCAGCCGGGACCTCCAAGAAAATTCATATAGATTCCTGGCAAGGCTCGGCCGCCACCAGCGCGCGAGAAGTGTCCCTATCTGATTTCCAACTAGGCAGTCACAACCTGCACGATCTCAAGCTGCCCGCCATCGACCTGAGCCCCATCGGCAAAGCCTGCGGCGGCGCGATCGATGGCATTCTCGGCGTCGACCTGCTCGACCGCATGGGCGTGACCATCGATCTACAAAGAAAAGTCGCGGTGCTGAACATGGCGCCCGCAGAATCAAAAGCGCGCTTCGACGAGATGGAAACCGCAATGCACCACTGCAACGTTGCTTTCAATCAGGCGAAGGCGGCTGAACTGGAAGACTGCTTCGATCCCGAGATCGTGCTTTACACCCAGCACGGAGAATTCCGCGGCCGCAAACAGGTCATGCAATATCTGAACGAGCAGTATTTCAAGGATGCGAAGCACCTGAGTTTCGAGATGTCACCGCACGACATCCGCAGCTTCGGCGACGCGCTCTGGTATTCCTACGACTACAGCATGGACAAAGGCTCCGAACACCGCGCTGGACACGGCGTTGCCATGTGCCGCCGCCAGGAAGGGAAGTGGCACATCCTGAATATGCACAACGCGCTCGTGGAGCCCGCGAGTGCAGCCAAACCGTAGCAAGGCGTTCGAAAATCATGGCCTCAATACAACTTCCCCGGCTCTACGCGATTCTCGACGCTTCGTTCTTCCCGGATGCCGGCGCGATGTTCGCCGCCGCGGAGGAACTCATCGCCTCCGGCGTCACCCTTCTCCAATATCGCAACAAGCAAGGCAGCGCTCGCCAGATGCTCGAACACGCCCACGCCCTAAGACGGATTATTCGCTCCAGCGCAAAACTCATCATGAACGACCGCGCCGATCTCTGCTTGGCCGCGGGTTTCGATGGCCTACACATCGGACAAGATGACCTCTCTCCTGAATCCGCCCGCCGCATCCTCGGACCGGATCGCTGGCTCGGTCTCTCCACCCACAATCCCGAGCAGATCGCTGAAGCCGACAACACCGATGCCGACTACCTCGCCATAGGCCCAGTGTTCGCGACCACAAGCAAAGCGAACCCCGATCCCGCGATCGGCCTCGAAGGCGTGCGCCGTGCAAGGCAACTGACCGGCAAGGCACTGGTCGCGATTGGCGGCATTACCCGTGCTAATGCCCGATCCGTAATTGAAGCCGGGGCCGACAGCGTGGCAGTGATATCTGACTTGTTACGGGATCCCCGCAAATCAGCAGAGGCTTTTTTCGAGGTTCTGAGGTAAATTTGGAGCCTCGTAACAGTTTTGTTTGCAAGGGCTGTTGCCCGAGGCACTGAGGAAACAAGATTTTGTATCAGGGCATCGCTTCAGCGATGCCGCAACCGTTGCGAGTTCACGAGCGCCTTAGGCGCTGCTGTTGTGAGTCAGCATCGGAGGCGGGCCAGAGGCTCGTCCCACACAAGAACCCAGGAGATTCGTGAGTACCGACGTCAAACCTCCAGCCCCCGCAACCCGCGCCGACGATTGGGCCAT
>JACXTT010010377.1_pt1 | contig 12556 bp, 12 predicted proteins | sample 9270951 | NCBI WGS metagenome assembly JACXTT01 (sample SAMN15532306, study PRJNA645909) | rock metagenome | isolation source: weathered quartz diorite | place: Puerto Rico | collected 2017-06-21 | reverse complement strand
CCCGGCGCCTCGAAAGATTAAGCGGCGAAGGTGTTAAAGAACAGACGGCCGACTATGTTGAAGTAAAAGGCGGGAACATCGACCGGGGGTTTGAGATTGAAACCGATATGCTGCATCATCACCAGGGCCGACTTGGCGCGCGTCACGGGAAAGAACCAGAAGGCCAGATTGAGCGAGTTCGCCGCCAGCCAGCCTGCGCCGGCGGCGAGATATAGATTCGGGATGAGCGCGCCGGCAATCATCGATACTCCGTACAAAAAGAGGCCGAGCGATGCTCCGTAGTACCCCATCCACGGCGCTACGGGAACCGGGAATTCGGGGAACACCGCACTATGCGCCAGGTTCACTACCATCGCCGGAAGAAATGAAAGTGCGGCAATATGAAAGATGCCGACCATACCGCGAACGAAGTTCAAATTCCCGGCAAAGATGGGAAGCGACCGCGTAAACTCGCGAGTTCCTTGCCGGTATTCCCAAAGCAGACATCCCGCGCCAAGAAACGCGAAAGCCACGCCCCAGACCCGGTAGGCGCCATTATAGACGTCAAAGCAGCTCGGATCCGCCGGACCGCGCCCGTCCATCAGGTCGCTATACGTTCGGTTGACACAGATCCAGCAATTCACCGTCAGGATGCCAAACCACGCGAAAAACGCCGTGCGGGTTTCCCGCCACACCTTATGCGTCAACGCCACCAGCTTTTTCATGGCCGGCGCGCCCCCCTTCACTTATCTCAAGAATCTGGAAAACAGCGTAGTCAACGATAGAGGATGGACCTGCACTGAGATCGCGCCCAACTTCTGAATGATCGCAACCGACTCGTTCGAGTTGTTCGACATCACCCACTCGGCCGTGCGGCCTTCCGCTCGCACGTACTCTACGCCTGAAACTGGAAGAGAGGGTAACACGGGCGTATCTTCGGTGAAATGGGCTGTCACAAGCCGCCACTGCGAGGTGATGTCGTCTACGGAAGCGGTCAGCACCATGCGGCCCGCTTGAAAGAACAATGCGCGATCGGCGATGGCTTCGACGCGTTCGGGATTGTTGGTGGCGATTATCAGCGTGGAATGGCCTTCGCTCACCGACTCGACGAGCGCCTGAAGCGCGGTGCGGGCGGCGCCGGGATCGACATCGTCGAATGGCTCGTCAAGCAGCAGTAGATCGGGCGCGTGACAGAGGGCGAGCGCCGTGCTGAGCATGGCGCGATTTGTAGGAGAAAGTACGCGGACCTTCAGATGAGGGGGAAGCTCGAAATAGTCCAGCAGGCGGGCTTCGAGATGGTCTTGCCAGGTGGGATACAACGCCTTTGCGAACCGGCACATCTCGGCGACAGTGAAGTTTTCGTAGACGTTTTTGTTCTGGGGAACGTATCCGCACATCGCCCGTATCGCGCGGGCTGGTCTACGATGAAACGGATCGAGGCCCAGCACCCGCATCGACCCTGCTCTGTGAGTAAACAATCCGAGCGCGCTCTTCAGGAGAGCCGATTTCCCGGACCCCGTACGACCGAGGAGTACTGCGACGGAATTCCTCGGTATCGTAACGGTTACGTCTTTTAAGACTGGACGATCCTTGATGCAAACGGTTAAGTCTGCGGCTTCAATGACCGCCGGCGGCTGTGGCATGAATCGCTTCGACTGACTCGGGTATCAGTTCCGCCTCGAAAGTTCTGCGAATTTCCTCGCTGGAAAATCCTTCAGCTTTCAAACGGATCACCACCGTCCGGACATGCTCTGCGGCAAGACGGATCTTCTCGGGCTTCTCATTGGAAACCCATTGTGTCCTGACGTACGCTCCAGAACCCATACGGAGGTCGATCACCCCTTGATGCTCGAGTTCGGTGTACGCCTTGATGACGGTGTTAGGACTAATGACAAGTTGGGTAGCGAGATTACGCACACTGGGAAGAGCGTCCCCAGGACGAATCACGCCAGTTTCGATCAGGTGCTTGACCTGCTCGATGATTTGCAGATAAACGGGTAAACCGGTTGAGGAGTTTATCTTAATCATAAGCCGAGTCTAACATGCGGTGCAATGAAACGGCACTCCCATAAATCTATTACTTTTCGATGCGTGGCGAACCGGGAATTCGCTAAGCTCGGATTATATGGCTTTCGAACGAGAATTGCACTTCGCGCGAGTCGCCGCACGGCAGGCCGCGGCCAACGCGTTGCGCATCCAACGGGCCGGCGTGTCGCCTGAATCCAAGGCGGACGCATCTCCAGTCACCATCGCCGATAAAGAAGGAGAGAAGATCATCGCTGGCATCTTGAATGCCCAATTTCCCGACGATGGAATTCTCGGCGAAGAAGGTTCCGCTACGGAGTCGCGATCCGGGCGGCGTTGGATTATCGACCCGATCGACGGCACGCGCGACTTCGTTCGCGGCAATCTGCTGTGGGCGGTGCTCATTGGCCTCGAAGGCGCGGACGGCGAGGTGAAAGCCGGCGTCGCGCATTTTCCGATGCTCGATCAGATGTGGTTCGCCGCCCGCGGACTCGGCGCCTATTGCAACGATCGCCGCGTGCAGCCATCCGATAAAAAGGAGGCGTCCGATTCCGTGTTGATGGTCAACATCGGCAACAAAATCGCACACCGCGCCGATTCCGCGGAGTGGGTTTCGTTTGTCGGCCGCTTTTGGGCCTATCGCTGTCTTGGCGGAGCGGTGGACGCCACGATGGTCATCGGCGGCCAGGCGGACGTTTGGATCGAACCGAAGGCCGAGCCTTGGGACTTCGCACCCTTCCAGGTGATCGCCGAAGAGGCGGGCGCCAAATACTTCTCGTTCCAGGGCAACCGCAGCATTCGCGATGGTTCCGCCGTGGTCTGCGCGCCGGGCCTCGAAGCCGAAGTAAAGCAGTTTCTGAGCGGCCTTTCACTTGCAACTGACTTGTAAGTGGCGCTTGACACAGGGGCCTGGATAAGAGCATACTGGGGTCAAGTAGATGCAACTCGGTGTCAATAGCTCGCGGCAGACACTCCTGGACCTCCGGGACGGCGAGCGTGGACTTCTTGAAGCCATTGATCTGCCGTTTGACCTCGCCACGAGACTGATGGAAATGGGCTTCCTGCCCGGTTCCATGATATCGCCAGGGCACGCCGCTCCGGGCGGAGACCCTCGCGTATTCCGTGTCGATGGTTCTGAAGTCGCAATCCGGCGGGAGACCGCGGCCTGCGTTCGTATTACCCGTCAGCCGTAAACAATCATCAGGTCATGAGCGATTGCCATACTGGCGCGACTGCAATCGCCTCTGTTGCAGCAACCGTCGCCACAAATCATCTCGTCGCCATTGTAGGGCCGCCCAACGCGGGCAAGTCCACGCTGTTCAACCGCCTGACCGGCTTGCGTCAGAAGGTTGCGAACTTTCCCGGCGTCACCGTCGAACATCATCTCGGCAAGGTCAAACTTCCTGCGGACGGACGGGAGATTTCGCTCGTCGATTTGCCAGGGGTCTATAGCCTCAATCCACGGTCCGAAGACGAACGCGTCACGCACGACGTCCTCACCGGCAAAATGGAAGGCTTACCCAAACCCGACTCCGTCCTGCTCATTCTCGACAGCACAAACCTGTCGCGCCACCTGCTTCTCGCGGCCCCTGTGCTTAGCCTCGGCCTGCCCACGCTGGTCGTATTGAATATGGTGGACGATTTGCGCCGCCGGCAAGGCGACCTCGACGCCGCGATCCTCGCCAGCGAACTTGGCGCGCCCGTTGCGCTGATCAGCGCCACCAAGGGTGAAGGGCTCGAGAAAGTGTGGCAGTTTCTCGCTGGCAGCACCATCGCCGCCGCGCCGCCCATGGCTCGCCGCATCGAACTGCCGGTGATTCAGGATGTCCCCAGTTGCCACAAGTGGGCCGGCATCGTTGGACGCCGCGCCGATTATCGCGCGCCCGAGCCTCCCATGTGGACCCGCCGGCTCGACCGCATCTTTCTGCATCCCCTGGCTGGTCCAGTGATCTTTGCGCTGGTGGTGGTGACGGTCTTTCAATCCATCTTCAAGTGGGCTCGCCCGCTCATGGATCTGGTGGATTCGGGCATCTCGCATTCCGGCGCGTGGCTGGGATCGATGATGCCCGAATCGGCGCTCAAGTCGCTGCTCATCGATGGCGTTTGGAACGGCGTGGGATCGGTGGTCGTGTTCCTGCCGCAGATCCTGTTGCTCTTTCTCTTTATCGGCATCCTCGAAGATTCAGGCTATCTGGCCCGCGCGGCCCTGATTTCAGATCGCACCATGGCGAGCTTCGGCTTGCAGGGCAAATCATTCATCCCGCTGCTATCCGCCTATGCCTGCGCGGTGCCCGCGATCATGTCGGCGCGCACCATCGAGAATCCGCGAGATCGTCTCGCGACGATTCTGATCGCGCCGTTCATGACCTGTTCGGCGCGGCTGCCCGTGTACATCCTGCTGATCGCAGCCTTCGTACCGGAGCGCGAATTATTGGGCGGCTTTCTGGGCACGCGCGCCGCGGCGATGCTGGGGCTCTACATTCTGGGGTTCCTGGCGGCGATCTTTACCGCAAAACTATTGAAGTCCACCATCCTCAAAACCAAGCGCACGGCCTTTTTGCTCGAGATGCCGCCCTACCGCTGGCCCACTTGGCGCACGTTGGGGCTGCGGCTATACGATCGCGGCAAAGTGTTCCTTTATCGCGCGGGCACCGTGATTCTAATGGTGGCGGTAGGTCTGTGGGTGCTCGCGAACTTCCCGCGCAAAGCCGACGGCAAGGCGCCGGAGATCGGCGATAGCGTCGCAGGCATGATTGGCAAGACGGTGGAGCCTGTCATCCAGCCGCTTGGTTTCAACTGGAAGATCGGCATCGGGCTCATCACCTCGCTCGCCGCGCGCGAAGTGATCATCGGCACGCTCGGCACGATCTACGGCATCGAGGACAGTAGCAAGAAAGAGGGTCCGCACGAAGGACTGCAGGAAGCCTTGCGCAAAGATCTATCGCCGGCCGGCGCCGCGGCATTGCTGGTCTTTTTTGCGTTCGCGATGCAGTGCACCTCGACGCTGGCTGTGGTCCGGCGCGAAACCGGAACGTGGAAATGGCCCGCCGCGCAGTTCGCCTACATGGGATTCTTGGCCTACTCTTGCGCCTGGATCACGTTCCATATCGTCCAGTCGTTGAGCTAGCTGACCACGCCGTCGAACGGCTCGCCAGTGCAACCGATGCCGCAGCTTGCAGGAACTTCGGCTACCATGCGCACCGCGTCGAGAACGATGGGTACGGCGCGACGGGAGATGCGGCTGCCATCGGACATCTCCTCCGCGATTGTGAACGGCCGGACCCCTTCAGCCGGATTGGAGATGGACTGCAGCGCGGCGAAGTGCATGCCCATCTGCCGCGCGTAGATAGCCTCTGTGCCTACGTTGTGCGTCACGAGGTCGCCGCCGAGTTTGGCGTACATGCGGATCTCGGCGGGCGTCTCGTAACGATTGGGCTGGCTCTGCACCAGCACCGCGTCTTTGCGAACACGCTCACCCCGCTGCGCAGCGGCCTGTTCGAGAAGGGCGCTTAGGTGTGGACAGAACGGCGGATTGAAACGCGCGCGAATCGACGGACGAAGCATGCCAGAGGCTTCCCACACGTTTGACGGGCGTTCCTTGTTGAAGTCCAGCAGGTCGACCGGCAGGACGAGGTCGCCTACCGCGTAATCCTCGCGGATGCCTCCGCTCGTGGCGCCTCCGAACGTGTAGCGAACACCCAGTTGATGCAGCGCCGCGAACATGCGGACGAAGTTGACGCCATTGAGGCGGTCCTTACGATCGCCAGGCTCCTCGGAATAGCCGTGAAAACGGATGTAGTAAAACGGCGTGCCCTGATAAGAGAGACGCTGGATGCGAGGGCTCGGGCCGGCCGGGGTTTCGATGGTAAAGTCCCCGTGGCTGGTGACTAGGCCCTCCCCGAACGGACCTGCAAGTTCAAACGTGGTTCCGCCGAGTACAGCGATGTTCGAGTGGTCCATGCTCTCAGGATGCAGCGGGCTCGGCCTTGAAGCCATACGTTTCGTAGCGCCAGTCGAGTTGGCCATTTCCGCCGACGGTCACGACGCCGAAGCCCTCGGGATGGCCTTCTCGCGCACCCTTCCACCAATTGCCGCAGACCGCGCCGGAGGTGATGAACTGGCAGTCGCGATACACGACCTTTTCGCGAATGTGCGTGTGGCCTTGCAGGACGGCTTTCGGTCGATAGGGCCAGAGGATCTCGAGAACAGCGAGCGCGTTGGTCACGAGATAGGTTTCGGCGGTCTTCCACGGGTCGGGCAGAATCTGCATGGCGCCGCTCACCAGCGGCACGTGCGTGACTACGACGAGTGGCGTGCGCGGCGGCATCTTGGCGAGATCCGCTTTCAGCCACGCCAGTTGATCGTCATCCACGCGGGCGATGAAGTCGCGGCCTCCCGGTTTGGTTCCGATGGAATCGAGCAGCACGAAATGCCAACCCTTGTGGGTGAAGGATGAAAAGCGTGGGCCGATGCGTTCCTCGAACATCTTTTTGCCGTAGTGCGGATCGGATGGCGCGACGCCACTCTTGCTCGAGATGCCGAACACATCATGATTCCCTGGGGCCGCGTAGACCTTCATCTCGAGAGGCTTCAGGGTTTCGGCGTACAGATCGAACACCTGCTTGGCGCGTGGAAGGGCAACTTCAGCTGCGTCGTAGACAAGGTCGCCGCCGCACACAGCGAAATCCGCCTTGATCTTGTTCATACGGGTCACGCACTGCCTGCATCCGTCGGTTGCCCGAAGTTCGGGTTGTATATGCAGGTCGGTGAAATGGATGAACGAGAATCCGCTGCCGGCGGCGCCTTTCATTGCCGAGCCCATGCCTGCCGCCGCGGCGAGCAATTGCCGTCTGGAGAGTTCCATGCCTCTTGATTTTAGCCGCCTTGATTGAGGGAGCGAATCTGGCAGCCTTCGCTGTCGAAGTTGTTCTGGTCGAGCCAGTCTTCGAAGCCTTTCTTCCGGTCTGGCCATTCTTTGTCCAACATCGAAAACCAAGCAGTGTCGCGGTTGCGGCCTTTGATGATCATGTGCTGCCGGAATAATCCTTCATACGTGAAGCCGAGACGCTTGGCGGCGCGTTTTGACGGCTCGTTGTGCGAATTGCACTTCCATTCGTATCTGCGATAGCCGAGATCCTCGAACACATACTTCGCCAGCAGATACATGGCTTCCGTCGCGGCGGCTGTCCGCTGCAGGCCCGGCGAATACATGATGTTGCCGACTTCGATTGCGCGGTTGGCCGGGTCGATACGCATCAACGACGCATAGCCAACGGCTACGCCATCGACGAGAATTGCATAGAACATCGGATCTTCAGAGGCTGCTTTGCGGACGATGTTTGCGACGAAAGTTTCTCGATGCCGATACGGTCCGTCACCCATGTAAAGCCAAAGCGGATCGTCGGCCGGATCATGCAGGATCAGCCACAGCGCGTCAGCGTGCAAGTCTGCATCGAGGGGAACTAGCGTCGTAAAACGGCCTTCGAGGCGTACGCGCGCGGGTCGCGGCGCGGGATTCGAGTCCTCTACAAGGGAGCCGATCTGGAGGTCCATGAATTGAAGATACCCGATGCTGTGCGATAGACGTTGGCATGCGCCTGCGCAGTGAGTTCCACGGGGTTTGAATAGCCTCCGCCCATGGTGACGATCAAGGGCGCGCCGTAAGCTTTGCAGGCGCGGATCACGATTTCGTTGCGGCGGGCGATGCCTTGCTGCGTGAGCGACAACTTGCCGAGCGTGTCGGAGGCGAGCGCGTCCACGCCCGATTGATAGAAGATCACGCCGGGCTCGAATTCGAAGACGCGCGGCAAAAATTGTTCGACGAGCGCGAGATAAGTTTCGTCGCCGGCGCCATCTTCGAGTTCGACGTCGATTTTGCTGCGCTGCTTTCGGAACGGAAAGTTATTGCGACCGTGAAACGAGAGCGTCAACACGAGCGGATCGTACTCGAAGATCGCGGCCGTGCCGTCGCCTTGATGGACGTCGAGATCGATCACCGCCGCTTTCGCGATGCCGCGATGATGGCGCAGGTAAAGAATCGCGACGGCGATATCGTTGAAGACGCAGAAGCCCGAGCCCTCGCCGCGAAACGCGTGATGCGTGCCTCCGGCGAGGTTGCCGCTCCAACGTTTTTCCAGAGCCTCCTCCGCTGCGGCGAGCGTGCCGCCGACAGAGGCGAGAGTGCGGCGCACAAGGCTTTCGGACCAGGGAAAACCGATGCGGCGAACAGCCTGCGCGGACAGCGTGCCGGCGATGAATTGTTCGACGTAGACGGGGTCGTGCGCAAGTTCCACGAGAGAACGATCGGCCATCGGCGCACAGTCGAACCGGTAGCGGCCGTCCTGCGCCAACAGGTCTCGCGTGAGGCGATATTTGGTCATCGGAAACCTGTGCCCCTCGGGGAGCGGAATCTCGTAATGATCGCAGTAGAAGAGGCGCTCGAGCATGACGGTTTATTTGGCGCCCGAGCAACGGTCGAGGCGCTGCTTCAAGTCCGCGTCGGGTGCGATGGCGAGCGCTTCGCGATAGAAACCGCAAGCCTCGGTGCGATGCGCCGGCGCGCCGTCCTCTTCCGCCTGCGCGAGACGAATGTCGCCGGCGCGCGCGAGAGCCGCGCTCAAGCCGTCGCTCTTTACGGCGCGCCATCCAGCGATTGCCCGCGAGCAGGAATCGAAAGCCGACTGGTATTGCAACAGCCGGAATCGGACTTCGCAAACCCTGAAGTGCGATTCGGCGAGGTTCGCGGCGGCGCGCAAGTCGGCGGGATCGCGGGCGGCGATTTTGCCGTCGATTTCCGCGGCTTGCTGAAACGATTGCAGCGCCGCGGACCAATTGCGCAAGGACTCGTGAATGAGGCCGGACCGGTTGAGCGATTCCGCGCGAATCGTATTGGCCATCGAATTTCGCGGATCCTGCTGCAACAGCAGACCCGCGATCGCTTCCGTGCGGCTGTATGTGGCGAGCGCCATTTGATGCTTGCCTTCGAGGCGATAGACGTCGGCGAGACGGTTGTATGCGATGCCGAGGTTCGAAAGGACACGGTGGTCGCGATTGCCGGGCAGGATTTTTTCGAGGATCGAAACCGACTGCTGCAGTTGACGTTCGGCGCCCGCGTAGTTTTCGCGATCGCGCAGAATGCGTCCGACGCCGATATAGGCGAGCGCGCGGTTCATCTGGATGTTCATGTCACGGGGCGCGGCGGCGGCGAGGCTGTCGTAGAGCTTGATCGCGTTCTGATACTCGGTTTCCGATTCCGCCGGGCTGCGCGCTTCGAGCAGAGCCTGTCCCAAACCCTGATGCGCCGCGGCGAGAGTGGCGCGGGTGGCCGGATTGTCGGGATCTTTGACGGCGAGGGCCGCGGCGGATTCGACGGCGGAGCGGTATTGCTGGATCGCTTCCTGCCCCAAACCCATGCGGAAGAGCGTGCTCGCGTACGCGCCCCGCAAGGAGGTGAGATCTTCAGCGAGGCCGGCGTTGCGCGGATCGGAAGCGGCGAGATCCTGCAGCAACGACAGGGCGCGCTGGTAGTTCTGCCGGGCGGCGGACATTTCGCCGACGCGTTCGGCGAGCGAAGCGATGACGCGGTGATTCTGGATGACGTTGCGGCGCGCGCGCATGCTGTTGGGGCTGGCGGCGGCCGCGCGACGATAGACGACGCCAGTCTCTTGTGCGATGCGGAGCGCCTCGGCAAAACGTCCTTCAAGTTCGAGCGCATGGGCTTCGAGTTCGCGCGCTTCGGCGGTTTGCGATTGCAGTTCGATATCGCCGGGCGAAGTTGCCTCCACGCGGCGCCGCGTTTCGGTGTGCGCGGAATAGGCCTGAATGGCGTCGCGCAGTTTGCCGGCGGATTCCAAGGCCTGGCCGCGTTGCTGCTGGGCCGCCGCCAAGCCGAGCAACGACAGGATGTCTTTGGGGGAAGAACGGACCAAAGTCTCGTACGTCTGCTGAGCCTGGCGGACGAAGTTCAGCGCGGCAAGCGGTTGCTTGAGGGCAAGGAGCAGTTCCGCCATGCGCAATTCCGACGCGGCAAGGTCGCGCTGCAGCGCAGGGTCGGATGGGTTCGCCGAGGCGAGGCGCTGGCGGATTTCGAGAGCTTTGGTCTGGCTGTCGAACGCTCCCTTGGTATCGCCCAACGCGGAATCCTCCGCGGCGGCCTGCAACTGCCCGAGTTGTTCGTAACCCGCGGCGACTTCCGTCTGCAGACCCGGATCCGCGGCCGCTTCATGATTTAGACGTTCGAGGTTTTCGAGTCCCTTCTGGATCAGGAACGCTCGCGCTTCGGTCGAGCCCGGAAGGTTGCGAATCAATGCGTGGAACTCGAACAACAGCGAGTTCGCCATCGAGCGCACGTCGCGGAACCGCTCTTCGGCACGCTGGCGCTGGCCTTCTGCCTCGCGAGCTTTCTGTTCTGCGTGGTCGCGCGCGGAAACAGCCTCGCGGGCAGACTGTTCGGCCAGTCGTTCCTGCCGCTTGGCCTCGGTTTCACTCGTCTTCGCTAGCGCCGCCTCGTGTTCGGCTCGAGCGCGCTCCTGTCCGGCAATGCGAGCCTGCCACAACGTGCTTGCGCCGCCTATGAGGATGAGGAACAGCATCGCGCCTCCGGCAAGGACCGCAGTCTGATTGCGGCGCACGAACTTGCTGGAGCGATAGGCGAGCGTGTCGCGCTGAGCGCTGACGGGTCTGCCTTGGAGATACTTTTCGAGATCCGCCGACAAGGCTTCGACGGATGGATAGCGCCGTTCGGGCTCTTTGCGCAGCGCCATGAGCAGAATGCGATCGAGATCGCCGCGCAGTTCCGTGGCATCGTGCTTCGGCGCGAACGTACTGGGTTCCTGAGGCTCGATGTTGCAGATGACGCGTTCGGCCTCGCCTACCGGCATGTCCTTCAGTTCATAGGGGCGCGCATCGGCGAGCAATTCGTAGAGGATGAGGCCCAGTGCGTAGACGTCAGAAGAGGTGTTGACGCGCTGCCCGCGAACCTGTTCCGGACTTGCGTACTGCCGCGTCATGATCGGGATGGTTGCGCTGGCGGTGAGGTCGTTTTCTTCCTGATCGAGCGCCTTGGCGATACCGAAGTCGAGCAGTTTGGGCTGACCGTCGATGGTGACCAGAATGTTGCCGGGCTTGAGATCGCGATGGACGATGAGGTTGCGGTGGGCGTGCTGGACTGCGGCGCAGACTTTGATGAAGAGCGCCACGCGTTCGCGGACGGTCAGATTCTCGCAGAAGGTGTCGATGCGGACGCCATCCACGAAATCCATCACCAGATAGGGACGGCCATCGGCGGTGGAACCGGCGTCCACGATGCGGACGATGCCGGGATGATCGAGCGCGCCGAGGATCTCGCGTTCCTGCTGGAACCGCGTCAGAAAGTAGTCGGTATCCATGCCTCGGCGGATGATCTTGACCGCGACGGTGCGCGAAAAGCCATCCTCACGCTGGGCGAGGTAAACGACGCCCATGCCGCCCGCGCCGAGTTCGGTGATGAGGCGGTAGGGGCCGATTTGCTCGAGCTCGACAGGCGCGGCGTCGACGTCCTCGTCCCTGTAGAGTTCGAGGAGGTCCCGGGCCTGGCGTAAGAGGCGGGAGTCGCCATGGCATTCGGCTTCGAGGTAACCAGCGCGGACCTCGGCGGGGAGTTCGAGCGCGGATTCGACAAGCTGCTTCAAACGCCGGTGCTGTTCGGGCGAAGTCGTCGTTTTTTGAGAATCAGACGAGGTCATGTTGCTTGAGGATCTCGCCCTTCAGCCACGCCCGCACGAACTTCCATTCGCGCTTGGCAGTGGATGTGGAGATGGACATGAGGTCCGCTGCTTCTTCGATGGAGTGTCCTCCAAAGAAGCGCAGTTCGACAAGCTGGGCCTGCCGGGCGTCCAGGGACTCGAGTTTTTCGAGCGCCTGGTGGATCGTCAACGTCAACGGGTGCTTGCTTTCGGCGGTCATTTCGAGGAGCACGTCGAGCTTTTCCATGTCGACGCGTTGCGCGCCGCCGCCGCGTTTTTCGGCCTGATTCTTGCGCGCGTAGTCGACGAGGATGCGGCGCATCATGCGCGAGGCGACGCCGAAGAAGTGGCTGCGGTTTTCCCAATCGACGCGCTGGCCCATGAGCTTGATGAAGACTTCGTTGACGAGGGCGGTGCGCTGGAGGGTGTGATCGATGCGTTCGCGGCGCAGGTGGCTCGAAGCGAGGATGCGCAGTTCCTGATAGAGCACGGGGACGAGCCGGTCTAACTGTTCCGGGTCCTGCTCCTTCCAGCTATGGAGGAGTTGGGTAAGTTCGTCTCTGTTTTCGGAGGCTGCCATGGGAACAGTCGGGTTCATTTGATATTGTATGCCCGTCTCCTGGTTCCCATGGCGGGAGGGCTCGAAGTTTCGCCAAAATATTCAGTTTTTCAAGGATCGGCGGGGGTCGAACCAAGGGTCGGCAGTGGGGCCGAGGCGAGGTTGATCCCGGGGTTTTGCGGTTTGGACGGAGTTCGCGTTCAATCATTTGGGTTCGCGGGGTTTCGGACGTTCGGTTAGGCCATAGTGGGTGGTTCACGCTCCTGATTTC
>JACXTT010010376.1_pt1 | contig 12557 bp, 12 predicted proteins | sample 9270951 | NCBI WGS metagenome assembly JACXTT01 (sample SAMN15532306, study PRJNA645909) | rock metagenome | isolation source: weathered quartz diorite | place: Puerto Rico | collected 2017-06-21 | reverse complement strand
GCCTTTTTAGCGGAAAGTCCGTTCACCTATTTTCACGTGTTCCCGTATTCGGTTCGCAACGGCACCACGGCGGCGAAGTTCAGTGAGAAAGTCTCACAACCTGTTATCGACGAACGCGCTCGTTTGGTGCGCAAACTTGGGGAGCAAAAGAAAACCGCTTTCGCCCGTCAGTTCATCGGCCAAACGTTGCCCGTGCTCTTTGAACATTCTCGGGATAAGAGTAGCGGTCATTTGAAAGGATATAGCCGTAACTATTTGCGCGTGCTGGCCTCCGGCGACGATGCTGACATGAACCGCGAAGTTCCAGTCGTCATTACGAGAACGAATGGGGAAACGTTGTGGGGGGAAATTCTCAAAGAGAATTCGGAATTCAGAATTCGGAATTCAGAATTTCTACGCTGAGCTTATGTCTGAAATTTCCCAACTGGAAGAGATTCTTCAATACACCTTTCTACGCCGGGACCTGCTTATTTTGGCGTTGACGCACCGCTCCTCGCAATCGCGGCCAGGTCAAGCCCACAACGAAAAATTAGAGTTCCTTGGCGACGCCGTGCTTGGCTTAGCCATGAGCGATTTGCTGATGGCGCGGTTTCCTAATGCTAGCGAGGGCGACCTCTCAAAAATGCGCGCGTCGCTAGTCAATGCTCGGGTGCTTGCCACAAAAGCTACTGCGTTGTCGCTGGGACAGTGGTTACTGCTCGGCGGCGGTGAAGAACGGAGCGGCGGACGCGAAAAGCCGTCCATCCTCGCTTCAGCTTACGAAGCCGTGCTTGGCGCCGTATACCTTGACGGAGGATTCGGGCCCGCGCACGAACTCGTGGCGCGGCACTTTGCCGCAGATCTCGAGGAGAAATCTCACGTCATTTCGTTCGATAACAAGACACGCCTGCAAGAAATTACACAAAAGATCTTTAAAGAGACTCCTATCTACACCGTAGTTGAAACACGCGGCCCGGATCACGAGCGGCAATTTGTGAGCCAAGTTTCGATTGCCGGCAAGCTATACGGTCGCGGCGCCGGTCCCAATAAAAAGAGCGCCGACCAAGCCGCAGCCTTTGCGACCTTGGGGATGCTGCAAAACGAAAACGAAGAGCGGAGCGAACGCCCGTAACAACGCGTCAAACCTTGACCCTCCTTCCCGCCAGCGGTAGAGTCGCGAAAGCAGGCAGAAGGAGGAAAGTATGAGTTTACCGCGAGTGTTCTCTGCTGATTCGCACGTTGTCGAACCTGCGGATGTCTGGACGTCGCGCATCGACGCACGCTATCGCGACCGCGCTCCTCACGTCGTCAAAGAAGCCAACGGCGCCAAAGGGGATTTTTTCGTTTGCGAGGGATTGCAGCCGTTTTCCGTGTCCGGCTTCGCTGTGGCGGGAGTGGACCCCAAAAACTATGCGACCGAGATGAGCAAGGGCTACCCTGGGGTGCGTCCAGGATCGTGGGATCCCGTGCAGCGGGTCAAAGATCAGGAGATCGACGGCGTGCAGGGCGAGGTGTTGTACACCAGCCTCGGGATGTTGCTCTACGGCATTGAAGACGGCGGGCTCCGCGCCGCGAGTTTTCGGGCGTACAATGACTGGCTGGCGGACTTTTGCGCTCATGATCCGCGCCGGTTTGCCGGTATTGCGCTGATTCCGATGGACCAAGTCCAAGACGCTGTCAACGAAATTGAACGCTGCGCCAAGCTGGGACTCAAAGGCGGCCTCATTTGGGGAATTCCGCCGGAAGATCGCACCTACGACAATCCCGTGTGGGACCCGATGTGGGCTGTCGCGCAGACTCACAATCTGTCTCTCTCGTTACATATCCTCACCGGTCGGAAAGGCAGCGGCATCGGCGCCAGTGTAATGAAGAGCTATCCCTCGTTGCCGCACGCGATTGAACGCTCTCTAAGCGATCTCCTTTTCGGTGGTGTGCTCGAACGCTTTCCACAGCTCAAGATTGTTTCGGCGGAAAACGACATTGGCTGGATCGGTCACTATCTGCAACGCATGGATCACGCGTATGAGAAATATCGCTACCTGGAGAAAACTACCGCGATCCCCGAACCGCCGAGTTTCTACTTCAAGCGGCAAGTGTACGCAACATTTCAAGACGATCGCATCGGCGTCCTGACACGCGACTATGCAGGCGTAGACAACCTGATGTGGGCGTCAGACTTTCCCCATTCCGACTCTACCTGGCCGCGCTCACAAGAAGTGATCGCCCGCGATTTTGACGGTGTGCCAGCGAGCGAAGTGCAAAAGATCGTGGCGGATAACTGCGCCGCGTTGTATGGGATTGGGTGAAGCCTCAAGAGTGGGACTCACCCACTCTCACGAGCACAGAGAACAACATCACTGCACGAAGGATGGCTACTTAAACAATCACAACAGGAAAAAATAAAAAGACATCCTTTCTATAGAAACGCTACAGCAAGATGTGGAGCGACACAGATGTGAGCCTTCTCGGCTGCCGGTTCCCTCGCCCCTTGGGGGAGAGGGCTAGGGTGAGGGGATGCCTGCAGCCATCACCCTCTCCTGTATCCTCTCCCCTCAAGGGAGAGGAGAAAAAGCCCCTGCTCCGCATCCCATAGCTTGGTGCGTCTTCCCTATAGGTAATATCCTCACGACACGGATTTCTGCTCTTCCTCCATGCTTTACTCCTACCTCCGTCCCTTCTTCTTCTCCCTCGATCCTGAGCAAGCACATCATCTGGTGCTGAACATGCTTAGGCTGCTGCAGCATTCCAGCACTATCGCCCCATCATTACTAAGTGATCCGCGCCTCAAGCAGGAACTCTGGGGGCTGCGATTCCCTAATCCAGTTGGCTTGGCTGCAGGGTACGATAAGAACGCCGCTGTTCCCCTTGTTTGGCGTCTGCTTGGTTTTGGCTTCGCCGAGCTGGGCACGATCACCGCGAAGGCGCAGCCCGGCAACCCCAAACCACGGATTTTTCGTCTGCCGCGGGACCAGGCGCTTATCAATAGATTGGGGTTCAACAATGACGGCGCTGTAGCAGTTGCGAGCAGGCTGAAGCGGGTCTTGCCTCCAGGTCAGCCGCATCCCATTCCGCTTGGATTCAACATTGGTAAATCAAAAGTCACGCCGCTCGAACAGGCAGTCGAAGATTATGTGGAAAGCTGTGAGCTCTTGCTTCCTTTTGCTGACTATATGGTTGTGAACGTCAGCTCGCCGAATACCCCAGAGTTGCGCAAGCTCCAAGAAGCCGAACGGTTGCAGCGTTTGTTAGAAGCATTGCTCGCCGTCAACAGACGCCTAGCCGAGCACAACCATACCAGCAGGAAACCAATCCTGGTGAAAATCGCGCCAGATCTTACCGACGAAGAAGTGCGAGAGATCGCGCAAGTCGCTCAAACGACTGGCGTCTCCGGGCTGATCGCCACCAACACCACCATTACTCGCCCCGAGACCCTACGCACTCCGATTAAAGAAGATGGCGGCTTGAGCGGGAAACCAGTTGCGGCCCGCGCGCTTGAGGTGTTGCGTCTTTTATTCCGAACGGTCGAAGGCAAGTTGCCGTTGATTGGCGTAGGTGGAATCTTTTCGGCGGACGACGCCTATGCGCGGATTCGCGCCGGCGCCAGCCTTATCCAGCTCTATACCGGGCTCATCTATGAAGGGCCCTCTCTCCCGCGTCGCGTCGTACAGGGTCTTTGTAGGTTACTGGCGCGTGACGGGATATCGCATATCCGTGAAGCGATCGGGCGCGACGTGTAAATCCGTCTCGACTCCCCTGCCCGAGCTGAGTACAATCCCCCAACAGACAGCGCTCTATTTTACGAGGAGGCTTTTCTATGGTGGCAATTCCTGACCAGTATAAAGATCTCTTACAGAAAAAAGCATTTGCTCACTTGGGCACGCTCATGAAAGACGGCAGTCCCCAAGTGACGCCCATCTGGTTCGGTTATGACGGGACCAACATCCTCATTAATTCTGCGAAAGGACGCTTGAAAGACAAGAATATGCGGAAGCGTCCGCAGGTGGCGCTTGCCATTGCCGATCCCGAGAATCCCTATCGCTACATGCAAATCCGCGGCAAAGTCGTCGAGGTCACTGAGAATGGCGCAGATGCGCACATCGATTCCCTCGCCAAAAAATATCTTGACCAAGACAAATACCCCTTCCGTCAGCCTGGCGAAGTGCGCGTGATTTACAAAGTCGAAGTTGAGCGAGTACAAGTAATGGGATAGTCGCGAAGCTTCGGACCTTAATCATAAGGGGGGACTCATGAAAGCCTGGGAAATAAAAGATACGTTCTCGATTGATGGACTGACACTCTCTGAACGCCCTGACCCGATGTTGCCTCCGGGGCACATTCGTGTCAGGGTGAAAGCGGTTTCCTTGAACTACCGGGATCTCGTTACGGTCAAATTTGGCGGCGCACAGCAAGTGAAACTGCCGCTCATTCCCTGCTCTGACGGCGCTGGTGAAGTCGTTGAGACGGGTTCAGATGTGACCCGAGTCAAAACCGGTGACCGGGTCGCCGGGATCTTTTTTCAGAATTGGCTTGCGGGCGATATCCTCCCCCAGCATTTCGGCTCGGCTCTCGGCGGCTCAATTGACGGGATGCTTGCCGATCGTGTGGTGCTGCATGAAGACGGCGTCATACGCATCCCCGACTACATGACCTACGAAGACGCCGCCACCTTGCCCTGTGCAGCGGTCACGGCCTGGCAAGGCATGGTCACCAAAGGCAACATCAAGGCAGGCGACACGATTCTCGTGCAAGGCACCGGCGGGGTGTCGATCTTCGCTTTGCAGTTTGGTGTTATGGCTGGCGCTCGCGTGATTATCACCTCCAGCAGCGACGAGAAGCTAGCGCGGGCCAAACAGCTTGGGGCATGGGCGACGATTAATTATAAAACCACGCCAGACTGGGCAAAACGTACGCTAGAGCTGACCAATGGAGAGGGAGCAGATCATGTCGTGGAAGTCGGCGGGGCTGGCACCCTTGAACAATCCTTCAAAGCCGCTCGCGTTGGCGGCACGATCAGCCTGATTGGTGTTCTGACTGGGTTTGCCGGTAAGATTGACCCCTATCCTGTGCTCAGGAAAGGTCTCCGGCTGCAAGGCGTTTACGTGGGTTCGCGCGAAATGTTTGAAGCAATGAACAAGGCGCTGGCGATTCACCAGACCAAACCGGTGATTGATCGGGTCTTTCCGTTTACTGAAGCGCGCGCCGCGCTCAGCTTGATGGAAAGCGCTGCCCATTTTGGGAAGATTGTGATTTCTGTGTAGGATTATTGCTATGAGCACTCATCCTTTAGCCGGGCAGCCAGCCTCTGCAGCAATGCTGGCCAATATCCCACGATTAATTACCGCCTATTATACCGAACGGCCTGATCCGAACGCCCCTGCACAAAAAGTGGCGTTCGGCACCTCGGGGCATCGCGGCTCTGCCTTCAAAGGCTCTTTCAATGAGGGGCACATTCTGGCCATCAGCCAAGCTATTTGTGAGTATCGCCAGCAACAGGGGATTACCGGTCCGCTGTTTCTCGGTATGGACACCCATGCCCTGTCAGAGCCTGCCTTCGTTAGCGCGTTGGAAGTCTTGGCGGCAAATGGCGTGGAGGTCATGATCGATAAAGATGCTGGGTACACGCCCACTCCGGTGATCTCGCACGCCATTCTCATGTACAATCGCGGCCGCACGACTGGCCTTGCTGACGGCATCGTTATTACCCCGTCCCACAATCCACCGGAAGACGGAGGCTTCAAATATAATCCGCCACATGGCGGCCCGGCTGACACCACTGTGACTCGTTGGATCGAGAACAGGGCCAATGCTTTGCTGGCGGAAGGACTCAGCACGGTCCAACGTACTCCCTACGAACGGGCTCGCACAGCAACCACCACTCATCGACATGATTATCTGCAGACGTATATCAACGATCTCGATGAGGTCATTGATATGGACCTTATACACGGCGCGAAATTGGCGATTGGCGTGGACCCGCTCGGTGGATCAGGCGTCGCCTATTGGGAACCGATTGCTGAATGGTATGGCCTACGACTCACAAATGTTAACCCTGTGGTCGATCCAACTTTCCGATTCATGAGCGTCGACTGGGATGGAAAAATCCGCATGGATTGTTCCTCGCCGTACGCCATGGCGAGCGTTATCGCTCTACAGGAACATTTTGACATTATATTCGCGAATGACCCTGACAACGATCGCCACGGCATTGTCACTCGCAGTGCTGGACTCTTGAATCCCAATCATTACCTTGCCGTAGCCATTTCCTATCTGTTCCAACATCGCTCGGGTTGGCGAAAGGACGCTGCGATTGGCAAGACACTGGTGAGCAGCAGCATGATCGATCGGGTGGCGACAAAGCTGGGACGGCGGCTCGTCGAAGTGCCAGTGGGGTTCAAGTGGTTTGTGGAAGGGCTGCTGGACGGCTCGTTCGGTTTTGGCGGCGAGGAAAGCGCAGGAGCCTCTTTTTTACGACGCGACGGCTCGGTCTGGAGCACGGACAAAGACGGGCTGATTTTGGGTCTGTTAGCCGCAGAAATAACCGCCAAAGTCGACCGTGACCCCGGCGAATACTATCAAGACCTCACGAAGGAATTTGGCTCCCCCGTCTATCAGCGCATTGACGCCCCAGCAACGGCGGCCCAGAAAGCCATCTTACAAAAACTTTCACCGCAACAACTATCAGCGACGGAACTTGCAGGAGAAAAAATCCTCTCGGTGCTGACTACAGCTCCGGGGAACGGCGCCGCCATCGGCGGACTTAAAGTGGTCACTGCAAACGGTTGGTTCGCCGCCCGCCCATCGGGGACCGAAGATGTCTACAAAATTTATGCTGAGAGTTTTCTCGGTGAAACGCACCTTCGGAGTATTCAAGAAGAGGCCCAAGCGCTCATTACGAAGACCTTTATGTCCGCAGGGAGTGCCTAACTCAGATGGCTGAACAGGGGTCGCTTCCTCCCCACCAACAATTAGCCGCCCCCGACAAATGGCCTGTGGTCGGAGAGAAAACTGCGGATCCCCACAGACATCAGGAAGCGTGGCAGGTGCGCCTTGCCGGCCTAGTGGCTACATCATGCTCGTGGACGCTTGCTGAGCTTGCGGCTTTGCCGCAGGTCTCTCGTCGTATCGACCTTCACTGTGTCACACGCTGGTCCAAATTGGCGATGCCTTTTGGAGGCGTGCCCCTCCGTACGCTGCTCGACCGTTGTCAGCCTCTACCAGAGGCCCGCTATCTTTCTTTTATCGCACGCAGTGCGCGTGGCCACAGCACTTCACTTGCTCTCGCGGATGCTCTTACTCTGGACCCACTCGTAGTGTTGCGTCATCAGGACCAGCCGTTAACACCTGAGCACGGCGGTCCGGTACGTATCATTGTGCCAGGCCGCTATCTGTACAAGAGTGTGAAATGGCTCGAAGAGATTCAGGTACTGGAGGACGATCAACTCGGCTACTGGGAGAGCGAAGCCGGCTATCATAACGAAGCCGATCCCTGGAAAGAACAACGCTATATCGTTCCCAATTTGAGTCATACAGAGGCCTACGCACTCTTGCAGCGGCGTGATCTCTCAGGCCGGAATGTACTCGGCCTCCGCGCGGAAAGACAAAACCTGGCTGGCTTGCAGGCGCGCGGGGCCATACTGCGTGACGCCCATTTTGCAGAGGCCCAGTTGTCAAATGCTTGCTTTGATGGAGCGAATCTTTCCAACGCGCACTTTGAAGGAGCGAATCTCCATGGCGCTTCCTTCCGGAGTTTCAACGGAATTGGGGCCGATGTCGAAGGAGCCAACTTTCGTGGAGCGGATCTTCGCGCCGTAGATTTCACAGCGGCCTCGCTCTTTGGCGTCACATTTTGTCCCGAAGATGGGAGCGAGTCGTGGGGATCAGCGATAATGGATCACACGACTCGCATCGATGAAGAAGCCATTGAGAAACTGACGCCGCTGCAACAAGATTTTGTTCGCAAGGCGCTGCGTTCCAGCGGTTTTTACTTGAACGAGAAGACCTGAGCCAGGTTTCTTCCTATTGAGGAAGCGTGCCACTGCTGGCTTGTCCAGCAGTGCAACCGTACTACGCGGGCAGCAAGCGGCCTGTCACGCACCGATTAGTTTCCCTCTCTTCACACAACTGAAAAACGCTGTAAGGAATCTTATTATTTGACAGTATTACTCCACATCAAAACGTAATCAACGGCTTAATAATGTTGTCTTCCTTGGTCTCCATCATGTGAAAGGCCTGCTCAACTTGCGCAAAGGGAAAGCGATGCGTCGTCAACGGAGTCGGGTTAACCTTCCCGGTTTCTAACAGGCGCAGCAAGCGCGCCATCCGTTCGCGTCCTCCAGGGCACAGGGCCGTGCGAATCTTTTTGTCGCCCATGCCCAAACCAAACTCCGGCAGCGGCAGACTCAAAGTATTGCCTGCTTCGCCGTGATAACCAACGTTGGAAATCACGCCGCCAGGCCGCGTCGCTTTGATGCAGTTTTCAAACGTCACAGGATGACCGAGGGCCTCGATCGCCGAGTCTACCCCTTCTCCGCCAGTAAGCTTTTTAATTTGTTCAACGACATCGCCTTGGGTGGGATCAACCACGACATCGGCGCCGACTTTTTGAGCCAGGGCTTTGCGATCCGGTTTGGATTCAACAGCAATGACGAGGCCGGCGCCAAGCAGCCGCGCCATCATCGTCGCACATAAGCCAACCGGTCCTTGCGCAAACACTGCCACGGTTCCACCCGGAGGAATCTCAGCATTCTCAGCGCCGGCGAGACCGGTGGTCATCATGTCTGTGGTGTACAACGCTTGTTCGTCGGTAAGGGACTTCGGAATCGGCGTCAGATTGTAATCTGCATCATTAACAAAGAAGTATTCCGCCAAGTTTCCATCCCGTTGGGTAGTGTATTTATACCCGCCGAGCATGCCGCCGCATTGCGAAGGAAATCCACGTTGACAATAATCACAATGGCCGCACGGTGTAATCGCGCAGACCACAACCCGATCCCCTTCCTTACAACGAGTGACGTTCGCGCCAACTTTGTAAACGAGGCCGACGCTTTCATGGCCAAGCACGCGGCCTTCGGGAATCGCAATGACGCCACGGACGGTGTGCACATCCGAAGTACAAATAAGCGAACCTGTTGTTTTGATGACCGCATCGTTTGGTCCGACGTCGGGAATAGGTTTTTCGATAATGCCGACTTTGCCAATGCCTAAAAAGGCGAGTGCTTTCATAGAATTTTCTCCTGTGTGTTGTAGCTAGACTGAGCATACCTCAATGGCAAGTCCTTCGCTTTAGCGGCCACCCAGAGCGGGATGCGCCCACACGCCGGCCTTCTCTAGCAGCGGTACAACTTGTTCGCCAAAGCGTTGCATCTCTTCCAGCATCGGATGAAACTGCAACAGGAATGTGGTCACGCCAATGTCAAGAAACTCCTGTAAACGGTCAGCAATCTGCTGCGGCGCGCCAACCAAACCGGCAGCCGTACCGCCATTTGATCCCACATAGCCGGGCGAATACGCGTAAGTGCGAATCATAATGACCTTCTTATCCACCCCAGGAATGGCCTCCTCGAACCGGAGTGCGTGCAGACGTTCATGCTCCCGCCACGCTTCCGCTTCGGTGTCGCGACAGATCACAAAGGCGCTAATGCCACACTGAAACTCTCTGTCATGATGCGCGGCGTAAGAACGAACCTGGTCAACTAACTGTTTGGTTTTATCAAGAGGACGGCCGTTGATCAGATATTCATCCGCCATTTTCGCAGCCAAGCGCTGGGCAATTTCAGACTCGCCGCCCAGGTAAATTTTGGGATGAGGTTTGCGCAGTGGGAATGGAGCCAGCGTGACATCGTTGACTTGATAGTATTGACCAGAAAAAGTGAAGTGCGGCTGCGTCCACAGGCCTTTGAGAATCGTCAGATATTCTTCCGAACGCTGGTAGCGATCATCATGCGGCAGGCTCGGCAATCCCATCGCATCACTTTCTTGCTGCCACCAGCCAGAGACCAGATTGATCGCCGCCCGACCTCCGCTCATGTGATCAATGTTCCCCGCCATTTTCGCAGCCACCACGGGATGCTTAAACGTCGGACGTAGCGCCGGCATGAGTTCGATATGTTTGGTGATCGTGGCGAGACCAGCCGTGGAGGTCCAGGTTTCGAGTTGATCACTCGTAGGATCAAAAGGATTAAACGTATGTTCGGCCAAGAGCACGGTGGCAAAGCCGATCTCCTCGGCCAGCAGCGCGAGTTGACGTGTATATGCGAACGACGCATTTTGCATCTCGGGTTGTTTGGTAATAATCCAGTTGCCATAGACTGGAGCCCAGAAGCCGAGGCGAATCATTTGATCGTGCTGCTTCATTGGCGGTCTTCCCTTCACGAGAACAGGCTTACGGCGGCTCACAATAACCAAAAGCAGAACAAGGCTCAACTGCTAAGGAATAGGGAACCTTGACAAGAGGACAAAAATGTCCGCTATAGTGAGTCATGACAGGTAATGAGTTCATCCGCAAAGTAAAGAAGGTAGGGCGGGAAAGGGGCGTAGTGGTGCAATTTGTGACGCGTCGCGGCAAAGGGAGCCACGGAACTTTATTTTATGGTCCGCAGTTTACGATCGTCCGCAATCCTAAAGATGAACTCAAGACAGGTACTTTGCATGCAATGCTCACGCAACTTGGGCTGAGCAGTGAAGATCTATAAGGAGGCCCTATGGAACAGTTTGTGTATCCCGTGAGTCTCATCCCCGACGCCAAGGAGGGCGGCTTTGTGGTCACGTTCGTTGATCTCCCTGAAGCGATCACACAGGGAGAAACGGTGGACGAGGCCTTGCGAGAAGCCGCGGATTGTCTCGAAGAGGCAATTGCGAACCGGATTGTCATGGGGGTATCCATCCCTCCCCCGTCTCGCCTCAAACGAGGCCAGCATGCCGTGCCGGTGGCGGCGCAAACGGCGGCGAAAGCAGCCTTGTATATTGCTCTCCAGGAAGCCCAGATTACCAAAGCGGAACTGGCGAAGCGGTTGCAGTGTGACGAAAAAGAGGTGCGGCGGTTATTAGACCCTCGGCATCCATCGAAGTTGCCTCGTATTGAGGCTGCTCTAGCGGCAGTAGGCCACCGACTGATTGTCAGTCTGCAATCCGCCGCTTAAGATGAATCATCATCTGAGAACGATCATTGTGGCGCCAATGACGACAAGAGGTCGTGACTATCCAACTGGGGTTCCGGTCCGGTTTCAAAGGAAGACCGGACAAATCGTCTTGGACCAAATTCGTACGATCGACAAAGGCTTGCGCCACGTTTGGGGAAGATAGACGAACTTACTTCCCGAAGGGTGCTGAACCTTCTGGCTGAGATGTTTGCTCCGTGAACTATAGTAACTTGGGTCGAGTTGAGTCATACGACGCCCAGCATGTTGTCTATAGCTGCCTGGGATTTGGCTTTGCTTCATCCTAGCCTATGACACTGGAGGTAGTTTGTTAGGTAGCATGTAGGAATTTGCTGCAGCCTCAGCTTAAGCGATTCTTCATTACTGTCCATCCACCGAAAACGCCAACAGCACGTTTCCAGACTGGCCGCCCCAAAACCCGTAGCCAGAGTAAACATACATCATGCCGCCGGCAATTGTTGGTCCAGGACCGTCGAACGAACCCCCATGAGCTTTCGGTCCATTAGTCGTACTGTATTCTTGATCGGCATTGTAATCCCACACCACTTTGCCGTCGTGAGTAGAGTACGCTCGTAAGTGTCCATCCACAGCTCCGGAAAACACCACACCAGGGATGACGGATATCGCGGCGGATTGCGCAGGGCTACAGTTCTTCCGATCTCCACAATCGGCTGGCGGCGCGTACCATATCTGCTCACCATCTTTGAGGTGAAGGGCGAAGAGCCCTCCTCCTTTCTTCGCGTCGAGTTCGGCAATAGCGCCAACTTCGGGATCAAGCTTGAGCTGTACGCCGATATCTGACAAGGGAACATACACAACGTCCCTATCAGCCGCAGGCCCCCATTGAATGCCGCCGAGCGTACTACCCTGCCCCACGCGCTTTTGCCACAGGATCGCTCCTTTACGGTCAGGATCGACCGCGTGCATCACGCCAGATTTTTGTCCAGCCAGGAGCACCTGTTTGCCATCCGATAAAGTGCGCAAAATCGCAGACGAGCCAAAATCGAGATCCGGCCCTTTCGCTCGCGGGCAGTTGGTCGCATCACCAGCTTCACAAGCAGAGTTGAACGCATCATTGGCAAGAAACTGCCGAGACCACATCAGCTTCCCAGTTTTGAGATCGAAGGCGACAATCGCGTCGCTCGTACCTGAAGGCGGATCAGAATAGTTGTCTCCCGTGGTGACATACACCACCCCGCGCTTGGCGTCGATTGTCGGCGTCGTCCACACCGCTGCACCAGAAGGGCCCCAGAGTTGCGTACCGAGTTTGTTCTTCTCTCTCTTGGTAGGTTTTTGTGGAATCGTCTAGGCTTTCCAAATTTGCTTCCCGGTCGCAGCATCAGGGGCTACGACACTGCAGCGAACGATGCAGCATTGAAACTGACTTTTTCCAACGGAGCCTTCCTAACATCAATAAACGGG
>JACXTT010010375.1_pt1 | contig 12557 bp, 12 predicted proteins | sample 9270951 | NCBI WGS metagenome assembly JACXTT01 (sample SAMN15532306, study PRJNA645909) | rock metagenome | isolation source: weathered quartz diorite | place: Puerto Rico | collected 2017-06-21 | reverse complement strand
TACGTCCGTCTCATGAGTCTGCGGCACAACCACATCGTCCTTCCGGGCAGCATCGGCCCCACCAGAAATGGAACCTGTTCTAGTTTATATCAGAACCGGTCCACCTTGGACACGATCCAGCGGCCATCCTTGCGTGTCATCGTCATCAGCACACGGTTCTGGTCAAGGTGTTGCTGGGAAGATCCGTCAGCCTTGGTCAGCGCGTCGATGAACAGCAGGACGACAGCGCGGTCCTTCTTCAGCGACACCAGCGAGCTCGCCCGGACCGTCGCGACCAGCGTGAGCTTCGCCGAGGTGGCCTTCGGCCCGGCATCGGCCATCACCCGGGTGTACTCGCGGGCGAACGCCGGGGTGATCACCGCCCGGGCCGCGGCCTCGTCGGCAGGCAGGGTCCGGTAGCTGTAGGAGAACACGGTGGCAGCATTGCTCGCCGCCTGGCGCATCGCGCCGCGCTGGTACGACGCCAGCGTGACCTGGCCGTCGTCGGCCGTGTGCAGGCTGTCGGGAGGAGCAGTCAGGTAGAGCGCGACCGCGCCACCAGCCAGGAGCAGGCACAGCGCCACCAGACCGGCGACCACCGGGTCGAACCAAGCCCGCGGCCGGTCCTGACCGGGCGTCACGTCCGGCCAGGCCGACGTGGCCGCGGGTGTGCCGACCGCGACCGGCTCCTCCTCCGGCTCGGCTGCTCCGGCGTTCTCCCGGATGTCGTGGGCGCTGCGCGGGATCGGTGGCAGCGCGGGCTCGGGAGCGGCCGCGACCGGAAGGTCGGACTGGCAGAACCGGCACTTGATCGCCGCGGCCTTGATGACCTCGCCGCAGAACGGGCAGACCTTCTCGTCGGCGGCGTGCGGTCGGGACGGGCTCATGAGACGAACTGCAGATCGCTCAGCAGCCAGCTGTCGCCGACGCGGGTGAAGGTGAGCTGGAACTGGTAGGCGCGCTGGTTCTCGACGGTCTTGCCCGCCGACTGTGCCTGCTGGATTGCCAGGTTGGAGACGCTGCCGTCGGCCGCGACGTGCACCACCGCGGTCGTCGCGGTCATCCGGTCGATCCCGATCGCCCGCACCACGCCGGACGAGATCGCCTTGCCCTCGGTCGCCGTAGCCGTCAGCGTCGCGGACGATCCGCGGTACTGGGCCCGGAACGAGCCTGTCGAGAGCGCGAGCATGCGCTGCACCCGCGGTGCCATGTCGCGGTAGTCGACGTCGAGGAACGCCACCGTCGCCGCGCGGGCCGCCATCGTGATCGCATCGGCACGAGCCTGGGCCGAGGTCGCCTCACGATCGGAGGACGGCAACGACTGGGCCGAGAAGACGCGGAAGCCGGCGACCACCAGGAACAGCACCCCGAGCAGGCTGGCGAGTACGAGCACGAACGTCCGCCACCCGGTCGGTCTGGTGACCGTCCACGCGGTGTTGTCCGACACGCTGCGCCTCCCCCGGGCAAGGTCGATCTCCTGCCCTGTGCGCATCGTACGGCGACGGGATCAGACCGTCTCCCATCCCGGCGGCCGGTGTTTCTTCGCCAACGCGCCGACGACCAGCCGGTAGGAGTCCTCGACGGCCTCGACCAGCTCGTCGTCGGGGATCGCCCCGTCGAGGCGCAGGCTGTTCCAGCCCGAGCGGCCGATGTAGGCCATCACGCTCGCGTCGTCCGGGAACCGGTCGAGCCACTCGTCGGCGACCTCGCGGTTGGGCCCCGCCTTGAGGCCGACCGAATCGGCGCCGAGGAACGCGAAGATCTTGCCCGCGGCGGGCGCCTCGCCGACTTTGACCACCGGGTGGTCGTGGTCCCACGGATTGTCCGGCCACGCTCCGGGGAAGCCGAGGCAGAGCTCGAGAAGGTCCGCCACGTCCACTAGCGAGTGGCTTCCATCATCTGGCGCAATTCCTTCTTGAGGTCCGAGATCTCGTCGCGCAGCCGGGCCGCGACCTCGAACTGGAGCTCACCCGCCGCCGCGTGCATCTGCTCGGTGAGCTGCTGGACGAGCTCGGCCAGGTCGCTGGACGGCAGACCGGCCAGGTCGCGGTTGACCTCGCGCATCTTCGACAGGCCCGGGACCGGGGCCTTCTTGGTCTTGCCGTCCATGCCGCCCCAGGTCGCCAGCAGCTCCTCGGTGTTCTCGTCCTCGCGCGCCAGCATCTCGGTGATGTCGGCGATCTTCTTGCGCAGCGGCTGCGGGTCGACGCCGTTCGCGGTGTTGTAGGCGACCTGCTTGGCACGGCGCCGGTTGGTCTCGTCGATCGCCTTCTCCATCGAGGGGGTGATCTTGTCGGCGTACATGAAGACCTGGCCGGAGACGTTGCGTGCGGCACGGCCGATGGTCTGGATCAGCGACTTGTCCGAGCGCAGGAAGCCCTCCTTGTCGGCGTCCAGGATCGCGACCAGGGACACCTCTGGCAGGTCGAGGCCCTCACGGAGCAGGTTGATGCCGACGAGGACGTCGTACAGGCCCAGGCGCAGGTCGCGGAGCAGCTCGATCCGCTTGAGGGTGTCGACCTCGGAGTGCAGGTACCGGGTGCGGATGCCGTTCTCGAGGAGGTAGTCGGTCAGGTCCTCGGACATCTTCTTGGTCAGGGTGGTCACCAGGACCCGCTCCTGCTTCTCCGTGCGCGCGTTGATCTCGCCGATCAGGTCGTCGATCTGACCCTTGGTCGGCTTGATGATCACCTCGGGGTCGATCAGACCGGTCGGCCTGATGATCTGCTCGACGGCGTTCTCGACCCCGCCGCCCTTGGCAAGCTCGTAGTCGCCCGGGGTCGCGGAGAGGTAGATGGTCTGACCGATCCGGTCGAGGAACTCCTCCCAGCGCAGCGGCCGGTTGTCCATCGCGCTCGGCAGCCGGAAGCCGTGGTCGACCAGGTTGCGCTTGCGGGACATGTCGCCCTCGTACATGCCGCCGATCTGCGGCACCGCGACGTGCGACTCGTCGACGACCAGGACGAAGTCCTCCGGGAAGTAGTCGAGTAGGCAGTTCGGGGCGCTCCCCCGGCTGCGACCGTCGATGTGCATCGAGTAGTTCTCGATGCCCGAGCAGGACCCGACCTGGCGCATCATCTCCACGTCGTACGACGTCCGCATCCGCAGCCGCTGCGCCTCCAGCAGCTTGCCCTGCCGCTCGAACAGGGCGATCTGCTCCTCGAGCTCCGTCTCGATGCCGCGGATCGCGCGCTCCATCCGCTCCGGGCCGGCGACGTAGTGCGTCGCCGGGAAGACGTAGAGCTCCCGGTCGTCGGTGATCACCTCGCCAGTCACCGGGTGCAGCGTCATCAGCCGCTCGATCTCGTCGCCGAAGAACTCGACCCGGACGGCGTGCTCCTCGTAGACCGGGAAGATCTCCAGGGTGTCGCCGCGCACCCGGAACGTCCCGCGGGTGAAGGACAGGTCGTTGCGGGTGTACTGGATCTCGACGAGGCGGCGCAGCACGCCGTCGCGGTCGAGCTCGTCACCGACCCGCAGCCGCAGCATCCGGTCGACGTACTCCTGGGGGGTGCCGAGGCCGTAGATGCAGGAGACCGTCGAGACCACGATCACGTCGCGCCGGGTGAGCAGCGAGTTGGTGGCCGAGTGCCGCAGCCGCTCGACCTCCTCGTTGATCGAGGAGTCCTTCTCGATGTAGGTGTCGGTCTGCGGGACGTACGCCTCGGGTTGGTAGTAGTCGTAGTACGAGACGAAGTACTCGATCGCGTTCTCGGGCATCAGTTGGCGCAGCTCGGTCGCGAACTGGGCCGCCAGCGTCTTGTTGGGCTGCATCACCAGGATCGGGCGCTGCAGCTTCTCGGCGACCCAGGCGACCGTCGCGGTCTTGCCGGTGCCGGTCGCGCCCAGCAGCACGACGTCCTGGACGCCGCCGGAGATCCGGTGGTCGATCTCCGCGATGGCCGCCGGCTGGTCGCCCGCGGGCTGGTAGTCCGAGATGACCTGGAACGGCGCCACCCGGCGCTCGAGGTCGGTGACAGGGCGCATGCGGCAAGCCTAGGACCCACCACCGACAACGGACGGCTAGGTTTCTCTCGTGAGGAGACCAGCGGACGCCGTGCTGTTCGCCGGCCGCGAGATCTGGCCGGTCGTCCGACGCACCCTGCTCACCATCCTCGGGGTCCAGCTCGTGCTCGCGATCAGCCTGACCCTGGTCGACTCCTGGCGGCGCCGCGGCAAGAAGCCTCAGCCGTTCACCACCCTCCCCCCGCAGGACGTCCAGATCGGCAGCGGGACGATCACGACGTACACCAACGGCGTCGACCTGTACGACGACATGCTCGCCGCGATCGCCGGCGCCCGGCAGATGGTGCTCTTCGAGACCTACATCTGGAAGGGCGACGAGACCGGCGAGCGCTTCAAGCAGGCGCTCACCGCGGCGGCAGACCGCGGGGTCGAGGTCTACGCGATCTACGACGCCTTTGCCAACGTCGTCGTCGACCCGCGGTTCAAGACCTTCTCGCGCGTGCTGCGGGTGCTGAAGTACCCGATCTACAACGCCGGCTGGCGGTTCTTCGACATCCGGCGCTACGGCCGGGACCACCGCAAGGTGCTCGTGGTCGACGACGACGTCGCGTTCGTCGGCGGGTTCAATATCGGGACGGCGTACGCGACCGAGTGGCGCGACACGCACTGCCGGATCACCGGGCCCGCCGTCTGGGACCTGAAGCGCTCGTTCGCCGACTTCTGGAACGACCACCGCAGCGGTCGGCGCCCGTTGCTGCTGGAGACCACCGACGCGGAGTGGGAGCCGAGGATCCGGCTGCACCGCAACCTGCCGCGGCAGTGGATGTTCCCGATACGGGCGATGTACCTCGAGGCGATCAACCGCGCCCGGCGCAACATCTGGATGACGCACGCGTACTTCATCCCAGACCCCGACTTCGTCGACGCGCTGATCGCGGCCGCGCGCCGCGGCGTCGACGTGAAGATCCTGCTCCCCCGCACCTCGAACCACGTCGTGGCGGACTGGATCTCGCGGGGGTACTTCGGCCAGCTGCTCGAGGCCGGCGTCGGTATCCACCGTTTCGAGGGCGCGATGGTGCACGCCAAGACCGCGACGATCGACGGCAAGTGGTCCACGGTCGGCACCGCGAACATCGACCGGCTGAGCATGTCCGGCAACTACGAGGTCAACGTCGAGTTCATCGACTCCGGGATGGCCAAGGTGATGGAGGCGATCTTCGCCTCCGACCTCGAGCAGTGCTCGCACCTGTCGACCCGGGACTGGAACGCGCGCGGGGTGCACCGGCGGTTCACCGAGGCCGTGCTCAACCCGCTGAGACACCTCCTCTAGGAGGATGCCGTCGGCCCGGCGCCTCACTAGGCTCGCGGCATGTTGCGAGCACCCGTCCGAGACCTGCGCGGCAAGAACGTCTTCCTCACCGGCGCGGCCAGCGGCATCGGCCGGGCCACGGCCATCCTGGCCGCCGAGCAGGGGGCGACGCTCTTCCTCACCGACGTGAACCAGCAGGGCCTGATCGACGTCGTCGCCGAGATCACCGAGGCCGGCGGGGACGTCGCGTACGCCGCACCGGTGGACATCTCCGACCACGACGGCGTCCGCGCGATGGCGGCCGAGATCACCGCCGACCACGGCTCGATGGACGTCGTCATGAACATCGCCGGGATCGCCTCGTGGGGCACGATCACCGCGCTGCCGCACAGCACCTGGCAGCGCGTCGTCGACATCAACCTGATGGGGCCGATCTCGGTGCTGGAGTACCTGGTCCCGCCGATGATCGAGGCGGGCCGCGGCGGGCACGTCGTCAACGTCTCGTCGGCCGCCGGGATCATCGGAATGCCGTGGCACGCGGCGTACTCGGCGAGCAAGTTCGGCCTGCGCGGCGTCTCCGAGGTGCTGCGCTTCGACCTCGCCCGGCACCGGATCGGCGTCAGCCTGGTCTGCCCCGGCGGCGTCGACACGGGCCTGACCGAGACCGTCAGCATCGCCGGCGTCGAGAACTCCAGCCCGGCCTTCCGCACCCTCCAGGCCCGGTTCAAGAAGCGCGCGGTCACTCCCGAGTCCGCCGCCCGCTCGATCCTGTACGGCGTCCGGCACAACAAGTACTGGGTCTACACCTCGCCGGACATCCGGATCGCGCACCTCGCGCAGCGCTACTTCCCTCCCGGGTACGTCGCAGCGATGAAGGTGATGAACACGGTCGCCAACAAGGCGCTGCCGCAGGTCGGTCGAGCAGTCCGGGAGGACCAATGAGCACTGCGGGAGGACCAATGAGCGGCCCGCGGATCCCACCCGGCGGAGTCCGCGAGCTCGGCGTCCCGATCTGGGGGTTGACCCGGATCGCGGCGCGGGTCACCAAGACGGCTCCCCCGGCGATCTTCACCACCCTGGGTCGCGGTCGCGGCCTGTTCTGGGGCTGGCTGTTCTTCGCCAGCCAGCTGATGCCCGGCGGCAAGCTGCCGCGGCGCGAGACCGAGCTGGTGATCCTCCGGGTGGCCACCCTGCGCGGGTGCGCCTACGAGTTCGAGCACCACGTGAAGATCGGTCGGCGGGCCGGGGTGACGGCCGAGGACGTCGACCGGGTCCGGGCCGGGTCGGGCGCCGAGGGCTGGAGCGACCACGAGCGGCTACTCATGAAGGTCACCGAGGAGCTGCTCGGCACAAAGGACCTGAGCGACGCCACCTGGGCCGAGCTGCAGGCGTCGTACGACGAACGCACCAGCATCGAGCTGCTGCTGCTCGTCGGGCACTACGACATGCTCGCCACCACGCTGATGACGCTGCGGCTCGAGCCGGACTCCTGAGCGCTACTGGCCGGTGAGGTTGTTGAGCTTGACCTCGTCGACCAGCCAGCGGCCGCCCTGGCGCACCATCGACATCGTCACCCGCGGCTGGTCCAGGCCGGGCTGGCTCTGCCCGGGGTTGGTCAGGGTCTGGTCGACGAAGACCAGCACGGTCACGTGGTCGACGTCCTGCACGTCGGCCGCCGAGGCCACCACGCTGCCCACGGCACGCGCCTTGAGCTGCGCGACGAGCTTTTTGATCGGCGCGCTCACCTCGGCGTACTGCTTGCGGAACTTCGCCGTGCCGGCGTCGTTCACCCAGGCGAAGTCACGCGGGATCGTCTGGTAGTCGTACGTCGTCATCGACACGACCGCCTTGCGCGCCGCCGCCTCGGCCTGCTTGGCGGCGTCGGACAGGTCGCGCTCGTGGCTCAGCGACCGCATCGTGAGGACCAGGACCACCAGCACTGCCACCAGCGCAACGGCCAGGACGCCCGCTGCGACCTGCCAACGCCTCGTGACGCTCACTGGACGGGGCCCGGGGCGTGGGCAGCCCCGCGTTGCAGGTTCGCCTGGCCCGACGAGCAGTGGCCGGTGGTCACCAGCGGGCGTCGTACCGGGTTCTTCGGGTCGCGGCGCGCGGTCGGGTACACGCACTCGGTCGAGCGCTGCGGGATGCCCTCGATCTGCAGCACGCCGCCCTTGACTGCCTGCCCGAGCACGCCCAGGCCGGGGGCGTACCAGGCGAGCAGGGCCCCCAGGTGCGGCGCGTAGGGCCGGAACAGGTCGGAGAAGGTGACGGCTTCACCGATGAAGCCGGGGAAGATCGTCGCCGCGTCCTTGACCAGCGCCTGCAGCTGGACGATCTGCGAAGGAGCCTTGTTCAGCGTCGCGCGCAGCTGCGGGTCGTAGTTACGCAGGAACTCGGCGAACAGCTTCGAGGACGTCGCCAGCTGCTGGATGTCGCCGGCCTTCGAGGGGCCGATCGCCAGCACGGTGCCGCCGTTGGTGATCAACCGGTCGGTCTCGGGCCAGAGCCGGTCGAGGTCGGCCAGCAGGACGTGGCCCTGGTCGACCAGCTTGCCGAGGTCGTCGCCGGTCCCGGCCAGACCGGTGCTCAGCTCGCTGAGCAACGAGTGCAGCTGGTTGGTGTTGATCTGGGCGAGCACCTTGTTGACCGCGATGACCGTGGAGGCCAGCGTCTTGGGCAGGTCGGTCGAGGTCGCCGGGATCACCGAGCCGTCGTGGATGTAGGGACCACTGGACGTGCGCGGCTGGAAGTCGAGGTACTGCTCACCGACCGGCGAAAGGCTGCGCAACTTGACGAGGGAATTGGTGGGGATGTCGTCCGAGACGGTGATCGCGATCGTCGCCTCGACACCGGTCGCGGTCAGCTTGATCGAGCGGACCTTGCCGATCTTGACGCCGCGGTAGGTCACCGCCGAGCCCTCGAAGAGCCCGCCGGTGGCGGCCATCTCGACCTTGACGACCTTGGTGCCGCCCAGCAACGGCGTCCCGAGGACCGAGTGGAACAGGTACGCCACGGTGATGATGAGGACCAGGATGACGCCGAAGAAGCTCTGCCAGAGCCGGTCCTTGAGCAGCGCGACCACCTTCATCGGGCACCTCCCGACAGCATGCTCGACAGGCTCAGCGGGGAGGCCGAGGTCGTCGGTTCGATGACCCGCGGCGAGGTGCTGCCGCCACCGCCGCCCAGACCACCCAGCAGGCCGCCCAGCAGCCCACCGAGCCCGCCGCCGCTGTTGCCGCCGCCGAGGCCGCCGAGCAGACCACCGAGACCGCCGAGCAGGCCACCGGTGCCGTTCCCGTTGCTGCCGGTGCTGCCACCGCCACCGCCACCGAGCAGGTTGGGCAGCCCGATCTTGTCCATCTCGAGGACGAGGCGCATGTTGGCGTAGTCGCCGGGAACAACCTTGTCGAAGATCTTGCTCAGGTTGACCAGGTCGTCGAACGACGGGCCGAGGTCGGCCCGGACGCCGAGGAACTCCTGGAGCACCGGGGTGACCTGGTTGACCATCTGCTCGATCTGCGCCCGGGTGTGGCCGACCACGTTGTTCGCGGTCGCGGAGAACTTCACCAGCTGGGCCAGCAGGGCGGTCAGGCCCGGGGTGTTCTCGCGGAGCACCTTGGCCGCCGGCCGGATCTGCGTCATCGCCGCGTTGATGGTGCTCTTGTTCTGGTTGAGCACCTGCGACAGCCCCGCGAGCGAACGCAGCGCGGCGTCGATGTCGCCGGTCGTGGCCGAGGCCTGCCCCAGGAACGTGTTGGACCGGTCCAGCAGCTCGCGGACGTTGTCCTCGCGGCCGCCGATCGCCTTGTTGAGCTCGTCGGTCACGGTCTGCAGCTGGTTGAGACCGCCACCGTTGACGAGCAGTGACGCCGACGACAACGCGTCCTCGACCGTCGGTGCGGTGGTGGCCCGGCTGGCCGCGAGCTCGTCGCCGTTCTGCATCAGCGGCCCGGTGGCCGGGTTGGTCACGTCGACGAACAGCTCACCCAGCGGCGTGGTGTAGCGCAGCCGGGCGGTGGCATCGCGACGCATCTGGGCATCGGTGCGGATCTTGATGGTCGCGATCGCCTTGAAGTCCTGGGTCGCCACCGACTGGACCTTGCCCGAGTCGACGCCGTTGACCTTGATCGCCGCACCCTGGGAAAGGTTGAGCGCCTCGTCGAACGGGATCTTGATCGTGATGGTGTTGCCGCTGACCCCTGATCCGGGCAGCGGCAGGTCGCTCATCGTCGGACCGCAGCCCACGACGAGGGTCAGCCCGAGGACGGCCGACGTGGCAGCGACGAGCTGCTTCATCCGGGCGCTCACTTGCCGATCCCCAGGAGCGCGAGGATGTTCTTGAGGTTCAGCAGCGACGGGCCGAACGCCGAGCAGTAGTCCACCGGACCCTTGTTGCACGAGGAGTCGATCAGGCCGCCGAGCGGAGTCAGCACGGTCGGATCGACCCGGACGCGCAGCCGGCCCTTGTCGTAGATCGCGCCGAGGTTCTGCAGGGTCAGCGGCATCACCCGGAGGATCTCGGTGAGGTCGTCGCGCTTGACCATCAGCTTCTTCATCAGGTCGGTGGTCTGGGTCAGCGCGCTGACGAACTGCTGCCTGTTCTGGTGCGCGAAGTCCGCGATCAGCTGGACCACGCTGCTCAGCGAGGTCAACGTCGACTGGAAGTTCGTGCGCTCGTCGGCCAGCAGCTTGCTGGCGTTGCTGACCTGGGTGATGAAGTCGCGCACCAGCTGCTGGTTCGACGCGATGGTCCCGGTCAGGGTGTCGAGCGACTGCACCGTCGAGGTGATGTTGCCGCGCTGCTTCGAGATCGAGTTGACCGCGCCACCGAGCGAGGTGACCGCGTTGTTGAACTCCACGCCCTTGCCCGCCAACGCGGTCGAGCCGGACTGCAGGATGTTCTTGATCGCGTCCTGGGTGCTCTTCGAGCCGGCGATCCCGGTCGCGAACGTGTTCAGCGCGGCGAGCACGTCGTCGAAGTCGACCGGCGTCCGGGTCAGCGGCTGCGCGATCACTGCACCGTCCTGCATCCGCGGGCCGGAGTGGTAGACCGGCGTCAGCTCGACGTACCGGTCGGTGGCCACCGAGCGGGCGACGACCACTGCTCCGGCACCGGCCGGGATCGGCTGATCGGCGTTGACCTGCATCGTCACCCGGACGTTGGTGCCGTTCGGCGTGATCGAGGTGACCTTGCCGACCGGGACGCCGAGGACACCGACGTCGTTGCCGACGAAGAGTCCGGCCGAGTCGGACATCATCGCGGTGATGGTGATCGTCTTGGTCCCGATGATCGGCACGCTGCAGCTCGTCACACCGAGGATCAGCGCGATCAGCAACGAGAACCCGAGCAGGCGCCTCACTTGCAGCCTCCCGTCCGGCAGCTGAGGTCGTCCGGCGGGAGCGCCGGCGAGTGCAGCCACAGGTCGCCCCACGGACCGTTGCCGGTCGCGTTCGCCAGGTAGCGCACCGTCGGCGCCATCTCGTCCAGGGTGCTCTTCAGGGTGGCGTCCTGGGAGCGGAGCGTGGCCAGGACGACGTTGAGCTGGCGCAGGGCCGGGGCCATGTCGGTCTTGGTCGACGACACGATCGCGGCCAGGTTGCTGGCCAGCGTCGTCGTCTCGGTGAGCAGCGTGTGGATCGCGGCACGACGGGTGTTGATCTCGTCGAGGACCAGGTTGCCCTGCTGCATCAGGACCACGATGTCGCTGCTGCTCGCCGAGAGCTGGTTGGTCACGCTGCGGGCGGCGGCGATCAGGTCACCGGTCTGGCCGCTGCGCTTCTCGACCGCCTCCGAGAGGCGCGCGACGCCGTCCAGTGCGGGGCCGATGTTCTGGCTGGTCGCGGTCAGGGTCTTGCTGGCCTCCGTCAGCGCCTTGGCGAGCAGCACCGGGTCGAGCTTCTGCAGGTTGCCCGTCCCCTTCTCGAGCACGTCCTGCAGGTTGTACGGCACGGAGGTGTGCGCCAGCGGGATCGTGTCGAGCTCGCCGGTGCCCGCAGGGTCGACGGCGAGGTAGTGGGTGCCGAGCAGGGTGGCCACCTTGACCGAGGCCGTGGTCGCCGTCCCGAGGTGCAGGTCGCTGCTGACCGTGAACCCGACCCGGACCGTGTCGCCGTCCAGGGCGATCGACTTCACCTTGCCGGTCGGTACGCCGTGGATCTCGACGTCCTCACCGACCCGCAGGCCGGCCGTCTGGGCGAGGATCGCGTGGTACTCCTTCTTGCCGAAGGAGACGAACGTCATCACCAGCACCATGCCGACGAGCAGCGCACCGACGGCGATGGCGAGGAGTCCCATCCGGAACGGGTCCCGGGCTGCGAGCGGTTTCATCGGCACACCTGCGACCACGGACCGTTGTCGGTCCCGTTGAGGTTGAGCTTGACCGGCCCGACCTGGGCGATCACCGAGCAGAGGTAGATGTTCACGGCGTTCTGGTAGGAGCTCGCCCGACCGAGCGCTGCCAGCGTGGTCCCGAACGACTTGATCGCCGCCACGAAGCCCTGCTTGTTGGCCACGAACAGGTCCATCACCTGGCGGAAGTTCTTGACCGCCTGGATCGTCGGCACCTTGATGTCGCTGAGCAGCGAGGAGGTCGATCCGATCAGCTGGCTGACCCCGTCGATCGAGGCGCCGATCGAGGCGCGGTCGGTCGCGAGCCCGGTCATCAGGTTGCGCAGCTCGACGACGGTCGAGCGCAGCTCGGTGCCCTGCCCGGCGATGTCCTGCACGACCGGCGTCAGGTTGGTGAGCACCTGCCCGACGAGCTGGTCGCGATCGGCCAGGAAGTTGGTCAGGTGCGCGGTCTGCTGGAGCAGCTGCTCGACGGTGCCGCCCTCACCCTGGAGCACCTTGATCAGCGAGGTCGCCAGCGCGTTGACGTCGTCGGGCCGGAGCGCCTCGAAGAGCGGCCGGAACCCGTTGAGCAGCGCGGTCAGGTCGAACCCGGGACTGGTCATCGAGAGCGGGATCGTCGACCCGGACCTGAGCGCTGCGCCCTGGCGGCCGGTCTGCACGAGCGCGAGGTACCGCTGCCCGAGGAGGTTCTGGTAGCGCATCACGATCTTGGTCGTGTCCAGGATCGGCTGCGACTTGACGAGGTCGAAGGAGACCTCGGCGCCCTGCTGCGTGATCGCGATGCCGGAGACCCGACCGACCCGGACACCGGCCACCCGGATGTCGTCGCCGGCGCGCAGACCCGCGACGTCGCTGAACTCGGCCTTGAAGCCCTTCGTCGGGCCGCTCAGCCCGTTCAGCATGGTGTTGACCAGCACCAGTCCGAGCAGACCCGAGATGAGGGCGAAG
>JACXTT010010374.1_pt1 | contig 12557 bp, 8 predicted proteins | sample 9270951 | NCBI WGS metagenome assembly JACXTT01 (sample SAMN15532306, study PRJNA645909) | rock metagenome | isolation source: weathered quartz diorite | place: Puerto Rico | collected 2017-06-21 | reverse complement strand
CTCAACTAATTACTAATCAAATTTTTATGACTTTATGGACAGACTCTAATTATGTAAATATTACTAGAATTTACATTACAATTAAGAGTATCAAATTCATACAAGGTCATTGTGTTTGAGAAAAACATTTAGCTCTGCCTATTTTTTCACTTGAATATCCTCCTAGATATGCTTAAAAATGAAGGAAATTACATTATTTCCGTAGCTGAATCCAAGGATATAAGCATTATTTAGCATTCAATCTAGGGTTCATCCATTCGGGCAATTTAGTATTTCTTAAAAAGTAATCAAAAAATTGCGTTAGTCTGTTCGTATAATCCAATGCTTCCTTTTCATAGACAATATGTGTCCCTTCATCATATTGCAACATCCACACTTGCTTACCCAACCTTCTAAGGGCCATATAAAACTCAACAGCTTGCCGCCAGGGAATTTGATTATCCTGTTTATTATGTACTATTAAAAGAGGAGTTACTACTTTATCTGCATTCAATACAGCCGATTGATCTCTGTAAAGCTCAGGACGCTCCCACGGTGTAGCGCCATATAAAGTATGCCCCATTTCATATCCAACTTGACTGCTATAGCGTTCAATTGTTCCTGATAAAGTAAATAAAGATAGATAATCGCTGACAGGATCCGTTACACCTGCCATTTCAGCGGCCGCCGAAAATACCTTCGTGTGGGTTAAAATATAATTCGTCTCGGCTGCACCAAAGCTATGTCCTTGAATTGCCATTCGTTTTATATCAATAAACCTATATCTCGAAAGAAGTGATGCGGCTGAAGTAACCGATTTATATGCCCAATATCCAAATGGCTTTCCTGAGACATTTCCTTGTTTATAGTATATATCAGGGGTAAATACTATGTACCCTCGACTCACAAACCATGGGATATTTATTTCAGCATCAGTCAAAAGAGGAGAAGGAAATTCATACAACCGTTGAGACAACGCCTCATAGTAATTGAATATTACTGGATATTTTTTAGTAGAATCAAAATTCTCGGGTTTATAAAGAACACCTTGCGTAATAGTCCCGTCAGTTTGCTTCCACGTTAGTAATTCCGCCTTTAACCAATTATAATTCTTATTAGGATTATAATTGGTTAAAGGAGAAAACGTTTGGAAATCATTTGTTAAATAATAATTTGGTGCTTCTATCGCTGATTGGCGCTTAACGACCCACCAGTTTGCTAAGGCTGACTTAATAGGCTTCATACCATCATCAAATGCATATCCATGGGGCATTTGTGATGCAACATGATAATATGTATATGGACCAATAGACAATAATTTTGGATTACCTGCAGTCAAATTACATTTACTAAAGAAACCATTATACTTATTTTTAATATTAAATCCAGTAAATAACAATGTACCAGAAAAACAATTATTAATTAACCTAAGTTTAATAGAATGTTTTCGGCCGTACACATTAGTTATATTAACAGGCAACATCTTGCCTGATGGGTCTACCTTCCAGAGATCATAATTGTCATATATCAAAACCCACAAATCATTTTTATCCCATCCAGCTATCGGTGCTACTGGCCCAACATCAACTCTATCCAAATAGTCTCTGTTTACAGAATACGGTATTAGCCGTGTTATATTCGTAAATTTACCGGTAGATATATTATAACTAATATAGGCAGCCTTCCTCCAATCAAAGTATAGGAAGTATTTTTCTTTAGGAGAAAAATAAAAACTGTTAAAAGAACTTATCATGCTTGATATATCAATTCTCCTTTTTGAATTTTCCTTAAACGATATCAGATAAAATGATTTCGATTTTCTAAAGGACGAACGATAATTCTGAGATGCATTGTCTACGACAATTGAATAATTATTACTTTCTTGCCAAGGCGTTAGTAATTTTTCATTTTCATGCTCTAGACGAATTACACGACTACTATTTTCCGTACTAATTACAGCCATATAAGATATTGGCGTTCTTTTAGACTCCCATTCCCTATAGGGCTGTAATGCCATATCATTATATCTCCAAATATCAACTTTAATTGAATCTCTAAAATCAGTCAATTTAGCGGTATCAATATTTTCTATTAATGTAAAAAATATCCATTTACCATTCAAGCTAAATCCATTAACATTATTAACATAAAGAGACGAATCAATCTCATTTAAATTGTTTTCTACTTTTAGAGTAGCATAATCTGCGCTTTTGTTATAATACCAAATACTTTTCTTAACTTTCTTATCATTTTTCTTGCTAGCCATAAACACCAATTGTGAAGAGCTAGAATCAAAAATAAGATTGCTTGGAAAACAATCATACGAAGACCAAAAATCGATAGTTTTGTCGCTAAAAAGATTTATCCATTTTAAAGAAAATTTATCAGTAGCATTATCTTGCCTATTACATATTGTAAGAAGCAATACCTCCGCATTTTTGCTAAATATATAACTAATTACGTCTTTATAATATCTTTTCATCCTACTAGCCATATCCACTAGTATTAAATCATTAGGCTGTGTATTAGGCTGATAAGCCAACCAACATTTAGTATCATTACCAATTATTTTATAGTCCTTTACGCCAGAAATTATATCCATTTCATTTGTCCCCAACCTCAAAAAGACCAATGTATCACTCTGCTTATAAACGGCCACTTTACTATCATTTGTGAAAAAACATCTATCTGCACCCAAACATTCCTTTTCCCATGAACTGTGTGTAGCTTTAAAAATTAGTTTCTTTTTATAAGAATACTGAAATTGAGCACTATACTGTACATAATTGCCATCATCACTTATTATTGGAGGATCAGATAGGCGCTCCCAGGACATTACAGCATTAACATCTATTATTGCCTTAGATCTGTTTGGACCTTGAGCCAAAACCCCAAACGTCTGAATAGCTCCCCAAAAAAGAAAAAAAAACCACTTCATATATTAATTTTTTTTATGGCCAAGATCAGTGTTGTTTCGATGTTGAATAAATAAGTTCTTTGAAATTATTGTCTGTATTAGGTTCTAGCGGATTCCGCAATGGAAACGATTTGAAAATTGCCAAACTTTGCTTTGTTTTAAAGTATTGATAATCAATACTCATGAACCAGGGCAAATATGTCTTCTCTCAGATAATGGAATTAGTCTCACATAAGGTGTTTTATGCTTGCGTCGATCGGTATAAGGGAGATTTTAAATCCAAACAGTTTTCATGTTGGAAACAATTCCTGTGCATGGCTTTTGGCCAACTAACACATCGGGAGAGCCTATCCGATACCATAGTATGCCTTCGAGCTAATGCCGGAAAACTGTATCACCTCGGTATCGGCCAAGCTATTGCAAAAAGTACTTTATCCAAAGCCAATGAAAATCGAGACTGCAGGATTTTCTCTGAGATGGCGATGATCTTAATCGAAGAAGCCAAATCGTTGTATCTAAAAGATAGCGACCTGGAAGTCGATCTTAAGAACAATGTGTTTGCCATCGATGCAACGGTGATAGACGTGTGCCTATCAGCATTCAGTTGGGCAAAGTTCAGAACAACAAAAGGCGGTATCAAAGTGCACGTTCAATTGGATTTAAAAACTGCCATCCCGGAATTTGTCCAAATTACACCAGCTTCGGTTCATGAGGTGAATATCCTGGATAATATCGTCTTTCAGCTAGATAGTTTTTACGTCGTAGACCGCGGCTACACTGACTTTGGTAGATTGCATGACATTCATAAGGCAAAAGCCTTCTTTATCACACGGGCCAAGGATAACCTCAACTTTTCCAGAGTGTCGTCCGTATCTCCAAAGAAGCTATCGGCAGAGGTAATGTGCGACCAAACTATACGCTTAACCGGATTTTATGCCAAACAGAACTTTCCTATCCGAATGCGAAGAATAAAATTCTATGACGCCGATAATGATCGCGTTCTGGTTTTCCTCTCTAACAACTTTGAGTTGAAAGCTACCGAAATAGCTCAACTCTACAAGCATAGATGGAAAATCGAACTGTTCTTTAAATGGATCAAACAGCATCTAAAAATTAAATCCTTCTGGGGCAGATCTGAAAACGCAGTAAAGATTCAAATTTGGATCGCTATCTCTGTGTACGTCCTGATTGCTATCGCAAAAAAGAAGTACCAGTTAAAGCAGTCCTTATACGAAATCATTCAAGTAGTCAGTATCTGCATCTTCGACAAGGCGCCTTTACACGAACTATTCGCTGAACCCATACAACAAAATTTCAAAGAGCAAAATGACAATCAGTTGAAAATCTTTTAATTAAGACGAAACGTTAATGGTCCAAAATATTTCTTAAAATACTACAAGCAGGAAATAGTTTTTCCTAGCTCAAATAATAAAAATTATCCAACCAACCATTTAAAATAAATTGCTTAAAAAACTCTCAATTTAGATTCAAATTGAGTTTAGCAATCACCTTTTTAAAATAAACCTGTAGCTCAATCTCAATTCATTTTTAAATAAATTTTCCAGACTATTTAAATATTTTTCCACCTACAATCTACAAAAATTTAATCAAACCAGGATTTTATAGCTAATCAATAAACTCGGACGCTGCATTTATACTGCAGTAATCTCAGTTAAATTTACAGGCATTAAATAGTTCAATTTATAAAAAACATTTATGCTGGATGGTATGTTTATTAAATCTATTAAGCCTGGTCTATCGAACGCAACCATATACAATTTTAGAGATTTTATATTTAAAAGCTCAAACCGTAGGTTAACAATAATTATCTATGCGATAGCTATTTTCTTACAATGGGGAATTTTCAAATATTTCTATCCTTTTGCAAGTTTTATTCACGGAGATTCATTTAATTATTTAAATTCCGCATATTATAACCTTGACATCAACTTCTACATGGTGGGATATGCAAAATTTTTACGTCTAGTTAGTGTCTTCACAAGTTCAGATACCGCCCTAGTTACATTGCAATATATATTAATGCAAATTAGTGGCCTATTTCTTGTTTTTACCTTTTTTAAATATTATCAACCGGCCAAAATAGTACGATGGTTATTATCATTTTTTATTTTGTTTAATCCCTTGTTTCTTTATATGGCTAACTATGTGTCAAGTGATGCCTATTTCCTTGCGCTCAGCCTTGCCTGGTTTGCAAGCCTCCTTCACCTTTTACATAATCCCACTAGACGAACTGTATTATGCAATATTATCTTGCTTTTTATTGCTTTTACTATTCGATATAATGCATTAATTTATCCAATAATTACAATCCTTGGTCTTAGCATTAGCCTTTTGTCATTACGCCAGAAACTCTATTACATAATTTTAACCATACTTCCGGTCATAACTTTTGTTTTATTTACCGGAAGCAAATATCAGGAACTGACTGGCACTTGGCAATATGCGCCATTCAGCGGATGGCAACTAGTTAACAATGCGATGTATGCATATCGCTATGTAGATAGCAGCAAACGCGTACAAGTTCCCAAAAAATATAAAGAATTAGATAAAATGATCAGAAATTATTTCGATACCTCTCGGGATCTAAAGAAACATCCAGTAGAATCCTTACAAGCAAGTACAGTTTATATGTGGGATTCGCGCATATCACCACTTTACAAATATAGCGAGTTGGTATTTAAAAAAGATTCGGTAGCCAGTGTGTTAAAAAAATGGGCATCAATGGGTCCACTTTATAAAGAATATGGGTTTTATATTATAAAGCATTATCCAAAATATTTTCTTAAATATTTTATATGGCCGAACTCAAAAAAGTATTACTCGCCGCCTGTGGAATTTCTTGCATCTTATAATTCTAATAGAGACAGTACCACTAGTTTGGGAAAGACTTGGTTTAACTATAGAAGTACAAAGCTTACCACACGTACAAAAGATAATAAAGTTTCACTACTAGACTACTACCCCATCCTAGCTGGCATTACTAATATAGTTTTATTTTTTTTGCTAATTTTCTTCATGATGTTGAAAGCAAAAAACGCCAGCGTTGAATTTCAAAAGTCGGTGTTTTTAGCAGCCTCTGTATGGTTTATCAACGCGGGCTTTACTATTTTTGCTTCTTCGGCAGCTCTTCGCTTTCAAGCGTTTCCGATTATTCTTAGTTTTGTCTTAACTCTTCAATTAATAGATTGGTTAGCAAAAGTATCTTTCAGCACCGGAAACAACCTTGATATGGATGAAAGTATTGATTATAACGCCAATAACCAGTATGAAAACTTATTAAAAATAAAATCCAATAAAAATAGTAAAACAGATGCAATACTTGATTCTTGAAATTTTCGATCTTTCAATATTCAATAATTATTAATCCTCATTATCCCCAGGGCATATGCTCCAACACCTCCTACCATCCCTTTTAATGCTAGCGTACAACCCCTAAATCGTGGTGTTACAAGCGCATAAGTAGCCAATAAGTTATTAGTAGCTGCGTCTTTTACTTGAAAAGTATATATTCCATTAGTCGATAAGGCTGCATATGTCTTAAACGCTGATGATTGTTTATATATGAGAGTTCCAAATTCTGATACTGTAGGTGTACTCGACAAGGTTACAATTATCGGGCTGCTATTATAAGACAAATTGACAAATCGTATTGCGCATGAACTATCATTATAAAATGGATAATGATTTTCCTTTACAAAAACAGTATCAACTAATGTACTTGTCCCCGCAAGGTACATAGTATAAGTTTCATCCTGAGGCAGATTAAAAACTCCAGCAAAAGCAATTTTAGTAGTATCTGATGTAGGAACAATTGTAATAGGGACATTCATGCCGGCATTAAGACCATAAGGGAAACTGGCTCCGTAAGCAACAGAAGTACTGATACCGGAATATACGCCTTTAAGGCCTGTGAAATCAACCTTAACTGTACCCAAATTTACAGACGCATTCACTAAATTGATAAATGCTAAGGGATAAATTGACACATTTTCATCTTTTTTACATCCGGGCGTGCAGAACGTAAGCGACATCAGGAGTAGGAAGATAGAATATCTCATAGCTATTTCAGATTTAGTGAATTAAAAACAATAGAAAGTAAAATTGATAGAAATAAAACCAAAAGTTGGGTAACGCTCGAGGTTCACTTTATTACTTTTTAATACAATCAAATGCGTGGTTTTCCTATTTCGGCTTAAGATTTTTTAACATTTCCGCATTTAAAAATCAGCCTATTAAACTGAGACTCTTTGGGAATAAAACAAGTATGATATGAAATTTATTATTTAGTTATAACTAGTATGATATTTGTTATTAAATACTATAAATCAAAAAGTTATGCCCCTATAATAAGACCAAAAAGGCAATTGGTATCAGTAGATGATGATGTAAAGATTTACTCATTCCAGGGTCAACTACTTTAGGTACTATATATCAATACCAAAGAAGATACCATATTTATAATCAAACAATTACTTTCAGATTCATACCCAGGCCGTACACGAGGTTCTCAGTCAGCGGCAATGTAATCAGCAAATGTCTTGTAAATGACACCACTAGCTCTGTTGTGTATATCTCCCACGTCGAAAGTTCCAGCCCATCACCGCTGGGTTATTTCCATTTTCCGTGCAGTTAGCATATGCATAATTGATATTCTCTTCTTTTTCACTGCGCCTAGGTAGCAGCAAGCAGATGTAGATTTGTGGATGAAACCCGTTTTTATGAAGCGCTCAACGATAGTGGAAATTATTTCGGTATTAATGCTTAGCCTGTTTCTGTATGCCGCTATTACCAAAATAATGGATTATGGCTTATTCCGAGGACAATTGGTTGTATCTCCGATTTTAAAGCCAATAGGTGGCTTTATAGCTTGGAGCCTGCCTGCAGTGGAGATTTTAGTTGTAGTGCTGCTGATAGTGCCGCGCTGGCGTTTAAAAGGCTTGTGGCTGAGCCTGGGACTCCTGGTTGCATTTATAATTTATATCATGGCCATGATGGCCATCAGCGACCACCTGCCCTGCAGTTGTGGCGGTTTGCTTGAGCAGTTGAGCTGGAAGGGGCATATTATCTTTAACAGCATTTTTGCGTTGATGGCGGCAGTGGCTATAAGTATGGAAAAAGGTATTAAGAGAGGGAGGAAGAGAGATTTGATCTCAGCCTTTGCTTAACAATCAGCAACCAGGCTTTTCCAGAATAAACATCAAGCCCTGCGGCACAGGCCACAGGGCTATTTTATTAACCGGGATGGAGAACCGGTTATATGGATTGCCTGCGATTATTTGCCAGGATTTACCCGTAAATTGACCTTATCCAGCTTGCTGGAAACCCCTCCTACCATTACTTCAAATACCCCTGCTTCTACCCCGTATTTCATGGCTGCGGTCCAAAAGGCCAGCTTTGACGCATCAATGGTAAATGTGACTGTTTTCTTCTCCCCCGGCTGCAGGCTTACCCTGATAAAATCTTTCAGCTCTTTTATGGGCCGCACCACGGAGCTGACTTTTTGATGGATGTAGAGCTGCACGATTTCATCGCCCTTTACTGTGCCGGTATTGGTAATGTCTACACTGACCTGTACCGAACCATTGGGCTGCATGGCGCTATCTGATAACCGCAGGTTGGAATAGGCAAAACTGGTATAGCTGAGCCCGTAACCAAAGGGATATAGGGGCTCGTCTTTACCGGTAACGTATTCAAAAAACTGCGCGCTGGGTTTGTGGTTGTAATACACCGGTATTTGCCCCACCGTTTTTGGAACGCTGATGGTGAGCTTGCCGGAAGGGCAAACTTCACCGGTTAAAATACCGGCAAAAGCATTGCCCGCTTCTTCGCCGGTAAACCAACCGTCGACAATGGCCGGCACATGGCCTGCTATCCAGTTAATGGACAGCGGGCGCCCGTGGGCCAGGTAAACAACGACCGGTTTGCCGGTGACCACGAGGGCCTTTACGAGCGCTTCCTGGCTGCCCTGGAGGTCGAGCGTATTCATATCGCCAAAATGATCCGGCGCCCAGGCTTCGCGCGAGAGCTGTTCGTTTTCGCCCACGGCTACGATGACCAGGTCGGCCTGCTGCGCGGTATGCACGGCCTCGTCTATCAACGGCTGGTTTTCTTCGGGCGTGGGAAATTCCGTTTTGTCTTTAAACTGGTAATTGTTCTGGCTGATGGTATCGCCGTTTTTGGTGAGCAGGCAGCCTTTGGCATAAAGGATTTCTGCCTGGCCGCCGAGCTTATTGCGTATGCCTTCGAGGATGGAGACATTGTGTACCGGCACGCCGCTGTAATCGCCCAAATAATTAACGGCAGCGCAGGGGCCAATGACGGCTATCTTTTTGTATTGGCCGTTGCGGATGGGCAGTAAGCCGCCTTCATTTTTCAATAACACCATGCTTTCCTGTGCCGCCTGCAGGGCCAATGCCCGGCCTTGCTGGTTTTGAGTGGAAGTTTTTACCTTTTCGAGGTCAATGGGCGGCTGCTCAAACAAGCCTAAGGCAAACTTGAGGTTAAGGATATACGCTACGGCATTGTCTAAGGCCGCCATCGTTACCTTGCCTTCTTTGACCAGCGCCACCAGGTGCCGGTAATTGATGCCATAGGGCAGGTCTATGGTTACACCGGCATTAAAGGCCCGCAGGGCGGCGGCTTTTTGATTGGGTTCGATGAAATGTTTGTTCCACAACTGGTCGATGCCAAACCAATCGCTGACCACGATTCCTTTATAGCTCCACTCGCGGCGTAGTACTTCTTTTAACAACCAGGGATTGGCATGCGAGGGAACGCCATCGATTTCTACATAGGATGCCATGACCGCCGCGGGATTGGATTTTTGGATACAAAGGCGGAAGGGCTCCATGTGAAACTCCCTCAGTGTACGTTCGGAATAATCGGCGGGCGCCTGGTTGATGCCGCCTTCGGGCTGGCCATGACCGGTAAAATGCTTGAGCGTGGCGGCTACATGGCCGGGAGCAATGATACCGCTGCGACTGCCCTGGAAACCTCTTACCACGGCACTACCCATCATGCCACAGAGATAAGGGTCTTCGCCAAAAGTTTCGCCGGTGCGGCCCCAGCGGGGATCGCGACAGACATCGACCACCGGCGCCAGCACCATGGCGGTACCCCTGACGCTGCCCTGGCCGGCAATATAGCTGTATATTTTTTCCACCAGGGCCGTATCCCAGGAGCAGGCCATGCCGATGCTGTGCGGGAACACATCGGCCTGGGGGGCCACGAGGCCATGGTGGCTTTCATCGAGAAAGATAACCGGGATGCCCAGCCGGGTTTTGGTAAGCAGGTAGTTTTGCAGGCTATTGCGGCGAGCAATGGTTTGCTCCATGGTTTCATCGAAAGCAGGGTTTTCCATGCCTACGCCGTTTTTAAAGAGCAAATCCATTTTGGCCGGGTTATTCAGCAGCGCATCGGTGAGCTTGGCGCGGCCCATGTGCATGCTTTGGAGCTGGCCTACTTTTTCTTCGAGGGTCATGCGGGAGAGTAAGTCTTTTACACGCGTGGCTATGGGAAGTGCGGCGTTTTTATAGGCGGGTGACTGGGCAAGGGTGGCCAACGAGAGGAACAGGGCGGGAAAGAGAGAGATGGTTTTTGAAATCATTAATGAATAGGTTGATGGTTGATAGATGATAGTTGATAGCAGGTCAAAATTAGTAGTATTTGGAGCACTGGTTATGGGTGCAGGATAAATGAGGGAATAAGCGTGATTGATTGGCATATTTGATGGGCAGAAGGTGAGCCGCCCCTGAAGGGCGACCCACCTTTTGCCGCCGCAGTTATGCAGCAGTAGGGCTTGCTATCTTTATTTTCCTGTATTAACATCATCATCATCGCCTAACGAATAAATGAATTGTATGCTGGAAAAAATCATTCTTCCAACGCCCAATGACCCGCCGATGCCGCTCCGTACGGCATCGCACCCGGTTGCGATGCCCATTAAAAAACTGAGTATCATCATACCCGCCTATAACGAGGAGAACACCATCGGCACCATACTGGATAAAGTGTATTATGTAAAGCTGCTGGGGAACGTGGAAAAAGAAGTGATCATTGTAAACGACTGCTCCAAAGACGGTACGGAACAGGCGATAGCCGCCTGGCAAAGCCGCAACCCGGAAATGGACCTCCGCTACTATTACCACGAAAAAAACCAGGGCAAGGGTGCGGCTATCCATACCGGTATTGCCGCCGCCACCGGCGAATACCTGCTGGTACAGGACGCCGACCTGGAATATGACCCCAGTGAATACAATACCCTGCTGAAACCCATCATCAACGGTTTTGCCGACGTGGTATTCGGCAGCCGCTTTAACGGCGGCAACCCGCACCGCATTTTGTTTTTCTGGCATTCGATCGGCAACCGCGTGCTTACGTTTTTGAGCAACCTGTTTACCAACCTGAACCTGACGGATATGGAAACGGGATATAAAGTATTCCGCACCCGTATTATCCAACGCGTGCACCTGGAAGAAAAACGCTTTGGCTTTGAACCGGAAGTAACGGCTAAAATAGCACGGGTACCGGGCATCCGTATTTATGAAGTGGGGATTTCGTATTACGGCAGGACCTTCCAGGAGGGAAAGAAAATTGGGTGGAAAGATGGGTTCAGGGCCATTTACTGCATTTTGAAATTTACCCTTTTTAGTACGGATGCGGATATAGCAAAGCAGCAAGCTGTAATAAAAGCCAAAGAACTTGAATTAGCCGATTAAGCAAAGGGTGAGCCGCCCCGGGAGGGCGACCCACCCTTTGCTTAATCGGCTTTCTTCTTATGGTTGTAGCGCAGCCAGCCCAGCTTGCCAAAATCAGCATCCCAGATTTTAGTGCCGCCACTGTGCAGGAATTCATACGACATCTTTTTATACCGCGCAGGATCGTCCGGGTAGGGATGACCGCAACTTTGCAGGGGTTTGAGCAAAACACCCGTTTCGTTCGTTTCCAGCAATTCGTATTCCGTCCACAGCGTATCGCCGTTGCCCAGCATTAATTCCTTTTTTAAGCGCACACCCGGCAGCAGGCTATCGGGTGGCAGAAGAGGACGCCACATGGTAGTGAGTTGTGAATGGTGAATAGTGAATGGCTACTACTTCAGGGCGGCTTAACAACCGGACAGGATAAGGATTCTGTAAAAAAACAAGGAATGTAGAAACATCCCCTGGTTATAACTCAAAAGTCAACATGAGAAAAAAAGCGTTTATGGTAAAACGGTTATTATGCCGTTCTCAAATTTCAAATGAAGCTGATCGTTATTCAGCTGTAATACCTTCAGCATGTTTTGCAGGCTGAAATTGCGGGGAATGGTGCCATTCAACCCCATTTCAGGGCCCTCGGCCTTGTACTCCACATCTACATTGTACCAGCGGGATACCTGCCTCAGGATAGTATGCAAATCGGCATCCTTAAAATATTGCATCCCGTTTTTCCAGGCCACGGCCTGCTCGATGTTGGCGTTTTCATCGACGAGAATTTTGCCGGAGGCGGAAAGCTGGGCCTGCTGGCCGGGGGAAAGTAACGTTGGCCGTTGGTCGTTGGCTGTTGCCCGGGGATCGTTGTTGGCCGGCCGTACCTGTACACGACCTTCGAGGAGGGTAGTGCGCATGATGGGCTCGTCTTTATAGGCCATGACGTTAAAATG
>JACXTT010010373.1_pt1 | contig 12557 bp, 11 predicted proteins | sample 9270951 | NCBI WGS metagenome assembly JACXTT01 (sample SAMN15532306, study PRJNA645909) | rock metagenome | isolation source: weathered quartz diorite | place: Puerto Rico | collected 2017-06-21 | reverse complement strand
TGGCGACCGGTCACGGCGATCCGCAACGGGGATCAGGACGGCAACGATGCCACCGAGCGAGACGCCGGCTGGACGCCGCTAAACGCGACGCCGATGCATCCCGAATATCCCTCGTCGGCGGCCATCGTGGCCGGCGTCGCGTCTGGCGTCCTCGAATCGGTGTTCGGCACGGGATCTTTGCCGATACTCACGGTGACCGACAGTGCAGATTCCCGGTTGCAACGTCAGTTCAACAGCATCGCGCAGATGGCCGAAGAGCAGAGGATGGTACGCATCTGGGGCGGCATCCATTTCCGCAATTCGCTGGAAGCCAGCGAACAGATGGGCCGAAAGCTCGCCGAGCACTTGCTCAGCAGCATCATGACGCCGATTCGCTAAGGCGGTCACTGTGAAAGCCCTGCTGCCTCGTGCTGCCGCTGTGCTCATGGCCCTAGGTTTCGCTTGCGCGAGCAGCGCGCAATCCGTGCCGGGCGCCGAGGACACGCGACGCGTCGAGCAACTGGTTGCGACGCTGGCACAGGAAGCGGCCGCGCTATGTCCGCTGTCGGATCCCGGCGATCAAGCCGCTCTGGATCGATGCCGTTTGGCGCTCTTCAACGACTCATACTTCAAGCGCAGTCTCGCCCGGATCGTGCTGTGGGGACGGCCGAGTCCGGTTCCCCAAGCGCGATTGAAAGATACGACCCTCACCCAGCTAGGTGGGGAGGTCCTGTCCGGTCTCTACTTGCCTCTGTTCATGTTCAACGGCCGCTACCGCGTGGAGTACAACGCAACCGAGGCGCGATATCGGGCGCGGCTGGAAGCTGCGTTTCGCAACAACCTGATGCCCGGACAGTACCCGTATCCGTTCTGGCACGACGCGAACAAGTGGAATGACTACCAGCGCGCCAACGGGCTGACGCTGTGGATCGATCCCTACACGTCGAAGGTTGTCGTCGGTCAATTCTCACGGCAAGACGGTGCCGACGCGCGGTTGAATACCGCCTCGCGCATCCCACCCGCGTTCGACGGCAACTGGATGTGGATCGACGGCAACGGCGAGGCACAACCGAAGCCCGCCCTGTTCATAGGCTTGTTCCGCGCAGAAAACCCGTATCTAGAAAGGCTTCAGACGACTTACAAGGATCTGGCGCTGGCGATGCGCAAGGGCACGTGCAACGCCTGTCACGCGCCCGACAATCCGGAGAAGATGAAGCGGCTCGTCCTGTTTCAAACGCCGGCGCACGCAGCGGCTGAGATCAAGCGCGTGATGGCCGCAGTGCGCGACAACCGGATGCCACTCGACGACATCGGTATCGAGAAGGAACTGGACGCCGAGACCAAGGCGCTATTGCTCAGATTCGGCGCGGCGTTCGAATCGACAGTCGTGGCAGCCTATGCTTGGGAGAGGGGAAACTGAGCGGACTCACGCATCTGCTCTGAGCGCTTCCACCGAGAAGATTTGACCGCGTTCCGAAAGCTAAAATCCGCTTCACGCCGAAAAACCTATTCCTGGGTGAAGTCTGAGTAAACGAAAGGGGTTAGCGGCTTTCGCGTCGCTATCTCCTCGAATCGAATGGTTGCGGGGGCCCGCTTTGAATTGTGGAAGCGACCGCTGATCTTCGATTTTCTGATGACTTACTGACGGCTCGCCGACGTGCTCGACGCCAAAACACGGGTTGGATTCCCCAAGGCGATTTAACCGACCTGGCTCCGACCGTTTCCCTATCGCTCACCCTTCCAACTGCCGCGCGTCTAACCTTCTCCGACCGGCGGCGGATCGCGTGTCCAGCGTCCACGATCCTCCTGGGGAGCCACCACGGCGCCGATACGTTCTGCACGCGAAAGGACGGGGGCCGCTGCTGGGGGCACCTCGACGCGATCCGCCCGAGGATGACCGTGCTCTCGGTCGGCGACAACTCGTACGGCCACCCCGACCCGACCGCGCTTCGAGCCTACGAGGCCGCAAGCACCGGCTGCGACAAGGGCATGAAGATAGCCCGCACGGACCTGCACGGCTCGATCCGGGTCGACCTCTCTGATGACGGCTCCTGGCGGATGACGTCCATGGGGCCGGCGCCCCGGCCGGTGCGCCCGGCGCTGCCGAGACGACTGGGGACGACCCTGCTGGGCGGCGTTCCTCGGGCCGCAATCCCACCGAGGCCGCAGCCCGCCCGGCGGCCCGTCAGGCTCACGGACCTGATGATTCCACCGCCCACGGCGTCGGTTGCGGCGCCGGCGTACATCCCGCCGCCGCCCAAGTCGCCACTCGCCGCCATCTTGGAGGGCATCGTCACTCCGGCGGCAACACCGAGCTTCAGCGCGCTCGCCAAGCTCATCATGGACGGCGCGCCTCCCACGAACAAGACGCCCGCCCAAGAGATCCTCGAATCGCTGCTCAAGCAGCGGCCGCCCTGGTCGCCGAAGTGACCTAAGGGCGCGGGCAGCCCGAGATTCATGGTGACGGCGACCTCGCGGACCATGAATCTCCATGAATTCGCGCTCCCTTCTCCGCAGTACGCGTGAAGTCTCACGATCGCGGGTGGCGCGCAAGCTGTTCCGTTTCGAATGGCCGTAAAAACTGAGTGGCCTCGTGACAGCGCCGTCACTGGGCGGCCTTCGATAGTCGCCGACGTAAGACATCCAGCTTGACGTGTCCTGCGTCGGCATTCCCGCGGCACGAAAGTAGCCCCACAGTGGGACCGATCCCTGGGTGAAGTCTGGGTAAACGAAAGGGTTAGCGGCTTCTGCGTCTGCTAACGCCTCGTCGTCGATGGTTGCGGAGGCAGATTTGAATCAGCGACCTTTGATGAGATGAAAGCGCTGCGCCTCCGCCCACGGTGAGATTACCGTGGGCGTCGGACAACGCTCGACGGCATCAGCCGCGAGAGGACGCGCAGCACGCGGAACGCGAGTAGCTTCGCCGGGCGACATCCGGTACGCTGACAAGACGGCTGGCCTGAAGCTCGCCAGCATGATCGCGTCAGGATGATAATGAATGGCCCGGATGGGAAGATATAATAGGAGAAGATCTGCGCAGGCGCTCGGCGCGCGCGCGACGCAGCGGCTCATGTGGGAGCACGCCCCGCGCTTCTTCCGCGTGGCCTCGACACCGTGGCCCGAAGTCCCCGCCGCGAGATAGGTGCTCGAGCTGCTCTTCCCCGATCGCGCCGGCGTCGGCCGGTTTCTGCGCGTCCCCTACACGATCTACCGAGACGATCCCCTCTGGGTCGCGCCCCTCGCCGGCGAGGGGCGGAAGATGCTGTCCCCGGGAAATCCCTTCTTCGAGCACGCGGAGGTCCAACTCTTCGTCGTCTCCCGTGAGGACGGCGACGTCGGACGGATCGCCGCGATCATCGACCACCGCCACAACGAGCTGCGCGGCGAGCGCGCCGCGTCCTTCGGGTTCTTCGAGTGCGAAAACGATCCCGCCCCGGCTCGAGAGCTGTTTGTCGCCGCGGAGCGCTGGGCGGCGCGACGCGGGCTCCACACCCTGCGCGGGCCGCTCAACCCCTCGATGAACGAGGAATGCGGCCTCCTGGTCGAAGGCTTCGACTCGGCGCCGGTCTTCGGTACGACGTACAACCCCCGGTATTACGCGGATCTGTTCGCGGCCCAGGGTCTCACCAAGGCGAAGGATCTCTGGGCCTACTACCTCGTGCCCACTGAGAGCCACGTCGCGCGCATGGCCTCGCTGGCCGACCGCGTGTTTCAGCGCATGCCGGATCTGGTGGTACGGCCCGTGCGCAAGCGGGACTTCGAGGGCGAAGTGGCCGCGATGAAGGAGATCTACAACGCGTCCTGGGAGGACAACTGGGGCTTCGTGCCGCTCACCGACGCGGAGTTCACCTTCAAGGCCTCGCGGCTCGCTCCGCTCATCGTCGAGGACCTCGCGCTGATCGCCGAGCGATCCGGAAGCCCGATCGGATTCATGCTGAGCCTCCCCGACTACAACCAGGCCCTGAAGCCGCTACGGGGCCGCCTGTGGCCAGTAGGCTGGCTCAGATTCCGGATGGGTGTGAGGAAGATCAGGATGGGCCGGACGGTTCTCCTCGGAGTGAAGAAGGAGTACAGGGCACGCGGCATCGAGACGGCCATGCTCGCGCGGTCGTTTCGCTGGGCGGTAGACCGCAGCTACACGGGGCTAGAGCAGTCCTGGGTCTTCGAGGACAACCGACCGGTCCAGCGCGACCTCGAGCTGCTCGGCGCGAGGGTCTACAAGAAGTATCGGCTCTACGAAAAGCCGCTCGGGGCGGAGGCTTAACCGGAGTGGGTCGACGCGCGCTTCACCTTATCGGCGGTTGTCCCGAAGACATGGTCCCACAATGGCGAGCTCACTCCCCAGTGCGCCTCCGAGGTCTCGTAGTGATGAAGCATGTGGTTGCGCTTCAGGGCTCTGCCGGCGCGTGTCCAGAGAACGAATCGATGAGAGGCGAAGTGAACGTAGTCGTAGAAAAGGTAGCCGACGGCGAAGCCCGCGAACACCGGCTCGGCGTGGATCGGTCCGAGGAGCAGCCGGAAGAGCGTGAAGAACATCATGGCCCCGAGGCATGTGGCGACGGGCGGGAGCACCAGCCGCGTGGGATCCGCCGGATCGTCGTGATGGAGTCCGTGGATCATGAACTGCACGCGGGCACGGACCGGCCCCGCGGGCCGCATGTGGAAGAGATACCGGTGGAGGAGGTACTCCGTCAGGGACCAGGTGAGGATTCCCAGCGCCGCGAACCCCAGGACTGCGACCACACCGAGACGGTGGACCGCGAACGAGCGCCAGACCAGCCACAGGACGACGGGCCCCCACAAGAGAATCGGCACGGCCGGGTGGACATGCGTCAACGACTCGACGATCGGGTTGTCGAACACCCGCAGGCTCTTGTACGCGCGTGTCACGCCGGCTCCTTTCAGACCCGGGACTGAGCCTGGACCAACGCGGCCGTTCGCTCCTGCAAGCGGTCGCTGAGGACACCCGCGAGGTTCCGGAACACCTTGGCCCCCGTGAAGGGAAAGCGCTTGCGCAAGCGCTCCACCGCTTCGTAGTCCAGCCGGAACAGTTCCACCGGCTCCTCGGCGACGACGTGCGCCGTCCGCACGCCACCCGTGAATAGTGCCATCTCTCCGAACACCGCGCCAACGTCCAGGATGGCGAGCGTCCGCGCGATCCCGTCGGGCCCGACGTCGAAGACGCGCAGGCGTCCGGAGATCACGACGTACATCTGGCTTCCCGCCTGGCCCTTGTCGATCACCCGCTCGCCGCCCGGGAACGACTGCATCAGCCCCATCAGCACGACCTTGCGCGCCTCCCAGCGGGACAGTCCGCGGAACAGCGGGATGGTCGTAGTCAGGTCGCGCTTCAGCTTGAGCAGCAGCATGTTCCAGAGCGTGACCAGCCGGGTCGAGTGCATCAGGATCGGCGCGAGGACCAGCTCCGCGACCATCGCCACGAGCATGACGAAGGCGGACAGCGCCCCGAAGTACCGGGTGGAGACGAAGCTGGAAAACAGCAGGAGCGAAAACCCGCCGGCCAGCGCGAGGGACGCGTAGACGATCGGCCGTCCCTGGATCCGGAGCGTCTCGATCATCGCCAGCCGTTGATCGTGATGGAGGTTGAGCTGACGGGCGTAGGTGATCATGTGGTGGACCGTGTCGTCCACGGCGATCCCGATGGCCACCGTCGCGACCAGCGCGGTCCCCGTATTGAGTGGGATCCCGAGCAGGCCCATCACGCCGAAGGTCGTCAGGACGGGAATCACGTTCGGGATCAACGAGACGAAGCCCGCACGAACGGACATGAAGAGCAGGGAGTGGATCACACCGATGATCACGAACGTCCACGAGAAGCTCGTGACCTCGTTGACCGCCATGTAGTCGGCGGCGTTGTTGATGAGGATCGACTCTCCCGTGTAGCGGACCGTGCCGTTCTCCCCGAAGTTGGCGGCCACGTACGCGTCGAGGCGCTTGAGGAGCCGCGAGAGCTCCCAGGAGCTCGAGATGTTGTGCCGGACGACGATGTTCGTGGACGCCCGGTTGAAGTCGAGGTACTTCGTCGTCTCCTTCGCGTCCAGGAGCAGCAGGTACTGGCTAATCTCGTCGGCCGTGTTCGGGATGACGTCGAACGCCGGGTCGCCCGAGTTCATCTCCTGGTGCATCTTGCGGAGATAGTCGGCGATCGAGACGGTCTGGTCGACCTCGCCAGTGCTCTCGAGGAATCGCTGGAGCGCCGCGACCTTCTTGAGGATGGAGGGCTCGACGGCGCCATTCTCACGGCGCGCGTCGACGACCACATAGAAATTGAACGCGCCGGCCATCGACCGGTGGAGGTCCTCGGCTCGCTGACGGATGACGGAGTGCTCGGGGAAGTAGCTGACGAAGTCGGTGTTCACGCGCAGGCTGTACCAGCCGACGAGGGAAACCACCGTGACGAGCGCGGAGACCACAAAGATCGTCGTGCGGTGCTTCAGATTGAAGGCGACGAGCCACGTGATCCAGGCCGGTGTGGGGCCATGGCTCGGCCCCTCGGCAAACGCGCTCGAACGCCGGCGCCGGGGGGCGGGCCACGCGAGCAGCATGATGGGAAGCGCGACGATGGTCACGATGAAGTTGGCCATGAGCCCGAGGGAGGACGCCCAGCCGAACCGGATCAGCATCGTGACGTCGCTGGTGATCAGCGACCCGAAGCCCAGCACGGTGGTGAACGTGGTGACGAGGACCGGCAGCCCCGTCTGTCTGCACATCTCGCGGATCGCCGCGAGCTTGTCGTGGCCCTCGTCGAGGAGGTGGTGGTACTCGCTGAGCATGTGGACGTCTTCAGTGAAGCCGATCGTGATCAAGAGCGACGGAATGATGGCGGTGATGACGTTGATGGGAATGCCCAGCAGCGCCATCAAGCCGAGTCCCCAGACGACGCTGACCACGCCGGTCACGATCGGTATCACCACGCCCTGCAACGTCCGGAAGGCCAGGAACAGGATGGCGAAGAGGGCCCCGAGCGAGATCGGGATCAAGCCCACGAGGTCCCGCCGCGTGTATTCGCCGAAGGCGACCTTGGTGAGCGGCGAGCCGATCTGGTAGACGGCGAGCCCCGGGGCGGTCTCCTTCTTGAGGATCGCCTCGACGCTGTCCGAGAAGCGCTGGTTGAATCCCTTGTCGCCGGGTTTCTCGTCCGTGTAGACGACGATCGCAGCCGCCTTGCCGTCGCGCGACACGATGCTGCCGACGAACACCCGGTTCTCCAGCGCGTCGCGACGAATGCGCTCGAGATCCGACGGCGTGGACGGGATCGCCGGACCGACGAGCGGCTCGACGTTCAGCGAGGCTCCCTCACCTTTGATGTTCTTGACGGTGGTGAGGCTTTCGATGCGCGTCACCCCATCGACGCCTTCGAGCGCATCGGAGATGCGCCGGATCGCGTGGAGCGCGGGCGCGGTGAAGACATTCTCGGCTTTCACGAGGACGACGGTGAGGGTGTCATTTCCGAATCGGGTCTTGGCTTTCTCGTAGTACTGCCGGGCCGGATCCTTCTCGACCATTAGACCTTCGGCCGAGGTGTCGAGCTCGAGCCGGGAGATCGGCAGCGCGAGGGCGAGCGTGGCGAGCGCCAGGAGCCCGCCCGCCAGCAGCGGATGATCAACGACCCAGAGGAGGAGCCGGCTCAACGGGTTGCAGCCTCTCGCTCAGGAGCGTGACGACGTCGTCGTGGCTCCGGACAGGCGCGCCCGGGAGCCTGACGAACGCCCGGGCCAGAGCATCCCGGCGCTTGAGCATGAGGTACAGCCAGACGGTGAAGAAATCGATTCCGTCGAACACGATCGCGTCCTGCCTGCCGTACGCCTCGCGCCCGTTCTCGAACTCGGCCGGGAGCTCCGTCCAGTGCTGGCCGGGCCGGAGGTGGTGAACGATGTGGTAGCCGTCATTGAAGCAGCGGCGGTTGTAGCGGCAGTTGATGCAGGTGGTGCTGTTGCGATAGTCGTTCGCGGGTTCGCGAGGATCGACGAAGGCGTGCTGGCCCCAGTTTCCGGCCATCATCAGCACGCGGACCGCGAGCACCGGCACCAGGAACACCACGACCGTGGCCGCGAGATTCCACCACGCGAGGCCCGCCACCACGGCCCAGAACCCCACCTCGCCCGAGACGGCCCGCCACGCGAGCCCGCGCCGGCCCTTGCGGTGGAGATAGACCGGCAGCAGCACGATCGTGAGCACCAGGAAACGCACGAGGTACCGGAGCCAGTCCGCGAAGCTGTCTCGCCGGTACGCCATCGTCGAGCTGAGGTCCGTCGGAAGGTTCTCCTCGACGTGATGCATGGCGACGTGGTGCGCGTAGTACGTCTTCGGAGTCTGACCGTAGAACGGACCGAGGATCCAGGGAATGTAGGCATTCAGCCAGCCCACCCGCCGGCTGAACAGCGTCCGATGCGACGTGCAATGGAGCATCAACGTGACACGGTCCAGGAAGACAAAGGCCCAGATGAGCCAGTAGACGGGCGCGTGCCACCAGGAAAAGCGTCCGTGCGAGTAGAGGTACACAGCGGCCGGAATGATCAGGCTCGCGCTCACGATGACGCGGAGCAGCGGCAGATCACGCGGATCGTTCAGGAGGCCGCGCATGGCGCAGCCTCCCACGGGCCGCCGTCGGCGGCCACGGCACCGGCGTACCCCAGCGGGACGTCGAGCTCGCGGATGTCGAAGCCGGCCGTCAGCTCGGTCAGAGCCGGGAGCGGCAGGCGAAGACCGTCACCGCGCGCCTTGACGACCGCTTCGTATCTGGTCCAGTAGCGGAAGAACCCGCGCGCGCCCTCTCGCACCACGGCGCGGCTGACCGCCTCGCGGTCGGCGGCCCCCAGCACTTCCTCGATGACGGCGCGAATTTCGAGCCCCGGACGGATCTGCTCGACGTCCGCACCGAGCCGCCGGGGGCGTGAGACGGCGATCACGACGAGATCGCCAGCGTGCGAGACGTTGAAGGATAGCGCCGGCTCCGCGAGGGCGGGCTTGCCGTCGGGGCCGCAGACGATCCGCACGGAGAGCGGGTCGCATCCCAGGAGTCGGCCGAGCCGACGGCGGAGGAGCGCGCGGCCGGCGACGTACCGCGCGCGGGCCCGCGCGCTCTCGATGCCGTCGGCGATCCGGCGCTCCGCGTCCGTGAGCGACAGCGGCTCGCGCGCCGCCTCCTGAAGGGAGACCTGGCAGACGCGGATCTCGTCCGGCGCCGGCATCGCGAGCCGCTCTCCCCCGCAGCTACACATGGCCCACCGCGCGCAGCCAGTCGAGGGTCGGCGCGAGGGTGTCCCGCGCGGATCGAAAACCGGCCCCCAGCTCTTTCCGCGCCTTCTGGCTGTCCATGAACCAGTAGAGCGTGGCGTAAGGGATGACATCGGGATTGAACGGCAGAGGCACCCCGAATCGACCCGTCGCGGCCAGCAAGCGGACGAGCGGGTTCGGCACCGTCCAGATCGGCTTTCGCTGACGGAGAATCGATAAGGTCAGCTCGGCCAGCTGGCGGATCGTCAGGTTGTCGCCACCCAGGATGTAACGCTCTCCGGGGCGCCCCTTCTCAAGCGCCGCGACGATGCCCGCCGCGACGTCCTCCACGTGGGCGACGCTGGTGCCCCCGTTGCAGACGAGCACCACCCGGCTCTTCGCGAAGTCGACGAGGTTGGCAGCCGTGACGAGATCAGTGTCGTTGGGGCCGTAGACCTCGCCGGGATTGACGACGACGACCGACAGCCCGTCGGCCGCGGCCCGCCGGCAGAGCGCCTCGGCCTCGCGCTTGGCTCCGGCATAGACATACCGGCCGAAGTCCAGCGATGCCGGGCTCGCCTCGATGTGGACGGTCGGCCGACGGCTGCCGTTGACGGCGACCGCGCTGGAGACGTACACCATGCGGGGGCCGCCCACTGTCTTGGCGGTCTCGAGCATGTTCGTGGTGCCACCGACGACCACGCGCTCCATCCACGGCGAGTGGATCTCCGTCCAGCGGGAGATCCCGGCGAGGTGCACCACGGACCCGCAGCCCTGCATCGCGGCACGCACGGAGTCCGCGTCGCAGACGTCACCCACCACCCGCTCGATCGGCAGGCCGTCGATGCGCTCCGTGCGGCTCTGCGCGCGAAGCAGACACCGCACGCGATAGCCCGCGCGGAGCAGCGTCCTGACGAGGACCGATCCGATGAAGCCGTTCCCACCCGTCACGAGAACCCGGAAGGCGTCGTCGGCGCGCATCAGAGCTGCAGCGTCTCGCGTTCGTCGTAGAGGCGCATGAGATTGTCGAAGAACGACGTCCCGCGGTCGACGGTGAGCACCTGGCCCCGCACGCCGTCCATGAGGCCGCTGCAGAGGGCGACGGCGGCATCGGCCACCTCGCGCGCGTCGACGAAGTGCCGCTCGCGCGTGAAGCGCCGGATGAATGTCTCGAACTCGTCACCGAACGCCGTGCGGAACGATTCCGTGCGCACGCTCCGCGCCCGGATCACGTTGATTCGCGTGTCCTCGTCGTAAAGACGGTAGCTGAGGTAGCGGCAGAGTGTCTCCATGACGGCTTTCGAGGCCGCCATCAGGTCGTAGCCGCACGAGAACTGGTCGACGCCCGTGGAAGAGATGCCGACGACGTAGCGCGGGTAGCGCCCGAAGACCTCGCGGGTCTGGCGCGTGTAGTCGACGAGCGGCCAGGCGCTCGCCTGGATGGACTGGAAGAGCGCGCGCGGCGCGTAGTCCGCGGGACTCTGCGCGAGCACGGCCTGCGACACGTTGCTGATGAAGGCCTCGACGTGGCCGTGGCGAGTCCGCATCTCCGCCAGGACCCGGCCGGTGTCCTCGGCGCGCGCCGCGTCGGCCTGGACCAGCCATGGCTCGGGCGCCTTCGCCTCCGCGAAGGCCCGCCGTACCTCGTCCGCGTCGGCCGAGCCCCACTTGTAGGTCAGGGTGCACGCCCCGCCGCGGCGGCCGAAGGCGAGCGCGGTCGCGAGCCCGATTCCCATGGTCCCGCCCGTGACGAGGACGGCCTTGCCGCGGAAGTCGCCGATCACGAGGTCCGCTGCACGGCGACGTCGTGGAGGAGGTCCACGAGCCCGTTGATGTTGGTCAGCTTGGTCAGCTCGGCGCGGGGGACCTTGATGCGCAGCTCCCGCATCGCGCACGACACCACCTCGACGATGTCGAGGCTGTTCATCCCCAGCGCCTTCATGGACTTGCTGGGATCGATCCGATCCTCCGTCAAGTCCTCGACGGTCTCCAGGAGGTGCTTCTTCACGACCGCCAGAATCGCCTCACGGGTCATCGGCTCCCCTCCATCCTCACAATCGCAACGCGTCGCGCTCGTTGTAGAGGCGCATCATGTTGTCGAAGAACGTCGTGCCGCGATCGACCATGATCACCTGGCCGTTGACGCCGTCGAGCAGCCCGCTGCAGAGGGCGAGCACGACGTTCGCCACCTCCTCGGCCGGGATGAACTGCCGCTCCATGTTGAACCGTTCGGCGAAGGGCTCGAACTCCGCGCCGAAGGTCGACCGGAGCGACTCGGTCCGGACGAGCCGCGAGCGCACCACGTTGACGCGGACGTCCTCGTCGGAGAGGCGGTAGCTCATGTACCGGCAGAGGGTCTCCATCACTGCCTTGGAGGCCGCGACGAAGTCGTAGTTCTTGTAAAACGCGTCGACGCCCCCGCTGGACAGACCCACGACGTACCGCGGGTAGTCTCCGAAGACCTCCTTGATCCGCCGCGGATAGGCCCAGAGCGGCCAGGCACTGTACTCGATGGACTTGAAGAGCGAGCGCTTCTCGTAGTCGGCAAGCCCCGAGACCACGAGCGCCACCGAGACGTTCGACACGAAGGCCTCGACGCGACGGTGGATCCGGCGCATCTCCTCGAGGAGCGCCGTGGTGTCCTCGTCGCGCGACACGTCGGCGCGGACGATCGACGGCGACGGCGCGCCGACCTCCGCGAAGCGCCGGCGGATCTCGTTCTCGTCGGCCGTTCCCCACTTGTGCGTGAGGGTGCAGTGAGCCCCGTGGCGGCCGAAGGCCAGGCCGGTGACGAGGCCGATCCCCATGGTGCCGCCGGTGATGAGGACCGCCTTGCCCTCAAGATGGCCCGGCATAGTCCTCCTCGATGAGGCGCCGCACGTCCGGTCCGGCGAGCGTGATCGCGTGCATCGTCGCCTCCGTCGCGCGGGCTGCCTCGTACGCCTGTCGCTTAGCCGCGGAGAGGGCACGCTTCAAGACCTCGAGGGCCGTGCGCGGCTTCTCGGCAATGCGCGCGGCGAGGTCCATCGCCTTGGGGCGGACCTGCGCGCGCGGCAGGATGTAGTTGAAGCCGCTGCGCCCCTCGAACTGGGCGCCGCGGAAGAACTGGCCCGTGTACATCATCTCGTGGGCGATGGCCGGCGAGAGCACGTGCTCCAGCAGGCGCGTGGTCCCCATCCCCGGGGTGAACCCGAGGCTCATGAAGTTACACCCGTAGCTGCTCTCACGCGCGATAAGGATGATGTCCGCGCAGAGGCCGAGGGCGAGACCACCGCCGACCGCGTGGCCTTCCATCGCCGCGATCACCGGCACCGGCACGTCGAGGACCGCTCTCGGCAGGA
>JACXTT010010372.1_pt1 | contig 12559 bp, 6 predicted proteins | sample 9270951 | NCBI WGS metagenome assembly JACXTT01 (sample SAMN15532306, study PRJNA645909) | rock metagenome | isolation source: weathered quartz diorite | place: Puerto Rico | collected 2017-06-21 | reverse complement strand
GAACAGATCATGATCGTGCTGGATGGCTCCTGCGATGAAATCATCGAGGGCAAGCGCTACAACGTCAAAAAAGGCGACGTGATCATTCTGCCGCCTAACATCGAGCACGGCGCATACATCGGCCCGCAGGATGTGCAGGTCATTGACGTGTTCGGTGACGTACGCAGCGACTATCTTCTGAAGATGATGCAGAAGATGGCCGAGATGAACACGAAAAAATAGCATTTCACTTGGCCCGTCGCATGGCCGCTCTGCAATTTTCCGCAGTCGATTAGCTCCGGCGTGAAGTCATGAGCGTCAACAGCTTCTCGTCGCGCAACGGATAGGATTCGCTGATCATGTCGAACACCATCGCCTGCGGCTCCTGCACCGTGTAAGGCTTCCACTCAAGGCCCGGCTGGCTGGGATTGCCCGTGCGGGCGAAATTGACCCATGCTTGCGCAACCTTATCCTGCAGGGCAAAGGCAGCGGGGGCGCCGCCGGTCGCGATTCGCGACTGGGGCTGGCCCACGTTGTGGAAGACAAAAACCAGCTCCGAGCAATGGAAGGACGTAATACCGCCGTTAACCGGATATTCATAGGCGAAGATGTAGTTGTAAACGGGAGTCTTGGCCTTTTCGAGTTTGCGAGCAAGCGTTTGCTTCACTCCGGACCGCAGGGTGTTGTAGTAAAGGACGTCCTGGATTTTCTTGCGTGGAAAGTTCTTCTTGTACTCAGCAATGATGTCATTCTTCTTGTCGCCGTATTCGGCGGTCAGATGCTGGTCGATTTGCTGCTGGTTCCACTCGTTCTTGCGAACGTCTTTTCCAAGAGTGCCCGCTCGTTCACTGTAAACAGTACCGGCGATGAACGGAATACCGTGGGCCCAATCGCAGAATTCGCTCATCATGTACTTGTCGTCTGCGATAACGTCCCAACCAAGATTCTGACGGCCGAGTTGTTTTGCGACCGCTTGGAGGGCGGCCGTGCCCGCAGCGATCAAGTCCTGGTAGCGAACCTTCTTCAGCTTGTCGATCTGCTTGCCATCGAGGCCCAGGTTCTCGAGCGTCGCCTCGGCGATCATTTGTTGGGTCTTGATGCTCGAGGCGGGATTAGTCTCGCGGAAGTTCAAGTTGCCGCCGCTATGGGCGGCGACTTTATGGAAGAGGCCTTGCGCACTCGGCGTATGCATCATGCGAACAACTTTGCCACCGCCGCCCGACTGACCGAAGATCGTGACGTTGCCCGGATCTCCGCCGAAGCTTTCGATATTTTCCTGAACCCACTGAAGAGCAGAAACCAGGTCGGCTGTGCCCGTATAGCGAGAATTGGAATATTCAGGACCATAGGCTGAGAGATCCAGGGTGCCGATAATGTTCAACCGGTGATTCAAGCTAACAACAACGACGTCGCCAAACTCGCTGAGGTTCCTGCCGTCGTAGGCATAAGCCTCCATCGATGAGCCATTGGTGAATCCGCCGCCATGCATCCAGACCAGGACCGGCTTCTTCGCGTTTGGGCTGGTGCTTTGCGTCCAGATGTTCAGGTATTGGCAGTGTTCGTTCTCCAGCCAGTAGCGATGCGGAAAAACGAATTCGTCGGCGCCGGGGGCGGCCATCGCCGGAATCGGGGAAATCGGGCCCCATGCCTGCGCATTCTTGATACCTTCCCAGGCTTGTACGGGCTTCGGCAGCTCAAAGCGCTCCGCCTCGGCATAGCGGATGCCGAGGAAGGTCTGGGTCTTGCCGTCTCTAAAGCCCCTAAGTTTTCCACCTTTCACTTGCACGATGGGCGGGTTCAAATTCTCGGGTACCGGCAGAGAGTTCTTGGCGGTATGTTGGGATGCCCCCCGTTCCGCCTTCAGCTTCTGCTGCGCAAAAGCGTTTTCGGGTTTTGCCGCGAGACCCGCGAGCGCACCACCTATCAATGCTGCGCCGCTGCCCAGCAATTTCCTGCGGTTCATCGAATCTAACGGATTCTGCGAGGATAGTTTGCCCATATTTTTCTCCTTGCGAGGCTTTGGATCATTAATCAATGCGTCACCTGACCAATGCCAAACTGGTCGACGGCTTTTACCAACTTGCCCTGCTGATAAATAATTTCGACTGCTTTTTCTCCTTGCACATCCCGGCCTAACTCATCCTTCAAGCCGGCAATCACCTGCTTCGTCGATGCGTCAATGATGTCACCGCTGGATGCATACACCCATTTCCCGTTGGCGCTCCATGTCAGCCAAAAGGGTTCATCGCGCAGTTTGATGCTGCGAACTTGCTTGGGAGGCATCACGGTATTGTCAAACACGTGCACGCTGCTGTTGGCGCCGTCGGTCACCCAGACTTCTTTCTCGTCCGGAGACAAAGCGATTCCGTGGCTTGGGCAGCCGTGCCCGGTCAGCCGCTCGCGTGACCAACCGTATCCTTGGACCTGCACGGTATGAATCACCTTGCCTGTGTTGACGTCGCCAATTTGGAATCCGAGCAGGTCGTTCACATTCGCATAGATCAACGTTCCTGCCCCGTTGACGGTAAACGGCCGCACGGAGGCTGCAAACGGACCCACGGTTTTCACGATCGTATTCGTTTTGGGATCTGCAATCGACATGGTGTTGGATCGGAGACCCGCCATAAACACCTTCGATCCATCAAGACTCCAGATCGTGTTGTGCGCACCCGCACTTTCCGGCGCCGGCAGTTTCTTAATCAGAGCGCCGGTCTTGGCATCGACCACGTACCAATGCATGCCTTCGAAAGACGGCACGTACATCGTCTTGCCATCCGGAGACATTGCCATCCGATCACAGCACTCTCCGTCGTACGTTTGTTCCCAGACTTTCTTTTCCGTCAGCAGATCCCAGGCGGCCAGACGTTTGATGGTGCTCACATAGATCATTCCCAGCGATGCACTGACGGCCACACCTTTCACATTTTCCGGAGACTGTGCGGCCGGATACTCCCAGGTCGGGATGCGTTTCACGAAACGGAAATTCCGCGAGGCATCGAACACAATCAGTCCAATGCCGCCGAAACCGATGTCATCGACACGTCCCGGAACCGCGGCGTACAACAGATCCCGCTGCGCATTGCCGCCACGCCCGCGCGCCGGTTCTGCCGGCGTGGACGCTTGCTCGCCGCGGCCCTGAGCCATCAGCCATTGCGCCGCCAGAAATGCGGCAACGAGACTCACCACGATTATGAGTTTCCGGAGATGCATATCTGTCCCTCCAATTTAGAAGTTAACCTTCGCTGCGATCTGGATTGTGCGCGGAGCGCGTACGCCACTGCCCGTAGGTCCGCCCAAAGCTCCGAACCCGAATCTACCGCCACCGCCCCCGAGAGCGGAAGGAAGATTGATCAGCTTTCCGTTCGCGTCAAACTGCGCGGCCGAGTTGATTTGGTTCCATTGCGTATGGTTGAACGCGTTGAACATTTCCAGCCGCAACTGAACGAATCGTTTTGCATCGTCACCCACGCTGAACTTCTTGAACACGGAAAGGTCGAAATTGCTGAGACCCGGTCCGCGCAACGGCCGGATGGCGGAATCCATTCCGGTGCTTCCCTTGACTGCAGGAGCGAAGCAGGAGGTGTTGAAAAAGGCGTACAGCGTCCGGTCGCCGCGCGAGATATTCGGATTACACGTGAGCACCACACGCGGCGCCCATCCCTCCGACCCCGTGATACGGCGGTTCAACGTTGTCGCACCCACGCCTTGAATGCTGTAGGTCGGAGTAAGCGGCGCACCAGACGACATACTCGTGATGCCCGAAATCTGCCAGCCGCTCAGGACTGCGCGGCCCACGGCGTTATCGAGGAAACTGCCGCGCACGGCGCCGCCCGGCAAATCGTACAGGTAGTTGATCACCAGATTCTGCGTACGATCGAACGTCAGCAGACCGTAGTCGGCGTTGCGATGGTTGAGCGGGTTTCCGAGGAAGTCGTAGTTCGAATCCGTGCCGAGTGTTTTCGACCAGGTGTACGAAACACCGAACGTCAGCGCCCTCGCCATGCGTCGATTCGCTGAAATCTGCAAGCCGTTGTAGTTCGCGATGCCTCCGTACGATGCGATAAATCCACCCGAACCAAGTCCGGATTGCGCAACCGATGCACCCGTGCCACTGTAGCCAACGTATGGCCGCAGGAAATCAATCGGGAGCGCATTGTCGCCGTTGAGATTTACGGCCTTCGTCGGGTCCTGGTTCTTCTCCAGCCATGCGCTCCCAAACGGTGCTTCATTGAAGGGTGTTCGCCCCAGCAGATGGCGCGTAAGTGTGCCAACATATCCCACGTCCAGCAAAATGCCCATCGGCAGCGATCGCTGCACGCTCAAGTTGTAGTTGTAGACCGTGGGCACTTTTCCTTCAGGCGAAAGCCCGCCGACCGTCAACGGGAAGAGCGTGCCTGATGAAGACGCAATCGTGTCCAGCGTTCCGTAGAAGATCTTCGGCGTCAGAAGTTCCGGCGGGAAAATAATTTGATTGAAGATCATGTTTCCCTGGATGCGTTCGTAGAACACACCGCCGCCCGCACGAATCACAGTCTTGCTGTCGGCACCCCACGGAGTCCATGCCACTCCAAGGCGAGGCCCGAACAGCACACCATTGCTGGCCAGCAATCCGCGCGGAACTCCATTCTTTCCGGGCTGCACAATGCCGTTGTAGGGGTTCCCTTTTCCGGGAACGATCGCACCGATGAAGGCCGCGGGCGCAGTTTGATTCGTCAGCGGGTTCAACGCCAGACGCAAACCATTCACGAGAGTGGGCTGGTACAGAACCACCTGTTGTCCGGGATCGAACTGGTTCAGGCGAATACCGGAGATCTGATCCTTGTCATCGAACCAGGGCTGCATGATGGAAAAGCGAACGCCATAATCCAGCGTCAGGTTCGGTCGCACTTTCCAGTTGTCCTGCACATACGATTCATAGGTGCGGTAGTGGTAGTAGCCTTTGAGATACTGATTCGCCTGGTCGAAGCTCCTGTAGTTGCCCAACAGCGCGTTGGCGAACGACCAGCCCGTGTCGCCCGCATTTGCCGTATCGCGACTGAAATCGATGCGCCCATTGTTCACCTCGGTCGCGGTTTGGCGCTTTTTGCTGATATCGATGAACAGTCCTGCTTTCACGGTGTGCCTTGGAAATACCTTAGCGACATTGTCGGTCCAGTTGATGCTCGGATTCTCGTTGTCGTAAGGCAAACCGGCTAGGAAGATGTTCGGCGGGTTAGGCACGTCCCAGGTCATGTTTGGTATGAGCCCCAGAGAATCAGCATTGGGGAACAGCAACGGTAAGGTGACTCCCGCATTGACCCTGCGATATCGGCTGTTCTCTAGAACTTCATTGGGAAGCCAATTGCGTGTGTTGCCGTAGCTGAACTCGTTGGTAAGCGTTGGAGTGATAATCGTCGTCAAGCTTCCCGAACCGGTAATCGCTCCCGTCTCAGCATGGAATGGCGACACGCCAATCTGGTTGTTCACGTTCAGACCGGCTGATTGGAGCCGGTCACGGCTGTTCTGGATCAGCCGGGCGTAGAACTTCCACTTACTCGAAATGTTGTAATCCACGCGGAACGTGCGGTCGTTGATATGATCCGTAGGCTCGAATTGATATTGGTAGTTGTAGGTATTGTCGACGCCCAGCCTGTTTGGCAAGGGATAAAAGTTCAGCAGCTCTTGCCCATACTTGTTCAAACGCTCCGGCGGGATCACATTTCCTGGGAACGCCTGTCCGGTGCGCGGATCTTTGATGGTCACCGGGCGGCCGTTTTCCTGCGTTTTGGAAAAATCGCCTCGACGTTCCTCCTCGGTCGGCACTGTGAGCGACACGAGATTGTCGAAGGGGCGCGGCCGCTGGAATTCGAAATTGGTAAAGAAGAACAGCTTGTCCTTCTTCGTATTGAACTTTCCGGGAATGTAAATCGGTCCGCCGAGAATGAATCCCTCCGTCCGGTTGCGGTTTCGCGCGCGAGCAAGGTGGTTGTAATTGTTGATCCAAGAATTGGCGTTCATCCACTCATTGCGCAGGAACAAATAAGCGTTGCCGTGGAATTCGTTGGTGCCGCTCTTGGTGACGATTGTGATATTCGAACCCGCGGCGCGTCCGAATTCTGCCTGCTGACCATCCGTGAGCACCTTGAATTCGGCAATGAGATCGGGATTCAGACGCAACAGATTCGTACCATTGTTGCCCGTATCCATGCTGGAGATTCCATCTACAGCCAGCGAGTTCTGGTCGGTGCGCAGTCCGTTCGCATTGTTCGTGTCGGAGTTGAAACCCGGAACCGTTTTCAGCAGGTCTGTGAACACGCGGGTGGATGACGCGAGATTCACGATTTGATTTCCGGTGAGTACGCCCGACCGCTCCGCGCTCACGGTCTGCAGTGTCACGGGGCTCGCTTCTACGGTTACCGCGTCCGCGACCGCGCCAACCTCCAACACAATCGGAGGCAGTCCGATCCGATCCTGCGCGTACAATACAATACCCTGCTTTTCATATTTCTTGAATCCCGGCAGCTCTACGACCAGCGTGTAGGTCGCCGGCTGCAATGGAGTGAACACAAAAGTTCCCTCCTCGTTCGTCAGGACTGTCCGGACGACAGATCCCTGCTGCTGATTAATGAGGGTGATCTCCGCACCCGGAATCACGGCGCCCTGCGAGTCTTTAATGACGCCGCTCAGCGAGCCGGTTGACTGCTGTGCGCAAAGGAATGTGCTCGACAAGAGAAACGCAATTCCAAAAACCATGAGCGGAGCGAATGCAAGCCCGACACGGCGCAGCAATAAAGTGAAGATTTGGTTCGTGGCGGATTTGAGTTTCATGTTTTGATCTCCTCCTTTTTCGCAGCTGACTATTTCTTGTTGTAGATCGTTTTGTAGCTGTTCTGCAGCGCCGGAGTGTTGCGATGCGTAGTGGCAGTTAGAACCTTTCCGTCCGGGGACAACGACCACACTTCTTTGATCTCGAGAGACGCGTTTCCCGGCATGCCTCCCCACGGCTGGGTTGTCGTGATCACGACGGTGTCACCCTGAGTGTTGGCGCTGATGACGGCTTTCGCCATTGCGGTATCTGTTGGTTTGCTGAAAGCTTTGCCGTCGAGGGTGTACTTCTGCACAGCGCCAGACGGACTGGTCACGGTCAGGCTGTTGGCGTCGTGCTGAATGGTCATGACTATTGGAGCTGGAGCGCCCCGGCCACCACCACCGCCTCGACCCCCACCACCGGCTCCTCCGGAATTCGGCTCCCGCGTCAACCAGTACATCGTGTTCGGAGCCGGATCGCTCTTGGCGTTATCCCGAACCCACGAGCCGCTGAAGTTTTGGGCCGCGATCGAAAACGCGGGCAAACCGAACAACGCGGTCGCAACAATCGTCAAGAAATGTTTCTTCATAAGATCTTCACTCCAACTTGCTGCCCTACCGCTCGCATGTTGCGCTGTGCCTCTTGGTACTCGTCCTCCGTGGTGAGAAACTCCACGAGTACGTTGGTGGGCCGCTTCAGCCGGCTAATACGCACGAGGAAGGTTTCGTAGTCCATGTTGCCGGTGGCGTTCATTGACCAATTGAGACCGGCCATCATCCCGTTCCACACGAAATCCTTCGCGTGTATGTAAGCGATCTGGTCTTGGAGCAGATCGAAAACGAGGTTGGTGAATTCCGTCATGCGGAAGGCAACGCCAGGATGGACCATGTTGGTGATATCGAGCCCGGACATGATGCGCGAGTCGCCCACATCTTCTTTCAAGCGTACCTGCGCCCAGGGATTGTTGATGGCTTCCGAATTAACAGGCTCGATGGCAATCTCCACCTTCGATCCCGACGTATCCTTGCAGATGCGTTTCAGCGCATTGACCGAACGCGTCCAGGCTTCCTTGCTCCAATTCTGCGGATGGGCCCAGTTGCGATTCGGATACATGCTGCCGACATGAGTGAGAATCAACTGGCAGCCCATTTCTTCGGCTGAATGGACGGCTTCGATAATGTGCCGCTGCCACTGCTCCGCCTCGGGGTCTGGAGCGATGATATTGCCGGCGCAGTGGATGCCGTAGAAGTTCACATCGTGCGCCTTGAGCTGGGTTTTAATTTCTCGGACTTCGGAATCCTTCAATTTGCGGCTGAGCCATTGCGCGGATCCCACTTCGCAGGCGGTCCATCCGCCGTCACGCATCCTCTTAAAGAGAGCGCCGTAATCGGTGCCTTCTGCACTGGTCATCTGAATGTGACTCAGCCGGATGGGCGAATTGCCGGGCGTCAGGTCGCGCTTGACGTTGGCCGGCGGGCTCCACTGGTACAGGAAATCCTGGCCCCACACGTCAGGCAGTTTTGCCTCTTTCGATCTTTGGGGCGCCTGCGGAGCAGCTTCAAGGAATGAGCCGGCAGCCTTCGGTATTGAGCCGGCAGCCTTCGGTATTGAGCCGGCAGTGAGTCCCGCTGTTACGGCTCCCGCTCCCGCGAGAAGGTTACGTCGAGAAATCTTGTTGGCCATAGTCGAATCCTCGTTTAGGTGAAGGGACACCGGGTTAGTCGCCGGACGTCCCCGAGGGAGTTTTAGAACTGTATTTTCAGGCTAGCTTCCAGCTGCCGGCCGGTCATGACGTTCGTTTGGGCTCCGTTTCCCTGTCGCAACGCCGTGCCGAAAGTGGCACTGGTGACATTGACGTCCGGGTCTGCCCGATTGAGGCGGTTCGTCAGGTTGTAAGCGGTCAGCTTCGCCAGGAGTTTGGTTCTTTCTCTCACGCTGAACGTCTTGCCCAGGGAGGCTTGAATTTCCCAATAGATGGGCCCTTTCACATCCGGATAGATCCTGGGATTCGTGCGCTGAGTGTACGCAGGCAGGACGCTGAACTTGGATGTGTCGAACCATTTGCCGGGCGTTGGGTTATCCAGTGCTGGATCCCCCGTCGCGTTCATCGCGGGGAAGACCAGATAGTTGCCGGTGTTGAAGTACCAGGCGCCGGCCAACTGCCAACCGCCGAGTACATGATCCAGCGCCTTCGGCATGCTGGCCAGGAACCGGCGCCCTTTCCCTAAGGGAACTTCATAGGTGCCGGCAATCGACGCCGAATGATGTGGATTGGGGCTGTCCAGCCAGGTGAGTTTGTTCAAATATGCGTCTACTTCATCGTAGTAACCCGTGGTCCGCTCGCGCCGATAGTTGTATCCGACCAAGAAGTTGTAACCATTCACGAACGGCCGCTGCACCTTGATCTGGAGCGCCTGATAACGATCGGACTGGTTGCTCTGGAATGCCTCAAAAATCCCGCCATACTGCGGATACGGTCTCAGTAGCGTCTTCGTCGCAACCCTTGCCCTGTTGCGGTTCTGACCTGCGAATACATCGGGCGTCAGGTAATTATAGAAAGGATTGTTCACCTGAACGTCCATGGCGGTCCTGTTCGCGTAGGCGATTCTCGGATCCGCCGCGTTGATGTCGCGCGCTTGCATCGACAAGTCGTAGCCGAGGTTAAGGAAGTAGGTAACGTCGGCGACAATCTTTCCAGGCAGCTGCCGGGAAAAAGTAACATTGATCCGGTCATTGACCCCGCGCTTGAAATTCGGATTCGCGAAAACGATATTGTCCACTCCCAAGCCAAAATACCTGCCATAAGCCTTTCCCAAGGGAGTCTGGAGCGGATTGCTGTTCTTCGGGAACGGATCGGAGAAGTTTGCCTGAGGAATCCCCTGGGCAAGGGCAAGCGGCGCCTGCTGCGAATCGAAGCCCATGTACGGTGGCTCGAGGAAACTCATGTTTCCCGACCCGGAATACAAGTTTTGATTTACAAAGTTGTACTCCGACGGAGCGACAAAACGGGCCCAGCCGACCCGTAGAGCCGTCCTGTCATCGACTCGCAAGGCCATCCCGACGCGCGGCATGAGTACCAGCTTCTGAGTCTTCCAGATGTACCGTTGATCCGAAGTCGAAAATTGCCAGTATCCATTCCAGATCGGCGCGCTCGTTCTGAGCGTAGTGACGGAGGCCGGAAATACCGGCGGATTCGCTACTATTTCCGGAATCGGCTTCGTCAGGTCTGGTCCGGTGGATCCTTTGTCATCGGGGTCATGCCACGGCGTCTCCAGCTCGTAGCGCAGTCCTAAGTTGAACGTGATCCGGCGGCTCAGCTTCCAGTCATCCTGGAGATAGGACGCGTACATATCGGTCCTCATCTTTCGGATCGGCGCGGCTTTTGCAGTGGACGTGTCGTCGAGCGCGCCCAGCAGGAACGTGGCAAATTCATTACCGACGAGCTGCGTGTTGGGGGAGAGGTAGGTATCGGCCGTCAGTGCCGCCGGAAATAAGAACGAAAAATTGGCGGCGCCCACGACGCCGTCACCGTCGCTGTGGCGATATTCGAAACCCGTTTTCAGGAAGTGCGATCCCGATTGTTTCGATAACTTGGCACTCCAACTCCAGCCGCCCGGTTCCTGCTGGTAATAACCCCCGCGACCCAACCCGGCTATACCGATTGAAGGGAACCACGTCAAGGCTCGGTCCGGCGTGTCAAAGGGCGAGTACCAGCTGCTGTTCGGCCAGTATTTCGACAAACCGCCGAGTGGCAGCTTCTTTGGAGAGTCGGCGTTGTCTAACAGCTTTTGCCAGGTGTAGTGGAAATTCGCGACCGTGGTGTTGCTGGCAGTCCAGATGGCATCGCCGGAGTAGCTGTAGGCATTTCGGACGGTTGCATTATTGACGTAGTACTCATTCGCCAGCAGGACGTCGTTAGACACAAGCGAGTTCGTTTTAAAAATGCTGTACCGGCCGTTGATCCTGAGTTTGTCGTTGACAAACCAATCCGCGCGGTCCGACAGGTTCCGATAGTTCCAGTCCGTCGATGTGGCTGTCGTAAAGTTGTTCGTGCCGATCGGACTATCTGGCGTCCTGTTTGGCGCCCAAATCGTGCTCATGATTTTTTGGGCCAGCGGATTCATGCGGTCGGCGGGGATCTTGTTGCCCGGGAACGGCGTTCGGGTTACCCTGCCTGCGGCATCCACAACGGTGGTGTATGGGTCATAGATGACCCGCAGTTGGCCCCTGGAATTCAAGGATTGGGAGAAATCCCCCTGCTTCTCGAGTTCGGTTGGCACAGTAGTGAGGACAGTGCCGGGAGTTTTCAGCCACCACTTCTCGAAACTGGCGAAGTTAAATAGTTTGTTTTTTACGATCGGGTTCCCCAATGTTGCCGCCCCAATGTTGTTCCGGTTGGAAACGTTGTTCCCCGTAGTGCGGTCCTGAATCGCGTTCCATTGGGGATTACGGTGAGTCCAGGAAGCTGTACCGTGCCATTCGTTCGAGCCGGATTTGAGCGTCATGCTGACGCTGCCGCCGGCGCTATGCCCCATCTCGGCGTCGACAGAATTCTGTTGGACATTTACTTCTTGGACGGCGTCGGTATTGGGTATGTAACTGGCTTTGTAGCCGGCGCCGATTGGACTGCCATCGACCTGAAGATCATTCTTCTTGTCCGTGCCACCTCCCATTTCGATGCTATTCGCGGACCAGGACAGGAACGGATTGGTCTCCTGGCGGCGAGTGTCCTGCACCGCCGGGTTGAGATACGATAACTTGAAGGGATTGCGGTCAAGCCGGGGAAGTTCCTCAACCAGCTTGGTGTCGATCGTCAGCGTAATATTGGTCTCGTTGAACGAAACAGCAACCGGGGTTTCCGTTACCGAAACCGTGTCATTTACCCCGCCGATCTTGAGCGTAACGTTGACCGTGACGTCCCCTTGCGCTTGTACAGAAAGGTTCTCCTGAACAGTCTTGCTGAATCCGGGCAACTCTGTCGTCAGCGTGTAGGATCCCGGATCGACATTATCAAACCGGTAAAGTCCCGTTTCGTTGGTTACCTTGACCGTTTGAATCCCGGTTTTGATGTTGTGCAGAGTAAGCGTGGCTCCTGGAATCACGGCTCCGCTCTCATCGGTCACCAAGCCCTGAATTTTCCCTCGGAACTCCTGCCCCCAGGCTGCTGGGAGCATAAGCGTGAGCCATAAAAGAAGAACCAAACAAAAACTGTACTTCCGCATGATCATCCCCCTATTTCTTGGCGTTCGGACCCTCAGTTCGTGGAGTTGTTGTAAATTTCTGAGCGGCAGTATACATACTCTAAAACCTGTCATACAGGTTTATTTTGGCTGTTATACAGGTTTCCTGACGTGCTATTCTCGCGCGCCTAGAAAGGATCGATATGCAGCTCTCATCCCGTTTCATCGGTTTACTCGCGGTTGTCGGCATGACCCTCGCGCAGGTCAACACCACGCCGCGCAACGTGGACTATCCCTTCAGCGGTAATTCCGGCTCGCAGCGCTATTCAACGCTCACGCAGATCAACGCGCAAAATGTCAGCCAACTCAAAGAAGTCTGGCGCTACGACCTCGGTGGAGCGGCGCAGATCCAAAATCAACCGGTTGTCATCTACGGCGTGATCTATGGTATGGGCTTGACCAAAACCTATGCGCTCGACGCAGCCACAGGAAAAGTGAAATGGGAATACAGCCCACCGCCGATCAGCGGACGCAACCCGCGCGGCGTCGGCTACTGGACGGACGGCAAGGAGCGGCGCCTCCTCATCACGCGGCTGAACTTCATCGTGGCTCT
>JACXTT010010371.1_pt1 | contig 12559 bp, 10 predicted proteins | sample 9270951 | NCBI WGS metagenome assembly JACXTT01 (sample SAMN15532306, study PRJNA645909) | rock metagenome | isolation source: weathered quartz diorite | place: Puerto Rico | collected 2017-06-21 | reverse complement strand
GACTGCGGCACGAACCTCGTCGTCGCATGCCTGGCCGCGCACGTTCCGGCAGTCGCCCAGCGCGCGCACGCCCGGCCCGACGTCACGGTGGCGCTCGACCACTGCGCGTTCCCCGATCTCGACGGCGGGCCGCCCTATCACCGTGCCACGTCGCTGTTCGAGCTCGCGGGCTGTTCGGCGGCGCATCTCAAGATCAGCACGATCGTGTTGCGCGAGGCGGAGCGCGCCGGGGGATCGCGTGCGCTCGTCGCGCACCTCGTGGACGCGTTCGGGGCGAACCGCATCTGCTGGGGGTCCGACCATCCCCAGTCGTTCGAGGTGGGGTACGCGGAGATGGTGCAGCTCGCCGTTCGTGCGACCGACGAGCTTGATCCAGATGGGCGCGCCGCCGTCCTCGACTCGACGGCGCGCCGGTTGTGGTTCGCGGGCTCCTGACGTGGCGGCGGGAGTTGGACTCGACCGGCGCCAAGTGATCGAGGAAGCCGCCGCGCTCGCCGACGAAGCGGGCGCCGAAGCGGTGACGCTCGCCGCGCTCGCGGACCGGCTCGGGGTGCGGAGCCAGTCGTTGTACGCGCACGTCGAGGGGCTCGACGGCCTGCGACACGATCTCGCCGTCCTCGGCCAGAACGCACTGGCCGACCGGCTCGGCCGCGCGGTGATGGGCCGTTCGGGAGAGGACGCGCTCCGTGCGCTCTGCAACGCGTACGCCGGGTTCGCCGCCGAGCGTCCCGGTCTCTACGCATGCTCGCAGCGCGCGCCCGGCGACGATTCGGAGCTCGCGCGCACGAGTGACGCTGCCACCGAGCCGTGGCGGGCCGTCCTGCGGTCGTTCGGCCTTTCGAAGACGGAGATCGAGCACTTCCACCGAGCGCTGTGGGCCGCGCTCCACGGGTTCGTGACGCTGCGGGCACAGGGCCTCATGACCCGGACGGCGAGCCCCGACCGCAGCTTCGCCCTGCTGGTCGACGTCTTCGCCGCGGCGTTGACGCGTTGACTACAACCGGGGGTCGACGGGCTCGCTCTCGAGCGCGAGCACCCCGAAGACGCATTCGTGTACCCGGTAGAGCGGCTCGCGCGCGACGAAGCGTTCGAGTGCCTCGATGCCGAGCGCGAACTCGCGCACTGCGAGCGCTCGCTTGTGTCCGAGTCCCCGCTGGCGGAGACGCGCGAGGTGTTCGGGCGTCGTGTATTCGGGCCCGTAGACGATGCGCAGGTATTCGGGGCCGCGGCACTTGATCCCGGGCTGCCCGATCCCTCGTGTCGTCGACACCATTACGTCGCGCGGTTTCACGACCATGCCCTCGCCGCCCGCCTCGGTGAGCCGTTCCCACCACTCGATCGCACGCACGACCGAGTCCGCGTCGTCGAGGTCGACCTCGAGGGCTCCCGTCGCGCGGATGATCGGCTCGACGTCGCTGAGGCGCTCCAGCACACCGAGGTGCCAGGGATGCGGTTCGAGCGCGCGGACTCGCGCTTCGGTCGCGAGGATCTGGAACGGCGCGAGGGCGAGGTCGTCGACCGTGTCGACGGTCCAGCAGTACCGCCGATACGCGTCGACGAACGCCTCGGCCTGGTGTGCGCGCTCTCGCGCGCGGGCCGCGAGCTCCTGCGCGGCCGGGACCCGCGCCGCGGACCGCTCGTAGATCCGGGCCTCCTCCGCGAGGCTGCTCGTCGCGGCGGTGCCGACCGCGGCGTACTGGCGGCGGAGCAGCTCCTGGGCCTTCACGGACCACGGCATGAGCTCGCAGTCGAGGATCATCCAGGTCGTCTCCAACTCGCCCCACAGGTCGACCCGTTCGATGGCGTGGCGCAGCCGTTCGAGAGCGCGCTGCTCGAACTCGTCGTCCCCGAAGAACGGTCGTCCGGTACGCGTGTAGATCACTCCGCCAGCGGCCGCGTCGTCGACACCGAATCGCTCGCCCGCAGTCTCGGCGTCGCGACACAGGATCACCACGGCACGCGAGCCCATGTGCTTCTCTTCGCAGACGACGTGTCGTACGCCGTCGCGACCGAGATCGGCGAATGCCTCGGTCGGATGTTCGAGGAGGCCGGCACGTTCCGTCGTTGCCGACGGCGCCATCGTCGGCGGTAGGTACGCGAGCCAGCGCGGCTCGACCGCGAAGCGGCTCATCACCTCGAGCGCCGCGGCTGCGTTCTCTTCGCGGATCGTGACGGTTCCGTTCAGGCGCGTCGTGATGATGCGCTTCCCCAGCACATCGTCGAGATCGAGCTCCCACCGCTCGCGGCTGCTCGGCGCCGGTTCGGCGGCCAAGGGTCGGGTGGGTGCGTAGTACTCGCGGGTGGCGTCGACCGACACGAGCTCGCGTTCGGGCCAGCGCAGTGCGGTGAGCCGGCCGCCGAAGACGCACCCGGTATCGATGCAAATCGTGTTGTTGACCCACACTGCGTCGGGAACCGGCGTGTGCCCGTAGACGACGGCCGCGCGGCCGCGATAGTCCTCGGCCCACGGATACCGCACCGGCAGGCCGTATTCGTCGGTTTCGCCGGTCGTGTCGCCGTACAAGCTGAAGGCGCGCACCGCGGCCGAGGCGCGGTTGTGCATGTGCTCGGGCAGTCCGGCGTGCGCGACGACGAGGTTTCCGCTCGCAAGCACGGCGTGGCTGACCAGACCGTCGATGAAGCGTTCGACGTCCCCTCGAAACTCCGGAGGCTCGTCGGCGAGCTGCGCGAGCGACTCGGCCAGGCCGTGGCTCACGGTGACGTCGCGGCCCTCGAGGGCGCGCTTCAGCTTGTGCTCGTGGTTCCCGGGGATACAGAGGGCGGTTCCCTCGGCGACCATGCTCATGGCGAGCCGGAGCACGGCCGGAACGGCGGGCCCGCGGTCGACGAGGTCACCGACGAACACGGCCGTGCGACCGCCCGGATGATCGGCGTGGGTCCCGTCGTCGGAGACCTGCCAGCCCAACGCCTCGAGGAGCGCGACGAGCTCGTCGAAGCAGCCGTGGACGTCGCCGATGACGTCGAAGGGTCCTTCGAGATCGCGCCGGTCGGTCCAACGGCGCTCGTGCTCGACGACCGCATCGTCGATGTCGCTCCCGCGCAGGATGAACACCCGACGGAAGCCCTCGCGGTGGAGACCGTTGAGCGAGCGCCGCAGCGCGCTCCGTTGATTGCGCACCACGTGCCGGCCGAAATTGCGATTCAGCCGCGCGGCGTTGCGTTCGTGACAGATCTCCGGCGGGACGTCGAGGACGATCGCAACCGGCAGGACGTGCTGACGGCGGGCGAGCTCGACCAGCGGCCGGCGGTCCTCCGGATGCACGTTCGTCGCGTCGACCACGGTCAGACGCCCGGCGGCGAGCCGCTGCTCTGCGATGACGTGCAGGACCGCGAACGCGGCATCGGTCGCGGTCTGATCGTTCTCGTCGTCCGCCACGAGCCCGCGACAGAAGTCCGACGACACGATCTGCGTCGGCAGAAAGTGTCGGGCCGCCCAGCTCGACTTCCCGGAGCCGGTCACACCTACGAGCGCGACGAGGCAAAGGTCGGGGATGCCGACGCGAGTGGTCATCGCGTGAATATCGCCATCTGCGTCGGCGGCCCGACCTCGACGTCGTCGGGACCGATCCCTTTCAGACGGACCTGATAGCCGCGTCGTTCGCCCACGCGGGTTGCCCACGCGTCGAACTCCGCACGCGTCCACTCGAAGCGATGGTCGCGGTGGCGCAGCGAGCCGGCCGGGAGCGTGGCGAACCGCACGTTGTACTCGACGTTCGGGGTCGTCACGACCACGACCCGAGGCCGCGCGTGGACGAAGACGACGCGCTCGAACGCGGACAGGCGCGGCGGGTCGAGGTGCTCGATGACTTCGACAACCGCCGCGGCGTCGAAGCCTTCGAGCGCGCGGTCGCGGTAGGTCAGCGCGCCCTGGCGGAGCTCGACCCGTGAGCGCTGCCGGGGCGCCATCTCCGGCAGGCGCAGCCGGCGGGATGCGAGTTCGAGCGCCCGCCACGACACATCGACGCCGACGACACGTTCGATCCACGGCTCGTGGAGCAGCGACCGCACGAGGCGACCTTCGCCGCACCCGAGGTCGACGACGGTGCGCACGCCGGCCGCGCGGAGCGTTTCGATCACCGAGCCGATGCGCTGCTCGTTCAGGCTGATCGGCCGTTCGACCGCCGCTTCTTCCGAGTCGTGGGCCGCGCCGTCGGCGTCGGGATCGTCCGGCGCGTCGTCGACCTCCATGAGCCGCGCCAGCGCGTCGCGCGTGAGCCTGCGGTCGTAGCGGAGATAGCGGCGCGTGATGAGCTCGCGTTCCGGATGCGCGGCCAGCCACGTACCGCCGCGCCGCAGCAGCTTGTCGACCTCCTCGGCGCCGACCCAGTAGTGCTTGTCGTCGTCGAGGACGGGCAGCAGCACGAACAGGTGCTCCAAGAGCTCTCGCACTCGGATCTGTGCGGTGAGTGTCAGGTCGAGGTAGCGGCTGTCACCCCACTCCGGGAAATCGCCGTCGAGCTGGATCGGCAACACCCCGACGTCGTAGCCGAGCGGCTCGAACACGCGACGCGCGACCGGTTCTCCACCCCGACACGGCAACACCGGTACGCGCACGACGACCGGCACCGGCGTCTCGGCAAGCTCCGGGCGTTCCTTGCTTCGGCCCGACATCGCGGTGCCGAACATCTTGGAGATCGCCACTGACAGGAACGACGACGCGGCGTAGGGGCGATCGTTGACGTACTGGGCCAGCGAGGAGCCCTCGCCCTTCGGGCCGCCCTTGCGACCGCGGATCAACCCGATCGGATCGACGTCGACGATCAAGGCGGCGGTGCACCGTTCGGTGCTCGCCTCCGGATAGCACACGCGCGCGATCCCGAACGTGAGCTCGCGCTCGTGAACCCCTCCGGGGTTCTTGTGCAGCAGGTATCCCAGATCGGTCGCGGGCGAATGCGTCGTGGTGATCGTCAGCAGCACTAACCGTCAACGCTAGGGAAAAGTGCGCGGGCCGGCCGCCCAATTCACGCGAGGCGACTACGCGTTGCCCGGAGCGGACGAAGCTCCGTAGGACAACAGCACGACGCCGGACTGCAGCGCGCGGACGCCGAGCAGCTCGAACCGGCTGCCGAGACCCTGCGTGAGGATCGTGTCGTCGGCGGTTCCGATGCCGGCGAGCTTCGGGTGCACCCAGAGGTGCAGCTCGTCGAGCAACCCCAGCCGCAGCAGCTCTTGCGCGACGGGCCCGTAGCCGTGCATGAGGATGTCGCCGTTCGTCGCGTCCTTGAGACGCGCCGCCGCGACGCCGAGGTCGCTGCGGATAACGGACGTGTTGGCCCACGACGGGTCCTGCAGGCTGCTCGACACGACGTACTTGGGCATGCCGTTGATCCGGTCGGCGTACTCCCCCGGGCGGCCCGGCCAGGCGGCCGCGTACGACTCGTATGTCTTGCGCCCCATCAGGAGGGCCCCAGTGGCGGTGAGCTGATCGAGGGCGATCGCTCCCGATTCGTCGTCGATGTAGTCGAAGTGCCAGCGGTCCATGTGGTTGACGACGCCGTCGAGGCTGACGAACGTCGAGCTGACGATCTTGGTCATGGTTCCTTCCCCGGTTCCCGGCGTTCGTCGTACCGCCTGTCAGGTATGACGGCGCGTCGCCCGCATACTCATCGCGTGACGTCGGTCACGTGCGGCCCGCGGCGGCGTTGACGCCGAAACGCCCATTGTTCAAGCGCCGGAGCGAGGAGTAGGTTCGCCCACGGACGTGCGCCGCGGCGGGGTTGGACTTGTTCACTCGTCGTTGTGTGGTCCGACTCGATTCCGCACGGCGAACCGGCGCCCAGCCCGTGGAGGAGCAGCCGAAATGACTTCTACAGCCACTCCCGTCAACAACGGTGTCAACGTCGAGGCCCTCCTCGGCGCGCGGACGGCCCTCACCGAGGCGCCCGCCGCGGCGCAGTTCAACTGGCGCGCCACGTGCGAGTGGCGCAACGGCACCCACAGCACGACGATCGTGGACGACTTCTTCGGTCTCGGCGAGGAGCAGAAGCACCGCACCACCTACTCCTTCGACGTCGACCACCCGGAGATCTTTGCTTCGGAAGACAACGGTGCGACGCCCGTGGAGTACGTGCTCGTGGGACTGGCCGGCTGTTTGACCGCCGGCGTCGCGGCCGTCGCGCAGCTGCGCGAGATCCAGCTCAACAGTGTTGCCGCGACGGTCGAAGGCGCGATGGACGTGCGAGGCATCCTCGGCATGGACACCGACGTTCGCAACGGCTTCAGCTCGATCAAGGTGAGCTACAAGATCGACGCCGACGCGACACCCGACGAGATCAAAGCACTCGTCGCGCAGTCGCAGAAGCGGTCCGCGGTCTACGACATCATCACGAACCCGACCGACGTGCGCGTCGAGGTCGTCTGACCGAAGCGTCGCCTCTGCGACACAAGGCGGCGCGGTGCACACAACGACGGTGATCATCGGAGGCGGGCAGGCCGGCCTCGCGATGAGTCGCTGCCTCTCGGACCGTTCGATCGACCACGTGGTCGTCGAGCGGGGAGAGGTCGCGAACTCCTGGCGGACGGAGCGCTGGGACTCGCTGCGGCTGTTGACGCCGAACTGGCAGTGCCGGCTCCCCGGCTATAGCTACGACGGCGACGATCCGGACGGGTTCATGAGCATGCCCGAGGTCGTCGACGTCATTGTGGCGTACGCGAAGGCCGTCGCCGCGCCCCTGCAGATGGGCACGACCGTGACGTCGGTCCGCCGATCCGACGACGGCTACTGCGTCGTCACCGATCAGGGCGAATGGCGGTGCGAGACCGTCGTGCTGGCGAGCGGCGCGTTCAACGTGCCGCACGTTCCCGCGTTCGCACCGGCGGTGCCGCCGTCGGTGGAGACGCTCTCGCCGATGAGCTATCGCAATGCGACAGAGCTCGCAGACGGGGGCGTGCTCGTGGTCGGTGCGTCGGCGAGCGGCGTGCAGATCGCGCACGAGATCCGGGCGTCCGGACGGCCGGTGACGCTGGCCGTCGGCGAGCACGTGCGGGGGCCGCGGGTGTATCGCGGGCGCGACATCCACTGGTGGATGGAAGCGGCGGGCCTGCTCGACGAGCGCTACGACGAGGTCGACGACATCGTGCGCGCCCGCCGGGTGCCGTCGATGCAGCTCGTCGGCACGCCGGAACGCATCACGATCGACCTCAACGTGCTCTCGGGCACGGGCGTGCGGCTCGTGGGGAAGCTCGCGGCCATCAGCGGGACCCGGGCGCAGTTCTCGGGGTCGTTGCGCAACAAGTGCGATCTGGCCGACCTCAAGCAGGGTCGACTGCTCGACACGATCGACGAGTGGGCCCTCACCTCGGGGATCGACGACGCCGTGCCGCCGCCCGAGCGCTTCGCGCCGACGACCGTGCCCGAACCGCCGCAGCTGGACCTCGATCTGGCCGGCGGCGAGATCCGCACGATCATCTGGGCGACCGGCTTCCGGCCCGACTATTCGTGGCTCGACGTCGACGTGCTCGATGCCAAGGGAATGGTGCGCCACGACGGTGGCGTCGCGGTCGACGCGCCCGGCATGTATGTGATCGGTATGCCGTTCCTGCGGAAGCGCAAGTCGAGCTTCATCGACGGTGCGTGCGACGACGCGCAAGACCTCGCGGGTCAGCTCGCGGCGTACCTCGACGCTCGATCCGTGGCGCGCTGATCGCGGGTCAGCCCGGCGGCGTCTCCGCGAGGTATCCCGAACAGGTCAGCCAGAGGTGCCGGATCCGGCTGTCGTCGTCGGTCTCGGCGTACGCGTGCTGCTCGACCCGGAACCACCCCTCGCCCAGTCGCTCGGCGCGCACGCGTGCGTGCCACGCCATGTGCACGCGTGCTCCGCGCTCGTCGACGGCCGTTTCCACGAGCTCGAAGTCCTGCGTGTTGCCGAACCAGCGGGCAAACGTGGCCGTGACGCGCTCGGGTCCCTCCCACTCCCTCGTGTCGGCGGGCAGGAGCGCGCGCAGGCGTACGTCGTCGGAGAGGTACGCGGCGAGGCGCTCGAAGTCTTGATCGGCCAAGCAGTCGAGAAAGCCGCGCGCAACGTCCGCGGGTGCGTGCGGGACTCGATCATCCGCCAGGGAGGTCATCGCGCACCAGCGTCGCACGAAACTGCGGCGTGCGTAAGGGTGAATTCGACGCGTCAGACGAACGACGTCGACTCGTCGAGGCCGTGCTCGGGCCAGGCGCCGAAGATCGTGGTCTGGAAGTTGCACCAACCGGCGCCGCCGCCCACCGGGTCGTCCACGCGCAGCACGGCGTCGCGGATCTGGTGCAGGCGCCGGGCCGCCTCCCGGGTGCTGCAGTCGGCGATGTGCTCGCCGTCGACGTGCAACGCGCCCCGCCATTCCCCGTGGTGATGCCCGTCGAGTCCGAAGTAGAGGCCGGCGCCGAGGTGGAAGCCGGTGTCGCCGATCGCCTCGACCGTGATCGGACGCGCGGCGCCGTCGGTCGTCGTGCAGTGCACGGTGCCGCCGAGCACGCGCCGGTTGACCGGGTCGAACCGGAGCTCGGGCCGGACCGCGAGGAACGGCTCGATGCCGCCGTCCGGGTGCTCGACGCCGCCCTCGAACTGCTGCTCCTCGTAGCCCATCACGCGCAGGTGCCGGTGCTGATGGTGGATCGCGTAGCGGCTTCCGTCCGCGCGCTCGAGCAGCATCGGGCTCCAGGAGAAGCGGAACGACACGTCCGCTGGGCGGCCGCCCGCTTCAACGTCGGTCGGTGGGATGCCGACGTCCTGGCGCACGCCCCACGAATGATCGCGAGTCGAGAACCACGACTGCTGCGACAACTCGGTCCGCACGCCGTCGACGTCGACCCAGCCGGACGCCACGCCGATCTGGTGGTAGCGGAGCACCTCGGCGTCGACGCGGTAGCCGCGACGGGAGCGTTGGACGTCGCGCTGCTCGAGCTTGGCCGGGACGGTCGCCTCGAAGATCCATTCGAACGCGATCGGGAGGACGTCGTTGGCGTCGCACCGGAACCGCACCCGCCGATACGGCTCGAGCACGTCGTAGTGAATCGGGCCGGCGCCCAGGCGCTCGACGTCGTCGCTGAGACGCCGGCTCGCTCGCACGGTCCACTGCTCCTTGCCGCGTGAGACACCGGCATACCCGTCGAGCACGTTGCGGTTGGTGTACTTGCCCAGCCCGAAGCCGAGTTGCAACGAGCCGTCGCGCGCCGCGGCCATCGCGCACACCTTCTCGGTCCACGAACGGTCGGCCTGGGCCACGCGCGCGTGCGTCTCGACGATCTGGTGCGTCATCCACTCGTCGGCCGCGACGAGCGGCCCGTTCTCCGACATCCCGTCAGTCTCCAGGTCCCGTCGTCAGCCTCGGCCGTACATTATTGGGCTCATGTGCGAAGGTGGCCATCCGTGATGCGCGACGACGCGTTTGCGCAGGGCCTTGCGCGTTGGCTCGCGAACCGGGACGGCGGCGCCGTGACAGTCGACGAGGTCGAGCATCCGTCGGTCGGGTATTCGAGCGTGACGACCATGGTCCGCGCGCGCTGGGAGCACGACGGGCGCGTCGAGGAGTCGCGGTTGGTCGTGCGGATGGCCCCGTCACCCGCCGGGACGTTCGCGGACTACGACCTCTGCGTGCAGCACGCCGCGCAGCTCGCGGCGGCGGCCGCGGGTGTGCCGATCGCGGCTCCGTTGCGCACCGAGGAGTCTTCCTCGTGGCTGGGTGCGCCGTTCACGGTCATGCCGCGGATCGACGGGCACATCATCGGCGAGGCGCACCCGTTCGACGAGTGGCTCATCGGACTCGGGCCCGTGGGCCAGGCGACCCTGCACGACCGCTTCGTCGAGGCGCTCGTCGCGATCCACCGCGCCGACACCGACGCCGCGATCCGTGCCGGCGTACCGGTGCGCGACGACCCGGCTGAGCTCGCGTACTGGGACGACTATCTGCAGTGGTCGGCGCGCGGCGAGCCGGTGCCGGAGCTCGTCGACGCGCTGGCGTGGTGCCGCATGCACGCGCCTCAGCGCGCGGCGCCTCCCATGGTGTTGCGATGGGGCGACGTGCGACTCGGCAACATCGTGATCGGCGACGACCTGAAGCCGCGCGCCGTCCTCGACTGGGACATGGCGGCGATCGGCGTGCCCGAGCACGACGTTGCCTGGTTCACCATGCTCGACTTCGTGATCTCGACGTTTGCCGGGCGGCGCGTCGACGGCTTCCCGGACCGCTCGGGCTTGATCGCGCGCTACGAGGAGCTCGCGGCTCGTTCGCTCGAGCACCTCGACTGGTACGAGACGTTCGCCCTCGTCCGCAGCACCGCGATCCTCGCCCGCATCGGTTGCCTCACCCGCGACGCCGGCCGCGAGCCGACGATGCCGATCGAGGGCAGCCCGCTCCTCGGCCTTCTCGCCGAACGGACGAGCGGGTGAGCGCGTCGACGATCGCCGCGCTGCTCGACGAGCGCGCCGAGGATGACTCCCTGGGTCTCGCCGTCGACGATCGTCGGTGGACGTGGCGCGAGGTGGTGGCAGAGAGCGACCGGTGGGCGGCCGCGCTCGCGTCGCTCCGCCCTAGGGCGGGCCCGTTCCACATCGGGCTCCTCATGGGGAACCATCCGGAGTACCTGTTCGCGCTGTTCGGTGCGGCGCGCGTCGGCGCGGTCGTCGTCGGGATCAACGACACCCGACGCGGCGAAGAGCTCGCGCGCGATATCCGGCACACCGACTGCGCGACGGTGCTGTGCGACATGTCCCGTGCCCCGCTGCTCGGCGGCAGTGATCTCGGCGCCGCGTCCGTGTTCGTCGTCGAAGAGTCGGCGTGGCGCGACCGGCTCGCGACCGCCGGGGCGGCCCCGGCGCCCGCGGTATGTCCCGAGGACCTGTGGGTCCTGATCTTCACCTCGGGCTCGACGGGCGCGCCGAAGGCCGTCCGGATGACGCAGGGCCGCGCCGCGCGCGCCGCCACCAGCTCGACCTGGTCCACGGCCGACGACGTCCTCTACTGCGCGATGCCACTCTTCCACGGCAACGCCCTGAACGCGATCGTCTTGCCGGCGCTGTCGTCGGGCGCGGCGATCGCGCTGCGGGAACGGTTCTCGGCGTCGCAGTTCATGCCGGACGTCCGCCGCTACCACGCGACGTTCTTCAGCACCGTCGGCCGCGCGCTGGCGTACATCCTCGCGACGCCTCCGACGCCCGCGGATCGCGACCACGCGGTGAAGTTCGCGCTCGCGCCCGAAGCGTCCGCCCGCGACATGCGCGTCTTCCGCGAGCGCTTCGGCATCCACTGCGTCTCGGGCTACGGCTCGAGCGAGAACGCGATCATCATGATGCCCGCCTCGGGTTTGCCGAAGCACGCGCTCGGCGTGCCCCAGGAGGGGCTCGACGTTGCCGTCGTCGATCCCCGAACCGGCGAGGAGTGCGCCCGCGCCCGCTTCGACGAGGGCGGGAAGCTCCTCAACGGTGCCGAGGCGATCGGCGAGATCGTCGGGCGCAACGTCGTCGATCGGTTCGAGGGCTACTACAACAACTCGGAAGCCGAGGCGGAGCGCACGCGCAACGGGTGGTACTGGTCCGGCGACCTCGGCTACCGCGACGTGGCGGACGTCTTCTACTTCGCGGGGCGCACGGGCGAGTGGCTGCGCGTCGATTCCGAGAACTTCGCAACCGCGCCGGTCGAGCGGATTCTGGAGCGCGCGCCCGGGGTCGACGGCGTCGCCGTGTACCCGGTGCCCGACGAGCGCACCGCCGACGACCAGGTGATGGCCGCGATCGAGCTGGAGCGCGACGCGGTGTTCGACCCGGATGCGTTCGGGCGGTTCCTCGCCGAGCAGCCGGACCTGGGCACGAAGTGGGCCCCGCGCTATGTGCGCATCACCGCGTTGCCCGTCGGCGCGACCAACAAGATCGACAAGCGGCCGTTGCGCGCCGAGCGCTGGTACACCGACGACCCGGTGTACTGGCGTCCGACGAATGAGCTGCGCTATCGCCGCTTCGACGGCGACGACCTATCGGCCCTCGAGGATCGGTTCCGCGAGTTCGGGCGCGGCGAAGCGCTCGGCCGGCCCTGAGCGCCGACCCGGCTGATGCGATCCACAAATTGCCGTCAGCGTCGCGGAAGTGGGGCAGGCGCGCCTCCTGCCGTCAAGGCGTGGCCGGCCGGTACGGCGTCATGTCGATGCCGGGATAGCGAGCGGCGACGTCGGTGAGCGTCTGCTCGTTCCAGTACGCGTCTCCGGGCCGGGGCCATCCGAACAGATCGCGTTCGCGCACGCTGCACTGCGGGATGAGCTTGGCCCAGCGCTCGGGCGCCTGCTTCGGCCACGCCATCTTCCCGCCCCACGTCGTTCCGCGTGCCTGGTAGTCGGCGAGCAACGAGAATCGCGCGCGACCCGCGCTCGTGAAGTTCGACCCGCGGTGCAGGATGTCGGTGCGGTACACCAACAGGCCGCCGGCCGGGCCGATCGCAGGTACCTCGGCGGCCGCGAGATCGCCGGGCGGGAAGTACAGCGGCGTGAACGGAACGTCCTTGCTTCGTTCGTGAGGAATGATCCGGGTCGGCGCATCCTCGTCGGTCACGTCCGAGAGGAAGATGA
>JACXTT010010370.1_pt1 | contig 12561 bp, 12 predicted proteins | sample 9270951 | NCBI WGS metagenome assembly JACXTT01 (sample SAMN15532306, study PRJNA645909) | rock metagenome | isolation source: weathered quartz diorite | place: Puerto Rico | collected 2017-06-21 | reverse complement strand
GATTCCTCCTCACTCAGCTCGACACGGAAAGGACTCTTGGCCATGACGCCTTCTTCGACGCCGAGCCATCGGTCCCTTCAACCAATCGTGCGCGTACTAACGACCGGGGGCACTAAGGACCGCGTCGAACGAAATGACTCACGAAGAGCGGGGCGTCCCAGATCGGTAGCCGCGTGCGAGCCCTGCTCGTGAAGCTGGGGCTCACTGGTTCGAGTCCAGTACCGCCCATCGACGTCGCCCTCCGGCTCTGCGCGTTCTAATGGTACGAAGCGCTCGACGACGTTGCGGCCGCGCCGCGACACCGAGTCGTGCGTTCCCGATGCGGGCTGCCCGCACGGGTGAGGGTCTCGTCGGGTCGGGTGCAGTTGACCCAATCGCTTCAGATCCAACCGTCGGCGGCCGTGAATAGCTGCTTCTGCTTCTTCTCGCCTCCACCGCAGCCGCCCACCACGATCGCGACAACGGCGATTGCGCTGCGAGTCATGGCGACCCTCACTGCTTTAGATCCTCGCACAGGCCACTACCGCATGACGGAGTACGCACGGGGTCACCAGGCGATAGGCCGCCATTCCCTGCTGAGTCGACCGGTGAGGCGCGGCTGAGAATCCGAAACACTCTGTCTGCCCTGCCCCTCGGCTGAGTACTCAATGCCCCCGGCCGGAATTGAACCAGCGCACGCGGTTTAGGAAACCGCTGCTCTATCCACTGAGCTACGGGGGCCGTGGCGGAGGGTAGCGCCGCGAGGCCGGGCTTTGCTCGGCCTCGTTCAGTGTGCTTGCTCGGAGGGCTGAGCAAGGAGGGGTTCGTGGGGGGAACCATGGGTCCCCCAGGTTGATCGACTGAGCTACGGGGGCCGTGGCGGAGGGTAGCGCCGCGAGGCCGGGCTTTGCTCGGCCTCGTCAAGTGGTCAGAGAAGCGCGTCCGTCAGCCGGGCGAGCCTGTGATCGCTGTCCGAGACTCCGCCGGTCGAGTGCGTCCACCAGCGGACGGTCACGCGCGATCCGCTGACCCGGATCTCCGGGTGGTGGTTCTCGCGCTCAGCGAGCTCGGCGAGCCGGTTCACGAACTCGATTGCGTGCGAGAAGCTCGCGAAGCGGAGCTCTCGCTCGAGCGCGCCGCCGATCTCGGCCCATTCGTCCGCTCCTGCCACAAGCCGAGTATGCCGACCGACGCTTTAAGGTGCGTCTCCATGCGGTGGGCGCTACTCGTCCTCGTCGTCGCGGGCGTGTGCGCCTCGGGGGATGCTGCTGCGACGCGCGGCTCCGCGTCGGCGCCGACGCTCGGACAGCTCGTCGGTCAGCGTCTGGTCGTCGGAATGCGCGGGACGGCGCCGAGCGCATTTCTCCTCGATCGCGTTCGAGCGGGAGAGGTCGGCGGAGTCATCCTCTTTGGGCGCAACGTCCGCGACCGGGTCCAGGTGCGGGCGCTGACCGCCGCGCTGCGGGCAGCCGCGCAGAAGACCGGCCGGCCGCCGCTCCTGATCGCAGTCGACCAGGAGGGCGGCGCGACCCGTCGCTTCTCCTGGGCCGCGCCGTCCCTCTCGGCTGCCCAGCTCGGGCGCCTGGCGCCCGGCGCGGTCGAGACACAAGGCAAGGCCGCCGCGGAGGCACTGCACGACGTTGGGGTCAACGTCGATCTCGCGCCGGTCGCAGACGTACCGAGCGTCCCGGGGGCGTTCATCGGCGCCCAGGAGCGTGCGTTCTCGGCGAGCCCAGGACGTGTCGGCGTGCTCGCTACGGCCTTCGCACAGGGCCTGCACGACGGCGGCGTCGCCGCGACGGCGAAACACTTCCCAGGGCTCGGGCGGGCGCGTGCGAGCACGGACGCCGGCGCGGTGACGCTGCGGGCGAGCAGGTCGGCCCTGGACAAGGACCTGGCCCCGTACCGACCACTGATCGCCTCAGGCGTTCCGCTCGTGATGCTCTCGAACGCGACCTATCCGGCGCTTGACGCCAAGCCGGCCGTCTGGTCGCCGGCCGTCCAGACACTCCTCGGCAGGAACCTGGGCTTCACCGGCGCCACGATCACCGACGCGCTGGATGCTGCTGGCCCCACCCATAAACGTTCTGTCGCGTCCGTCGCCGTTCTGTCGGCTGAGGCTGGAACGGACTTGCTGCTCGTCACCGGCAGCGAGTTCACGAGCGCGGGGGTCTACGACAGCCTGCTCGCTGCCGCCAAGGAGGGCAAGCTCTCCCGTCGTAACCTGGAGCGCAGCTACGCGAGGATCATGGTCCTCAAACGGGGCTCTAGCGTACGAGCGTGACCTTGCTCAGCCCGCGCGGCTCGTCCGGATCGAGGCCCTTCGCGCGCGCGAGAGCCAGCGCGAAGAGTTGGCCGGGTACGACGGAGAGGATCGGCGAGAGCAGCGGCTTCGGCGGGATCGGTACGGGCAGGGTGTAGTCGGCACCCTCGATCGACCCTGCGGCGGTGCCGCTCGCGACGAGCCTCGCTCCCGCCGCCCGGATCCGCTCCGCCGCGTCGGTGACGATCGGGAGCGTGACGTCGTCCGAGGCGATCGCCCACACCGGAAAGAGAGAGTCGACCGCCGCGATCGGGCCGTGAGAGAGATCCGTCGCCGTCAACGGCTCGGCCGCGACCCGGCACGTCTCCAGCAGCTTGAGCGCGATCTCGCGGGCGGTTGCGTACTCGGGCCCGCGCCCGATCACGAACATTCTGCCGATGTACGAGAACGGAACTGCGAGTGGAGCAACGAGGCGCTCCAGAGAAGACAGGCTCCCGGACAGGAGCCCCGCGGTCTCGCGAAGCGCGCTCTCGTACTCGGCGCCCTGGCCGGCCACGTGCGCGGCGAGCAGCGCGAGACCGGCGACCGTGTTCAGATACGTCTTCGTCGCTGCGACCGCCTGCTCGGACCCTGCTCCGAGCGGCAACACCGCCTCCGAGGCATTGGCGAGATCCGACGCCGGGTCGTTCGTCAAGGCGACGGTGAACGCGCCGTTTCGACGTGCGCGGGTCACGTACTCGACCACGTCGGGCGTGCGGCCCGACTGCGAGAGGCCGATCACGGTCGAGCCGGCGAGCGTCGGCCCGCTGTCGTAGTAGACCGTAAGCGTGATCGCGTCGCGCAGCGCCGTCCAGCGCGGAATCAGCCCGAACGCATAGATGCCGTACGAGGCGGCATTGTCGGACGAGCCGTGGCCGACCAGGCGCACCAGACGCGCGTCGCGCTCGTGCATCGTGGCTGCGACGCGGGCGAACTCTGGGGCCTGCTCGAGCAGCCGCAGAAGCGCGGCGGGCTGCTCGCGGATCTCGGCCAGGAACCGGGATCCGGCGTTGCCCGGCCGAACCTCACGCAGCGACACGAGTGGTTCCTCCCACGAGAACGCGGTCGATCTGCAACTCGTCGCCGAGCACGACGACGTCCGCCGGCACACCGCGAGCGATACGGCCGACGACCGCCGAGCCGAGAACGCGCGCGGGGACCGAGCTCGCCGCGTCGAGCGCACGCTCGAGCGGCACCCCCAGCGCGTGCAGGTTGCGGACGGCGTCGATCATGGTCAAGGCGCTCCCGGCGAGAACGCCGTCATCTGCGCGGCGGGCGACGCCGTCACGAACGTCGACCTCGACGTCACCCACCCGGTACTTGCCGTCCCCCGCTCCGGCCGCAGCGATGGCGTCGGTGACGAGCGCAACCCGGCCTGCGGCCGCGCGCCAGACGACCTGCACCACCTCCGGGGCGAGGTGCACCCCGTCGACGATGATCTGGACGACGACGTCGGGTCGCGCAAGGGCGGCACCGACGATACCGGGGTCTCGGTGTTCGAGCGGTCGCATTGCGTTGAACAGGTGCGTCACCGTCGCGACGCCCTGGTCGAAGACCCGGTGTGCCTCGGCGGCGCCGGCATCGCTGTGGCCGCACGAGACGACGATGCCGCGACCGTGGAGGAACGTGACGAGCTCCGGCGCGCCCCCCAGCTCGGGGGCGATCGTCATCAGGACGACGGGACCTGCCTCGAGCAGGCGCGCGGCGAGGGCAAGATCCGGATCGCGCCGCCCCGCCGGTGGGTGCGCGCCGAGCCGCCGGGCGGAGAGGAATGGTCCCTCGAGATGGACTCCGAGAATTCTCGGCCCCGAAGCGCTCGTCCGCGGAACCGTGTGCAGCGCATCCACGAGCTTCGGCTCTTCAGCGGTGATGAACGTGGGCAGATACGCGGTGACCCCCGTCTCGAGCAGCGCCTCGCCGGCCCGCACGTAGCCGTCGGCATCCGCGTCCAGGAAGTCCACTCCGGCGAAGCCGTTGACCTGGAGGTCGACGAACCCGGGCACCGCAATGCCCTTTCCGTTCACCGCCGCGAGGCCGTAGCCTGCGAAGGCGCCATCCGCGACCTCGAGATCGCCGGGAACGAGCTCGCCGTCGACGAGCGCGGCCTCGACGCCGAGCCTCATCGGTCGAGCGCCTTGCGGATGACGCCCTGCGCGCCGGCGAGCCGCTCCCGTGCGGTTGCGGCGTCCGTGTGTGACAGCAGGGTCACGATGGCGACCTTCGCGTCGCCGCCGCTCACCTCGAGGGCGCGCTCGATGGCTTCCGCCGGCTCGCCGGTCGCGTGGCTGAGGATTCGTCGCACACGAGCGTGGAGCTTCTCGTTCGTGGCGTACACGTCGACCATCAAGTTGCCGAACGTCTTCCCGATCCGGACCATCGCCAGCGTCGAGATCATGTTCAGGATCAGCTTCTGCGCCGTCCCGGCTTTCAACCTCGTCGAGCCGGCCAGGATCTCGGGGCCGACGACGACGGCGATCTCGTGCTGGACGAGGCCTGCGAGCTCCGAGTCGTCCACGCTGACGACGCCGACCGTCAGCGCGCCGACGTCCCGCGCAGCGTCGACAGCGCCGAGGACGTAGGGCGTGCGACCGCTGGCGCTGATCCCGACGACCGCGTCGGCGCGCGAGACGCTCAAGACCGCGAGCTCGCGTCTGCCGGCCTCCGTGTCGTCTTCCGCCGCCTCCTGGACGGCGGGGGAGCTCGCCGCTCCGCCGGCGATCAGGGCCACGACCTGGCCCGGCCGCGTCGAGAACGTCGACTCGCATTCGGCGGCGTCGAGGGCGGCCAGCCGACCGGAGGTGCCTGCGCCGACGTAGATCAGCCGTCCTCCGCGCTGGAGACGGTCGGCGATGTCGTCGATCGCGGCCGCGATCGCATCTGCGGCCTGAGCGACGGCGGCCGGGACGCGTGCATCTTCGGCGTTCATCAGCTCGACCAGCTCTCGCGTCGAGCGAAGGTCGAGGTCGGCGCCGTCTGCGTTCCAGGCCTCCGTGGCGAGATTGTCGAGACCGGTCGTCACGTCACTGCCTTCGTGCGCCATGGCGGCCAGTCTACGCAGAATCACCGGCGGTGGTCAATACCACTTTCGAAAGTGGTCTTGACCTCTGGCGGAACTCGGCTATTCTGTGCCGTCAACGCCGATGGCCGAAATCGAGCTCGATCACGTAAGCAATTCCTTCTCCGGCGGCGTCACGGCCGTGGACGACGTGTCTGTGACCGTGCGCGACGGCGATTCATGGTGCTCGTCGGCCCCTCCGGCTGCGGCAAGTCGACCTTGCTCCGCATGATCGCCGGGCTCGAGGACGTCACGGCCGGCTCGGTGCTGATCGACGGGAAGGACGTGACCGATCTGGCGCCGCGGCACCGGGACGTGGCGATGGTGTTCCAGAGCTACGCGCTGTACCCGCACATGACCGTCCGCGAGAACATGGCGTACGGCCTGAAGGTGCGCCGTGCGCCCAAGCCGGAGATCGTGAAGCGCGTCGACGGTGTCGCCGCCATGCTCGGTCTGACGGAGTTCCTCGGCCGCCGGCCCGCTCAGCTTTCGGGCGGTCAGCGCCAGCGGGTCGCCATGGGCCGCGCGATCGTGCGGGAGCCGAAGGCGTTTCTCATGGACGAGCCGCTCTCGAATCTCGACGCGAAGCTACGAGTGTCGATGCGCGCCTCGCTTGCTCATCTGCACTCGCAGCTGGGCGTCACGACGGTGTACGTTACGCACGACCAGACGGAGGCGATGACGCTCGGCCATCGCGTCGCCGTCATGCGCAGCGGCCGGATCGTGCAGGTGGACGAGCCGCAGCGGCTGTACGACAGCCCGCGCGACCTCTTCGTCGCGGGCTTCATCGGCTCCCCGGCGATGAATCTGGTCGAAGCGGCGATCGACGGCGGTGATGTCGTGTTCGGTCAGTACCGCGTTCCCCTCGGCGCCAGAAGACCGGCGGCGACGTCGGGACCGGTCGTGCTCGGTATCCGGCCCGAGGCGTTCGAGGACGCCACGTTCGCCTCTGGGTCTCTCCCGCAGCTGCCGGTCCGGATCGAGGTCGTGGAAGAGCTCGGCTCCGAGGCTCACGTCTTCTTCCGTGTGGACGCGGCGCCGGCCTCGCTCGAGAGTCGCGACGAGGACGAGGACGAGGGGGCGCTCCTGGTCGACGACCGCGCCATGCTCACCGCGCGGGTTGACGCTCGTAGCAGCGCACGCGTCGGCTCCATGCTTGCGCTCGCCGTCGACCCCTCCCGTTTCCATTTCTTCGACGCAACGACGGGAGAGAGCCTGAGCAAGAGTGGAGCCGTCGCCGTCGAGCCTGTCCCGGCCGAGCCGGTGCGGGTAACCTCGCGAAAGAGGTATTGACCACTTGTCGCTATTCACTCTAGGATGGCGCGCGTGAGCGCTCCCGTCGTCACCAAGCAAAGCGAGGCGAGGGAGCGTGTGCTCGACCTGATCGAGCAACTCGCCGTCGGCGACGCGATTCCGTCCGAGCGGCAGCTGAGCACGAATCTCGGTGTATCGCGGCTCACGGTCCGGGCGGCGCTCGACGATCTCGTACGCGAAGGCCTGCTCATTCGCCGTCGGGGGAGTGGCACGTTCGTGAGCGAGCCGAAGATCGCCCAGGAACTGACCATGACCTCCTTCACGGAGGACATGCGCCGACGCGGCATGGTGCCGGCGAGCCGAACGCTCGATCTGCGCACAGTGCCCGCCGGCGCCCACCTGGGCAGGCTTCTCAAGGTCTCGCCTTCCGAGCCCGTGGTGGTCATCACCCGGCTTCGGCTCGCCGATCGCGAGACCATGGCGATCGAGACCCTGCACGTCCGCGAATCGCTGATTCCGGGCCTGACGGCCCGTGATCTCGAGCAGCGGTCGTTCTACGAGCTCCTCGAGGAGCGCTACCGTGTCGTCATCGCCTCGGGCATCCAGACGATCGAGCCGACCGTGACGAACGAGGAAGAATCCTCTGCGCTCGGCATCCCGCTCCACTCACCGGCATTTCTCTTCGAGCGCACGACCCAGACGCGCTCGGGTGAGGTCGTCGAGTACGTGCGCTCGATCTACCGCGGTGATCGTTACCGGCTCGTCACCGAGCTGAACCGGCGTGAGGGCCGGGCGGCGCATCGCAACGGTTGAGCCGTTGGTCAGTACCACACAGCCGATCGGCCGCACACCGCTGCAATAGTCTCCCGGCTCCCCGTTCTCCGTGGACACAAGGAAAACGGGGTTCCTGGTTGCCAAGTGGTGACGACCGCATTGTGAATTGGTCTTGACATCCTTGGGCAAAATGTGCAAGTCTCCCGCCCGGTGGCAGAGTGGTATAAACCAATTGACGGCCGTAGGCACGTTCTCTCCTTCCGCCACCGCGGGGAGTCGCGGCGCACCAGGCCGTCCAGCGACGCTCGTTGGAGGTTTTCGATGAGGAAACGCATCGCCGCCGCGGCTCTGCTCACCGCGGCGCTCGCTGTCGCTGCCTCGACCGCGTTGGGCGCCACGTCGAAGGCAAGCGCGAACAGCATCACCGTGTGGCTCCAGGCCGACGCAACGGCCGACAACTGGAAGCCGATCACCGCAGCCGCGACCGCCGCCTTCCAGGCGAAGCATCCCGGTGTCGCCGTGAACATCCAGTACCAGACCTGGGGTGCCCATCTGCAGAAGTTCGACGCCACTCTCGCCGGGGGGAACGTGCCGGACGTCATCGAGATGGGCAACACCGAGATGACGAAGTACATGGCCGCCGGTGCGTTCCAGGATCTCTCCGGCGACAGGGCGTCACTCCCGAACTCGAGCACGTGGCTCCAGGGTCTCGCGCTCTCGGGCCGGTTCGGCGGCAAGACGTACGGCGTCCCGTACTACGCCGGGTCGCGCGTCGTCACCTACCGCACGGATCTGTACAAGAAGGCCGGGATCAAGGTGCCGGCTACGCTCGCACAGTTCCAGGCCGACGGCGCGAAGCTGGCGAAGCAGGGGAAGAAGGGCTTCTCGCCCGTGTACATCGCCGGAACCGACTGGTACTTCGCGATGAGCTTCGTCTTCGACTACGGCGGAGGCATCGCGAGCCAGGTGAGTGGGAAGTGGAAGAGCCTGCTCACGTCGCCGAAGTCGATCGCCGGCCTGACCGCGTACAAGAACTTCTGGAACGCGGTCTCGAAGGCGAGCAAGACGGGCACGGAGAACAACCCACAGCCGTATGACGTATACGCGCAGGGCCAGGCGGCATCGATCATCGGCCCGGCGTGGTTCAGCTGCTGCGTCGGCAAGCAGTACACGGGCGTCACGGGGCAGTTCGTGATGCCGAGCCACACCAAGGGTCAGGTCATGCCGGGCTTCCTCGGCGGCTCGGACCTCGCTGTGCCCATCGGCGCAAACAAGTCGCTCGCAGTCGACTGGATCGCGGCCTACACGAGCACGCAGTCCGAGAAGGCGCTGCAGGCGATCGGGAACATCCCGAACAGCACGTCGCTGACGAACCCGTCCAAGATCAACGAACGGGCGGCGGCACGGAGCTGGTTCGTCCCGATCGCCAAGAACTGGGTCAACGTCGAGAACGGCAATATCCTCCGCAACATGCTGGCGCAGATCCTGACGGGCAAGCTGTCCGTCAAGCAGGCGGCCGCGTCCGGGTGACAACGTCGAATCCGTCTTGAACGCTTAGTGGAGGTCAAGCACGACCGCAGCGGCCGCGCAGCGGCCGCTCTTCAGGGGTTTGCGCGGCCGGGATGCGCGTGAGCGGATTCCGGTCATGCGACGGCTAGAAAGATCGACTCGTTACGTCCCCGACAATGCGGCGATCGCCGCCGAGGGTGTCCCCTGGCCTCGGCGGCGTCGCCGTTCTCTGCAGTCGCGCACCGCGCGTGGATCGGTTCCGTACCTGTTGATCCTGCCGGTGGTGGGCGCGATCGCGTTGATCCTCGGCTACCCGCTGTACAGCATGATCAGGCTCTCGTTCGAGCGCTACGGGCTGTTTGAGCTGATCAAGCACGTAGGGCCGTCCGTCGGCCTCAACAACTACGGCTCGATCCTCCACGACCCGGTGTTCTGGCACACGCTCGTTCGCACCGCCGTCTTCACGGTCGTGAACGTGGCGCTGACCATGGTGCTGGGAACGCTGATCGCGCTCCTGCTCGTCCGGGTCAGCACCGCAGTCCGCATCCTCCTGACGTCGGGCCTCGTTCTGGCGTGGTCGATGCCGGCGGTCGTCGCGGTGCAGGTCTGGATCTGGATGACCAACCTCCAGAACGGCGTCCTCAACTACGCGCTCACGCAACTTCGCATCGGCGACTACTCGCAGCACGACTGGTACGGGTCGACGCTCTCGCAGCTCGGCATGGTGACGACGCTGATCGTGTGGGGCGCGATCCCCTTCGTCGTCGTCACGGTCTACGCGGGACTCGCGCAGGTGCCGGCCGAGCTCGTCGAGGCCGCCGAGGTCGACGGCGCGCGACCATGGCGCGTGTTCCTCGACGTCACGTACCCGATCCTGAAGCCGATCTTCCTGATCCTGACGAGCCTGTCGATCATCTGGGACTTCGGGGTCTTCACCCAGCCGTACCTGCTGATCGAGCAGTCCAAGTTGCATGCCGGCAACTACCTGATGGCGATCTACCTCTTCGAGGAGGGCTACTTCAAGAGCGACTTCGGGCGCGGCGCCGCGATCTCGATCCTGATGCTTCTGATGGTCGCAGCCATGAGCGTGTTCTACGTCCGGCGGATGGTGAGGATGGGTGACGTTCGGTGAGCGCGGCGAGCGAAGCGGCGACTCAGGTCGACATGGCCCGCGCGACGACGGCCACGAGAGCAGTGACACGGCAGCGGCGACGGCGGCGCGGTAGCAAGGCCGCCTGGAACGTCGTCGGCATCCTCGTCTTCGTCGTCACGGTCTTCCCCGTCTACTGGATGATCGCGACGGCGTTCAAGCCCGATGACGACATCAATCGGTTGAAGCCGACGTGGCTGCCGGTGCACGGTACGCTCGCCCACTTCCGTGAGGCGATCCATCGCGACTACTTCTGGAATGCGGTCGTCAACAGCCTGATCGTCGTCAGCGTCACCGTCGGGCTGGGCATGGTGCTCGCATTCCTGGCGGCAGTCGCGCTCGCGAAGTACCGCTTCACGGGCCGGAAGATCTTCATCGTGCTGATGATCGGCATCCAGATGCTGCCGCCCGCCGGGTTGATCATCCCGCTCTACGTCGTGCTCGCCCGCTACCACCAGACGAATGCGCTCAGCGGTGTGATCGTCACCTACATGACCTTCGTGCTGCCGTTCAGCGTCTGGACGCTGCGGGGCTTCCTGCTCGGCATCCCGAAGGAGCTCGAGGAGGCCGCGATGGTCGACGGCTCGAGCCGGCTGGGAGCGTTCGTGCGGATTCTGCTGCCTCTGGTCGCTCCCGGACTCGTCGCCACGTCGGTGTTCGCGTTCATCACGACGTGGAACGAGTACATCTTCGCCAACGTCCTGCTCACGGACCAGTCGAAGCAGACGCTGACGGTGTGGCTTTCGTACTACCTGGGCACGAGCAGGCACACCGACTGGGGCGGCCTGATGGCGGCGTCGACGCTCACGGCGATCCCCGTCGTCATCTTCTTCCTTCTCGTCCAGCGGAAGATCGCCTTCAGGCTGACGGCGGGCGCAGTCAAGGGATGAGCGAGCTCGAGCGGCTGGCGTCCGCCTGCATCTTCCCGGGCGCCGCCGGCCTCATCGCTCCCGACTGGCTGCGGCGCGAAGTCTCGGCTGGGCTCGGCGGCGTCGTGCTGTTCTCGCGCAATGTGCGCGACCGCGAGCAGCTCGCGGAGCTGACCGGTGCGATCCACGGCGAGCGGGCTGATGTGCTGATCGGGATCGACGAGGAGGGAGGCGACGTCACGCGGCTCGAAGCGGCAGAGGGGAGCTCGTATCCCGGCAACCTCGCGCTCGGAGCGGCCGACGACGTCGAGCTGACGGAGCGTGTGGCGGCGTCGATCGGGGCGGAGCTCGCCGGCGCCGGCGTCAACGTCGACCTGGCGCCGGTCGCGGACGTCAACACGAACCCGCGCAACCCTGTCATCGGCGTGCGCTCGTTCGGCTCGGATCCGGCGCTCGTGGCGCGGCATACGGCGGCGTTCGTCGACGGCCTGCAGCGCAAGGGCGTCGTGGCGTGTGCGAAGCACTTCCCGGGCCACGGCGCGACGGACGCCGATTCCCACCTGGAGCTTCCTACTGTGTTCCGGAGCCTGGAAGAGCTTCGCGGCGAGGAGCTCGTGCCGTTCCGTGCGGCGATCGCGGCGGGCGTCCGGTCGATCATGACCGCGCACATCCTCGTGCCGGCCGTCGACGACGTGCCGGCCACGATCAGCCCGGTCCACCTCCACGGGCTCCTCCGAGAGGAGCTCGGCTACGACGGCGTCGTGATCACCGATGCACTCGAGATGCGGGCGATCAGCGCCACGGTCGGCGTCGAGCAGGGTGCGATTCTCGCGCTGGCGGCCGGCGCCGACGCGCTCTGCCTCGGTCACGATCTCGAGGGAGACGCGGTGACGAGCGTCCGCGGTGCGATCGTCGCCGCCGTCCGCGACGGGCGGCTGCCGGAGGAGCGGCTGGCCGAGGCTGCCGGCCGCGTCCACGCGGCGGGCGAGTGGTCTCACGAAACGCGAACACCCGATGCGCCCGATCCGGCCGCCGGGCTCGCGGCGGCTCGCCGTGCGCTGCGCACGGAGGGCGACGTGACGCTGGCCGGCCCGGCTTTCGTGGTCGAATGCGTCCCCGAACGGACGATGGCAGCCGACCGGATGCGGCACGGGCTCAGTGAGATGATCCGGGCTCGAGATCCGCGATCCGGATCGGTCAGGCTCGATGGCGGCGTCGACGTCTCGTCGCTCCTCCGAGAGGCGGGCGGCAGGCGCGTGGTTCTCGTTGTTCGCGACGTACAGCGCCACGCATGGGAGCGGTCGCTGGCCGAGAACCTGCTTGGTCGGGTTCCCGACCCCATCGTCGTCGACGTCGGCTATCCGGCCGAGCGCGTGCCGGGTGCTGCGGGTTACGTGACGACCTTCGGGGCCGGTCGCGCGAACCTGGTCGCCGCGGCCGACCGTCTGGGTCTGGCCGGAAGGTCTGACCCGGGCTAACGGTCCCGTGGCTCCCAGCGGAAGCGCCGCGAGGCGATGACGAGCCCACCCGCCCCCCAGCCAAGCACGACGGCGATCGCGCCCGGCTTCGACCACACGTGGTCGCCGTCGAGGTACACGGCGTCGGCGAGCTGGACGAAATACCGGAGCGGCAGCACGTCGGCGATCCACCCGAGCACCTTCGGCAGGTG
>JACXTT010010369.1_pt1 | contig 12561 bp, 12 predicted proteins | sample 9270951 | NCBI WGS metagenome assembly JACXTT01 (sample SAMN15532306, study PRJNA645909) | rock metagenome | isolation source: weathered quartz diorite | place: Puerto Rico | collected 2017-06-21 | reverse complement strand
GCTGGCTCCACTTGGCCAGGGACTGGTCCGAGGTGGAGAAACCGCCGGTGGAAATCGCCGACATGGCGTGGTTGATCGCATCGAACAGGCTCATGCCCGCCCACCAGAACGCCAGGCTGCCGAGGATGGTGATGCCCAGGTAGGCCGTGACGATCAGGCGCGCCACCATGTGCGAGCGCGGCATGACCTTTTGCGAGCGGTCCGAGGATTCGGTCTGGAACAGGCGCATGCCGCCGATACGCAGTAGCGGCAGGATCGCCACCGCCATGCCGATAAAACCGATCCCGCCAAGCCAGTGCAGCAGCGAGCGCCACATCAGGATGCCCGGGGACATTGTGTCCAGGCCGCTGAGCACGGTGGAGCCGGTGGCGGTGATGCCCGACATGCTTTCGAAAAAGGCGTCGGTGTAGCTGGTGCGCAAGGTCAGCACGAAGGGCAGCGCGGCGAACATGCACACCACGACCCAGCTGGACACGGTCAGCAGGTACATGTCCCGGGGGCGCAGGCGCACCTGTTCCGGACGTCCGGGGATGAGCAGCGCCAGGCCGGCGAGGAAGGTGATGGTGCTGGCCCAGAGAAAGGCGGGCAGGTCGCCGGTGCGCTCGAAGATCACCAGGACCAGCATGGGGATGGCCATGCTGATGGCGAGGGTAATCAGGAAGATGCCGATGATGAAGCCGATGATGCGCAGGGTCGGCATCGCCATGAAATAAGCTCGGAAAAAGGGCGGGGCGTCATTCTACCTGCGACCCCGGTCATGTAAACCGGCACGGCCGCCCGGGATCTGGATAGAATATCCCGATCTTTTTCCAGAGGAGGTGGCCGATGGAGGCTCTCGACAATTTGCTAAACCGTGTTTCCGCACCGCGCCTGCTCGATCCCGCACCGACCCAGGCCCAGCGCGACATCCTGTTCTCCGCCGCCCTGCGCGCACCGGATCACGGGCAATTGCGGCCCTGGCGTTTCCTCACCGTAGAGGGCGCGGCCCGTGAGCAATTGGGCGAGCTGCTGGCCGAGGCGGTGCGCCTGCAAGGTGGCGAAGTGAGCCAGGCGGCCATCGACAAGGCCCATGCCATGCCCTTGCGTGCACCCTTGGTGATTGTGGTGGTGGCCCGTTTGCAGGAGCACTTCAAGGTGCCGAAGTCCGAGCAGTTGCTGGCAGCTGGTTGCGCCGCTCATGGCATCCTGCTGGCGGCCCATGCCCAGGGGATTGGCGCGGTGTGGCGCACTGGCGAACTGTCCTACTCGCCCCATGTGGCCAAGGGCCTGGGGCTGGGCGAAGGCGAGGAGGTGATCGCCTTCCTGTACCTGGGTACGCCGCAGAACGAACTGCGTCAGCCGCCGAAGGTCGACCTGACGGAGTTTGTCAGCGCCTGGTCGGCTTGAGTTTTCAGCGATCTTGTAGGAGCCGGCTTGCTGGCGATGAGGCCCTCAAGTCCTGCGTTGTTCAAGCGAACGCCATCGCTGCGGTGCGGCGTCCCAACAAGCCAGCTCCTACAGGGGGATGGCGGCATTTTTACGGTGCCATGCCAATCCTCAGGTTGCCGCTCCCGGTTCCAGCGGTAGATCCAGCTTGGCGATAAATCCCCCCTCGGGATGATTCGCCAGTATCAGGCTGCCGCCATGTCGTTCCGCCGCCCGCCGGGCAATGGCCAGTCCCAGGCCGTGGCCCGGGGCGGTCTGTCCGGGAGCCCGATAGAAGGGTTCGCCCAATTGCACCAGGTGCTCGGGTTCCACGCCGGGCCCATGGTCGCGCACACTGATTTCGATGCGTTCCCCCTGACGTTGTGCATGCAGCTCGATGGGTTGACCCTCGGGATTGAAGCGTTGGGCGTTGCGCAGCAGGTTATCCACGGCGCGTTCGATCATGGTCGGCCAGCCCTTGAGGTTCAGTGGCGACTCCCCCTCGAATTGCACCGGCTGTTCCGGGCAGCCGAGGCTGGCGTCCTTCTGCACGGTCGTGAGCAGTGCGCCGAGGTCGACCTCTTCGGCGCTGGCCTGGTCGGAGTCGACCCGGGCCAGGGTGAGGATTTCGCTGATCAGCGCTTCCAGCCGGTCGCACTCGCGGGTCAGGCGCGGCCAGAGGCGTTCGCGCTCCTCGGGACTGGCACGCTCGGCGAGGGCCAGGGCAATGCGCAGGCGTGCCAACGGTGAGCGCAACTCATGGGAGACATCCCGCAGCAGTTGGCGCTGACTGCCGATCAGGCTTTGCAGGCGCGCGCCCATCAGGTTGAAGTCCTTGGCCAGTACACCGAACTCATCGCGCCGCGCCGCCAGTTTCGCCAGGCTGTTCTGCTGGTAGGTGGTCTGCCCGAGGTCGTGCACGGCACCGCGCAGGCGATTCAGGGGACGGGTGATGGACAGGGTCACCAGCAGGCTGAACAGGGTCAGTACCACCAGGGCAATACCCAAGGCGCTGAGGGGCCGCAACAGGCTTTCGCGGTGCCAGGCGTCCAGTTCCGGGTGGGGAATGCGGTAGATCAGCAGGTAGGTCTCGCCGCTTTTCGGACTGGTGTACTCGACCGTCAGGCGGCGCCAGGGCAGCCTGCGGTCATCGTTGTTCTGGCGCGCTTCAAAGGCCGCGGCCCGGCGTGGAAAAGTCCCGCGGACCAGCGGATCGCCACCTTCGTTGAGCACCTGCACATCAATGTGATAACGCTGCTTGCGCTGCTCCAGGATCGCCTGGGCCGCTTCTTCGCCCTGGCTTTCATAGGTTTGCGTCCACTCTTCGGCCAGGCTCTTCAAACCCGGGTGACGGCTGAGAATCCAGGTGTCCTGGTTGAGGATGTGCATGAGCAGAATCGATAGGCCCGCGACAAGGGCAATGGCCAGCCAGAAGCTGGCCAGGATGCGCCAGAACAGTGATCGCACAGCAAGTCCTCAACCAGACGGTACAAACGAAGAAAGCCCGACGGTGTTGGCCGTCGGGCTGGAGCATAAGCGGATTATTGCGCTTTTTGCGCTTGTTGCGCTTTCCAGGCTTGGAATTCGGTCCATTCGGCACGGCGCTCGGCCTGCTTTTTCTGCATCTCGTCAAAGGTCTTCTGCTGTTCAGGCTTGAGCAGGGCGCGGATCTGGGTCTGGGTCTTCTGGTGCGAAGCTTCCAGTTCGCCCTTGAACGCGGTCTGATCGGCAGGCGAGAGCTTTTCCAGGTACTTGCCGACGATCTCTTTGCGATCGTGCCGTTGCTCGCCGATCAGTTTGCGGATCTGTTGGCGCTGCTCCTTGGTCAGGTCCAGTTTATGGAATGCACCTTTGTCGTGATGCTGGCCGTATTCCGGGCCGCCCATCGGGCCGTCGCCTTCAGGCATGGCCATGGCCACGGTAGGCAGGGCTGCGGCGAACATCAGGGCGATAAGGGTCTTGCGCATGGTGTTTCTCCTTGTCTCGATTCCGGTGAGTCCGGATGAGTACAGATTAAGGAGTTCAAGGTCAGCGGCGGTCAGTGGAGGGTAAAGCTTGGGTAAAGACGTTTTTGCGGCGGGTTGACACTTGCGGGAGCCAATACCGGCTCCCACAGGGAAAAGTCAGAGGCTGTAGTAGTAACCGCGGCTACGCAGGGCGACGATGCGCGGGCGACCGTCCGGATGCGGGCCGATCTTCTTGCGCAGGTTGCTCACGTGCATGTCCAGGCTGCGATCGTACAAGGTCAGCTTGCGGCCCAGGGCGATCTGCGCCAGTTCCTGTTTGTCCAGGGGCTCGCCGGGTTGCTGCAGCAAGGCTTCGAGCAGGCGACTTTCGGAGACGGTGAGAGTGAAGTCCTGCTGGTCGATGGTGACCACGCCACGCACCGGGCTGAAGCACAGGTCGCCCAGTTCCATCTGGCTCGGGGCGGCGGTGGGGTGGCTGCGGCGCAGCACGGCGCGCAGGCGGGCGGTCAGTTCCCGAGGGTCGCAGGGCTTGGCCAGGTAGTCATCGGCACCCAGCTCCAGGCCGAGGATGCGATCCAGCGGCTCGCCTCGGGCCGAGAGCATCACCACCGGCAACTCCGGGTGATCGCCACGCAACTGCTTGAGCAGCTCCAGGCCGCTGCCATCGGGCAACATCACATCCAGCACCACGGCGGCCGGGGCGCCATCCGCCAGGGCCTTGCGCGCGCTGTGGCCATCGTGGCAGGCGCGGACCTGAAAACCTTCCTGGCTCAACCAACTGGTCAGGAGCTCACACAACTCCTGGTCATCATCTATCAGTAACAGGTCGCTCATGACTCTCTCGATTACGGATCGCTAATGGCCTGCTCAATTCAGCCATTGCCGACGTTGTCTACGTCCGCCACTGGCGAAGATACCGCAAAGCAGGGCCAGGAGTGCAACTCCTGCTCCGGTGACAAACCATTGCTGCTGGTCGGTCAACAGGCGTGGGCCGGCACTGGCCTGGGCTTCCTTGAGTTGCAACTTCAGGCGCTGGTTTTCCTGGCGCAGGCGACTCAACTGGGCACTTTCTCGCTCAGCGTCGGCACTCTGCAATTGTTGGCTCAACTCTTCTCGCTGTCGTTCGCTTTCTTTCAAGCGTTGCTGCAGATCGGTGATCTGGCTGCCGGCGCTCAATGACAGGGGAGTGGAGTTACTCGAACCCTGACTCTCCTCGGCGTGGGCGGCGGCCCCGATCGATAAGATGACCACTAGCAGAAACAACGGACCTTGGCGCATCGCAAACTCCTGATTCCAATCGGCATTGGGCAGGTTGTCGGCTGCTGGACAAGAATGATGAGCGATTGGGCCGCGATGAACCCGGAAGGTTCATCGCGCGGAAGGAATTTTATGGCAGGACGTGCTTGAACGGCTTGACCACCACCTGGGCGTAGACACCCGCGGCGACATACGGATCGGCCTCGGCCCAGGCTTGCGCCGCGGCCAGGGCGTTGAATTCGGCGACGATCAGGCTGCCGCTGAAACCGGCGGCGCCCGGGTCGTTGCTGTCCACGGCCGGGTTTGGGCCGGCCAGCACCAGGCGTCCTTCGGCCTTGAGCTGATGCAGCCGCTCCAGATGCGCCGGGCGCGCGGCCAGGCGTTTGTCCAGGGAGTTTTCGACGTCGGTGGCGATGATCGCGTAGAGCATGTCAGTCCTCGGTTTTCGGGATGGTCGGGTCGGCGTCGTGCAGGTGACGGGACAGGTAGATGCCCTGGCCGACCAGGAACAGCAGGGTCATGCCCAGGCTGCCGAACACCTTGAAGTCGACCCAGTACTGCTGGAATGTGAAGGCGACGAACAGGTTGGCGGCGCCGCAGAACAGGAAAAACACGATCCAGGCCAGGTTCAGCCGGGTCCAGATCGGCTCGGGCAGGTTCAGAGCGTGGCCCATGATGCGCTTGATCAGCAGGCGGTCACCGATGAAGTGGCTGCCGGCAAAGGCCACGGCGAACAACCAGTTGACCACCGGGGCTTTCCACTTGAGGAAGGTTTCGCTGTGGAAGGCCAGGGTCAGGCTGCCGAATACCAGGCAGGCGATCAAGGTCAGCCATTGGCTTTTCTCCAGCTTGCGCTGGGTGATGAACAAGGTGCCGTAGACTACCAGGGAGCTGATGATCAGCATCGCCGTGGCGCTGTAGATACCGCCCACGGTCAGGCTGTGGCCAGCGATCTCCATGGCTCGTGGTTCGATTTTGTAGACGATGAAGAACAGGAAGAGCGGGATGAAATCGATGAATTGTTTCACAGTGGCAGCCAGAAGCAGGATGTGACGGCATAATAACAAACATCAATGCCAGCGAAAGCGCCGCCTAGAGGTTATTCAATTCCCGTGGAAATCGACCTGCACTGCCATAGCACGGCCTCCGACGGCGCCCTCGCGCCCGCGGTCCTGGTTGCCCGTGCGCACGAGAGAGGCGTGCGAGTCCTGGCCCTGACCGATCACGACACCCTCGAAGGCCTGGCCGAAGCCCGTGCGGCGGCCAATGCGCTGGGGATGCAACTGGTCAACGGGGTCGAGCTGTCCTGTACCTGGGGCGGTGCGACCATCCATGTGCTGGGCTACGGCTTCGACGTCAAGGCGCCGGCGCTGGTCGAGGCCATTGCCCGGTTGCACGAGGGCCGTTGGCTGCGTTCCGAGGAAATCGCCCGCAAGCTGGCGCTCAAGGGCATGCCCGGCGCGCTGGAGGGCGCCCGGGCGATCCAGCAGGAGCTGGGTGACAGCGGCAATGCCCCGGCGCGTCCGCACTTCGCCGATTTCCTGGTGCGCGGCGGTTTCGTCAAGGACCGCGCCGAAGCCTTTCGCAAGTGGCTCGGTGCGGGCAAGCTGGGGGACGTCAAGCTGCACTGGCCGACCCTGGAAGAGACGGTCGGCACCCTGCGCGACTCCGGCGCCTGGGTCAGTCTGGCCCACCCCTGGCACTATGATTTCACTCGCAGCAAGCGCCGCAAGCTGATTGCGGACTATATTCAAGCAGGTGGCCACGCTATCGAGGTGGTCAATGGGCATCAACCCGCCGAGCAGGTAGGCAGCCTGGCGATCCTTGCCCGTGAGTTCGGGCTGCTGGTAAGTGCCGGCAGTGATTTCCATGGTCCCGGAGGCTGGTCCGAGATCGGCGAGTACCGCCCGGTCCCTGAAGATCTGCCGCCACTCTGGTGTCGCTTCAAACATGAGCAACCTACTGCCGTCGTCTGAACAGGTAGAAAATGTGAGTCAATTTTTCCAGATTCATCCGGAAAACCCGCAGGCGCGCCTGATCAAACAGGCGGTGGAAATCATTCGCAAGGGTGGGGTGGTGATCTATCCCACCGATTCGTCCTATGCCATCGGTTGCCAGATCGGCGACAAGACTGCGGTGGAGCGGGTGCGCCGCCTGCGGCAACTGGACGAGAAGCACAATTTTGCGCTGATCTGCAGCGATCTCTCGCAGTTGGGACTGTTCGCCAAGGTCGATACCGGTTTGTTTCGCCTGCTCAAGGCCCATACGCCGGGACCCTATACCTTCATCCTGAATGCCACCCGGGAAGTCCCGCGGCTGTTGTTGCATCCGAAAAAACGCACCATCGGCCTGCGCATCCCCAGCCATCCGATCGCCCTGGCGTTGCTGGAAGAGCTGGGCGAGCCGCTGATGAGCGTCAGCCTGATCATGCCGGGCGAGACCGACCCGATGAGCGATCCCTACGAGATTCGCCAATTGCTCGAGCATCAGGTCGACCTGGTGATCGACGGTGGTTTCGGCGGGATCAAGGCGTCCACGGTGATCAACCTGGCTGACGGCGAGCCGGAAGTGGTCCGTGTTGGTTGCGGTGATCCCGCGCCGTTCATGGTCGAGGCCTGAATGTCCGCCGTGGAAATCGTCGACAGTCAGGCCGACGCCCAGCAGGAGCTGCCGTTCGCCCTGGTCTATGGCCGGGCAGTCACCGAGATGCCGCTGGACCTGTATATTCCGCCGGACGCCCTGGAAGTCTTCCTCGAAGCCTTCGAAGGCCCGCTGGATTTGCTGCTCTACCTGATCCGCAAACAGAACATCGATATCCTCGACATCCCGGTGGCGGAAATCACCCGCCAGTACATGGGCTATGTCGAACTGATGAAGTCGGTGCGCCTGGAACTGGCAGCCGAGTACCTGGTGATGGCGGCAATGCTGGCCGAGATCAAGTCGCGGATGCTGTTGCCGCGCTCGGCCGAAGTCGAGGATGAAGAAGACGATCCACGGGCCGAACTGATTCGACGCCTGCAGGAATATGAACGCTTCAAGAGCGCCGCCGAGGGTATCGACGAGTTGCCCCGGGTCGGCCGTGATGTGCTGGTACCCAAGCTCGATGCCCCCGAGGCGCGTGCGCGCAAACTGTTGCCGGAGGTCAGCCTGGAAGAGGTGTTGATGTCCATGGCCGAAGTCCTGCGCCGTGGCGACCTGTTCGAAAGCCACCAGGTCAGTCGCGAGCAGCTGTCGACCCGCGAGCGCATGAGCGATGTGCTGGAGCGCCTCAAGGGCGGTGGCTTTGTCCCCTTTGTCGAGCTGTTTACCGCCGAGGAAGGGCGCTTGGGGGTAGTGGTGACCTTTATGGCGATTCTCGAGCTGGTCAAGGAATCCCTGGTCGAACTGGTGCAGAATGAGCCCTTTACGGCGATCCATGTGCGGGCGCGCGCTGAATAACGAGCACAATCCATGAACCTGAGTGAACCCTGCGAGCTGGCCCCGCTGCTTGAAGCCTTTCTGTTGGCTTCGGGAAAGCCGCAAACCCTGGAGCGGCTGTTCGAGCTGTTCGAGGAAGCCGAGCGGCCCGAGCCGCCGGTCTTCAAGAAAGCCCTGACGATCCTCGCCAAGTCCTGCGAAGGACGCGCTTTCGAACTGCGCGAGGTGGCCTCTGGCTATCGCCTGCAGGTGCGGGAGAAATTCGCCCCCTGGGTTGGGCGGCTGTGGGAGGAACGTCCGCAGCGCTATTCCCGGGCGATGCTGGAGACCCTGGCGCTGATCGCCTATCGCCAGCCGATTACCCGGGGCGAGATCGAGGATGTGCGCGGCGTGGCGGTCAACAGCCAGATCGTCAAGACCTTGCTCGAGCGCGAGTGGATTCGGGTCGTCGGTTACCGCGAGGTGCCGGGCCGGCCGGCGATGTTCGCCACCACCAAGGCGTTTCTCGATCACTTCAACCTGAAGAACCTCGACGACCTGCCGCCCCTGGCCGAGCTGCGCGAGCTGGAGCCGGAGCCGCTGCTCGATGTCGAGGATGCGCCGGTGCCCGAGAGCCTGCAGGCCCTGGCCGATGCCAGTGGCGACCCGGAGGGCGCCGAGGAACCGAAGGAGGAGACCAGTTTCCATAGCCTGTTGCTGGAGCTGGACTCCATGGAAGAGGGGATCAAGACCGACTTCGATGATTTGCTGCGCGACGGTGAAATGGCGCCGGTGGGCGAATCGCTGCCTCGGGAACCTGGGCTTGAAGCGCTTGAACCCGGTGTGTCCGCTGTGCTGGTCGAGGCCGACGAAGTGCTGGAAGAACAGCCGCTGGTCGCTTCAGAGCCTGAAGTGACCGAAGCGCCGAAGCCCGACCTGGTCGGTGCGCAGCAGGCCCGGGAACAACTGCTCGCAGCGGTGGCAGCCCTGGACAAGGCGGCGCAGCCGGAACTGAGCGAAGAGGAAGCCGAGGCGCTGGCCCTGGCCGAGGCCATCGAACAGGAACGACGCCTGCTCGAGGATTGATCGCGAGGGTGCATAATGGCCAGCATCGGCGTATGATTCGCGCCCCCGCGGCGATCCCTTCGCCCAGGCAACAGATTCAATTTCTTCAGGCCAAGGCCTGAATCGACACACCGGGAGGTGCCCAGATGAGTGACAGCAACCAGAAAGACGACCAGGAAATCGGCCCAGCAGGCGAAAAACTGCAGAAGGTCCTCGCCCGTATCGGCGTCGGCTCGCGCCGCGACGTGGAAGGCTGGATCAGCAAAGGCCGGATCAAGGTCAACGGCAAAGACGCCACCCTCGGCCAGCGCGTCGACATGCATGACGCCATCACCATCGATGGCAAGGTGATCAAGCGCGAAGAGGCGTCCGAATCGGTTCGCCGCGTGATCATGTACAACAAACCCGACGGCGAAATCTGCACCCGTGACGACCCGGAAGGCCGTCCGACCGTGTTCGACAAGCTGCCGCGTCCGAAGGAAGGCCGCTGGATCAATATCGGTCGCCTGGACATCAACACCACCGGTCTGCTGATGTTCACCACCGACGGTGAGCTGGCCAACCGCCTGATGCACCCGTCCTACGAAATGGACCGCGAGTATGCGGTGCGTGTGCGTGGCGAAGTGGACGAAGAGATGATTGCCCGGCTCAAGGCCGGCGTGATGCTCGAAGACGGCCCGGCGAAGTTCACCGATATCCAGGAAGCTCCGGGTGGCGAGGGTTTCAACCACTGGTACCACTGCGTGGTGATGGAAGGTCGTAACCGCGAAGTGCGTCGCCTGTGGGAATCCCAGGGGCTGGTGGTCAGCCGTCTGAAGCGCGTGCGCTTCGGTCCGGTGTTCCTCAACTCCGACCTGCCGATGGGCCGCTGGCGTGAAATGACCCAGTACGAGGTCGATGTCCTCAGCGCCGAGGTCGGTCTGACGCCAGTAGCGATGCCGCAGCTCAATGCCAAGAGCAAGGACAAGCTGGAGCGCATGCAGCGTAAATCTTCGCGTCCGGTTGGCAAGAGCGAGCGCGTGCGGACCCTGCGTCCGGCCAATGGCGCACCTGCCGAGCGCAGTGAGCGCGAGCCGCGGATCGAAGGTGAGCGTCCAGCGCGCAAGCCGGCACCGCGCCAGGATGGCGAGCGCGCACCGCGTGCCCCGCGTCCTGCGGCCGGTCGTGGTGAGTCGAGTCGTGGTACGCCAGTGGCGGATCGCCCGGCGGACAGCAAGCGTCCGGCCAAGCCGGCACCCAAGTCCAAGCGTCCAAGCCTGGTGCTGGACAAGGACGCGCCGTCGGGCAAGCGCCGTGGCGCACCGGCCGGCTCGGGCCAGCGTCCGGGGTTTGGGCGTCGCAAGCCTGAGTGAACAGGGTTTTTTAAAACGCCGCAAAACCCAATGTAGGAGCCGGCTTGCCGGCGATGGCGTCCGAACGATCGATGCAAGATGTTCGGGCCTCATCGCTGCGGTGCGGCGTCCCGACAAGCCAGCTCCTACAAGGATACGTGCCGTATCGTTGGGTTCTGTCGCTCAGAACACAAACTGCCCGTCAAACACCGGCTGGTCATCCAGCGCCAGCACCCCGCTGGCAAAGATCAGGTCCAGGTGATGGCTGCCCTTGGCGCCGCCGCCCAGTCCCAGGTGCAGGCCGCAATGGCGCTCTTCGAACCCGGAGTTGCGCGCATAGAGCGACTTGACCCCCTCATTCGTGCCGATACCCAGTTCCTCGACCCGCCGGTTCGACGGATTGGCATTCAGGTACTTGTTGAAATCCGCCTCCAGCCCCGGCACCTCGGTGGCAATCCGGCTGATGGTGGAATCCTCGATCCACAGCTCCAGCGGCGATGCCAGCACCCCGTACTTGCGGGCAAAGGGAATGGTGCCGAGAAAGGTCCCGACAAACTTCGCGCAACCGTTGATGGCGTCGCTGTGGGTGGCGATTTCGCCAGGGGCCAGGTCGTGGTTGCCCACGCCATTGATATTGGTCCATTTGCGGATGCTGCTCAGCGGCGCCTGCAGGTGCGAGCCGTGGCGGTCCTTGAAGCTCAAGGTGGTGGCCTGGGACATCCGGCGGATCAGGCTGTCGTCGAGGTCGGCAATGCGTTGCGGGCTGACACTGAAGGTGTCGTAGAAGTAGTCGCCGTAATCCTTGAACAATAACGATTGGCGCCATTGCTCGGCCATTACGCCATGCAAGGCATGGAGAAATTCGGGGCCCTGCGGGCGGGGCGGGGAGAGCATCGAGGAATCGTAGAAGAAGATATACAGGTCGCTGTCGGTAATGGCCTCGATCAGGCGCTGAGCGGGCTCAAGGTCCAGGCGCAGGGCGCTGAAGTCGAACTGCCGACGCTGGGCGTCCTGCTCGATGATGGTCGTGGGGCGGGTGCAAAAAAATATTTTCAAAAACTTTTTCGTGGTCGCGGTGCAAAAAACCTCTCCAGGAAAAACAGCATTTCATCTGCGAAAGCCCGAGCCAAACAGCTTGTCTGTCAATTTTTGAACAGGCGGATTGTGCGGCTTTGTTGGCAAGAAAACGTGACAGATTGTCAGGAAAACCTGACGAACTGGACAGTTAACGCGCCTCCAAATACGCCGTTTGTGCTGGCGTAAGGAATAGTTGCCGAGAGGGGCTGCAGGATTTTTCCTTGCCCTGAAAACGCCCCTTGCCCTCGTGCGCCGACGGCGGTGAGATGCGCGGGCGCCTGCCAGTGGCGGTCTGGCGGTGTACAATGCGCGGCGTTTTACCTGTGACTCAACTGCGTACCCGCGCATTTCTGGATCTTTCGGCGGCGGCCTTGCGATGCCCCGAAGGCCCATGCACTCAAGGTTATCCGCCTTGTTCACTCCATCGCGTCATAAGCGCGATGGGTTCGATTTCGTCACAGATAAAAACAAACAGGTGACGCATGACCCCTGATACACCCCTTGCTTCGGGCGAGCTTAAGCGCGGCCTGAAAAATCGTCATATCCAATTGATCGCCCTCGGTGGCGCCATCGGTACCGGCCTGTTCCTGGGTTCGGCCGGGGTGTTGAAATCCGCCGGTCCGTCGATGATCCTCGGCTACGCCATCTGCGGCTTTATCGCCTTCATGATCATGCGCCAATTGGGCGAGATGATCGTCGAGGAGCCGGTTGCAGGCTCGTTCAGCCACTTCGCCCACAAGTACTGGGGCGGTTTCGCCGGCTTTCTGTCGGGCTGGAACTGCTGGATCCTGTACATCCTGGTGGGCATGTCGGAGCTGACCGCGGTCGGCAAGTACATTCACTACTGGTGGCCCGATGTCCCGACCTGGGCCTCGGCTGCGGCCTTCTTCGTGCTGATCAACGCGATCAACCTGGCCAACGTCAAGGTCTTCGGTGAAGCGGAGTTCTGGTTCGCGATCATCAAGGTGGTGGCGATCGTCGGCATGATTGCCCTGGGCAGCTACCTGCTGGTCAGCGGCCACGGCGGCCCGCAAGCCTCGGTGAGCAACCTGTGGGAGCACGGC
>JACXTT010010368.1_pt1 | contig 12561 bp, 13 predicted proteins | sample 9270951 | NCBI WGS metagenome assembly JACXTT01 (sample SAMN15532306, study PRJNA645909) | rock metagenome | isolation source: weathered quartz diorite | place: Puerto Rico | collected 2017-06-21 | reverse complement strand
CGCGCCGGTGCGATTGCGGAAATCAATTGCATGCTGCGTTGCGCCAGATCGCTGAGGAAGGAAATGGCGTTCTCGTCTACATGCGGCAGGAAGGGCGCGGCATCGGGCTGGCTGCAAAGATTCATGCTTACAAGTTACAGGAGGAAGGTCTCGACACGGTCGAAGCCAATACCAAGCTGGGTTACCCAAGCGACCTGCGCGATTATGGTCTGGGCGCGCAGATTCTGTTCGATCTCGGCGTCCGCAAGTTCCGTTTCCTGACGAACAATCCGAAGAAGGTGGTTGGGCTGGAGGGTTACGGCATGCAAATGGTCGAGCAGGTGCCGATCCGGGCGGAAGCCAACCCGCACAACGAGAAGTATCTCGAGACAAAAAAGATAAAGCTCGGACATTTGCTTTAGCACGCGCGGACTAGTGGCCCCCGCCCGGCAATCGACCGTGTCGTTTTATGGATCGGCGCTCAATGCGCGTCAGGTCTGGTCTCGCAAACAAACCCTTATTGCTGCGCAGATACACTTTGAATTTGACTAGGTCCCGTTAACGCAGAGCTTCTGCATTCCTTCTTTTGCTGTTTCACAGATCGATTCAACAAAATGAAACGTTACCTTCCATTCCTGATTGTCGCTGTCGTGGCCGCCGCCGCGGTTGGTGGGGGGACAGCGCTCTACCGCGCCAAGCGGCCGCACCCATTGACGATTCCAAAAGAAAGAAGCGCATCTCCCGCTAAGGAATCAGGAGAAGGTCACGTGCTCGGGCCAGAAAACGCGCCCGTCACCCTGGAAGAGTTTGGCGATTTTCAATGCCCGCCATGCGGGAGACTTTCAGAGCCGATTAACCAACTCCAACACGACTACAGCCGTCAGCTGCGGTTGATCTTTCGTAATTTCCCGCTGATCAATCACCTGCACGCCCGCGAGGCCGCTTACGCCGCGGAAGCTGCTGGGTTGCAGGGCCACTTTTGGGAGATGCATGATGTGCTTTATCGGGAACAGGCCGTTTGGAGCAATTCCGCCGATGCCCGTGCCCTCTTTGCTGCGTATGCGGGCTACATGGGGCTGAATACCGAGCGCTTCAAGATCGATATGGATAATGAAAAAGTGAAGGCGCGTGTGGAAGCAGATCAAAAACTGGGGCTGTCACTCGGGGTGAAAAATACGCCAACGATTTTCGTGAATGATAAGGAGATCGATCCAAAAAAATTGAATCCAACAGAACTTCATGCTGCGGTTGACGCCGCCTTGAAACAGCCGAAACCGTCCCCTTAAAATAGCATGGCGAAAAGCAACGCTAGCGCAGAGTCGATAACCCAACGCTCCCGCGTTCCGACGATCCTCTATACAATTGCCGCTCTCATCTGCCTGATCGGGCTGGCGGAGTCTACCTACCTCCTGGTCATGAATCTGACGGGGGAAACAGCTGTTTGCGGCGGCTCGACCAGCTGCTATGAGGTGCTGGGTAGCAAGTACGCCAAGGTTGCCGGCATTCCCGTGGCTGGTTTTGGGGCTGTCGCGTATTTCAGCGCATTTACTTTTGCAGTGTTTGCCATCTTTCGCTACCGGCGGGCACGCACGCTTTTCGCCCTAACGGTCGGCACGATGTTCTTAGCCACGCTCTGGTTGCTGTTTGTCCAGGCGTTCCTGCTTCACGCCTTCTGTCGTTACTGCCTCTTCTCGGCAGCCATGATTTTTTTACTTGCCGGCCTTGTCGTCTCGCAGCCCGCGACCGATTAATCCGCAATAAGAAGCGCCTCCTTCCTGACTGCGCCTTGCTGCACGGGCTGTATTGGCCGATTGATTATCGCCGCAAATGCCCAAGATAGCTCCAATTCGCCCGCGTACCGCTGGCCAGCCACGCACATTTGCCATCGTCGCCAGTGAGTTTAATGCCCAATATGTCAACGGCTTGATCGATCATGCCAGGAAAGAATTGCAAGGTCTCCTTCCGCGCGCTGCCGTTTCCCTTCACCGTGTCCCCGGCGCTTTCGAGATTCCAATTGTTGTGCGCGAGCTTGCTTCCCGGAAAAATTCGGACGCGATCATCGCGATCGGCGTCATTTTGCAGGGCGAGACCAGCCACGCGGAAAATCTCGCCCGTTCCGTAACAGACGCATTGCAGCGCATCGCACTCGATTACGGAGTGCCTGTAATTCATACCGTGCTCAGTTTCGCGAATGAAGAGCAAGCCCGTGAGCGCTGCCTCGAAAATACCATTAACCGCGGCGCGGAAGCCGCGCACACGGCGGTCGAAATTGTCAGCGCGCTAGCGAAACTGCGGATTTAATCATGGGAAAGCGCCGAAAAGCACGTGAGGCCGCAGTCCAATTTCATTTTTGGCGCGACCTTCAGCATGGCGAGGCGCCCGAGCGGGTCGACGATTTTTGGGACTTCTGCCCAGCAACGCCGCGGGTCCGTGAGTTTGCCCAGCCGCTCATTGAAGGAATGATCGAGCACCTGCCGGAAATCGACGAACGCATCTGTAAGTATTGCGAGAATTACGAGTTTCGCCGCATTTCCCCGGTCGACCGGAATGTCTTGCGCCTTGCGATCTATGAGATGCTTTATCGCGATGACATTCCACCGATAGTTTCGATTAACGAAGCCATCGAGCTGGCAAAAACCTTCGGCGGAGGCGATTCCGGACGTTTCGTGAACGGGATCCTCGATCGTGTACGAAAGGATCTCAGTCGGCCATCGCGCGATCCGGTCATGAAGCAGGGATCGGGATCGAAAATGCCCGGAGTAATGGAGTAATGGAGAATGGAGTGATGAGATGAATCTGACGTGCATTACTCCACGGCTCCACCATTCCATCACTCCATGAGTTTTTTCAGCGCGCTCGCGCAAACATTTGCGAACAAGCCAATCGATTGGGATGAGCTGGAAGCCTCATTTATCCGGGCTGATCTGGGAGTTGATCTGACCACCCGCGTCATCGAGCGCTTGCGCGAGCGCGAAGCCTGGTCGCTTACCGGAATTGGTGATGTGATCAAACTCGCGCGTGAAGAGATTCTACGAATTCTTCCCGCCAAATCGGAGCCAATCGCAGCGGCTCCCGCTAAGCCGAAGGTGATCCTTATCGTCGGCGTGAATGGCACCGGGAAGACAACATCCACCGCCAAACTGGCGCATTATCTCATCAAGGGCCGAGCTCGATTTCCCGGAGAGGAACAAGATTATGTCCTGCTCGCGGCCGCGGACACATTTCGCGCCGCTGCCATAGAGCAGCTCGGTGTTTGGGCGGAACGGGTTGGTCTGGAAATGATTCGCGGCCAGTATGGCGCCGATCCGGCTGCACTGTGCTACGATGCGTATCGGACCGCCCAAAAGCGCAACGTCAAGTTTCTTATTTGCGACACCGCTGGACGTGTGCACACAAAAAACAATCTGATGGCGGAGTTGCAAAAGATGAAACGGACCCTTGGCAAACAGGATCCAAGCGCGCCGCACGAGATTCTGCTCGTGATTGACGCGACCACTGGAAGCAATGCTCTCAGTCAGGCAAACGAATTTCATCAGGCGCTCAACCTGACGGGTTTAATTGTGACCAAGCTTGACGGCAGCGGCAAAGGCGGAATCGTGGTGGCGATTCAAGACCAGCTAGCGATTCCAACTCGCTTCGTCGGCACAGGCGAAAGAATCGAAGACTTCAAGGAATTCGATGGACGCGATTTTGTCGTGAACATGCTATAGGCGTTCTCAATCTGTGAAAGAAACCATCAATCAGACATTCGCTCCGGAAGATAGTGTTCCCCCAGTCGGAGCGACGGGGCCACGAGGTTTTCTCGCGAAATTTACGGTACTCAAAGGAGCTCAGCGCGAGCTGTGGCTGACCTTCCTAATCAAACTCCTGATCATCTCCGCGTACTCGGTGACAACGAAAACACTCACCTTGTGGCTTTCCTACGATCTTGGCTTTAGCGATCAGGTAGCGGGGGCTTTGGTCGGCTGGATCTGGGCACCTGCTATGACTGTGTTCACGTTGCTCGCCGGATCAGTCACCGACGCGCTCGGTCTTCGCCGGACGTTTTTCCTTGGTGTTTTCGTATGCCTGGTTGCGCGCGCGGTGATGGTGTTCACGACGACTCCGTGGCTCGTGCTCGCTGGCGGATTGCTTCCGCTGGCCATCGGTGAAGCGCTCGGTACGCCGGTGTTACTTGCGGCTACACGACGTTATTCAACTACGGCGCAGCGCTCGATTTCATTTTCCATTCTCTACATGGTGATGAATATCGGGTACTTGATCGCGGGTCGGATGTTCGATTTCGTTAGGCAATCGTTGGGTGAACACGGCCATCTAAATCTGTTTGGATTGCAAATCACAAGTTATCGCGCGCTTTTTCTGGTAAGCCTCGGGTTCGAGTTCCTCCTGTTGCCGATAATCTATTTCCTACGCCGCGGGGCAGAAGCCACCGACCAAGGAGTCATGTTCACTTCTGAGCCGAACCGGCACGCCGCAGGGACATCCTGCGAAAAGGTTTGGTTAACTGTGTGCAACAGTGCTCGCGATACCATCGCGCTGTTTCGCAAATTACTGGGACAATCCGGATTCTACCGCTTGCTCACTTTTCTTCTCCTGATCGGCTTTCTCAAACTCATCTTCCTCCAAATGGATTACGTTTTTCCAAAGTTCGGAATTCGCGAGCTCGGAAATGGCGCTCCAATAGGACAACTATCCAACATCAACTACATCCTCATCATCATTCTGGTGCCGCTGATCGGCGCGCTCACTCAAAAATACGCAGCCTACAAAATGGTTATTGTCGGCGGAACAATCTGTGCCGCGTCGGTCTTTATAATGGCTTTGCCGACTCCGTGGTTTCAATCGCTCGCTGAAGGTTGGATTGGGCAATGGATTGGCCATCGCTACGTCGGTTTACGAGGTAGCGTTCATCCCTACTACGTCATGATTGCAGTGTACATTGCGATCTTCTCTGTCGGCGAAGCGTTCTATTCACCGCGAGTTTATGAATACGCTGCCGCAATCGCACCCAAAGGACAGGAGGCGTCCTACGGCTCGCTGGCTTACTTGCCGTTTCTAGTCGGCAAACTTCTTGTCGGTACCGGCGGCTGGTTACTGGCTGCGTTTTGTCCCGAGCACGGACCGCGCCGTTCCAATATCATGTGGCTCATCTTCGCCTTGGCCGCGTCAATCGCGCCGGTCGGGTTGATTTTGTTCCGCCGCTATATCCGCGTTCAGGAAGCCGGACGTCCGGATTAACCACGAATGAACACAAATCGACACGAACGATAATAAACTTTTGTTTAGAGCTGAATTAGTTGCGGATTACGAAATTACGTGTCGGAGTGATCCTGAATTTCAAGCATCGTAAGTTGGAGTGGGAGCGAATCGTCTTATGAATTCGTGTGAATTTGTGCCTGCCGCGCCGTAGCCTCGCGAAGGAGGGTCAATTCGTCGTTGAACAGTCCTCAACTATATGGTGTCGAAGAATAAAGGGGCTATTTTCTCCGAATGATTCACCTGCCGCCCAGGCCGCAAAGATCGTCGCGCGCGATGCTTGTCGTTTGCACGTTCATTTTCATCGCGCTGACGGGGCTGCTGATATTTTTGAATCGTACCGATGCGCAAAAGAAGGATGAACCAGCCAAAAACTCCACATCTATGACAAGTCCATCACCCAATCTGCAAAGCAGCGGGAAACCGTCCAATGATGAATTGAAGAAGAAACTGACACCCGAGCAATTCTACGTGACGCAAAAATGCGGCACGGAGCCGGCGTTTCAGAACGAATATGTGAACAATCACCTTGCCGGAATTTACGTCGATGTGGTCAGCGGCGAACCGCTCTTTAGCTCGCTCGACAAGTTCGACAGCGGCACCGGCTGGCCCAGTTTCACCAAACCGCTCGCGAAAGAGCACGTCACGGAGAAATCGGACCGCACGTTTGGCATGGAACGCACCGAAGTCCGCTCCAGCAAGGGCGATTCGCATCTCGGTCACGTTTTTCCAGACGGCCCTGCGCCGACCGGCCAACGTTATTGTATCAACTCCGCCGCCCTTCGGTTTATTCCAGTGGAGAAATTGAAGGAGGAAGGGTACGGCGAATACCTTTCGCTCTTCGAGAAGAAGAAATAGCAGCGACCCATAATCTTCTACCGCCGTGCCACCAAAAGTAATTCGCATCTGGGCCACATTTTCGCCGATCAAACATCACCGACCGGAAGGCGGTGTGCGGTCAACTCGGCCGCTCTCCAATTTATTCCTGTCGAAAGAATGGAAGCCGAAGGCTACGGTAAATATCTTGTTTTTTGATAAAAAATAGTGACGTCTGTCCGATTTTTTGATTCATTGAAAAGCGCGGGACTCAGATGAACGGCACTCGAATCACCAGCGATGAAACTTCACGAGTCAGCCTGTGCATCGGGTTCGGCATCGGCGCAGTTTTAATCGGCGGAGTGATCTATCTGATGTTCGCGGCCCACGCGCTAACCACGGAAATGACCGGCTTTGACCCAAATCGGCCGATCCCAGACGATTCGACTCTGCGGTCCCGATTGAAGCCGGACCAATATCATGTCACCCGTGAGAACGGCACTGAGACGGCGTTTCAGAACCAGTACTGGAACAATGTCCGGGCGGGTATTTACGTCGATGTCATCAGTGGTGAACCGCTGTTTTGTTCGCTCGATAAATTCGATGGCGGCACCGGCCGTCCCACCTTTACAAAACCGATTTCAAAGGATCTGGTCGTAGAGAAAACGGATTCTTCCCACGAGATGACGCGGACAGAGGTGCGGGCGAAGCGCAGCGACGCGCATCTTGGGCATTTGGTTCCCGATCCGACATCGCCAACCGGACAACGCTATGCGGTTAACTCCGCCGCCTTCCACTTCATTCCCCAGGAAGACATGAAGCACGAAGGTTACGCGGCGTATGTTTCGCTTTTCGGCCAGGCCCCCGGAAAATAGTCCACTTTCTCGAGCTCGAGAATCATCACGCCGAACGCATCCGCGCGGCTGAGATCAATTCGTTCTTAGCGGGAGGATGAGTTCGCTGCGATGTTGATCTCAGCGCTTCCGCGGCGGAAATAGAGTCCGCAATGTCGATCTCGGGCAAAACCTCTGCCAAAACGCATGAGACTTTCGCCCTCATTGCTGGCGTGGCTGCGTTCGCGACCTGGGGTTTGATTCCAGTTTATTGGAAGCTCCTCAGAAACGTTCCGGCCTCTGAAATCCTGGCCCACCGATTTGTCTGGACGAGTTTGTTCCTGGTCACGGTGCTCACCTGGCAAAGTCGCTGGCCGGATGTGCATGCCGTCCTGCGCTCACGCCGCACCACCCTTTATTGCCTGAGCAGCGGCTCAGCCATTGCGCTCAACTGGTTCTTTTTCATTTACGCGGTGAACATCGGCCACATCACCGAAACAAGTCTCGGGTATTTTATGATTCCTTTGGTCAATGTCCTTTTCGGCGGTATCTTCTTGCGTGAACGGTTGACGCGCCTGCAGCTCTTTTCGGTAGTTCTCGCCGGCGCCGCGGTATTGTATCTCACCTTTGGCTACGGCCAATTCCCATGGATCGCGATGGCACTCTGCACCACGTTCGGTCTCTACGGATTGCTCCGAAAAAAATCAGGGACGGCCGCAATCCCGGGATTGTTCGTTGAGACGGCATTACTGGCGCCGGTTGCGCTGGTCTATCTTATCGTGCTCGGAATGCACCATGACCTGCGCTTCGAGCGGGGTGACTGGTTATTGTCGATCTTACTCATCAGCACCGGGGTCGTCACTGCCGTGCCGCTGTTCTGGTTTGGTCACGCGGCACGCTATCTTCGCCTAACGACGCTCGGGTTTCTGCAGTACCTCTCTCCCACCGGCTCTTTCTTCCTTGGCGTCTTTCTTTACCATGAACCATTCACTCGGGCTCATCTTGTTAGCTTCTGCCTAATCTGGGTCGCGCTCGGCATTTTTACATTCGAAGCGGTCACACGCTGGCGGGAGAGACGCGCCCGAGATGCAATCGAAAGCGCAATCTGCGAAACACCCGCGTAGTTTGCCTTCTGAGTAGCGGCGCTCTGTAAGCCATCAATCATCCGACTCACCCCTGCAACCCGGCTTGTTTCAAACTCGACTGCTTTAAGCAGTCGAGTTTTGGAGCAGCGGCAGCAGAAGTTTCCCCCCGTCGCCGAATCAGCGCACATGCACGCACGCAACTTGACTGTTTAAAGCAGTCAAGTTTCAAACGGGGCAGCCGATATTATCGGATCGCTTTCACGCTATTCCGCCCGCCCTAACGCAATTACGCCAACATTTGAATCACCGGGCTGATCCTTTACATTTACAGGGTAACCAATGGACAAGGAGAACTTCGAATACGCGATCGAAAATACCCAGGTGATTCTCGCGCCCGAGCAGAAGATTGCCACGTTTGGCAGCACCAGTTTTCATTTCTATCTCATCTCGGAATTAATGGACCGCGTAAATGAAGTGCGCGTCCGCAATGGAAGAATTCACGCCGACCGGCCGCAGATTCTCACGCCCGAACATTTCAGCCGGTTACTACTCGAAGGATTTGGCGAAAAAGCGCAGCGTTATGTCGATCAGCTGCGCGAGCACACGCGGAACACGGCAGTCCTCCGATACGGTTTTCAATTTCGCAAGACCGATGTGACCGAGCGCATGTTTCACGATCCGATTGAAGCAGTGGTCGCCCGCACCAAATCGCAAGTCGAAGATACTGAGGAACCGCTTAGTGCGATCATTCGAGGCGTAGACGATGCATGGGAAGTTTGCCTCCTTAAATTCACTATCGACATGATCGAACGCTCGGCTGGTGGAAACATTGGTGACTTCCGCAAGCGCGGCCTGATTTAATCGCTGCGGTCCCGGCGCGGTACCGAGCGACAGGACGTCGCCACGTAGAATCCGCTTGCAAACCCGGTCGATCGCCTAGGATGCGTCTCGATCTTGCTTCAGTGCTAAATCTCATTTCCACCATCGCCATCGTCGCTGCGCCGATTTTCACTCCACTGCAGGAGACAACCAAGAATTGCGTGGCGCCTTTTAGAAGCGCTGGTGCAGAAGCGCTTAAAGGAGAGTTGCTCTTAGGGATAATTCCTCATTCCGAGAAAATCTTAAATAAGTTACTAATAGTCAGGGACTTAATAGCTGAGGCCTGGAAATGGAGCAGACGTGAGCCGAGCGACGTAGACGGGAGGGCCGTGAGACCGAGCGAGCGGGAAACGAGCGAGTCAATCGAACCGGCGCGATCGCACCAAAGCCCCGTTATCCAGATAGTCCGCACATGGAAGCTCAGGCGGGGGCGGGAATCGAACCCGCGAATAGCGGTTTTGCAGACCGCAGCCTTACCACTTGGCTACCCCGCCGGGTGTGTGAGAACGCATTATCGGGTTTGGCAAGCGAGTGTCAATCGATGCGCGAATGCTGGTGGCGGAGCAGTGGAGTGATGGAGTAGCGGAGTAATGGCGTGCCAAATTGAGCGTTGGACGTTGAGCGTTCCTCCTTCGCTTCGCTACGGCGCGACGAGTGAGCGCTTGCCACGCCGAAGCTTTCGGCGTAGGCGGGTTGGACGTTTGCTTTCTTGAGCTCGCTTTCTTCACAGCTGTTTAGGACCGCCCAAGCGCGCATTCCTGGCGGCGTTAATTCGCCCGTACGCGCATTTCGCAACGTCGGCGGCGAGCCTTTTTTCGTCGATCGCGCAGATGGCGCTCGCATCTTCGATGTCGATGGAAATGAATACATCGATTACGTAGGCAGCTGGGGGACGTCCATCCTCGGTCATGCGCCCAAAGCAGTCGTCGATGCCGTGGGCGATGCGGCAAGGCGCGGTCTCAGTTTCGGAATTCCGAATCAGCTCGAAGTGGAAATGGCCGAGCTCATCTGCAGGTGGATGCCGTCGATCGAAAAAGTGCGCATGGTTAACAGCGGAACGGAGGCAACGATGTCATGCATTCGTCTCGCGCGCGCATTTACAAAGCGCGATAAGATCATCAAGTTCGACGGTTGTTATCACGGACATGTCGATGCGCTGCTGGTGAAATCCGGGAGCGGCGCGCTCACCCACGGTCAGCCCGACAGCGCTGGCATTCCACAGGCGTTTGTCGATCGAACAATTTCGCTACCATTCAACAATCTCGATCTTGTGCGAAGAGCGTTCCGCGAAAACAAAAACGAAATTGCAGCAGTAATTCTCGAACCGATTCCCGCGAATGCAGGGCTTTATTCCCCGCGCGAGAATTTTTTGCCGATTCTGCGTGAGGAATGCACAAAAGACGGCGCGCTTTTGATCTTCGATGAAGTGATTACCGGCTTTCGCGTCGCACGCGGCGGCGCGCAGGAAATTTACGGAGTTAAACCGGATCTGACCGCGCTTGGCAAAGTGATCGGTGGTGGACTACCAGTCGGCGCGTTCGGTGGACGCGCCGAAATCATGGACCAGCTTTCACCGAACGGTCCGGTTTACCAGGCCGGAACACTTTCTGGGAACCCAGTGGCGATGGCAGCCGGCCTGGCGCAATTACGCGAATTGGAGCGGATCAACGGTTGGAAACTGCTGGAAGAGCGCGGCGCCCAATTCGAAAACGCTACCCGCGAAGTGCTAAAGACATGCAACGTTGACATAACATTTCATCGCCTCGGTTCAATGTTCTGTTTGTTTTTTGCGGGTGAGCCGATTGTCGATCTCGCGGGTGCAAAACGAAGCAATCTAAGCGCATTCGCAAAATTCTTTCACGTTTGCCTGAAGGGCGGCGTCAATTTCGCGCCATCGCAATTTGAGACCGATTTCATTTCGACCTCACACACGATGGAAGACATAAGTCGAACGGGAGCAGTTCTGAGCGAAGCTCTCATGGCATTGTAGGTGGATCGCGTTCTCCTCAACGCGATGTTATATCAGGCGGCAAAGCCGCATTTTGTTAGCATCGTTTTCGGAGTAGCCGATCCACCTTGCGCCTGTTGAATGCATGGACTAGGAAAACTGCCGCTGTGAAGGAAAGGTCGCCAATTCGGGCCGTCGCAAAATTCTTCTTCGAAGGCGAGCAGAAATTTTTTGTTAAAGGCGTTACCTACGGACCATTTAAACCCGGCGCGGAAGGAAATTATTTCGGCCGGCCCGAACAGGTTGAGATCGATCTCGCCCTGATGCGAGGGATTGGGTTGAACCTCGTCCGCGTTTATCACACCCCGCCGCGCTGGTTTCTCGATCGTTGCGCAGCGGCAGGGATGCGGGTACTGATCACACTGCCCTGGGCGAAGCACATTGAATTTTTGCGTCTGAGGAAGGCGCGGAACGAAATTGTACGAGCAGTGCGCAATGCGGTGCGCGAATGTCGCGGTCATCCAGCGGTATTTGGTTATCTGGTGGGAAATGAAATCGCCAGCACCATGGTGCGCTGGCTCGGTGTGCGGCGGGTGACAGAATTCGTCGAACATTTAATTCGAATCGGCCGCGCCCTCGATCCAAGTGCTCTCTTTTCCTACGCCACTTATCCGCCGACCGAGTATCTCCTCCCCCAGAATGTCGATTTCTTCTGTTTCAATGTTTATCTGCACAGCCAGCGCGAGTTCGAGAAATACCTGCTGCGCCTGCAAAATTTGACTGAGGAAAAGCCTCTGATTCTTGGTGAGTTCGGTATGGACACGATTCGCCATTCACAAGACGAGCAGGCCACCATGTTAGCCTGGCACATCGATAGCGTGGTAAAGTGCGGTCTGGCTGGCACGATTTTCTTTTCCTGGACCGACGAATGGTTTACCGGCGAACAAGACATCACCGATTGGGCGTTCGGTATCGTCACCCGGGATCGACAGCCGAAGAAATCATTCCATACCCTGCGCGAAAAGCTCGGCCGCCAAGATTCCATTTTGCCACATCGCCCGCTGACAAAAGCGCCATCCGTCTCGGTAATCGTCTGTTCCTACAACGGCGGGAAAACGCTGGCTGCGTGTCTCGACTCGTTAGGCAAGCTCAATTACCCCGATTACGAAGTCATCCTGGTCGATGACGGATCGACCGACGATACCGCCTACATCGCGGCACAATTTCCCAACGTCCGCTATATTCATCAGAGCAACCAGGGGCTAAGCCACGCCCGCAACAGCGGCGCCGCCGCGGCCCATGGCGAAGTCCTTGCCTACACCGACTCCGATTGTATGGCCGATGTTGACTGGTTGTATTACCTAATCGGCACGTTAACGAGCGGAGATTACGCAGGAGTAGGCGGGCCGAACATCACTCCACCGGCCGAAAATTGGATCCAGGCTTGTGTCGCTGCCGCGCCGGGCGGACCGAGTCACGTTCTCCTCACTGACATCGTGGCGGAGCACATCCCTGGTTGTAACATGGCTTTCTACCGATGGGCCTTTGAAAACGTTGGCGGATTCGATCCAGAATACCGCAAGGCTGGGGACGACGTCGATTTTTGTTGGCGCCTGCAACAAGCGGGATGCGTTATCGCTTTCAGTCCTACCGCAATGGTCTGGCATCATCGTCGTTTCACCCTCGCCGCATTTTTCAGACAACAGGATGGCTACGGCGAATCAGAATCACCCCTGCGCTTCAAAACTTTAATTTTCTTGGGCCC
>JACXTT010010367.1_pt1 | contig 12563 bp, 10 predicted proteins | sample 9270951 | NCBI WGS metagenome assembly JACXTT01 (sample SAMN15532306, study PRJNA645909) | rock metagenome | isolation source: weathered quartz diorite | place: Puerto Rico | collected 2017-06-21 | reverse complement strand
CCTCAGACTGCCGCGCTCCAGGCCGCATGTCTAGTTTTAAGAATAAGACTGATCTCGCATCTAGTCACATTGGCCCGCTGCGTCGCCAGAGGCATAGATAGCGGCATGCTGAACTCTGCCGCTGTGGCTCATAGTCGGTCGTACTGCTGATCTCGATAGGGTGTACCCGGCAGCGGGGTCACCGGAATAAACATCCCGGTCAGTCCCAGCGTGGCGCAGCGTTCCAGCTCCGTGCAAGCTTCGTCAACATTATCGACATTTAGCATGCCAATGCCTTTAAGTCGCTGTGAGAAAGGTTTGCAGAAGTCGGCTATCCAATCGTTATAGGCGCGGCAGAGGGCAGAGAGCAGCTCACTATCGTCAAGGTGGTACCAGAGCAGCCCTTGGCTGGGTTGTACGATGGCCCCCCAAATTCCGTCGTGCTCCAGGGCAGTGATCATGGCCTCGGGTTTGTACGCTCCTTCTGGAACACCTTCCCAAATGCCGGTAAAGTCAATTTTTTCGGGATCCTCAAACCGCTGCCCAGCCTGCGAGACCGTTCCGATAGTTGATATCTGCAGGTCGCCTAAGAACCAGGCATCGGACTCTTTGCCCTCTGGCGTTTTTAGTCTCTTTACATACGGGGCGCGGGCGCGCAGCTTCCCAGACATACGGCTCGCGTAGAGGTCTGGGGGTTCGACAACATGGGTATCGCCAGAGATGATTTTGTGGTTGATCATGCTCTTTACCTTCTTGATATGATAAAGCACTACTTTTGAGTTTTCTGACCCCTGATCGGCAGCTCCAAACGTCCTTTTCCGAGGTGAATACCAAAGCGGCGCTACAAGCTGCCCTGATGGCCCCAGATGCTGCCCGCCGTGTGCACCTGCACCTGCCAGGTGGCGTCGTCCACTTCACGCGCGCCCCAGCCGTACTCCACATTAAACCCCGAGGGCGTGCGCAGATAGAATGACACCATGTGATCGTTCGTATGCTTCCCTAAGTTCATCACTATGGGAACCTGCTGCGCCTGACAGAGATAGTACGTCGCGCCCACGTCATCCAGCGATTGGAGTTGCAGCATAAAATGGTGCAGCCGCTTGGGCGATCCTGGTATCTTGGCGAAGGCGATCGTGTGATGTCGGGGATTACAGTGGAAAAACGCCACCTGCATCTTGACTTCCGGGGCCGGGGAGAACTTGACGAAGTCGCTGATGCGCATCCCCAACACGTCGCGATAGAAATGCAAGCTGCGGTCAAAATCCTCGACCCAGACCACAAAATGTCCCAGTCCTTGCTCGCCCGTTTTGAAGCCGGAGATCGATCGTGGGGACCGAAACGGATTGTCAAATACAACGAGGGGACCGTAGAAGATTTCCGAGGAGATGCCGCTAGGATCGGCAAATTTGATGAGCCCCGCTACTCGTCGCGCGTCCGCCTCCTCTACCGTGCCTGGCGTCACAGCCACCCCAGCCTGACGTAACTGCTCCGCCAGCGCGTGCAGCGCCTCTTCCGTGGCCACCTCCCAGCCAATGTACGCCAAGTCATCATCGCCGGTGGGATGGACGATAAAGCGATGAGGATACTCATCCATACGCAGGAAGAGCGAGCCGTCGGGGTCGCGCCCGTTGGGCTGCAAGCCCAGCACCTGTGCGGCAAACTGTTCCCACTGATCCACATCACGCACGCTCAATCCCAAATAGCCAAGTTGGGTGACGCTGGCCATGATCATTTTCCTCCTTTTCAACTATCGTAAAGCCGCCGCTCGTCGGGTCGCGCCGTTGCTACTCCCACGTCGACGAGTTGGGACTTCGACTCCATGGGACATCACTTTTTTCCACTGCCGCCAGATGCCTCGCTGTGTCAGCTCATCGGTGATCTGCCCGACAACCGAGCCATTCGTATCCTGGTGCTCTTGGTGACGACCCCGGGCAAGCAACAGCCATGGATCGACCCGGGCGCTGAGACCAACCTGGTTGCGCTCGAACATCTCTAGATCATCGGTGGCGCCGCCGCCAGCCGGACCGTAGAATGCTTCGTGGCCGCGCAGTCGCGCCGTGTTCAGCTCGGGCGGAGCCCCTTTTAGCAAAGTCGGATAGAGGAAGACCTCGGTCTCGTCTATTTTTATTGGTCGGATCACACGGATCTGCACGCCGATGAGAATCAGATTGGGAAACACCAACAGATGCGTGCCGCCCGCGGTGAGTAACTCCTCAGCCCGCGCTTGGCCGTGTCGGGCAATGAGGGCGTCCCGGTACGCCTGTCCTGAGGTTGTAGTTGGTATGATCACACGCAGGCGGGGACCATTGGTCTTATTGTAGAGGCGAAAATCGATCATCACATGCCCGTTACCCAGGTCCCGAGTTTGGGCAAGGGACTCACTACTCCCCAGATCGCTCAGATTGATTCCGGTCCGACGCCGAATGTTGTCAAAGAAACTTTGATGGACGAAATTTCCGTGGTACCCGTCCATGCCATTTTCGATCTGGAACTTCCAGTTCGCCCGGTACCCATACTTGTGGACTCCAGCCGTAACATCCAGTTCGCCTGCTGGTGAAAGGTCAATAAACAAGTCGAGCTGTTCCTTGACTCGCGGGCCTAAGTGTTCGTCTAACGTCATCCCCACCGGTGTTAGACTGCCGAAGACGAAGCCGCGGTACATGCCTAGGCGTGGTACTTTGCGCAGCCCGTAGTCTTCTTTGTGAAACGACGCGTCATAGCGGTCCGCATAGGTAACGCTCGCTAACTCTCCGTTGGTGCGATAGGTCCAGCCGTGATAAGCGCAGCGAAACATCTTGGCGTTGCCCCGCTCAACCTGGCAGACAGCATTGGCCCGATGAGTGCAACGGTTCATCAACAGCTGCACCTGGCCGTCGTCAGCACGCACCATGATAACCGACTGCTGTCCGATCTGCCGCAGGCGGAAGTCCCCCGGGTTAGGAATCTCACCGGCGTGGCCGACATAGACCCATCCCCGGGCGAAGATTTTGTCCATCTCTTCCTCGAAGATAGCCGGGTCCGTATACACTCGACCGTGTACACGGTCGTCCTTGACCAGCGCATCGTAATCAATCCCGGTTCGTGCGGTTCCCATACTTCCCTCCTTATTGTAGGGCCGTCAGCGTTCCCGGGAGGAACGCAATCGCATAGTGGTCTTGTTCTCTTCTTCTAGTTCTACCTCATGATCTTCTGAAGTGATTTATGCAATGCCCTAGTGTGCACGCTTGACCGCCGGCGCCGCTACGCCGTTGGCTGTTGCCGTTCGGCCCGTGAGGCTGCACGCGCGCGCTGAATCTCGTCTGCCGACGGCAGCTGAATCAGCTCGATCATCTGGCCGTCAGGGTCCTCAAACACCACCGCCCGCGTTGCGCCGTATCCAGGCAGTTCCAGGACTTGCGGCTCGGAATAGCAGACAATGCTTTTCTCCAGTAGTCGCTGATACACGGCATCCAATTCATCGTCCTTGACCGCAAACGACAATAAGAACGCGCCTAGCCCGCCGGCTCCTTTGGCTGGCGTCGGAGTAGAAGGAGCCGGAGAAAATTGCACTAACTCGACCTCTCCAACCGTGCTCAGCCCCTGTTGTAGAATAACGGAGCGTCCGGTCGTCCCTGGTCGCATCCGTAATAGCCGGTCCAGGCTAGGACTGCCGAGCGGCATATCTAGTGTTTTGCGGAAGCCAAGAATATCGCAGTAAAACGCAATCGACCGTTCCATGTTGCTGACAGCAAGAGCCACGTGATGAATTTCGCTAAAGGCCATAGTTTTTTCTCCTTTTCCTAATTTGAACAGGGACAACCTTCATGACCGTCTCTTCTCAGTGCGCCCAGCATGCTGGGGGAGAGCGCGTTCTAGCGCTCCCAGGGCGCGCTGGAGAAAATGAATGCCAGAGCTTACTTCCTCTGGAGTAAGGTAGTCCACTATTCGCTGCTGAAACTTTAGGCCTTCCGCTACCATGGTGTCCAGGAAGCGTTCCCCCTTCGGCGTCAGCCACACCTGTTTTTCGCGAGCCGATTGTGGGTCTTCTACGAGCTGCACAAGGCTTAGCGGAGGCTGGGCCATACCACGCAAGGCTTTGGTAATAGCCGAACTGCTCACCTCGAACCAGGTCTGAATCGACCGCTCAATATCTTTGCGGCGCATCTGCTTGCTCTGCTCGCCCTCAGCGCGAATTAGCCACAGGATCGCCACTTGTTTGCGCGAGAGTAGCCCACAACGCAGGGCGTCTTCGAGCGCCCTCTCGCCCTTGTAATGAAACGGATAGAAAAACTCCAATAACACGGCGGCGGGATTTTCCGCAGCGCTCCGATTATACGCAATAGCTGTCACAGTGCCCTTTCGTCTCGCAAAAAATAGTATTTTTGTTGTAGTGCCAGAAAGCTTTCTAACAGAAAAGATTTCTCTTGACAAGAAATTAGAGGGCGGCTATACGCTTTCCATAGGACAACGTTTATCTATTACTAAGGAGGGCCGTATGGCTGAATTCGATACTATTATCAAAGGCGGTACGATCGTCGATGGAACGCGGGTTCCTCGTTACAAAGCCGACCTGGGTATCAAGAATGGGAAGATTGTCAAAATCGGCAGGCTCAACAGCAGCGACGCCACGAAAGTCGTCGACGCCAGCGGGCTAGTTGTGGCTCCGGGATTCATCGATCTCCACACCCACTACGACGCTCAGTTGCACTGGGACCCCTACTGCTCTATTGGCAGTTGGCATGGCGTTACGTCAGTGACGATCGGTAACTGCGGATTTGGCTTTGCTCCGTTGCGACCGCAAGATGCGGATCGGGCGATGTTAGCCCTCTCCCGCACCGAAGCGATTCCGCTGGAGCCGATGCGGGTGTCGATGAAGGTGGATTGGGAAACCTTCCCGCAGTATATGGACCGGCTTTCTCGCATGCCGCTTGGCATTAACGTTTCTCACCTGTTCCCGATCGCGCCAGCTGTCGCCTACGTGATGGGTGGTTTTGATGACGCCAAGAAGCGCTTCCCCAACGAAAAAGAGATGGCCACCATTATCCGTCATTACAAAGAAGCGGTGGATGCAGGCGCGGCCGGGTGGTCAGCGCAACGGTTAGTGCCAGAAGGCCGGGTGTCGGTGCAACGCGACTATGATGGCACGCCGATGATCACGGATATTCTGCCGGATGAGTTCTACCTCACCATGGCGCAAGCGATGGCGGAGAAGGGCGACGGGTGCATCCAGTTCACGCAATCGGGAGCCAGTGAGAGCAGCTTCGGGATTGAAGATGACTTCCGCTTCCTCGAGAAGATGGCGGAGACGAGTGGCCGGCCCTTGCTGTACAACGCCATTATTATCAGTGACCGGCATCCGGAATCGCATAAGGCTCAGCTGAATTGGGTGGAGGCGGCCAATGCCCGTGGCGTGCGGGTCTTCGGGCAGGCTGTGACCGCGCGGGCGCCGGTGCGCATGACGCTGGAAGACTGGAACTTGTTTGACAGTATTCCGGCCTGGAAGGACGCCACGCTCGGCACCGTGGAAGAACGCAAAGCCAAGATGTCGCGGCCTGAACTGCGCGCCTCCATGCGTACGGACTATGATCAGGGCGGCATGGAAACCCTTAACATCGTCTTCGGCGAATTCGACAAGTTCATTGCGCGCAAAGTACGTAATACCGACCTCAAGTTGAAATATGAAGGCATGTCCGTCAGTCAGATCGCCGAAAAAGAAGGCAAGCATGTCATCGACGCGATGCTTGACCTCTCTGTAGCAGATGATCTGCGTACGGAATGGGCTGGTCCGGTAGAGAACGCTAACGTTGCGGGATACAAGGATCTGATGAGTTCGCCGTACATTATGCCTGGCGTTTCTGATGGCGGCGCGCACGTGAAGTTCATCACTCCGGCCATCTATCCGACTGAAGTCCTGTCCTGGCTTGTCCGCGAGACTGGCATCTTGAGCTTAGAAGAAGCCCACTTCCGGCTCAGCGGCTTGATGGCGTGGGCGGCAGGGTTCAAGGATCGAGGTACGCTACGAGAAGGCTTGGCGGCTGATATCGTCATCTACGATCCCAATACCGTTCAGTCGCGGCCCAGCGAGATTCTCTATGACTTGCCCGCCAACGAATGGCGGCGAGTGCAAAAGGCGGATGGATACAGACACATTCTGGTCAACGGCGTAGAGACGTTCCAGGATGGTCAATGCACGGGAGCAACCCCAGGCGCACTGCTGCGCAACGGCCAGGCGGCGTAACAGCCTACGGCTCGTTCGCCATGCTCACGAGCGGGCTATGCACATAGCCCGCTCACTCCGTTCGCTCTATGGCAGATAACTCGTTCGCTGCGCTCACTCTATGGTAGAAAGCTCTTACCATCAGCTATCCGCCATAAAGTGAGTGAAGCAAGCGAGCCATACGCCAACAACTAGTCACTTTCATAACTGAAAGAGAGAGTTGGAAGACAGGGAGCTTAGAAGACTAGTGCATCTGCAGGAAACCTGTTGGGGAATATCGTACTCCTCAATGCGGTCAACGCAGAGGTAGGGGCTTGATTAATCAAGCCCTTGCGTGGGTCCGATGAATCGGACCCCTACAATGGTATTCCCCAAGAGGTATACTGAAACTGCACTAGGCAGACCGGAAGAGATTGCCATCGCTATAGTATGGCTCTGTTCGGGCACGGCCTTCTTCGTGACTTGATTATCAATGGCGGTCGATGGCGGGATGGTTGCGCAGTAACGCAGAGGTCTTTCTCAGCCAAGCATGAATTCAAGGACAAGTGTGATAAAGAGAGACCAAGGCTATACGGGCTTTCTGCAACGCTAAAGATGTAACGAAGAGTGACAAAAAAAGGAGACGACCATGCATGACCTCATCATCACAGGCGGAACCATCGTCGATGGAACTGGACAGCCAGCCTTCACTGGGAATGTGGCAATCACGAGCGGCCGCATCACTGGGGTCGGTAAGGACCTCGGACCCGCCCGGCGCACTCTCAAGGCTGACGGACTGCTCGTGACGCCAGGTTGGGTGGATGTGCATACGCATTATGACGGCCAGGTCAGTTGGGACCAACTCTTGACGCCGTCCCTGTGGCATGGCGTCTCCACCGTTGTCATGGGCAACTGCGGGGTAGGGTTTGCCCCGGTGCGCCCCGACCGGCGTGAGTGGCTTATTACTATGATGGAAAGCGTCGAAGACATTCCGCGTCAATCGTTATCTGCCGGTATTGATTGGCGTTGGGAAACTTTCCCAGAGTATTTGAACGCCTTATCCACCATCCCGCGTACGCTTGATGTGGGCGCCCAGGTCCCTCATGCCGCGTTGCGTCTGTATGTGATGGGTGAACGGGGTGCGAACAATGAGCCGGCCACAGCGGAAGACATTGAACGCATGGCGGTAATTACGCGTACAGCCATCGAAGCTGGGGCCTTGGGGTTCTCGACTTCCCGTACGATGGTGCATGCCACGCCGGAGGGCGTGCCGATTCCTGGCACTTTTGCCGGTGAGGAGGAACTGCTGGGCATCGCCCGTGGTATCGCTCAAGCCGGACGTGGACTCATGGAAGTTGTCACTGATGCGGTAATCAGTAATGACCCCACGCTCGTCGCCAAAGAGATGGGCTGGATGCGTCGCGTGGCGGCCGCGGGTTGTCCGATTACCTTCCTGCTCACCCAGACGAACCTCCTCCCGCAGGTCTGGCGCGAGTTGCTGCAGCACTGTGAGACGGCGACCCGCGAGGGCGCGCGGATCATTCCGCAGGTGTTTGCCCGGCCAGTTACGATCCTCTTTAGTTTCCAAGGTGAACACCCGTTCCAGTACATGCCGAGTTACGCGCCGCTCAAGGATTTGCCCCACGCTGAGAAAATGCAGGCGCTACGGAATCCTGAGGTGCGCCGCCGGCTCCTGGCGGAAGAGGACCCCTCCACGGCCGGGATATCGATTGTGTACAAGCAGCCCTCGACTTGGCGAATGACATTCCCAATGGGTCAGCCCCTGAATTATTTCCCTGATCTCCAGAACAATGTGGCGGCGATTGCCGCGCGCCGGGGTTGCGATCCGCGAGAAGCCGCTTACGATCTCTTGTTAGAGCACGAGGGCCGCGCCTTCTTGATGTACGCAGCCGCCGGGTACGCGGAAGGGAGTCGCGATCCTTTGTATACAATGCTTACCCATCCGTTGACGGTCATGGGGGGCAGCGATGCCGGAGCGCACATGCGGTTCATCTGCGATGTTAGTGCACAGACTTTTATGCTGACCAACTGGGTGCGTGACTGCGCCAAAGGCGATCGCTATCATCTGCCGCTGGAGTTTGTCGTCAAGAAGCAGACCCAGGACACGGCGCGGCTATACGGCATGTATGACCGGGGCGCGCTGAAGCCGGGTATGAAAGCGGACCTTAATCTCATTGACCTCAACGCGCTGCACATCGAAACCCCGGCCATGGTGTATGACTTGCCTGCCGGGATGCCGCGGCTTATGCAGACGGCGCAAGGCTATGTGGCCACCATAGTGAGCGGCGAAGTAGTGCAGGAAAACGGCGTGGCTACCGGAGCCCGGCCCGGGAAGGTGGTCCGTGGTAACGAGAGGCCGTCACTCTAAATGTTTTAAAGACAAGAGGACACCCTCATTAGCTGGAGGTTCACTATGGCAGGATTAGTGCAAGGAAAAATCGCGTTGGTGACCGGCGGCGGGTCAGGCATCGGCCGCGCCGCGTCACTCGCTCTCGCCAAAGAAGGAGCAAAAGTAGCAGTCTCTGACATCGTCGTGTCCGGCGGCGAAGAAACGGTGCGTCTGATTGGGGATGCCGGCGGCGAGGCTGTGTTCATCAAAGCCGATGTGGCCAAAGCAGCCGAGGTCGAGGGATTGATCAAAAAGGTCGTCGAGACCTATGGCCGCTTGGACTGCGCGTTTAATAATGCGGGCATTGAAGGCGTCATGACCACGACCGTCGACTATAGCGAGGAGAATTTCGACCGCACCATTGCCGTGAATCTGAAAGGGGTGTGGCTGTGCATGAAGCACGAGATTTCGCAGATGCTCACGCAAGGAGGCGGCGCCATTGTTAATACGGCGTCAGTGGCCGGCCTGGTCGGTTTCCAGGGGCTTTCTGCTTATGTCGCGAGTAAACACGGCGTAAATGGACTCACCAAGACAGCAGCGTTGGAATACGCAAAGCATGGCATCCGGGTTAATGCAGTGTGTCCGGGCGTCATCCACACGCCTATGCTGGATCGACTGTTTAATAGTCAACCGGGCGTGAGTGAGACCATCGCGGCGATGGAACCGGTGGGACGACTGGGTAAACCGGAAGAGATCGCCGCCGCTGTTGTATGGCTCTGTTCCGACGCGGCCTCCTTCGTGACTGGTTTACCTATGGCCGTCGATGGCGGGCTCATTGCACAGTAACTACGAGTGACGGTGAGCGACGGTATGCCGCGGCGCAAGGCGCTATAGGCTGCGCACCTCAAAATAAGGAGAGCGGAATGGCTGCACAGACATTCTTGACAGGCTACAAAGTATTAGACTTTACCCACGCGCTGGCCGGTCCGACTACGACGCGATTGATGGCCGAGATGGGCGCAGAGGTCATCAAAGTCGAACAGGCTCCTCATGGAGATGCAGCCCGGTTCACCCCGGTCATTAAGAACAAGCGGAGCGCATATTTCGTACAGCATAACCTCGGGAAGCTGGGGATCTGTGTCAATCTTAAGACGGAGGCTGGGCGGGAGATCATTCGTACGCTCGTACCACAAATGGACGTTGTGGTGGAGAACTATAGTCCTGGAGTAATGGGTCGCATGGGGTTTGACTACGCTAACCTCAAGCAATTGAACCCGCGCCTCATCATGTGTTCGATCTCGGTGCTGGGGCAAACTGGACCCCTGTCCCACTTGCCGGGGTTTGATTACATTGCGCAGGCATACGCCGGGGTTACGGAGCTGATCGGCGAACCGAACCAATCCCCGGTGATCCCCACGACGTCCATGGGTGACGTGAGCACTGGCGTTCATGCCTTGGCGGCAATTGCCTGCTCCCTCTTGCATCGGGAGCGCACCGGAGAAGGGCAGTATATCGATGTGTCGCTGCTCGACGCCTATATTCATAAAGTGGACTCGGGCCTCGAATTATACGAAGCCAGTCAGGGTCAAATCATACCCACACGTGGAGGAGCACATCACACGATAGTAGGGCCTTGCGGCGTGTTTAAGGCTGCTCAGGGCTACATTTTGCTTATTGCTATTCTCCCTCATCACTGGCGTAGCTTGACACAATTGATGAATCGGCCTGAGCTGTACGATGATCCACGATTCCGAACCGTGACCGACCGGGCACAGAATCGAGAGGCCTTGACTGTTGAGATTGAACGCTGGCTACAATCGTTCCCAGATCGTGACTCGGTCCTGACGATCTTGGAGAAAGAGCACGTGCCGGTCGCTCCGGTGCTGACGATTCCCGAGGTTGTGCAACAGCCGCATTTTCTGGAGCGGGGCGCTGTGCGACCGATCTCGGATCGGGTGTTCGGAACGATGAGGCTCCCGGGCTTTCCGTTTCATTTCTCCACCCCGCGCGAATCGCGTCCCCTGATTGCGCCTGACCTTGGGGAACACAATGAAACGGTGCTCGCGCAGTATTTGGGCTACGATGCCGACCGTGTGGCGCAGCTGACCGCGACGGGCGTGTTAGTGTCTCGACGGTCAGGGGAGTAATGCTTCCGAGGAGAAGGGCAAGGGAAGTACGGCGCGATTGAATTCCTGACCGGCAATGAGGTAGTGATAGTGAATTAAAGGAGACATCCTATGAGCAGCTACACAATTATTGACGTTGACACCCATGTCACCGAGGCGCCGGACGTCTGGACCAGTCGCGTGCCCGCCCGGATGCGCGAAGCAGTGCCGCGCGTCGAGACCGACGACCAGGGGCGGCAGTGGTGGGTCTTGGGCGATAAGCGCCTCGCGAGTCCGGGGCTCAGCGCTACTGCGGGTGTGGGCGATATGAAGCACTGGCCCAAGAACTATGAGGAGATGCACCCCGGGGCCTACGACGCCAAGGCGCGGCTGAAGTATATGGACCAACTGGGCATCTGGGCGATGGTCATGTATCCGAACGTGGGGGGCTTCGGCAGCCAGCAGTTCCTTAAATTGGGCGATCCCGAACTAATGCTCGCCTGCGTACAAGCCTACAACGACTGGCAGACCGAGTGGGCGTCGGCTGATTCCCGCCGACTCCTGCCAACTACCTCACTGCCGTTCTGGGATGTGAAGGCAGCAGTAAATGAAGTGCGACGATGCGCCCCTATGGGCCATAAGGGCATTCTGTTCACCGGGGAGCCGCAATCCTTCGGGCAACCCTTGCTGGGCGACCCGTATTGGAACCCGTTGTGGGAGGCTGCAGTAGAGCTTGATCTGCCGATCAGTTTCCACGTCGGCTCCGGCAGTATGGAATTAGGGCTCCGGCGGGACAAAGTGGCGGCTTATGGCCGCATGGCGGCTTTTACCGAGCTCTCGGTCGAGATCCTGCTGCGCAACGGGCTCCAAGTGAGCGACCTGATCATGTCGGGGGTGCTAGCGCGCCACCCCAGCATTAAATTTGTGTCGGTAGAAAGTGGGGTGGGCTGGATACCGTTTGCGCTTGAAGCGCTGGATTATCAGTTCTTGGGCAACCGCGTGAAGGAAGACCGACCGGATCTTGACCTGTTGCCGTCCGAGTATTTCGCGCGCAATATCTATGCATGTTACTGGTTTGAGCAGACCGCGCCGCAGCGACTGCTCGATAAAGTAGGTGTGGATAACATTCTCTTTGAAACTGACTTCCCGCATCCGACTTCGTTGTACGGCGATGAAGTGCAGGAGCGGATCACCGGAGGTCTCTCCGCTTGTGAAGAGTCGGTGCGGCGCAAGATCCTATGGGACAACGCGCAGAAGCTCTACAAAGTTGAAGGACCCTCAGCAGCGGACGAGGCGCGGCTCCAGGCGTAGACTGCAGAAGGACTTGTCAGAATAGACTGCGAAAAATTTAGTAAAAAACACCTTAAGGAGGAATGGTATGGCAAATGCTCAACCAACGACGACGGCGACCCCGGCAGGGGCGACCGAAGAATTTGACGCGATTGTGATCGGCGCCGGAGTTTCCGGGTTGTATCAACTGTACCGTCTACGAGAGCTTGGGCTCAAAGTTCGGTGCTTTGAAGACGGCAGCGGCGTGGGCGGCACCTGGTATTGGAACCGCTACCCAGGCTGCCGCTTCGATTCCGAGAGTGAAACCTACGGCTATTCATTCTCGAAGGAACTACTACAGGAATGGAACTGGAAGGAACATTATTCTGGCCAGCCGGAAAATGAACAATACCTCAATTTTGTAGCGGACAAGTTTAATCTGCGTCCCAACATCCAATTCAATTCCCGGGTCAAGTCGGCGATCTACGACGAGAAGGCAAATCGTTGGGACGTCCAGTTGGAGAATGGTCAGCGCGCACGGGCGCAATTTGTCGTCTCGGCGGCTGGCATCTTGTCCGCCCGGTATACGCCTCCATTTCCGGGTATCGACAGCTTCAAAGGCCAGTCGTTTCACACCTCGCGCTGGCCGAAGGAAAAAGTGGACTTCACCGGTAAGCGCGTGGCC
>JACXTT010010366.1_pt1 | contig 12564 bp, 10 predicted proteins | sample 9270951 | NCBI WGS metagenome assembly JACXTT01 (sample SAMN15532306, study PRJNA645909) | rock metagenome | isolation source: weathered quartz diorite | place: Puerto Rico | collected 2017-06-21 | reverse complement strand
CCACATTCATCGCCCGCGGTTCCGGCATCAGATCGTCGTTCTTCCACGTGCCGTAGTCCTGGTGCCACTGCCAGACGTCGCCGTCGAAAGCCATCTTGCCGTTGATCTTGAACTGGTGCATGTACACCGCTTCGCCGAAAAGCTCCATCACCGGCTCGACCATGCGCGGGTGGCGGGCAAGTTTGGCGAATGGCTTGCTGTACATATGCGCGGCGAAATTGGTGCGCACCGCATCGCTGCCCTTCTCGCGCACGTTTTCCGGGCGGTACTGGGCATACAGTGCCGGAACTTCGTCGAGAAGGCTTTTCATTTCCTGCGCCGTGAACAGGCTCGGGAAAAAGAGATAGCCGTCGCGGTCGAACCGACCGATCTGTTCGCTGTTGAGTTTCATCGACCTCCTCCTGCTTCCTGGCTCGACATGCACTGAGGACCAACTACGCATTCACCGCCAGGGACGCAAGGAAGGACGATAGCGTATAGGCGATGCTGAGTCAGGGTAACAGGCCAGTCGCAACGCAGATACTTGCACGGGGTTTGAACACTCGCTTCGTTCTCGCATTTGGCCTTCCCTGGCGTCCTTGGTCCCTTGCGGTTAACGCTTATCAGGGGATTGGCCACCAGCGTGTTCTTTCGCCAGCCGGTGAATCCTCCGGCTGCCGCTCACCTATTGCCCCAGGAATGTCCGGACAACCACGTACAGAATACGACGTTCACAGGCAAGGTCAACCCCGGGCGACGGCTATTACTTGACCCTGAGGATGTTGGAGGCGGTTACCGGCTTGAGAAAGCCCTTGAGCTGCAGTTCACCGACGGACTCCAGTTCGACCAAATCCTCGACTGCAGCGGACACCGTCTGCGAGATCAGGATCTGCCCGGGCTTGGCCTCACTGCACAAGCGTGCCGCGAGATTGGTCACCGTTCCGATGGCGCCATAGTCCCATCTTCCCTCGAAACCGACCGCGCCGATGGTGGCGAAACCCTGCGCGATGCCGGCACCGAAACCGAGATCGAAACCGCGTTTGCGCCATTTCGCCGTCAGCTCGGCGAGCCGGTCGCGCATCTCCAGCACCATGCGCACGGCGCGCGCGGCCGGATCGGGTACCGGCATCGGGTCGTTGAAAAACACCATCATGCCGTCCCCGGCAAAACGCTCGAGCGTACCTTCGTGGGCAAGGATCATCCGCCCCATCTCCGCATGGTACTCACGAAGCACCCCCATGATCTCTTCGGGTTCACTGGTTTCTGCAAATGTCGTGAAACCGCGCAGGTCGAGGAAGACGACGGTGACTTCGCGGCGGTGGCTCTTCAGCGGATCGTCCGCGCCCCCGGAAACGATCAGGTCGGCAAGCTGCGGCGAGAAGAAACGCTTGAGCCGGCCGAGCCGCTCCAGCTCGGACACCTGCTCGGCGACGCGGCTCTCGAGCGTGCGGTTCGACTCCTGAAGCTGCTGCGCTTGCTCCTGAACGGTGTCCTGCAGCGCCTTGATCCGCAGCATCGACTTGACACGACCCACGAGCGCCGCCTGATCCACGGGCTTGGTCAGATACTCATCGCCGCCGGCGTCCAGCGCCGCCACCACGTCTTTCGAGTCGGATTTGGCGGTCACCAGGATGATCGGGATGAACGGCAGCGAGGAGTCAGCGCGCAGCCGGCGGCAGACTTCGATGCCGTCGAGCTTGGGCATCATCACGTCAAGCAGGATCAGGTCGGGTCGATGCTCGCGCACGGCGGCCAATGCTTCCTCACCATCGGCCGCGGTCTTGATCTCATAGCCCTGCGCCTGTAGGCGCATCTGCAGAATCTCGACGTTGGCGGGGCTATCATCAACGACCAGGATTCGCGGCGGGTCATGCATGGCAGGTCATTTCGACGGCAGCTACTCGCGGAGCTTGGCGAGCAGCAGCCGCGGGCTGTAGGGCTTGGTCACATAACCGTCGCATCCCGCCGCAAACGCCTTCTTGTCGTCGCCGCTGAGTGCATAGGAGGTCACGGCGATGATCGGGATCTTGCTCAATTTCGGATCGGCCTTGATGCGGCGCGTCACCTCGTAGCCGTCGATTCCCGGGAGCTGGATGTCCATCAAAATGAGATCCGGCCGCTCTCGGGCGGCCACCGCGAGCCCCTCCTCGCCTGTCGTGGCCTCGATCAACTCGTAGCCGCTCGCTGTCACCAGGTCACGAACGATTTGCCGATTGTCTTCCTGGTCCTCGATGACTAGAATCCGTTTGCTCATGCCGTCCCCTCCTCGAGGTCAATGCCTCATGCCGTCACCACCTGAGCTTCGATCCGTACCGGCAATCTGAACGTGAAGGTCGAGCCCTTTCCGACGGTGGATTCCACCCAGATGCTCCCGCCATGCATCTCGATGATCCTCCTGGCAATGGCGAGCCCCAGCCCGGTACCGCCCTTGGCGCGTGTGGACGAACTATCGACCTGCTGGAATTCCTCGAATATCTTCTGGTATTGGCTCTCCGGGATGCCGGGCCCGGTGTCGGAAACCGCAACCAGGAATGCATCACCGGATTTTTTGACGCGTATGCCGACCTCGCCCGCCTCGGTGAATTTGATCGCGTTCCCGACCAGGTTAAGCAGGACCTGCACGATGCGACGCTCATCCCCGCGGCCGACCGGCAGCTTCGAAGCAACGTCGACGCTCAGTCGCAGACCCTTCTCCTTTGCCAGTGACTCCACCGAAGTTACCACGGACTGCACCGCGTCCTGGAAGGAGTAGTCGGAGAGCGACAGCGTAAGCTGTCCCGCCTCGATCTTCGATAGATCGAGCACGTCATTGATCAGCCCGAGCAGATTCCGGCCGCTCTTCTGCACGCGCTCGATCACGTCGCGGATCTTCTCGGGCACCTTGCCGTAGATCTGGTCCACGATCAGCTCGGTATAGCCGAGGATCGCGTTAAGCGGCGTGCGCAGCTCGTGGCTCATGTTGGCGAGGAACTGCGACTTGTGCTGGCTCGCGACCTCCAGCTCGTGACTCTTCTGCTCTATTTCGCGGAACAGGCGCGCATTCTGAATCGCTAGCGTCGATTGCGCCGCAAAAGTCTGGAGGACGTCGACAACTTCGGGCGAGAAAGCACCGGGCTGTTTGCGCCCCACTCCGAGACCGCCGAGTACGCGCCCCTCTTGCACCAACGGAACCGCCAACAGCGCGCGGATGCCCTCTCGCTCGGAAGCCTCGCGACCTCGACCCTTGTAAGCGTTGTCGGAGGCCACGTCGGGGATCTGTACCGGCATCCGTGCCGCTGCGGCCCGACCGACCACACTCTCTCGAGGCGCTTGATTGCGAGCTCATCGTTCATGAGCGTCAGGCCGGTAATGTTGCCGCCCGGATGTGCAAGACTCGCAACGATCCCGCTTGCCACCGGATCGGCGCTGGATGCGATGACGATCGGGATCGTGTTGGTCGCGCGTTTTGCGGCCATTGCGCCAGGCGTAGCCGAAGTCACGATGATATCCACGTTCATCCTGACCAATTCGTCGGCAAGGGCGGGCAACTCTCCGTAGTGCCCCGATGCCCATCGCGGCTCAATCACGACGTTCTTCCCCTCGATATAGCCAAGGTCGCGCAGCCCTTCGCGAAAAGCATCGAGAAGAAAATCGGGCGCGTCGGGCCGCAGAAAACCGATGTGAAAAACCTTAGTCGCCTGCTCGCCGTTCGACAATGTCGGACTTAGAGCGACAAGTGCCAGCAGCAGTATCCCGAGTGCCCGACCCATCACCGAATCACTTCTTCCTCTCGCACCCCCACCCATTCCCTCCCCCGCAAGCGGAAGAGAGCCAAGCAGGTGCCAGGTCTCGCGGTCAGGCGCCTTGCGTTCGACGCGCCGGACCGTCACCGAAAGGGGGCGCATCGCGGACTGTAGCTGGTCGGCTCGCAAAACTGGCTGCCTTGGCGACTGATCCACCCTAATCCAAGGTCTGAAACAGCCGCCAAGCACGGCGAGCGGGCCAGTGAAGCGGAAGTTCCGGCCAACGGTGGCCCAAACCGTCCACAGCAAGGGAAGTTTTATCGCCTTGCAAATTAGAATGGCAGCTTCTAAAATACAAGGCATGTACGACCGCTTGGCAGCCAGCAGAATAAGGGAGCTGGCGCAGCGCTTCCCTGCTGTGGTCATTCTTGGTGCGCGGCAGGTCGGCAAGACCACCCTTGCCCGCCGCGCCTTCCCCCATCTCCCATATCTCGACTGCGAAGATCCGGCGACCGCGGCAGCGATGCGCGAGGACGCCCGCTTCGCGCTGGCCGGCCGGGAACAAGGCGGGCTCATCGTGGATGAAGCCCAGGCGGTGAACAGGGTGTTCGCCGCGATCCGGGGCCTGATCGACGAGTCTCGCTCACGCAACGGGCGGTTTATCATCCTGGGTTCGGCGCAGCCGACGCTGATACGCGATGCCGCCGAATCGCTCGCGGGCCGCGCCGCGGTTTTCGAGCTGGCTCCGTTGACAGCCTGCGAGGCAGTAACGGGAGAGAAACCCACAGACTGGCGATCAGTTTGGCTCAAGGGCGGGTTTCCGGACGCGCTGAGAGGGGATTTTCGGGATTGGTGGGAGGCCTATCTGCGCCTGTTCCTGGAGCGCGATCTTCCGCAGTACGGCGTGCCTGCCGATCCGGTCTTCGTTCGGCGCCTTCTCACGATGCTTGCCCACTCGCAGGGCGGCCTGCTCAACGCCTCTCAGCTTGGCGCTTCGCTCGGCGTGTCCTATCACACCGTTCAGCGCTATCTCACTGTCTTGGAGCAGACCTTCCTGGTGCGCCCGCTTCTGCCCTACTTCCGCAACGTCGGCAAGCGGTTGGTCAAGGCGCCGAAGATCTACCTGCGGGATACCGGATTGCTGCACCATTTGCAGAACATCTCGACGCACGATCAGCTTATTGCACACCCGATTCGTGGCGCAAGCTGGGAGACGTTCGTGATCGAGGATGTGCTCAGACGGCAGCAACTGGCCCACCCCGACTCGCAGGCCTATTTCTGGCGAACGGCGGCCGGCGCGGAGATCGACCTCCTGATAGAGCGAGTCGACCAGCGCATCGGCGTGGAGGTAAAGACAGCGCGCGGCGATCAACCTCGCGCGGTGCGCGCCCTCAGCGAAGCGCTGATCGACGTCGATGCGCAAAGGGGTTGGATCATCGATCAGGGGGCAGGGGTGAATCGAGTGGCGGATCGCGTTGCGCGTGCAGGTTTCGCCGAAGTCCAGAGCGGCACGCCGGGGTAGCCGTGGAGTCACCGGATCACCTCATCCGCCCTGAGCAGAATCGACTGCGGGATCGTGATGCCGAGGGCCAGGCGGTTTTAAGATTGACCACCATTTCGAACTTGGTCGGCTGCGTCCGCGGCGGACCCATAAAGGAGGGGCGTGGCCGCAGACAACGCGACCAACGCAAGGACGATCGGGAATCCTTTCTGGGACTGACATGCGCGCACAGTTCTCCTCCCCTAGATGGACGAACAGATGCGACACCGGAAAAACGTCGGACCACTATGGCGGACGGGTGGCCAGCCCGTCAAGCGCGAGGCCCCGTTGATTGTGCTAATTGCCGTCGAGCCGCGCTGCGATCTCGCCGACGATACCGCGCCGGAACGCAAGAACGGTGGCAACGAAGATCGCGCCCATGATGACCGTGACCCACGAACCGACTTTGTCCGCGAGCTCGTTCTGCAGCACCACGATGATGATCGCGCCGGCGATCGGGCCCAGTACCGTGCCGACACCGCCGACCAGCGTCATCAGCACCACTTCTCCCGAGGTCGCCCAATGCACGTCAGTCAGCGTGGCGAATCCGAGCACCAGCGTCTTGGTCGCGCCGGCCAGACCGGCCAGCGCGGCCGAGAGCACGAAGGCAACCAGCTTGTAGCGGTCCACGTCATAACCCAGTGACAATGCGCGCGCCTCGTTCTCGCGGATCGCCTTGAGTACCTGGCCGAAGGGCGAATGGATCGTGCGGTAGATGATGAAGAATCCAGCCACGCAAACAGCAAGCACGACGTAGTACATCATCATGTCATCACGCAGATCCAGAAATCCGAACAACGTCCCGCGGGGCACGCCCTGCAGTCCATCCTCGCCGCCGGTGAACGGCGCCTGCAGGCAGAAGAAGTACACCATCTGCGCGAGCGCCAGCGTGATCATCGCGAAGTAGATGCCCTGGCGGCGGATCGCCAGTCCGCCGAACACGACACCGAGCACGGCGGCGGCGAGCGTACCCAGAACCAAGGCAACTTCCGGCGTCACCGGCAGGTGTGTCATCGCGTACCCGGTGGTATAGGCGCCAGTGCCGAGAAACGCCGCGTGGCCGAAGGACAGCAAACCGGTGAAGCCCAGCAGCAAGTTGAAGGCGCAGGCGAACAGCGCAAAACACAGCACTTTCATCATCAGCACCGGATAGACGACGAACGGCGCCGTCAGCAGCACGGCGAGAAGAACCAGAAAAGCAACGTGGGTGCGCGTCATCGGCTCACTTCTCGCGCCCGAACAGACCGGCCGGCCGGATCAGCAGCACCAGCGCCATGATCACGAAAATCACGGTGGCCGAGGCTTCGGGATAGAACACCTTGGTGAAGCCTTCGATGACGCCGAGTCCGAGACCGGTGGCGATCGAGCCGAGGATCGAACCCATCCCGCCGACCACCACGACTGCAAACACCACGATGATCAGATTGGATCCCATCAACGGACTCACCTGGATCACCGGCGCAGCCAGCACGCCGGCGAACGCGGCCAGTGCCGCACCGAAGCCGTAAGTCAGCGTCACCATGAGCGGCACGTTGATGCCGAAAGCCTGCGTCAGCTTCGGATTCTCGGTGCCTGCGCGCAGGTAGGCGCCGAGCCGGGTACGCTCGATCACGAACCAGGTGGTAACGCACACCGTGAGGGAGGCCGCCACTACCCAGGCGCGGTAGTTGGGCAGGATCATGAAACCCAGGTTGGTCGCACCGGAGAGTTGCTCCGGCACCGGATAGGGCTGTCCCGAGACGCCGAAGAAATCCCGGTAGGTGCCTTCGATGATCAGCGCCAGCCCGAAAGTGAGCAGCAGGCCGTAAAGATGGTCGAGCTTGTAAAGCCATTGCAGCAGGGCGCGCTCGATCAGCATGCCGAAGGCGCCGATGATCAGCGGTACCAGCAGCAGGCTGGTCCAGTAGCCGACGCCAAAATAGGTCAGCCCGATCCATGCCGCGTAGGCGCCCATCATGTAGAGCGCGCCGTGGGCAAAGTTGATGATGTTGAGCACGCCGAAAATGACCGCGAGCCCGAGGCTCAGCATCGCGTAGAACGAGCCGTTGACCAGACCGAGCAGCAGCTGGCCGAGCAGTGCCTGGATTGGTATGTCAAAGAGCTCCATCAGGTTTTGATTGCTCAGCCTCTTCTATGGTTACCCGGGCAACGAGTCGGTGTATTGAACAAACTCTTATCGCGGAGGACGCGGAGGAAAAACAAAAACGAGGAAAAACGAATTGGGATAGTAGCAAGGTAACAGTTCGCTATCCCCCGCCGCCAATTTTGACTTTCTTGCAACATCCTCCAATTGAAGCTTGTCACCCTCGTTTGCTTCTTTGCTCTTGGCTTTCCTCCGTGTCCTCCGTGGTTCGTGCTGGTTTTGTGTCGTCCGGAACGGTCTCATCTACTGAGCAAAGGGCAACGCGACAGCGAGAGCGGCTGAAACGCATGATCGGCTGAAATCTTCTCGCGCACATGGTAGTAGTCCCACGGTCCCTTCGACTCGGACGGCTTCTTGACCTGGAACAGGTACATGTCGTGCACCAGGCGGCCGTCCTCGCGCAGCGTCATGTTCGTGCCGAACATATCGCTGTGCTTGTTAGCACGCATCCACGCCATCACCGCATCGGCATCGTCGGTGCCGGTCGCCTTGACGGCGTTGAGGTACATGGTCGTCGCCGAATACACGCCGGCATGGATCATCGTCGGCATTTTCTTGGTCTTGTCGAAAAAGCGCTTGCTCCACTTGCGGGTCTGGTCGTTCAGGTCCCAGTACCAGGCCTCGGTGACGTACATGCCTTGTGTGGCCTGCAGGCCAAGGCTGTGGATGTCGCTGACGAACACCAGCAGGCCTGCGAGGGTCTGGGTCTTGGTCAACCCGAATTCGTTGGCCGCCTTGATGGAATTGATGGTGTCGCCGCCCGCATTCGCCAGCCCGACGATCTTGGCTTTCGAGGCCTGCGCCTGCAGCAGGAACGAAGAGAAATCGGATGCGGACAACGGGTGCCGTACGGCGCCCAGCACTTTGCCACCGTTTTCCTTCACCACGTTCATGGTGTCCTGCTCCAGAGAATGGCCGAAGGCATAGTCGGCGGTAAGAAAGAACCAGGTATCCCCGCCCTGCTTTACCACCGCGCGCCCGGTGCCGTTGGCAAGCGCATAAGTATCGTAGGTGTGGTGGACGGTGTAGCGCGTGCAGTCCTCGTTGGTGAGACGGGTCGAGGCCGCGCCGGTATCCATCAGGATCTTCCTCTTTTCGGCGACGACCTTGGAAGTGGCCGGAGCCACGGCCGAGTTGAGCGCGTCGGTGATCATGTCCCCACCGCCGCGATCGATCCATTCGCGCACCTTCTGCGCCGCCACGTCGGCTTTGTTCTGATGATCGGTGGCGACCACATCGACCTTCCTGCCGAGAACCTTGCCGCCGAAGTCGTCCACCGCCATCTGTGCGGCAACCACCGAACCCTGCCCGCCGATATCGGAATACAACCCGGACATGTCGGTCAGCACGCCGATTCTCACCACGTTTTCGGATATCTTTACCGGCCCCTGCTGGGCCATCGCCGCGGCCGCGCACGCAGCCAACACTGCAGCGAATGGCAGGACACAGATCCTTGTTCTATTCATTTTTCTCTCCTCCAAAATGTGCAATCCGCTCAGACGCCCAGATACTCGTGCAGCAGATCGAGGCGGGCGTCCAGATCGCCCTTGTTGACCGTTTCCACCACGCGCCCAAGCTCGACCACGTAGTGACGGTCGGCAAGGGGAGCTGCGAAACGGAAGTTCTGTTCCACCATGATAATCGTGTAGCCCTTCTCCTTGAGGCTGCGGACCGCGCGGCCCAGCGTCTTGACCAGCACCGGGGCCAGCCCCTCGGTGATTTCGTCCAGCAGCAGCACATCGGCACCGGAGCGGAGGATCCGCGCCAGCGCCAGCATCTGCTGCTCGCCGCCGGAAAGCCGGCTTCCGGGACTTTTCCTGCGCTCGTGCAGATTCGGGAACATGGCATAGATCTCCTCGACGCTCATGCCGCCGGGCCCGATCCGCGGCGGAAGCCGCAGGTTTTCTTCGGCCGAGAGGCTGGCGAAGATACCGCGTTCTTCCGGGCAGTAGCCGATGCCCAGCCGCGCGACGCGGTGCGTCGCCAAAGCGATTGCCTGCCGCCCCCGCACCAGGATCGAACCGCTGCGTTTTCCCGTAAGCCCGAGGATCGCGCGCAACGTGGTCGTGCGCCCCGCGCCGTTGCGCCCGAGCAACGTAACCAGTTCGCCGCGGTGCACGGCGAACTGCATTCCGTGCAGGACGTGCGACTCGCCGTACCACGCATGCAGGCCGGCGACCTCGAGGATCGGAGCGCCGTCATTCATCGGCAACCCCGACATAGGCTTCCAGCACCTGAGGATTGGCGGACACTTCCCGGTAAGTTCCCTCGGCCAGCACCGCCCCCCTTTGCAGCACCGTGATGGTGTCGCACAGATCCTCCACGACACTGAGATTATGCTCGACCATCAGGATGGTGCGCCCGGAGGCGACTTTCCGGATCAGCCCGACCACGCGTCCCACGTCCTCGTGCGCCATTCCCTGAGTCGGCTCGTCGAGCAGCATCAGCTCCGGATCCAGCGCCAGCGTGGTAGCGAACTCCAGCGCGCGTTTGCGCCCATACGGAAGCTCGGTGGCCTGCAGTTGCGAGTGTTCGGCGAGTTCGACGCTGGCGAGGATCTCTATCGCGCGTTCATCGAGTTGTGCAAGCGAGCGCTGCGAACGCCAGAACTGGAACGAATTGCCCAGCCTGCGCTGAAGTGCCACCCGAACGTTCTCGAGCACGGTCATGTGGGGGAAGGTCGAGGAGATCTGGAAGGAGCGCACCAGTCCGCGTCGCGCCACCCCAGCGGGATGCTCGCGGGTGATGTCCTCGCCGCGGTAGAGGATCGTGCCGGAAGTCGGCAGCAGGAACTTGGTCAACAAATTGAACACCGTGGTCTTGCCTGCACCGTTGGGGCCGATCAGCCCGTGAATGCTGCCCTGGCGGACTTTGAGGCTGACGTTGTTCACGGCCACGAAACCGCTGAACTCGCGGGAAAGCTGGCGCGTCTCGAGGATGGTCTGGTCTTGCATCTGGCTTTGTCGGCAGGCTGTCGAAAAACTCGACGGCCGAGTTAATTCTCACCACCAGGACACAAAGGCACCAGGAGAAATCTGACAAGGTTCCCGGGCTCCGATTTGCATTCACTGGTGCCTGGTCCGGAGGCCGACAGGTTACTGCATCGATGCCGGTTGCGCACCGTCAGTCCTTGAGGCCGCGCAACTCGCGGCGGATGATCTTGCCGGTGCTGGTCAGCGGCAACGCATCGACATAGCGGACCTGACGCGGATATTCGTGGGCGGCCAGCCTCACTTTTACATGGTTCTGGATCTCGCGAGTCAGCTCCTCGCTCGGGTTCCAACCGTCTTTCAGGACCAGGAACGCCTTGACAATCTCGGTGCGCTCCGCATCGGGCACGCCTACCACCGCCGCCAGCCGTACCGCCGGATGACCCAGCAGGCAGTCCTCGATCGGTCCCGGCCCGATGCGGTAGCCGGCGCTGGTGATCACGTCGTCGTTCCTGCCGACGAACTCGAAGTAGCCCTGCGCATCGCGGCGCCCGGTATCACCCGTCAGCAGGTACTCGCCGGCAAATTTTTCCTCCGTGGCCCGCGGATTGTTCCAGTAGCCCAGGAACATCACCGGGTCGGGACGCCGTATGCCGATATTGCCCTGCTCGCCGACCGGAAGCGGGCAGCCGGCGTCATCGACGATGTCCACCTGATGGCCGGGCGCGGCCTTGCCGATGGCGCCCGGTTTCACGGAAAAAAGGGCTGCGCATGAAGACAGCACCATGTTGCACTCGGTTTGCCCGTAGAACTCGTTGATGGCCAGTCCGAAGGTATCGTGCCCCCATTGCAACAACTCTGCTCCCAGTGTTTCGCCGCCACTGGCGATGGATCTCAGGTCGAGATCCCAGCGCGCTTTCACACGAGGCACAGGGCGCATCATCTTGAGCGCGGTCGGCGGCAGAAATGCGTTACGCACCTTGTGCTTCGCCATCAACTCGAAAGCCGCCTCGGGGTGGAATTTTTCGAAGCGGTGGGCGAGCACAGGGATGCCGTGATGCCAGGCCGCAAATAGCAAATCCAGCAGCCCGCCGATCCAGGCCCAGTCGGCCGGCGTCCACATCAGGTCATCCCGCCGCGGCAGCAGGTTGTGCGACATCTCGACGCCAGGCAGATGTCCGAGCAGAGTGCGGTGCGCGTGTAGCGCGCCCTTGGGTTTCCCGGTGGTGCCCGAAGTGTAGATGATGAGCGCGGGATCGTCGGCGCGGGCCTGGTGCGTGGAAAACCGTTCCGGAAATCCACGCAGCGCTTCGCCGAAATTCTGGCTGCCAAGCGTTTCGCCGTCGATGCAGAACACGGATTGTAATTCCGGAAGGGCGGATCTGATCTGGTCGATTTTCGCCATGCCGGTGGTATCGGTGACCAGCAATTTGGCGCCGCAGTCGCTCAGCCGGAACTGCAAAGCATCGAAACCGAACAGGATGAACAGCGGTACCGCGATCGCGCCAATTTTGTAAGCAGCGATATGCGCGACCGCCGTTTCCGGTTCCTGGGGAAGAAGGATGCCGATCCGGTCCCCGATTTCAATGCCCCTGGCGGCGAACAGGTTGGCGGCCTGATTGGAAAGTCTTCTGATGTCCGCAAAAGTGTAGCGGACCGTCCGGCCATCGCGGGTCTCGTGAATCAGCGCCAGCCGCCGCGGGTCGTCTGCCCACTTGTCGCAGATGTCCATACCGATGTTGAAAAACTCGGGGACCGCCCACTCGAATCGCCGGTAGATCGCTTCGTAACTGTCCAGTTGCGGGAGCACCTCCTCACCTCCGTATCACGAAAAGAATTCAAAGAACAAGGCGCGCACCGCAGAGGACGCTGAGGACGCAGAGGAAAAACAAGAACGAGGAAAAGCAAATGGTGGATAAAAGCGGGGTGATTGTTCGCGAATCTGTACCGCCAATTTTTGCTGCGACTGATGATGAACCAATGGAAGATCTTTACCCTGACCCATTTTTCTCGCTCTTGCCTTTCCTCCGGCGCCGCTGACACGGCGTCGGCGTAGCCATCCGGGGCGGGAGGCGGCGCTTCGGCGCACTACCCGCAAACGGCCGACTATGTCGGTAACGTGTCCGTGCGCCCCTCAGCGTCCTCCGCGGTGAGATCTGTTCTTTCGTGAATGCGCAGATTACCGCAAAGCGGCAATGGAAACCTGCTAGTCGATCTTGAAGATGATCTCCTGATCGGCCAGGTAGGAAG
>JACXTT010010365.1_pt1 | contig 12564 bp, 9 predicted proteins | sample 9270951 | NCBI WGS metagenome assembly JACXTT01 (sample SAMN15532306, study PRJNA645909) | rock metagenome | isolation source: weathered quartz diorite | place: Puerto Rico | collected 2017-06-21 | reverse complement strand
CTGACCGTGCTGATCGGCGGCGAGACCGGCTCGGGCAAGGATGTGATCGCGCGCTCGATCCACAAGGCCAGCCCGCGCGCCCGCGGCGCGTTCGTGGTGTTCGACTGTGGCGCGGTGGCGCCCAACCTGATCGAGAGCGAGCTGTTCGGCCACGTCAAAGGCGCGTTCACCGGCGCCAACGAGAACCGCGAGGGCGCGTTCGTGCGCGCGCACGGCGGCACCTTGTTCCTCGACGAGATCGGCGAGCTCAACCTGGATCTTCAGCCCAAGCTGCTGCGCGCGCTCGAGCAGCGCCCCGTGCGTCCGGTGGGCGGCCAGAAAGAGACCCCGGTCGACGTGCGCATCATCGCCGCGACCCATCGCAACCTCGAGCAGGCGGTCAAGGAAGAGAAGCTGCGCCAGGACCTGTTCTTCCGCCTCTCGGTGGTCAACGTGCAGGTGCCGCCGCTGCGTCACCGCGTCGAGGATCTGCCGCTGATCATCGAGCGCCTGCTGCTCGGGCTGGGCAAGCCGGTGGGCCTGTCGCCCGACACCATGGCCATCTTGGAGAAGTACGATTGGCCCGGCAATGTGCGCGAGCTGCGCAACGTGATCGAGAGCGCGGCCGCGGTGTGCGACGGCGATCAGATCGAGCCCAAGCACCTGATGTTCTTCAAGCCGCGGCGGCGCGAGCCCACCGTGGAGAAGCTGCCGCTGGCCGGCAAGTCGCTCGAGTCGATCGAGCGCGCGGCGATCGCCCAGACGCTCGAGCACTGTGGCGGCAACAAGACCAAGGCCGCGCGCGTGCTCGGCATCTCGCCGTCGACGCTCTACGAAAAAGTGAAGAAGTATTCGCTGTAGCCGCTGCTGTTAGCGGCCGTAGAGGACCCACAGCTTCGACTGCGAGCCGATGACGATGTCCTGCTTGCCGTCGCCATTGAGATCCGCGCTGCCGGACGCCATGTTGCGGCCGAACTGCTTGTCGGCGCCGTCGGGGCTGCGCAGCACCTTGTCCACCGCGGGCGTGCGGTTGCCGCCGAGCACCAGGTCGACCTGTCCCGGGCCATAGGGCGCCATGAAGGGACCGGAGTTGGGCAGCACGATGGTGTTGGGCCCGTAGAAGTTGTGAACGCAGCGCAGGCCGCTGTAGAAGTCGGCGCTCGGGTTGATCGGGTTCTGCTGGCTGAGATCCATCGGCGACGGCGAGACGATCTTGGTGCCGTCGCTGTAGAAAAAGTACATGCCGCGGGCACCTTCGGTGTCGCCGATGATCAGGTCGGCCGCTCCGTCCCGGTCGACGTCGCACAAGGTCATCGGGTAGCCCCAGCGCGCGTTGCGCCCGCCGCCGCCGGGCGGGTGGATGTAGTCCTCGTACTTGGTGGGCGCTCCGGGGGCGCCGTGCAGGATGCGCGGTCCGCCAAAGTTGCCGCTGAGGTTGCACGCTATGGGCGAGGCCAAGCCGACGTTGGAGTCCTGCTCGATGATGTCGTCCTTGCCGTCCTTGTCGACGTCGCCGAAGGTCCAGACCTGCCCCGCGTAGCAATTGAAGCCGCCGGGCGCGGTGAAGATCACCGGTGCGGCGTTGTTGGTGCGCGCGCCGCCGAGCCAGATGAACAGTCGCGCATCGGCGGTGCCGTTGGGATAGACATGGCAGGCCACATCCATCTTCTTGTCGCCGTTCCAATCGCCGACGATCAGCTCGCCACCGACGGTGCCGGCGACCGGCGACGGTTTGATCAGCTCGGCCACCGGCGGCATGTCGATCACGCGATTGGAGCCGAACAGCACGAAGATGCGCCCGCCGGTCTGATTGATGTCCTGGAAGATCACGTCGGAGTTGCCGTCGCCGTCATAGTCGCCGCCATAGCAATAGGCCGCTGTGCTCGCCGAGCCGGGCGGGAATTGGTAGAGCTTGGTGCGCGGAGCGGGGTAGGGCGCGGCCAGCGGCAGGCCGGTGGCGTCGCCGAACAGCAGGCGCACCTGGTAGTTGCCGGCGATGCCCGAGCACACCGCGAGATCGCCGTAGCCGTCCTTGTCGAAGTCGCCGATCGGCACCGCGTTGAACAGGAAGTTGCCGGGCGAGAGCGGATCGAGCACCGGATCGGCATATTGCGCCACCGTCAGCACCAGAGTCTGAGTCACGGTGCGCGTCGCATCCGACGAGGTGGCGGTGAAATCGATCATGTAGGTGCCGGCTTGCTTGTAGTCCGGTGTCCAGGTCAGCGTGCCGCCCGCCCCATTGGCCGCGAACGACGCTCCGGTAGGCAAGGTGCCCGCCGACAGCGTCAGCGTGCTGCCCTTCGGATCGGTCGCCAGCAGCCCGAGGTTCATCGCCTCGGTCTCATAGATGGTCTTCGCCGCGGTCCCGGCAATCGTCACTCCAGGTGGAATCAGATCTGGGACGCCCCCGCCGTCGTCGGTCGTGGAAGTCAGATCCGGGACTACACCGTTGTTGAGCGTGACGGTCAGCGACGCGGCGCCGCCGTTGATGACCACGGTGCCCTGGTCGTAGGCGATCTCGCGGCCTTGCGAGCGGCCTTCGACTCCGACGGTGACCGCGCCGCTGGTGCCTTCGGGCAACAGCAACGCCACCGCCACCGGCAGCGAGAAGAGCTGCGGCGGAGTGGGAGTCAGCAGCGTCTTGGGCGCCGGTTTGTCGACGGTGACCGCCAGCTGATCGAGCCCGGTGACGTTGCCCTCGACGCGCAGCGCGATGCACACTCCGCCCGATTTGCCGTCGCAGGGGTTGGTCGCGCTACAGGCTGCCAGAGACAAAAGCGAAGCCATCAATAATGTAGGTTTCATATTTAGAACCTCAGCTCCGGCAGTTGTTGCGTCGGTGCCGGCGCGGTGCCGACCACCACTCCCACCACCACCGCGCCAATCACCAGCGCGGCTCCGCCCGCGATCACTCCCCAGAACCACGGCTTCTTGGTGATCGGCCGGGTGTCCTTGGCCGGCGCCCGAGCGGTCACATCCGCGCGCGCCGGCTCGGCCGGCGACGGGGTAGCGTTGGTAGGCTGGCTGGGCTCGGTGACCCCAGGCTCGCGCGGCGCCGGCTCGATGGGCGCCGATTGCGGCGAGGGCCGGCCGCTCTGATTGAGCGGCTCGCGCGGCGGCAGCGAGGCTACCCGTTGGTTCTGCTCCACCAGCACCTTGAGAGTGGCGATGTGCTTCTCGACATCGGCGCGGTTGGGCGCCTTGGGCGACATGCGCAGGTACTTTTGATAGAACGACAGCGCGCGGTCGTGTCGGCGGGACAGGCGGTAGGCCTGCGCGATGTTGTAGAGGAACTCGGGCACCGGCCGGATGCGGAAGCCAGCTTCCCATTTCTCGATCGCCGCGTCGTATTCCTCGAGTTGGAAGTGCGCCATGCCCTTCTCGAAGAAGGCCTTGGCCTGCGAGGCATCGTCGGTCGGTTCAGCGGCGGGTGCGGCCGAAGACAATAAGGCAAGCGCGAGCAATGCGATGATGGACCTCATCCGTCCATCGTAGCGTGAAGCCGCAGGGTTTAGAAGCGGCTACCGCCCGGAGAGCTTGCGCAGCCCACGCACGTTGGCATACACGAAAGCGACCAGCGGCACGTAGAGCAGCGACAGGTTGGCCACGCCCGAGCAGAATTGGCTCGAGAACGCCTCGATGCAGCGCCATCGATCGCGGAACGTGAACCAGGCCGCCGCGCCGCCAGTGAGCCCACCGACGATCAACAACACCAGGTGCGAAGTGTCGCGGTCACTCGGAATCAAGGACGCGATGCCGCCCGTGATGCCGCCCACCGCCGCCACCTGCATCAAGAACGCGATGACCACGTAGATCCAGGCGTCGTAACGACCGCGCTCCATCTGCATGTACTCGCCGGCACGATCGCCGTGGTCGCTGCGGATCAGCGCCTCGTTGACATTGCGCGCATCGATGAAGTCTTTCGCCATGACGGGGGGTGATACGAGTCTCAGCGCTTCTTCTTGCCAGACTTCTTTCCGGCCTTCGCCGTTTTCTGGGCCGCTTTCGCGGGCTTCTTGCCGGCTTTCTTCGCTGCCTTCGTCGACTTCGCCGCTTTCTTCGTCGACTTCACCGCCTTCTTCACGGCCTTCTTCACGGCCTTCTTCACCGCTTTGGCGGGTTTCTTCGTCGTCCCGTTCATCGGCTTCGCGGCGCTCGCAGCCGGCTTCGCGGCCTTCGCCGGCTGCGGCGCAGGCTGCTCGGCGACCGGCTCGGCCGGCACCTCCAGATCTGTCTCTGTCTGGATCTCCTCCTCTGGATCCGGAGCGTCGCTGCGGGCGAGGCCGCGCTTTTGGCGGTTCTGCTCGTAGAGTTCATTGCGGTGCGCATTGGGATCGTCGTCGAACGCGTCGAGCGCGGCCCAGATGGCGTCGGCATTGTTGCCGACCCGGAAGCCGAGGCCGGTCAAGAGCGCGCGGGTCTCGGCGAACTGGTCGTCGGGCACCGAGATCGCCAGATACTCGGGCACCGTCGCCGCGACGATCGCGTACTGGCCCTCGGTGTCGAGCCGCAGCACCGGGGCCTGGTCGAGCGGCCGCGTCGAGGGGCCGCGCCACAAGCCGACGAAGCCTTCCTGGTCCTTGCCGAACCAGTGGATCAGCTTGTTGGTCTCGGCCATGGCCTCGACGTTGGCCATGATGTCGTGGTTCTGGCGATCGTTCTCGTTCAAGTAGCTGGTGTCCGAAGGCTCGCCCCAATTCGGATCGTCCACCAGCTCGAGCTCGAGCCTGTCAAAGAGATCGCTGAGCGAGTCCATCGCGTTCTTCAGTCGCTGCAGGTCTGGTGTCATGGTCAAAATCCTATCGCGTTCTTGGTGCAGAGCGCGGCGCTGGCGGGTACGCCGGGCTCGGCAGTCATCGGTCCCTCTCCGCCATACCGGGAGCGCTGCGCGACCGTCAGCGAGCGCGCGCCGGCGATCTCGCCGAGCACGATGGCTCCGTCGGTAGCGTTGCGCGCGTAGCTGTTGTAGTCGACCGTGTAGAGGCCGAAACGCGGCTTGAAACCCTCGGCCCATTCGAAGTTGTCGTACAAGCTCCAGTGGTAATAGCCGCGCACGTCGGCGCCCTCCTGCCGCGCGCGATCGATCTGCTCGAGCGTGCGCACGATGTTCTCGGCGCGTCGCGGCCCCACCTCGGTGGCCAGCCCCGACTCGCTGACCACCAGCGGCAGATCGGGCCAGCGAGTCGAGAAATCATGTAATACGTTGTATATGCCCGGCGCCCAGAACTCGTAGTGCATGGCCGGCACGCAGAAGGTCGCGTCGTGCGGCGGCAGACACGAGCCATTGTCAAACGAGCCGAAACACGGCGTGGCGCGGATCACCGGGATCAACCCGTCGTTCTGCCCCGAGACTCCCGAGCGGAAATAATATTGCACGCCCAGCCAATCGAGCGTGCCCTGCCAACCGGGCTGCGGCTCGTCGAGCGTGCCGTCGAGATCCGGATCGAAGCGGCCCTGGCGCAGCGCTTCGATCACCAAGTGGTGATAGACGTAGACCACGCGGTCGCGCGCGGCCACGTCGATCGGATCGGCCGACACCTCGTTGTCCGCCGACGGTACGAACTCGCCGACCGACAGCGACAGCCCCACCGAAGCGCTCGGGTCGATGGCCTTGATCGCCTTGTACATGGCCGCGTGCGCCGACAGATAGTCGCGCACCACCGGGATGAACTTGCTCTTGAGCTCGAGCACGTACACCTTGCCCGGCGGGAACTGGCCGATGCCGAACGAGGCCAGCAGGTAATTCACCGGCTCGTTGAGCGTGCCCCATTCGTGTACCCGATCGCCGAAGCGCTGCGCCATCAGCCTGGCGTGCTGCTCCATTTCCTTGACCACCATCGGCCCGCCCACCGAGTGGCCCAGGCCGCACAGGTTGGTGCTCGACGGGCCGGCCAAGCACTCCTTGTCGCGCGGGTCGTCGACCCACACCGGGTTCGAAAAGTGGTGCAAGGTGACCACCGGCTTGATGCCCGCGGCAATCAGCGCATCGATGAAGTCCGAGTAGTGCTTGATCGCTGCTTCATCGATCTGATCGCGCACCGGCTCGATGCGCGCCCATTCGATGCTGAAGCGGTACGAGTCGAGCTTCATCGCCTTCAAGAGCGCGATGTCCTCGATGGCCTTGGAGTAACCCTTGGCCGCGTCGCCGACGAACACCCCGTTGCCGAGGCCCTCGGGCTTGGGCCGGGTGAACAGGTACCAGTCGGTGGCCGGATTCTGATCTTCGATTTGAGTCGCCGCGCTGGCTGCGCCGAAGCGGAAAGAGCCCTTGGTGGATAAGGGTCCCATCGGTGGAAAACTGATCTCGCTCGGTCCACACGCCGCCAGCGCCAGAACCCAAAGGTATTTCACGAAGCCACCGCGACTTCGCCGGTCTTCCAGTTGCGCGTCCAGCGCAACAACGAGTCGAAGAAGATCGCCACCAGCGCCACCATCGCCAGGCCGCAGATGGCCGACAACAGGTAACCCTGAAACGGAGCCTTGCCCGACTGGATCATCTTGGGCACGAAGTTCTGCGTGATGAGCTGGTAACCCGCGGTCTCGGTCGCGATGCTGACGAAGGTGAACGGCAACAGAGTGATCCACGCGTAGCGCGAGCGGTTGCTGTTGACCAGCATGGTGGTGGCAGCGCACAGCGCGATGCAGGCGAGCAATTGGTTGCAGATGCCGAGCACCGGCCAGATGTTCTTGATCTGCCCGGTCCACACCAGCCAGCCCCAGCAGAAACAGACGATCGCCGTCGACACCAGCGCGCCCGGCAGCCAGTCGGTCTTGCCCAGCTTGGGATGGAAGCGCCCGGCGAACTCTTGTACCAGGAAGCGCGCCACGCGCGTGCCGGTGTCGACGGTGGTGAGGATGAACAGCGCCTCGAACATGATGGCGAAGTGGTACCAGTACGAGATCAAATGTTTGAAGCCGGGCAGGCCGGCGAAGATCTCGCTCATGCCCACCGCCAGCGAGACCGCTCCGCCGGTGCGTGCCTCGAGAGTCTCGCCCACCTGTCGCGAGATCTCGGGCAGGTGCTCGGTGTTCATGCCCAGCGTCTTGAAGGTGTCGGCGGTGGTGTTGATGGCGAAATAGTCACCCTGCGCCAGCGAGGCGGCGGCGATCAGCGCCACCACTCCGACGATCGCCTCCATCAGCATCGCGCCATAGCCGATGAACCGCGCCTGGGTCTCCTTGTCGAGCATCTTGGGCGTGGTGCCCGAGCCGATGAGGCCGTGGAAGCCCGAGATCGCGCCGCAGGCGATGGTGATGAACACGAACGGGAACAGCTTGCCGAAGGTGACCGGACCGCCGCCGGAGAACTGCGAGATCGCCGGCGCCTTGAGCTCGGGATTCACCACCATGACCCCGACGATCAAGATCGCGATGGTGCCAATCTTCATGTACGACGACAGATAGTCGCGCGGGCACAGCAGCATCCACACCGGCAGCACGCTGGCCGCGAAGCCATAGGCCACCACCGCGAGCGTGAGCTTGTGCTCGGACAAGAGGAACCACGAGCCGAATGACGACGCGGCCACCCAGCGTCCGGCCACCACCGCGCCCAGCAACAACACCACGCCGATGGCGCTGGCCTCGCGGATCTTGCCTTTGCGGAAGCGATACATGTACAGGCCCATGAACAGAGCGATCGGCACGGTCGAGCCGATGGTGAAGGTGCCCCACGCGCTCTCGGCCAGCGAGTTGACCACCACCTTGGCCATGGTGGCGATGGCGATCATGACGATCGCCAGCACCGCGATCGCCGCGATCACTCCCGCGCGACGGCCGATCTGCGCGCGCACGATCTCGGCCAATGACTTGCCGTCGTGCCGCACCGATGCGACCAGGATCACAAAATCGTGGACCGCTCCGCCCAGCACCACGCCGATCAGGATCCATAGATAGCCGGGCAGAAAGCCGAACTGAGCGGCCAGGGTGGGACCGACCAGCGGCCCCGCGCCGGTGATGGCCGCGAAGTGGTGGCCGAAGAGAACCCATTTGTTCGTCGGCACATAGTTGTGCCCGTCGTTGAGCCGGTGCGCCGGGGTGACGTTCTTGTCGTCCAGCGCCAGCACCTTGGCCGCGATGAAGGCGGAGTAATAGCGATATGCGATGGCGCACACGCAGATGGCTCCGACCATGAGGGGCAAGGCGTGCATGGGACGATTTGTAGCAAAATTGTGCGCCGTCGGGCTACGCTTCGCACCATGCGAATTCTCGCGGTCCTATCGGTGGCAGTCACCCTGGGAATGGCGGCGCAGGTGGGGGCACAGAGCAAACCCCGCCCACCGCTGGCCAAGGGACACAAGATGCGCATCAAGGTCGACTCGGCGCCGCAGCAGGCCGCGGTCTATGTCGACAGCAAGGAATATGGCATCGAGGGTTACACCCCGACCACGCTCAAGCTGCCCAAGGGCGACTACCTGATCATCGTCGAGGCGCCCGGCTTCCGGCCGGTCGAGCGGCGCGTGCGGGTGACCCGCTCCGAGGGTTTCATCTTCACCCTCGAGCGGCAGGCGCGGCCGGCGGTGCTCGACGTGAGATCGACCTCGGATGACTCGGCCACCGGCGGCCAGCTCTATGTCGACGGCGCGCAGCTCGGCAAGGTGCCGGCGCGCATCGAGGTCGCCGCGGGCAGCCACCTGATCGAGGTCAAGAAGCCCGGCTTCAAGGATTACCGCGACAACGCGACCGTGCAGGAAGGCGAGACACGGTCGATGGTGATCGACTTACAGGGCGAGCAGAAGAAGGGCGCTATTTTGGTCACCGCCGACGTGGCGGGCGCGGATGTCTATGTCGACGGCACCAAGCGCGACGCGGCGCCGTGCCTCATCGGCGATCTGGTCGAGGGCGCGCACACCATCGAGGTGCGCAAGGATCCGATGCCACCGTTCAAGCAGGTGGTGCAGGTCATCGGCAATCAGCAGGTCAAGGTCGAGGCGCGCATCGCCGCCAACATGCCGCAGCAGGGATCGATCCGCGTGGTCTCGTCGACTCCGGGCGCCGAGGTGCTGGTCGACGGTGAGCCCAAGGGTCCGGCCAATAGCGAGATCGGCGGCTTGCGTCCCGGGCAGCACATCGTCGAGGTGCGCGCCAAGGGCTTTACGCCTCAGGTGGTCGAGTCGGTGGTGACCGCGGGCGAGCAGCGCATCGCGCGCATCGATCTCAAGCCGGTGGACGACAAGACCGGCACCGCTCGGCTGCGCGTGGTCACCCCGGTGCCGGATGCCGAGGTGTTCATCGATGGCTCATCGGTGGGCAAGGCGCCCATCGATCGCAACGATCTGGCCGCGGGCAAACACTTCGTCACCGTACGCAAGAGCGGCTACGCCGAGTGGAAGCGCGAGGTCAACCTCGAGGGCGGCGGCGCGACCACTCTGACCGCCGAGCTGTCGGCGTCGGGCACGGTCAAGGTGCTCTCCAATGTCGCCGGCGCCGACGTCTATGTCGACGGCTCGCCGGTGGGCCGGACTCCGGTGACGCTCGACAACGTGGCCGCGGGCGAGCACCTGATCGAGGTCAAGAAGTCGGGCTACCTGGACGCCAAGCAGCCCTTCCGCGTCGACGGCGGCGAGCAGAAGATCCTGTCGGCCGACCTGGTGCAGATCCGCACCGGGCCCAGCATGGCCGACATGACCAAGACCTTGCGTGGCATGTCTTCGTTCTCGGCGGTGACCATCGAGCCGGGCAAGTTCACCTTCGACATCGGCGGCGGCTTCCTGCCGTTCGTGCAGGCGCGGCTCACGGTCGGCGCGTTCCGGCGCCGCCTGCTCGGCCTCGACGCCGGTGTGCACGTCGAGAGCAACATCTACTACACCACCGGCGGAGTGCACGCCAAGCTGCAGTTCTTGCGCGCCGGTCCGTTCGCCATGGGCACGCAGATTGCGCTCGGCGGCGGCGGCGGTCCGGTGCAGCGCAGCACTTTCGAGTTCGCCTTCGGCCTGCCGATGACCCTGTTGTTCGGCGACCTGGTGCGCGTCACCGCCAACCCGCAAGGTCAGGTCTACACCGATCGCAACTGTCCCGATGTCTCGCTGCCCGAAGAAGAGAAGGTCACCTGCGCCGCCTCGTCGGTGGCGGGGCAGAATCCGCGCGAGCGCTACGTCGGTTTCCGCCTGCTGTTGCAGTTCGCGCTCGAAATCGCGGTGCACCAGGTGGCCACCATCTTCTTCATCGCCGAGGGCGACCCCATCGGCCAGCGCCAATCGCTCACCAAGAAGTTCTCCGCCTTCTACGCCTGGGACGCCGACCCGCAGATCTACGGCCGCATGGGCGTCAGCTTCAAGTTCTAGTGCCAAACTGGTCAGCGTGGGCGACAAGGACAACCAGCTGCCTACCTACGCCGAGGGGTCGTGATCGGCCGTCCAGCATCTGATTGACGGCCCGTCTGCCGGGGCGTATACGTGTTCGGTGGTCCGACCAGTTGAATGGGTGTTCGGTGTTTTGCTGATGGTCGCCGGCTGCTCGCCGGCCGATCCGATCGCTGACCGGCAGAGCCGACCCATGTCCGTTGTGCAAGATGGAGAATGGGTCTATTGGACCAACAATGGCGACGGCACAGTCCGGCGCGCGCCGCTGGGCGGGGGATCGACTGAGACCCTGTCGAGCGCCGGCACGAACTCGCAGCCATTTGGCCTCGCGGTTGATGACCAAGCTGTGTATTGGACGGACAAGTATCTGGGCACAGTTTCGCGATTCGTGAGGCTAGACAGGGCTACTACGGTGCTAGCCGCCCAACAGGGCCATCCGACCTGGATAGTCGAAAGCGATAACGCACTGTTCTGGCTGGACTACGGAGCGGAAAGCAGCGAAGGCTACGTGACCGAGTCAGGCAGCCTGATGTCGATGCCGGTCGGCGGTGCACCTCCGCGCCGCCTCGTGGCAAAGCTCAATCAGCCCTGGGGCCTCGCGGTGGATGGCAATTACGTCTATTGGACGATCTTGCAATCCCCGATAGACCAGAACGACGGTTCTGTGTGGAGGATGCCGCGAAACGGTGGCTCGCCGGAGTTGATTGCGGCCGGACAATTTGCGCCGCGCGGAATGGCAGTGCGAGACAACCAGGTGTGTTGGGCGAATTGGGGCTATTCTCCCTCGTTGTCGACGGGGATGCGCACCGCCGGAGCCATTGTTTGCGAAACACTCGGTGATCAACCTATCACCGTGGCTGCTGATCAGTTGGAACCCTTTAGCGTCGCGCTGCTTGGTGAGGTCGTTTACTGGACCGGAGGCATCGTGCCTGGCAGCGGAGTAGTGAGCCGTTTTCGGGGGCAGGCCGAGATCGTCGCGGATGCCGGCTCCTACGTCACCACCATGACCCAGGCTGGAGATGCGCTGATCTTCTTGGAGACCGGCGCCAAGGGCATCGGCGGGCGAGTGCGACGAATCAGTCTTTCGCCATGAGCTTGTCTCGCTCGTCAGACGATACCGGAATTTCCATCTTGAGCCCGCGGATCGCCAGGCGCAGCGTCCACGCATAATCGCAGACACGATATCCGAAGCGTAGCGCTTCATCCGCCGTCTCGGACCCAGATACCACGACGCGACGCTTGTCTTTCAAGAGATCTCGAAGCGGAGCCAGAGCAGATTCACCCGTCTCGACTAGCGCTGTCGCCATCGGTCCCCATCGATTGGGTGGAACACCAAAATCGATCGTGTGTCGATTCGATGCTAACGCTGCGACGAAGATCCGCACGCGCACATCAACTGGCACGGATCGGTAGGCCACTGGATCAAGTGCCTGAAGCGCCACCAAGCCCAGCGCATTCGCATTCGTTCTCATCGCGTCGGCGAGGCCTGGGCTGGCTGACGAACCCCGCTTCTTCAGCTCAACGAACACTGGCGAGTCGAGGGTTGATGCTCCCCTCTGCGAATCCTCGGCGAGGCGCTGAAGTAAGTCGGCATTGGACAGCTGTTCGACTTCGAGCCGAAACGTGTCCTGCTGAGCGATCAACGAACGCGCACGTTCATCTCGCGCGGCTTTCGCCTCCGCGGCGACGCGGTGGGCAGCGCGGCACGCGACTAGCGATGCGACGATCGTCACGAGGGCGAGCAGCCGCACGTTCATGGATCACCCTTCAGCGAAGGCACCAGCCGCTTGCCGTACTTTGGTGCCAGCTGGTTCCACTTGGCGGCCGCCGCGTCGAGCTCTGCACGATAGCTGGTTCCGGTGCCGTCGTATCTCCCCTGGGCGGGCGCAACCCAATCGTTGAAATCGTTGGGGACCTTGTCTGCTTCAACTGAGAAACCCCAGTCGTAGTACCCACAAATTCGGTCCTGGCAATCGGTGTCGCCGGCGTAACAGACCGGCACTGTCACAGCGTCGAACCACATGTGTCGGTTGAACGCTGGCCGATCGATCAGAAGCGCCTCGCGACCGTTGCTGCCGGGCACGAGGTCGCCGGGCGTGAAGGTGTTGTCGTCATTTTGCTTGAAGAACGGACTCTTGAACCCCTCCCTGCGGTCCAGGTACCACCCACGCTTCGGGCCTGAGTCCACGATGCGTTCAGCCTGCTGGGCGTCCGCGGAAAGAAACGAGAACGGAGGATCTAGCTCGAGAACTCGAACGATTTGAATGAATGCGACGGTGTTGCAGGT
>JACXTT010010364.1_pt1 | contig 12566 bp, 12 predicted proteins | sample 9270951 | NCBI WGS metagenome assembly JACXTT01 (sample SAMN15532306, study PRJNA645909) | rock metagenome | isolation source: weathered quartz diorite | place: Puerto Rico | collected 2017-06-21 | reverse complement strand
CGAGCGGGAAAAAACGATCCATTCGGCGCTCGCACGCCGGTTTCAGGAAGTCCCGTGAGAAAGAATTTCGAGGTCATCATCCTCATCGGGCGCCCGGCCGCGGGGAAATCCGAGGTCATCGATTTTCTGAAAAAATGTCCGCCGGAAGAACGGTTGCGCCGTTTCCACGTGGGCGAGTTCGAGGAGATCGACGATTTTCCCTACGTCTGGGAGACCTTCGAAATCGACGATATCCTGACGCGCCATGGGAGGCGGCGGCTCTGGTCGGACGAAAAATACTGGTTCACGGATCCTTTCATCTGGAATCTCTTCATCGAACGGATCAACCTTGCCTACCGGAAGAGGCTCGCGGCCAACCCCGACTATCATTCCGGCATGACGACCGTCATCGAGTTTTCACGCGGGGGAGAGAACGGATTCTCCGAGGCATTCTCCTACCTCCATGAAGAGATCCTTCGCCGGGCGCGCATTGTTTATATCAAGGTGAGCTATGAGGAATCGGTGAGAAAGAACCGCCGGCGCGCACGCTCCGGGATGGAGGATTCCATCCTGTATCACTCGCTTCCCGACGAGAAAATGGAGCATTATTACAGGACGAATGACTGGGAGAGACTCACCTCCGATCCCCTGACGATCGATATCAGGGGGCACAAGGTGCCCTACGCGGTCTTCGAAAACATGCCGGAAAAAACTGACGACCCCGCGAAGCTCGGCGCCGAGCTCGAACGCGTGACCGGAAAACTCTGGAGCTCCGCCCGTGGTGGGTGAAAGATCAGGGGCGTTGCGGGATTGTTGCGAATGCTGCGGCCGCCCGGGGCGCGGCTGATTCCGAAAGCTCCGCCGTCCGCTTCCGCTCCGCCCGCGCAAGGAACGCGACCGCAATCAGAATGAAGACGAGCGAAACCCAGTCCTCCGTCCTCGGGAACCTTCCGCTGAATGCCAGGTAGGTGATGACCGTGGCGGTCGTTCCCGCCACCAGGGAGGTGAGACGATTCACAAGCCCGGCAAATGTCGCTGTCCTTCCCCTGAACATGAAAATGAAAACGGAGAAGAACGCCACCATGCCGTACGCCGGGCCGGCGAGTACCGCCTGCGGCCACTGCGGTTTGGGGGCAAGAAAGGAATCCCTGAACAGCGTGATCTGGTCCCCGGTCCATCCGAGGAGCCGGGGGGAGGAGAAGAGGAAGACGCCTGCAGCGATCATGACGGCCGTCGCGCTGATCTGCTCGATGGCGAAAAACCCGTTGTTATCGAGCTTGACGCCCCTGGCGCGGGTGTTCTTGTAAAAATTCATGATGTAGATGCGGACGGCATACGCTACGACGTAGCTTGACAGGGTGATCACCGCGGCGGGCGATTTCACGAAATCGAAACCCCCCGCGCTCACCCAGAATATGTTGACGCTCGCCGCCAGGAGGGCAAAGAGGACGGCGATATTTTCTTCCCGGTAGACCTTCTTGTGCAGAATATTCTGCCGGATCTGAACCGCGTCCACTGCCCGGCTGATGATGATCACGCTCGATCGCATTATCACCATGGCCACCATGACCGAGGGAACCAGCATGTACATCAGGGTGGTCGTCGGAATCACGACCGCCGTGCATACCCCCGACGGGATGATGTAAAGCAGTTCCTGGGGAAAACTGAAGGGGCCCCATCTGATCAGGCCGTTGGATTTAAGCCGGTACCATCGGAGCGCGACGGCGACGGAGAGGGCGATCAGATTCCCGCCGATCGTGCTGTAGACGAGGAATTCCATGTCCTTCATGCCCGGATAGCCGAGGATCGCGCTTCCGGTGAAGTATTTTACGGTGACCCCGGTGATCACATAGAATGTGAAATAGCCGAGGCACAGCTGGATGAGCCTCCCCGTGCTCCCTTCCGTTGTTCTCCACATCTGAATCCGGATCGCTCCTTTCAGGAGGTCAAAATAATCGTTCCCTCTCCTAAATGCAAGCGAAACTTTCGAGAATTACTTGATTTTCGTCGGGAGAAATACTACTTTGCCTGAAACAATTCAAAGGATAGTCAGACTTTTCTGAAGGGGAGAGATTATGGCGGATGAACGGAACGGGATGGCAAGGGGATTGATGATCGGCTTTCTGGCCGGAACGGTGGTCGGAGCCATCACGGCGCTGCTCTACGCGCCGAAGAGCGGAAAAGAACTGCGGTCTGAAATCAAGCACCGGGCGAACGAGCTCGCCGATGATGCGGAGGAATATCTGAAGGCGGCCCGCGCCAAGGGAATCGACATCATGAACCAGGGGAAGACGCGGTCCGATCAATTGATTTCCGATGCGAAGGAAAAGGCCGGGCTAATTCTGGATGATGCGGAAAAGGTATTGAGCGGCATCCGGGAACGCGCCGGGGCGGAGCAGAACCGGGCCAAGGCGGCCTTCCGGGCGGGCGTCGACGCATATAAGGGCGAAAAAAACCGCGAGAGCGGGCAACGTTCATAAAGAAGGAGCGCTCATGGACTCACTGCGTGTCGTCATGGAGATCATCGCCTACGCGGCCGCGACCGCATTGTGCCTTTATCTGATTGTTATACTTGGCCGGGTCCGTGACATCCTGATCATCATGGAAAAGGATCTCAGGGAAATCAGCGCCAAAGCCATACCCGTCATGGAAAACCTTGAAGTCATCACCGACAGGGTCAAGACGGTCACCGAGAGCGTTGACGAGCAGGTGGACATCGTCAGGGGCGCCATCGACTCGCTGAAGGAAATTGCAGAAAATATCGTGGCCTTCGAGCGCCGCGTGCAGGAAAAAATCGAAGAGCCCGTTATGGATACGGTCAGTACTTTCGCCGCAATTTTCAAGGGCGTCCGCACGTTCGTCGGACGCCTCCGCGCGTAACTCTGATTTTCAACCCAGCAGACTGAGCCTCAGGGTTCCACGACAGGGACCCGACGGCTCTCCCAACCGCACCCCCCGATGGCCTGCACTCGACGGCCCTCCGGGACGAAGGAGATTTTTATATGAAGGACTATTCCCCGGACGCACTCCGCAACATCGCCCTCGTGGGACACGGCGGCGCCGGAAAGACGACGCTCGCCGAAGCGATCCTTTTCACCGCCGGGACCACCTCCCGTTTCGGGAGGGTGGAGGAAGGGAACACCGTCTCCGATTATCACCCGGACGAAATGGAGCGGCAGATATCTATCAACGCCTCGCTCCTCTTTGCGGACTGGAAGGGAACGAAGCTCAACATCCTGGATACCCCAGGGTATACGGACTTCACCGGAGAGGTGAAGAGCGCCCTGCGCGTGGCCGACACGGCGATCGTGTTTCTCAAGGCCGTCGAAGGGGCGGAAGTCGGCACCGAGATCGTGTGGAACTACACGAAGGAGCTCGGGAATGCGGCGGTCTTCATCATGAACAAGCTCGACAATGAGAATTCCGATTTTGACCGCTGCATATCCATGGGACGGGAACGATTCACCCACGACATCATCCCGGTCCAGTTCCCGGCCGAAGAGGGGCCCCGCTTTGATTCTGTCGTGGACCTGCTCCGGATGAAACTGCTGAAGTTTTCGGGCGACGCGAAGGGAAAGTTCAGCGAACAGGAGATTCCCCAGGAGCTGAAATCAAAGGCCGAATCGATGCGGCAGCAGCTCGTGGAACAGGTCGCGGAGACCGACGAAAAACTGCTCGACGTTTTTTTCGAAAAAGGCTCGCTTACCGACCTGGAACTGAAACAGGGACTGAAAGCCGGCATCCGCACGAGAAAGATCTTCCCGCTCCTCTGTGCCGCCGCCTCCCGTTCGGTCGGAATCGGCTCCCTTCTGGATTTCCTCGTCGATTACGCCCCGTCTCCCGCCGACGTGGAACCCGCAACGGGCCACCTCGTCGGATCGCGCAACGGCGAAGGATCTTCGGTCAAAGTGGCGTGCAGCCCGTCCGGACCCCCGACCCTCTTCGTCTTTAAGACCGTCTCGGAACCGCACGTTGGCGAACTCTCGTTCTTCCGTGTCTATTCAGGCACCGTCACCCCGGGAATGGATCTTGTCAACGAGGCCAATAATAAATCCGAGCGGCTGGCACAGCTGTTCGTCATGGTCGGGAAGGACCGCAAGGAGGTGGCGAAGCTTCCCGCCGGCGATATCGGGGCGGTCGTGAAACTCAAGGATACTCATACGAACAATACCCTCAGCAGCAAGTCATTTTCCGTCATCCTCCCGCCCATTCCCTTTCCACAGCCTGTCATAAGCATGGCGATTGTCGCCAAGACGAAAGGGGATGAGGACAAGATCGCGACCGGTCTCCACGCGCTCCACGAGGAGGATCCCACCTTCGTGATGCATGTCGACGGCGAGGTCCATCAGACGCTTATCAGCGGACAGGGGGAGCTACACCTCGGGATCATCATCAAGAGGCTGAAGGCCAAATATGGGGTCGATGTCGAGATGGTTGAGCCCAAAATCCCTTACCGCGAGACGATCCGCGGACGCGTGAATGAGGTAGAGTATAAACATAAGAAGCAGACAGGGGGCCGGGGACAATTCGGCCACGTCTGGCTCAAGATCGAACCGCTCCCCCGCGGCACCGGATTCCAGTTTGAGGACGCCGTCGTCGGCGGCGTCGTCCCCGGAAGGTTCGTGCCTGCCGTCGAGAAGGGGCTCGTGGAAGCGATGGATTCTGGGGTCATCGCCGGATACAAGGTGGTCGACGTCAAGGTGACCCTGTTCGACGGTTCGTATCACGATGTCGATTCCGACGAGCATTCCTTCAAAATCGCCGGGCGCATGGCGTTTAAAAAAGGGTTCAGGGAGGCGAAGCCGATTCTGCTCGAGCCGATCTATGAGATCGAGGTGATGGTCCCTGAGGAATACATGGGCGATGTGATGGGCGATATCTCGGGCAGGCGGGGCAAAATTCTCGGAATGGATTCCGACGGATCGCACCAGGTCATCAAGGCCCTTGTTCCGCTCAAAGAGCTCTACCGCTATTCGACGACTCTGCGGTCTATGACGCAGGGGCGCGGGATCCACAAACAGAAATTCGATCATTACGAGGAGATGCCGCGGGAGGTCGCCGAGAAGATCATCGCCGAACACGCCAAGCAAAAGGTCGAGGAAGAAGCATGACTCCGCGCCGCGTGCCCGCCGCGCTCGTGTCGCCACCTCCCCGCCGCCGTTGATGGAACGACTTTTCTCTCCCTGGCGGTCTCACTATATCGAAAGTTTCGTCCGTACGCCCAAATCCGACGGGCCCTGCGTCCTCTGCGCCGCCGCCGAAGGGAAAGACGACGACGCGAACCTCATCGTCATGAGAGGAACGCATTCCTACGTCATCATGAACCGGTATCCCTATAACAGCGGGCATGTCATGGTCGTCCCCTACCGGCATGTGCCCTCCATAACCGACCTCGACGCCTCCGAATGCTCGGAGGTGATGCAACTATTCCAGCGGATGATGAAAGCCCTGTCGGCCGTCTCAAAGCCGGACGGATACAACCTCGGCTCCAACATCGGCCGCACGGCCGGGGCCGGCATCGACAGCCACGTCCACTTCCACATTGTCCCGCGCTGGAACGGCGACACGAATTTCCTGCCGGTCCTGGCGGACACCAAAACGATCTCGGAGGATATTGAGAAAACGCTCCGAAAACTCCGGGCGGCACTGGCGTCCGCCTGAACGGAGGAGTGATACCCCCCGGAACAACAGCCTTTCTTCAGGAGAGCCCGCATGGTCAAAACTATCATCCTTTCCATCCTGATTCTGATGACGCTTCACACCTCCGATGGCCTGACCGGCGACAGCCCCGGCCGGCTTGAAAAAGAGCTCGTGGCGAAATACGGCGAATCGCAGCGTCCGCGGATCGAGCGCGGGCTCGCCCAGGTGAAAAGAATCTGGCGTCCGGAGGACGGCGACTCCCTGGCCATGGAGGCCTTTGTCCGCGTGAATTTTGCTCCCGAGGGATCAACCCTCGACACGCTGTTCAGCCGGCTTGAAAGGCTTAACGAGGTTTTGAACGGGCACATGCACGAAATAAACCGGGAGTTCCGCACTCAGGTTGATCTCGACGCAGGTCCGATCCTCCCCGTCGACCAGGCGTTCGCGGGATATGACCCCGCCGCGCATATCACCGATGATTTTTTCGCCAACAAGATCGCCTTTACAGTTCTTCTCAACTTTCCTCTTTCCACACTGGAGCAGCGGCTCTCCGAGGGGGCCCGATGGACCCGCCGCCAGTGGGCTGAGGCAAGGCTCGCGCAGGTTTTCTCCCGGCGAGTGCCTGCGGACGTCTCGCTTGGGATAAGCAACGCGGCCGCGGCTTCCGAAGCCTACATTTCTAGTTACAATATCTGGATGTACCACCTCCTCGACGAGAACGGTGGACGGCTTTTTCCCCCGAAGCTCCGTCTCCTCTCGCACTGGAATCTGCGGGACGAGATCAAGGCTGACTACAGCGAACCCGAAAAGGGTCTGGCCAAACAGCGCATGATCCAGAGGGTCATGGAGCGCATCGTCACGCAGACGATTCCTGCTGCCGTCATCAATAACCCGGGCGTCGACTGGAATCCCCTTGCGAACAACGTCGCCCCTGCGGCTCTCAAGGACGCCGAGATGCCCGATCCCCCGGGGGGGCCGACGAACTCTCCCGAGCCCGACACCCGATATGAAATGCTCCTGAAGACCTTTCAGGCCTCGCGACGAGTCAACCCCTACTCCCCGATCGCGCCCACGCATCTGGCCCGCAGCTTCGATGAGGGGAGGGAGATTCCGGAAAGCCGCGTGAAGGCGATGCTGGAAACTGTGCTCTCGTCGCCGCTGGCAGCCAGGGTCGCCGGACTCATCTCACGCCGCTTGGGGAGACCTCTCGAGCCCTTCGATATCTGGTATAACGGATTTCGCCAGCGCGGAACCTATACGGAAGCACAACTCGACAAAATCGTGTCGGCGAAATATCCCACGGCGGATGCCTACAAGAGCGACATCCCGAATCTCCTCCGCAAGCTTGGATTTAGTCCTGAGCGGGCAGATTATCTCGCCGGCCATATTCTCGTAGACCCCGCGCGCGGATCAGGGCACGCCATGGGCGCCGGCATGAGGAGCGAGAAGGCTCACCTCAGGACGCGCGTCGAGAAAACGGGGATGAATTATAAGGGCTACAATATTGCTATTCACGAGATGGGCCACAATGTGGAACAGACGTTCTCGCTCAACGATGTCGATCACACCCTCCTGAGCGGCGTGCCGAACACGGCGTTTACCGAAGCCCTCGCCTTCGTGTTTCAGGGGCATGACCTCGAGCTTCTCGGCCTTTCGCCCCCGGACGAAAAGGGGGAGGCGCTCAAGGCTCTCAACGACTTTTGGGGAACGTATGAAATTGCCGGCGTCGCCCTTGTGGATATCGGGGTCTGGCACTGGATGTACGACCACCCCTCGGCCAAACCCTCCGAGCTCAAGGAAGCCACACTTGACATGGCCCGGGACATCTGGAACAGGTATTACGCGCCGGTCTTCAAGACAAAGGATGTTCTCCTTCTTGCGATTTATTCACACATGATCGACTCTTTCCTCTATTTGCCCGACTATCCGATCGGGCATATGATCGCTTTCCAAATCGAAGAACAAATGAAGAAAACCGGCTCAATCGGGCCTGAATTTGAGCGGATGGCCAAAGCGGGCCGGATTGCCCCCGATTTATGGATGCAAAACGCCACCGGGAGGCCCGTCGGGCCGGATGCCCTTCTTTCCGCAGCGGAAAGGGCTGTGGGGGTCATCAAATAGGAATTAAGCTTTTCCGTATACTTTCGGTCTAAATTACAGACATACGGAAGAGAATGGCGCCGAAAACCGACCTCGAGCTTGTGGAGATCTTTCGGAGCGGGGACGTTTCGGGCTTCAATGAGCTCGTGCGGCGGTACCAGGAAAAGGTCTACTGGATTGCCCGTCGGACGCTCGGCGGTCATGACGATGCCGATGATGCCGTCCAGGATGTCTTCGTCCGCGTGTATGAGAAGCTGAAGGATTTTCGCGGCGAGGCTAATTTTTATACCTGGCTCTACCGGGTGGCCATGAATGTGTCGCTGAACGCTCTCCGCAGGAAACGCCTGAAGGAGATGCTTCCGTATGACGATGTCCTCGAGGAGATGATCCCGAGCGACGCATCGACCGATGATGCGATACAGAAAGAAGAGTATAGGACGATCCTGGAACGGGCCATCGAACAGTTGCCGGCTAAACAAAAGGCGGTCTTCATCATGCGATATTACGACGAAATGCCCTACGAAGAAATGTCAAAGGTGCTTAACAGGTCCGTGGGCGGCCTCAAGGCAAATTATTTTCATGCGTTGAAAAAGATTCAGGAATTTGTGCGCCGGGAGATGGGACAATGACGTGCGCGCATGCAAAGCTGCTGATGGCGGATCATGAGAACCTCGGTCCTGCGGAGCGCGCCATCCTCGACGGCCATCTCGCCCGGTGCGGATCATGCAGGCTCGAAGCCGAGTCGCTGCGCTCGCTGGTTGCCGATCTCCGGGAACAGATCCCGGCCCCGTCTGAGCCCGCTCACGGTTACTTCGAGGGCATCCTTCCGAGGGTTCACGCTCGTCTCGAGCGCCGCAGGGAACGGTCTTTCCCGCTCTGGGCCCTCCGTTACGCAATGCCCGTCGCCTCCATTGCTGCCTTCTTCGTCTTCGGCCTTGAGATCCTGAAATATGAATCGCCGGAAGCTTCCCTGCGTCAGATCCCGGCCGATGATCTGTCGGAGTATCTCCAGGAACAGTCCCTCCTCGGGGTGAGCGAGCCCGACAGGTCCGCCGCGGCGGAGGATGGGTCGGTGCTCAAGGATTTTCTACGGGAGGGCGATCGCTACACCGAGGCCGATCCTGATCAGGAAATGATCGATGACGCGGTAAGCGCCGATGACGTGCCGGAGCTTATGCCGATTCTGGAAAAACAATTCCCGACCAACTAGGACTTTCATGAAAACACGAGCGATGGTTATTCTCCTCCTGGCGGCTGCAAGCCTCTCGGCGCAGCCGCGCTGGAGAGGCGACGGCAAGAATCAGTTCGACAGGCTGGATAAGTTCAGAAAAATGAAGCTCATCGAAGCGCTCAAGCTGAACGAGGAGGACGCGGTCCGATTCTTCGCCAAGCAGAGCGCCCATGAGGACAAGGTCCGGGAGCTGATGAAGTCCCGGAACGAGGCGGTCGACGACCTGGAGAAGGCCGCTCGGGACGACTCGGATCAGAAGAACCTGGGGCCCCTCGCCGACAAGCTGATGGCGACCGACCAGAAGATTTTTGAGGAGCGCCAGAGGTATCAGAATGAGATGCGCCAGTTTCTGACCATCGAGCGCTTTGCGCGGTTTCTCGTCTTCGAGAGGAATTTCGGGCGTCAGGTTCGCGACGCTCTCGAAGAACTGCACCAGGACCGCCGGAACCGCTGACCTCCCACCCTGGTTCGTTTCCGAAAGCCCCTGATCGCTTAGCCCGGTCAGGGGTTTTGTGTTTGATGGTCTACCCAAATGCCCGTATATTAAGGGAATGAAGAGGGTCTATCTCGATCATACTGCGACCACTCCCCTTGACCCCTCCGTGCTGGAGGCCATGAAGCCCTATTTTGCCGAGAAATTCGGCAATGCGTCTTCGATTCATGCTTATGGCCAGGAGGCGAAGGCAGCGCTGGATGAAAGCCGGGACCAGATTGCACGCACACTGGGCGCGCGGGGAGGAGAGGTGTTCTTTGTCAGCTGCGGAACGGAGGCGGATAATGCTGCCCTGAAAGGAGCGGCCTTCCACATGAGACGATCCCATGGAAAGGACCATATCGTGACGAGCAGGATCGAGCACCATGCCGTCCTGGAATCGTGCCGCTATCTGGAAGAGAACGGGTTCCGCGTAACATACCTCAGTCCCGACGGTGACGGGATGATCGACCCGGAAAGTGTGACCCGCGCCTTAACATCGAAAACGTGCATGGTTTCGATCATGCACGCAAATAATGAGGTGGGGACGATCGCTCCCATTCCAGAGATCGCCCGGATCGCCCGCGATCGTGAGATCGTGTTTCATTCGGACGCCGTCCAGAGCTATGGCAAGATCCCCCTCGACCTGGGTGAAGTGAACGGGGCGATGCTTTCCCTCTCGGCCCACAAAATCTATGGGCCGAAGGGCATCGGCGCGCTGGTGCTCCCTCGCGGGATCTCCATCGACAGGTTTGTGCATGGGGGAGGCCAGGAAAGGGGGAGGCGGGCGGGGACGGAAAACGTGCCGCTTGCCGTGGGGTTCGGGGCCGCCGCCGTCATGGCACAAAACTCACGGGAGGGGGAGGCGATTCGTCTCCGGGAACTTCGGGAAAAATTTCGCTCGTCCCTTACGTCCAGGCTTCCCGCGATCATCATCAACGGCCATCCGTCGGAATCGCTTCCGCATATCGTCAACGTCTCTTTCGACAGCAGCAGGATCGAGATCGACGGAGAAGCACTGATTTTTAACCTTGATCTGGCCGGAATAGCCGTCACGAGCGGCTCGGCATGCACCTCGGGCAGCATCGAGCCTTCCCATGTCCTGCTCGCGATGGGACGGGACCCGGCGACGGCGCGGGCGACCGTCCGCTTCTCCATGGGAAAATCAACATCCTCCGACGACGTGGAGTTTGCCGTCGAGGCGCTCGAGAGGATCGTCAGGCGGATCGGGAAACGCCGGTAGGTTCTTCCCTTTCCCGCAGGATGAGCCCGTGCCTGAGCCCCCGCTCGCTCACGCGCAATGAAGAGCTCCCCATCAACTTCATCATGTCGTGCAGAATGAGCACACCCGCTGTCAGGATGTCTTCCCTTCCCCGGGCAACCTCCGTAAGTAGGAGGATCTCCTGAGGCGTCATCTGTGAAAGCCGCTGAAGCCACCGGCCAATCGCCTCCCAGGAAAGCTCGTATCCGTCCACGCGGAGCCGGTCGAATTCCTTCAGGCCGGAGTCAAGGCACGCAAGGGTGGTGGCCGTTCCGGCAATTCCAATCAGGGTGAGATCGCCAGGGCGAACGTCTCCGAGTTTCGAGCTTTCCGCAGCAATGTCGGCCGAGGCCCGGCGGATCTCCTCCGGGAGAGGGGGCTGATGCCTGAAGTGCCGCTCCGTGAGCCTGACAGACCCGATCTGCAGGCTGAGATGGCGGAGCTTTCCGGCCGCAGCGGGAACTGTTATCTCAGTGCTCCCGCCGCCCACGTCGATAACGGCGGCGGGCCTGCCAAAATTACTTGTCGCCCCGAGAAAACTCCATCGCGCTTCCTGCACGCCGCTCAAAACCTCAACCTGAATGCCCGAGGCTCGGGCCAGATACCGTATAAACTCCTCCCTGTTCGCGGCGTCCCGCACCGCGCTCGTCGCGCACGCTATGAGTTTCTCGACACGGAATTGAACTGCAACATTCCTGTACTCGGTAAGAATCCACGCAAGTTTGTCGAAGGCGGAAATCTGTATGCGACCCTCACGGTCGACATCCCTGCCCAGGCGCGGGATCCTCCCTTCCTCGTGAACCACAGCGAGCGAGCCGTCGATATCCGCGATGAGAAGAAGGACTGTATTCGTCCCGATATCGATCGAGGCGACCCTCACCCGAGCTTCCTGGCCGCAAGCGCGATCCACCCGTTTTCGGCCGCGCGCCCCTCGACCCCGAATCCGCTCAGGTTTTCCCGCATGGCCGGCTCATCGCCGGCAAGAAAGCCGGAGAGGAACAGCATTCCCGCGGGCCCAAGCAACCGGCGGAATTCGTCCATCAATTCAGTGTTGGTATTGAGTGTGAGATTTGCCGTCACGGCGGAAAATGACCCCGCGGCCAGACTCTCTATGTTCGCCCCGCTGATCTCGACCATCTCCGCAACGCCGTTTGCGGCGGAATTCTCGCGGGCGTTCGCCACGGCCCATTCATCAATGTCAATTCCGACGGCCGAACGGGCCCCGAGCTTCACCGAGGCAATGGCGAGGATCCCCGTCCCTGTTCCCACATCGAGCACGGCCGCATCGTGCGGGAGATGGCCTTCCAGAAGTCGAAGCACCAGCCGGGTGGTTTCGTGATATCCGGTGCCGAAGGACATTTTCGGATCTATCAGGATGACGAGGCGGTTTCCGGGATTCTCATAGGCTGCCCAGGTCGGTTTGATCACAATACTTGTTCCGACCTCGATCGGCCCGATGCTTTTCTCAAACTCTTCGTTCCAGTTCCGCTCCTCCACTTCCCGGAATGCAACGGGCGCGGATCCGACCAATTCCTTCACGCGCCGTTCGAAGGTTTGGCCGCAGCGCGAGCGGTCCGCGTAACAGAGGAGGGAGTGCTCGGTTTCCTCAAAACCCTCGCAACCGAGATCGAGGAGGGAAGGAATAAGGATTTCCCACTCGGGGGGAGTGGCAGAGATAGACACCTCCAGAAAAACTCTCATCGCTGCTTGTACAGGACGTGGAGGAGCACTTTCCCCACGGCCTCGAGACTCTCCGCGCTGCACTTGTCCGGCGTATCCTCGCTCGTATGCCACGGCGGGTACTCAAAATCGATGAGATCGATGGTCTTGATCCCCGCCTCATTGAGCGGGATATGGTCGTCAAGGACCGGGCGCTGGGTGAG
>JACXTT010010363.1_pt1 | contig 12567 bp, 8 predicted proteins | sample 9270951 | NCBI WGS metagenome assembly JACXTT01 (sample SAMN15532306, study PRJNA645909) | rock metagenome | isolation source: weathered quartz diorite | place: Puerto Rico | collected 2017-06-21 | reverse complement strand
TCACGGGTCCGGGGCGTCTCGTGCGCAAGCGTCACGGCCGGGACATCCTCGATGCGGCCGCGCGCGCGGCCTCGTGTGCGTACGACGCGTTCCCGTTGGCGGCGGTGGCCGAGCTCCTGCGGCTGCGCGCGCGCGTCCGCCGCCGGCTCGATCGCGTGACGCAGCCGACGCTCGTGCTGCACGGCCGGCAGGACCACACGGCACCCGTCGCCAACGTGGACGAGCTCCGGCGGCGTCTGGCGGCACGGCCGCTCGAGGTGACGATCTTCGAGCAGAGCGCGCACGTGCTCACCGAGGACGGTGAGCGCGACGCCGTCGCGGCGCGGGTCGTCCGCTTCCTGTCGGAGCAGGACGCCGCCGTGCGCTGAGCCCGCCGGCGCATTGCGATCTGCACGACCGCATCGTGCAGCCTGCAGGCCCGCGCGTGCGACCTGCACGCTGCGTCGCGATCCTTCGGGGCGAACGACCCTGGCACGGGGACTGCTCTTCGGGGCGTGGCCACCGTGATCTGGATCGCGCTCGCGACTGCCTGGGCATGGCATGCGGTCATGCTCGCGCGGCGGGTGGATCCGGCCGAGCTGCCGCCGCGCGCACGACGGTGGCTCGGATGGTTCGAAACCGACGATGAACTGCCGGACGAGCGCGCGACCCGGTTCGAGGACGTGGATGCGAATCTCGGAGCTCCTGCACCCCGACACGATCTTTCCGGCCGTCGTGACCAGAAAAAAGGACGACGTGCTCTCGGCGGTCGCCGCGCGACTCTCGTCCTGCTGTCCCGACATCGAGTTTGATCGGCTCGCGACCGCGCTGCTGAAGCGCGAACGGCTCATGAGCACCGCGCTCGCCGACGGCGTCGCGATCCCCCATGCGCGGTTGAACGGCGTCTCGCGCGCCGTCGCCGCGTTCGGACGCAGCCAGGGTGGCGTCGACTGGGAGGCGCAGGACGGTGGGCTCACACACCTGTTCTTCGTGCTGGTCGTGCCCGAGGATGGGCAGAGCTCGCACTTGAAGCTGCTGGCGGCGGCCTCGCGCCTGCTGCACGACGCCGCCTGCCGCACGCGGCTCATGCAGGCGCCGGACGACGCGCTCTTCCAGACGCTCCGCGCCGAAGAGGAACGCACGTACGGGAACCTCCGGCCGGTCCGTCCCGCGTCCGGCGTGCTCACCGTCGTCTGACCGCGTCCTCACCGCACCCTTCACCGCCATCGCAACGAGAAGATCGAGTGGCCACTGCCGAGCCCGTCCGTGCCGGCGCGCCGTCGCGCCCTCAGATCATCGTCGTCACGACGGCGATGCTGGTCTTCATCTCCTACTGGCGCGCCGCCGCCATCGTGCTCTGCGACATGGCGTCGACGGTCTACTACATCGGCGGCATCGTCGAGCAGGCGATCGGCAAGGCGGCGCCCTGGTACATCGGCGCGGTCATGCTCTTCGCGTACGCCGTCCGCGGCGTCTACATCGAGTCGTGCGCGATGTTCGTGCGCGGCGGCGTGTATCGCGTCGTCAAGGAGGCGATGGGCGGGACGCTCGCGAAGCTCTCGGTCTCCGCGCTGATGTTCGACTACGTGCTGACGGGACCGATCAGCGGCGTCTCGGCGGGCCAGTACATCGTCGGGCTCGCGAACGAGCTGCTGCAGCTCCTGCACGCGCCCGTCGCCATCCCGACCGCCGCCGGCTCCGCGGCGATCGCGATCGCGATCACGCTCTACTTTTGGCACCAGAACATCCTCGGCATCGAGGAGTCGAGCGACAAGGCGATGAAGATCATGGCCGTCACGACGGTGATGATCGTCGTGATGATGGTCTGGTGCGGGATCACGCTGTGGGTGCGCGGGGCCACGCTGCCGCCGACCGACCTTCACATGAGCGACGAGGCGCTCGGCTGGCTCGGCGGGACGAGCTGGGCGAAGCAGCTGGGCGCGTTCGGCATCCTGATCGCGTTCGGCCACTCGATCCTCGCCATGAGCGGCGAGGAGTCGCTCGCGCAGGTGAATCGCGAGATCGCCTACCCGAAGGTGCCGAACCTGATCCGGGCGGGGCTCGTCATCTTCGTCTTCACCCTGCTCACGACGGGCCTGATCTCGTTCTTTGCCGTCATGATCATCCCGGACGACGTCCGCATGGCGCAGTACAGCGACAACCTCGTCGGCGGGTTGGCGATGTACATGGTCGGCCCGCTCTCGGTGCGGCTCGTGCTGCGCGCGTTCGTCGTCGTGGTCGGGTTCCTGATCCTCGCGGGCGCCGTCAACACGGCGATCGTCGGCTCCAACGGCGTGCTGAACCGCGTCGCCGAGGACGGCGTGCTCGCCGACTGGTTCCGCCTCCCGCACAAGCGCTACGGCACGACGTTCCGTATCATCAACCTCGTCGTCGGGCTCCAGATCTTCACGATCGTCGCGAGCCGCGGCAACGTGTACGCGCTCGGCGAGGCATACGCCTTCGGGGTGGTGTGGAGCTTCGTGTTCAAGGCGCTCTCGATGGTGATCCTGCGCTTCAAGGACCGCCGGCCGCGCGAGTGGCGAGTGCCGCTCAACGTGCGCGTGGGCCGAGACGAATGGCCGATCGGCCTCGCCCTCATCTTCCTCGTCCTGCTCGTCTCGGCGCTCGTGAATCTGGTGACCAAGCGCGTCGCGACAGAGTGGGGCGTCGCGTTCACGATCGTGTTCTTCGCGATGTTCTGGGCGTCGGAGCACTTGCGCCGGCGCGACAGCGCGGCGACGCACCACCTCGAGAAGTTCAACGTCCGCTATACGCCCGAGATCGAGGCGGCGCGCCTCGGCATCCGCCCGGGCTGTAAGGTCGTCCCGGTCCGCGATCCGAAGAACCTCGCCCATCTCGACCGCGCGCTGCACGAGGCGGAGCACGCCGACGTCGACGTCGTCGTGCCGACCATCAAGGTCGAGCGGGACCTCGTGGCGACCGGTGGCAATCCGAACTTCACGCCCGACGAGCAGGCGATCTTCACGGCGGTCGTGGACCTGGCCGAGAAGCACGGCAAGACCGTCTTCCCGCTGGTGGTCACGTCGAACGACGCGTTCTTCGCCATCGCGCGCACGGCGCAGGAGCTCGGCGCCCGAGAAGTGCTGCTCGGCCGCTCCGGGAAGCTCGCGCCCGACGTGCAGGCCGAGGCATTCGCCGTTCGCTGGGGCGCGGTCGAGCCCGATCAAGAGCGCGAGATGACGGTGCGCATCGTGGGCGAGCGCGAAGACCTACGCTTCGCGGTGTGAGGGGCAACGTGCGCGGTCGCGGACGCGGCGGCTGGTCGCAGGATTCGAGCTCGTGCTGGTAGGCTGCAGCATGGTCGCGCCGTTCGTCCTGCTCGTTCTCGCCGCGCTCCTCGAGATCGGCGGCGATGCAGCCATCCGGCACGGTCTCGGCCGCTCCGCGTGGCCCTGGTTGCTCCTCGGCAGCGTGGCGCTCGTGACCTACGGCTTCGTCGTGAATGCTCGCCGAGCCATCGAGTTCAACCGGCTCATGGGCGTCTACATCGCGGTGTTCTTCGTCGTGAGCCAGGTGATCGGCTGGGCCGCGTTCGGCGAGAAACCCTCCGCCGCACTGCTGATCGGCGGCGGCCTGATCGTAGCCGGCGGTCTGGTGATCCAGTCGGGCGCGCCGTAACGGGCGGTCCCATGGCGCAAGCGCATGTCGACACGGACCGACCGCGGACGCCCGAGGCGGCGCACGCGCACGGCGATCGTCGCCGCCTGAAGCTCTTCGTCGGCGCGGCGCCCGGCGTCGGCAAGACCTACGCGATGCTCGAGGCCGCCCGCGAGCAACATCGGCAAGGCGTCGACGTCGTCGTCGGCATCGTCGAGACGCACGACCGTCCCGAGACGCACGCGCTGCTCGACGGATTGGACGTGATCCCGCGACGCGGGCTCGAGTACCACGGTCGGCGCTTCGACGAGCTCGATCTCGACGCCGTCCTCGCACGACGGCCAGCGCTCGCGGTCGTCGACGAGCTCGCGCACACCAATGCGCCGGGCAGCAGGCACCCGAAGCGCTTCCAGGATGTCGAGGAGCTGCTCGACGCCGGCATCGACGTCTACTCGACGGTGAACATCCAGCATCTGGAGAGCCTGAACGACGTGGTCGCGCAGATCACCGGCGTACGCGTGCGCGAGACGATTCCGGACCGCGTCCTCGATCGGGCGGACGAGGTGAAGCTCATCGACCTCTCCCCCGAAGAGCTCCTGCAGCGTTTGCGCGACGGCAAGGTCTACGTGCCCGAGCAGGCGGAGCGCGCGCTCCGCAGCTGGTTCCAGCCGAGCAACTTGACCGCATTGCGCGAGCTCGCGCTGCGCGAGACCGCCGAGCACGTCGACCAGATGCGCGCGTCCATGCAGACCGGCGGCGAGACTGGCAGGTGGGCGGTCGCGGAGCGCGTCATGATCGCCGTAAGCGGCGGACCCCTCGACGAGCGCCTCGTTCGCGCCGGCCGACGGATCGCGGAGCGGCGCGACACGCCGTGGCTCACCGTCTTCGTCGAGCCGCCCCGCTTCCATCGGCGTCCGGAGGCCGAGCGCGAGGCGGTCACGCATGTCCTTCATCTGGCCGAACAGCTCGGCGCCGAGGCCGTCGTCATCCCGGGCGACCACGTCGCCAAGGAGCTCGCCCGCTACGCGCGCACCCGCAACGTGAGCGAGATCGTCGTGGGTGAAGGCCGACGTGTCGGGTGGCGAGCGATCGGACGTCGATCGCTCGCCACGCAGCTGATCGCCTGTCGCGGGTCGATCGACGTTCGCGTGCTCGGGGCCGATCCGGCGGACCGCGAGCGCACCGTACGCGGAGCGCCGGAGCGCCGGCGACCGCCGACCGAGGCGCTGAGGAACCACGTGCTCGCCGCGGCGTTCGTGGTGATCGCCGGCCTCGCCGCGGCCGGCGTCATGGCGGTCCTGCCGCTGCGCGATCCCGGCATGCTGTTCCTCGCGGCGGTGCTGCTGAGCGCCGTCGTCGGGGGCCTCGAGCCGTCGATCTTCGCGTCGCTCCTGAGCGTCCTCGTCTACGACTTCTTCTTCACCGAGCCGCGCTGGTCGCTTCGGATGGTCGATCCGCAGGATTACCTCGCGCTCGGTGCATTCCTCGGCGTCGCCGTCCTCACGAGCCACTTGACCGCCCGGGTGCGCGACCAGGCGGAGGCGGCGCGCCGGCGCGAGCAGCGTACCGCGGCGCTCTACGCCTTCAGCCGCGCCGTCACCGGCGCCGGCACGATCGACGAGCTGTACCAGGCGATCGTCGTGCACGTGGCCCAGGCGCTCGGCACCGCCGCCGCGGTGCTGGTCCCGGAAGCGGGCCGGCTCGCGGTGCGCGGCGCTCATCCCACCGACGCCGAGGTCGGCGCGGCGGAGCGCGCCACCGCGACGTGGGTCTGGCAGCACAATCGTCCTGCGGGACGCGACACGGAGACGCTTCCGGGCAGCCAATGGCTGCACGTTCCGCTCGGGACCGTCCGCGGCGCGGTGGGTGTGCTGGCGCTCGACGTCGCCCGTCTCGGCGAGCCGCTCGCCCTCGAGCAGCGCCAGCTCGTCGAATCGTTCGCCGGGCAAGCCGCGCTCGCGATCGAGCGTGCTCGGGTGGACGTGGTCGAGGCCATCATGGAGAGCATCGAGGACGGCGTCCTCGTGCTCGATCGCGACGCCGTCATCGTGCACGTGAACGAGGTCGCGACCGCGATCCTCGGTTGCGAGCGGAGCGACCTCCTCGGCCATCGCTTCGATGCGCTCGAGGCGAAGCATTCGCACTACGTTCGCCTCCGGGCCACGGTCGCCGATCTGCTCGCCCATCCCGGCAGGGAGGAGCAATCGGTCGAGCTCGCGGTCTTCCTGCGAGGCCGGGATCACCACTACGTCCTGCGTCCGACGCCGTTCGTCGATCCGAGCGGAGCGCCCGCGGGCCATGTGCTCGTCCTCCAGGACGTGACGCACCTGCGCGATCAGGATGCGCGCCGCGAGCAGCTCGTCGCGACGTTGTCCCATGAGCTGCGGACACCGCTGACCTCGCAGCGCATGGCCATCGACCTGCTCGAGCGGGCGGTCGCGCCGCTCGACGGCCGGCCGGCCGAGCTCGTCGCCGCCGTACGGGCCGACGTCGAGCGATTGGAAGACGTGGCGCAACGGCTGCTGGACGTGTCCCGATCCCGGGCGATGTCGATCGCGCTCGAGCGCGACCGCGTCGACCTCCGCGCGCTGCTGGCGCGCGTCGTCGATCTGTTCGCCTTCCAGGCCGAGGAGCGCGGGATCACGATCGCGACGTCGGGGCCGCCGGACGCCCCCGCCGTCATGGGCGACGGCACGAAGCTCACCTGGGCGCTCTCGAACCTGGTCGCGAACGCGCTCCGCTACACACCCGCGGGCGGCCGGATCACCGTCGACGTCGCGGCCGACGATCTCGTCGCTCGTCTCACCGTGTCGGACAGCGGACCGGGAATCCCCCCCGAAGAGCGCGAGCGCGTGTTCGAGCGCTTCGCGCAGGGATCCGAGCATTCCGTCGGCGCCGCCGGCCTGGGACTCGCCATCGTTCGCGACATCGTCCAGGCGCACGGCGGCCGCGTGCGTCTGGAGAGCGAGGTCGGTCGCGGGACCCGCTTCACCCTCGGGCTGCCGCGCGGCTAGAGACTTGCATGGCACGCGTGCTCATCGTCGACGACGACCCCGGAATCCGGACCCACCTGACGACCTACGTGCGCGACCTCGGCCACGACGCGGTGGTCGTGGCGGACGGGGTGGCTGCGTTGGCGGCGGCGCAGCGCGCCGCCTTCGACGTCGTTCTGTCGGACGTCCGCATGGCCGGCCTCGACGGCTTCGCGTTGCTGCGCGAGCTCCGGCGGCTGCATCCCGAGACGGGGGTCGTGCTGATGACGGCGTACGCGACCGTGCCGGACGCCGTCGAAGCCATCCGAGCCGGCGCCTACGACTACCTCGTGAAGCCGTTCTCGCTGGACCAGGTTGCGATTCTGCTGAACCGGTTGATCGCGCTGCAGGCGTTGCAGCAGGAAAACCGGACGCTTCGCCACGCGCTGAACGCGCCGCCGTTGCTGGAGTTCCGGAACCCGGCGATGCAGCGGATCCTCGAGACGGCGCGCCGCGCCGCCGCGTCGGAGGCGACCGTGCTCCTGACGGGGGAAAGCGGCGTCGGCAAGAACGTGCTCGCCGCCGCCATGCATGAATGGAGCCCGCGGGCGGCGCGTCAGTTCGTCACGATCGCATGCACGACGCTCGTCGAGCACCTGCTCGAGAGCGAGCTCTTCGGCCACGTGCGTGGGGCGTTCACGGGAGCATGGAGAGACAAGCCCGGCCGGCTCGAAGCGGCCGAAGGCGGGACGGCCTTTCTCGACGAGGTGGGCGATCTGCCTGGAGAAGTCCAAGCGAAGCTGCTCCGATTCCTCGAGGAACGCCGCTTCGAGCGCGTGGGCAGCACGAACACCATCATGGTATCGACGCGCATCATCGCCGCCACGAATCGTGATCTGGCGAACGAGGTCCACGCCGGGCGTTTTCGCGAAGACCTCTTCTATCGGTTGAACGTCATCTCGGTGCGGCTCCCCCCGCTGCGTGACCGGCGCGAGGATCTGGCGGGTTTGGTGGAACACGTCCTGCGGATGCTCGCGGTACGCCACCGCCGAAGCCGGCTCACGCTCACGCCGGCCGCGCGACGAGCGATCGAGGCATATTCGTGGCCCGGCAACGTGCGCGAGCTGGTGAACGCGCTCGAGCGTGCCGTGGTCCTCACACGCGGCGATCAGATCGACGTCGACGGCCTTCCCGATCGGGTGCTGGCACCCGAGGCGGACGCATTCGCGCCCTCAGTCGTCCCGGACTCGGCTTCGCTCGCGGAGCTCGAGCGTCGGTACGTCCAGCGCGTCCTCGCCGAATCGCCGACGCTGGAGGAGGCCGCGGCGCGCCTCGGCATCAACCCCACGACGCTGTGGCGCAAGCGCAAGCGCTGGGGCCTGGACTGACGAGCGCGCCGCGGCGCCAGCCCGCCGTTCTGGCCGAGTGGCGATGCCGACGCCCGCATTCGTCCGCGCCGCGCCGACCGCCGCCGCGGACGCTGCGTCCAGCCCTGCCGCCCGCGGCGTGTCGCGCGTCGGCTCTGTTCGCGCGAGGCGCCACACTGCGGCGACGTAGGCGATCGCGAGCGCGATCCACGTCATCACGCCGAGCGTCGCGTCCGTCATGGTCACCCCGTACGACGGCTCCCCGAAACGTCGCCGTGTCGGCTGCCGAGCTCCCTCGCGCTCGGTCTCGGGGTGGTGTCGTGTGCCGGAGTGCGAAGCCGCCGGGCCAGCCAGAACGCGTAGAGGACTCCCCCGGCGATCGGCAGGCCGACGACGAAGAGGAGCGTCATACGGCGGAGTGCAGCGGACGTGCCAACGAGATCCGCGTTGCCCGACGCGGACGTTGCGCGCGCCTGCGGCATCGCTTCGTGCAGGGTGCACGAATGTCATCGTGCAGACGGCACGGGTTCGCGCCTCGCGCCGATCTCCACGAGCCCACCGATCGTAGGCGAAGAACAGAACGCCGAGCAGGACGCCCGTCAGCACGTCGACGGTCATCGACGTGCACCGCGCTCGCGCTGAATCGGTGGCGGCATGGTGTGGTGCGTCGGGAGCAGCAGGCGTGCCAGGACGCGCCAGCATGCGAATCCAAGCGCGATGCGCGCCACCGCACGGGGGCGGCATTGCGGCGCGCACGGGACACCGATGCAGTTCGCGATTCTCTGGCGTGCCGAGATGTCGCCACCGGTGCCGAGGATCGTGCTGCAGTTCGCACGGCCGCACGTCTCGCTCTGCAACGCCGAATCCGACGCACGGCGCCAACTGGCCGGGATGGCGTGCCCCGTTGCTGGCACGGTTCCTGCCATCATCACCGATCAGACGCGCCTCACGGCGTCGGAAAGGCATCGAACGATGGACCTTCTCTATCTGGGGCTGACGATCGGATTCTTCGCGCTCTCCTGGGCGTTCACCATCGCCTGCGAGCGCTTGTCGTAGGAGGGATCGATGACTGCGCTCTACGCCATCGGCGGCATCGTCACGATCGGATTGTTCGTCTACCTCTTCGCCGCGCTGCTGAAGCCGGAGTGGTTCTGATGTCCGCCGGGCTCTTGCAGATCGGCATCTACCTCGTCGTCCTACTCGCGCTGGCGAAGCCGCTCGGCGGCTACATGGCCCGCGTGTACGAAGGGCAGCCGACGTTCCTGGATGCGGTCATGCGACCGATCGAGCGATTCATCTATCGCGCGTGCGGCGTCCGGCCCGACGACGGCATGACGTGGAAGACGTACACGGTCGCGATGCTGCTGTTCAACGCGCTCGGCATGGTCGTCGTGTACGCGCTGCAGCGCCTCCAAGGCGTCCTCCCGCTGAATCCGCAGCAGTTCGGCGCCGTCACGCCCGATTCGTCGTTCAACACCGCCGCCAGCTTCGCGACGAACACGAACTGGCAGGGCTACGGCGGCGAGTCGACGATGAGCTATCTCACGCAGATGCTCGCGCTGAACGTGCAGAACTTCGTGTCCGCCGCCGCCGGCATGGCGACGCTGGTCGCGTTCGTGCGCGGCTTCCGCCAGGTGAAGAAGAACGACCTCGGCAACTTCTGGGTCGATCTCACACGCTCGATCCTCTACATCCTGCTGCCGCTCTCGTTCGTGTTCGCGCTCGTGCTCGTCTGGCAGGGCTCGGTGCAGAATCTGAGCGCCTACAAGACCGTCACGCTCGTCCAGCCCACCACGGCGACGACGCCCGTGAAGGACGCCGACGGCAATCCCGTCCTCGACGAGACCGGACAGCCGAAGACCGAGACGACGACCGTCGCCGAGCAGACGCTGCCGATGGGTCCCGCCGCGTCGCAGATCGCGATCAAGCAGCTCGGCACGAACGGCGGCGGCTTCTTCAACGTGAACTCGGCGCATCCGTACGAGAACCCGACGCCGCTCACCGACTTCCTCGAGCTGCTCGCGATCCTGCTGATCGCGGCGGCGCTCTGCTACACGTTCGGCGTCATGGTCGGCGACACGCGCCAGGGATGGGCCGTGCTCGCGGCCATGACGATCATTTTCGTCGGCCTGCTCTCCGTCTGCGTGTGGGCCGAGTACCACGGCAACCCGCGCATCGCGGCGCTCGGCGTCGACCAGGTCGCGTCGAGCTTCCAGCCCGGCGGCAACATGGAGGGCAAGGAGGTGCGATTCGGCGTCGCGAACTCGGCGCTCTGGGCGACGGCCACGACCGCCGCGTCGAACGGGTCGGTCAACTCGACGCACGACTCGTTCACGCCGCTCGGCGGGCTCGTGCCGCTCCTCATGATCCAGCTCGAGGAGGTCATCTACGGCGGCGTCGGCTCGGGCCTCTACGGCATGCTCGTGTTCGCGATCATCGCCGTGTTCGTGGCCGGCCTCATGGTCGGCCGGACGCCCGAGTACCTCGGCAAGAAGATCGAGGCGTACGAGATGAAAATGGCCTCGCTCGTGATCCTGATCCCGCCGATCCTCGTGCTCGGTTTGACGGCGCTCGGCGTCGTGACCGACGCCGGGCTCGCCGGACGGGCCAACAAGGGCGCGCACGGCTTCAGCGAGATCCTCTACGCCTTCAGCTCGATGGGCAACAACAACGGCAGCGCGTTCGCCGGTGTCAGCGCGAACACGCCCTTCTACAACGCGTGGGGTGGGATCGCGATGCTCATCTCGCGGTACTGGCTCGCGATCCCGGCGCTCGCGATCGCCGGCTCGCTCGCGCAAAAGAAGCTCGTGCCGGCGAGCCCCGGCACGCTGCCGACGCACACGCCGCTGTTCGTTGCGATGCTGACCGGCGTGGTCATCATCGTCGGCGGCCTCACGTTCATTCCGGCGCTGGCGCTCGGCCCGATCGTCGAGCACCTGATGCTGACCGCCTGACGCGGAGACATCGATGTCGACACAAGCCAAGGCTCGTCCCCTCCTCGATCCCGAGATCGTCCGCGGCGCCATCGTGGCGTCGTTCCGGAAGCTCGACCCGCGCCACCAGGTGCGCAATCCCGTCATGTTCGTCGTCCTCGTCGGCAGCGTCCTGACGACCGCGCTCTGGGTGCAGGCGCTCGGCGGGCACGGCGAGGCGCGTCCCGGATTCATCCTCGCCATCTCGCTGTGGCTCTGGTTCACCGTGCTGTTCGCGAACTTCGCGGAAGCGATGGCCGAGGGCCGCGGGAAGGCGCAGGCCGACGCGCTGCGGAAGGCGCGGCGCGACGTCACCGCGCGCAAGCTCGCGCACGCGCCCATGAACGGTGACTTCGACCCGAGCCGCGCGAAATGCGTCCAGGTGACGAGCGCCGACTTGCGCAAGGGGAACCTCGTCTTCGTCGACGCCGGCGAATTCATTCCGAGCGACGGCGAGATCGTCGTCGGGATCGCCTCGGTCGACGAGAGCGCCATCACCGGCGAGAGCGCGCCCGTCATCCGCGAGGCGGGCGGCGACCGGAGCGCCGTCACCGGCGGAACCCGCGTGCTCTCCGATTGGCTCGTCATCCGGGTCACCACCGACCCCGGCGAGACGTTCCTCGATCGCATGATCGCGATGGTCGAGGGTGCCAAGCGTCAGAAGACGCCGAACGAGATCGCGCTCAACATCCTGCTCGCCGGGTTCACGATCATCTTCCTGCTCGCGACCGTCACGCTGCTGCCGTACTCGATCTACAGCGTGAACGAGGTCGGCCAGGGGACGCCGATCACGGTGACCGTGCTCGCGGCGCTGCTCGTGTGCCTCATCCCGACGACGATCGGCGGGCTCTTGTCCGCGATCGGCATCGCCGGCATGGACCGCATGATCCAGGCGAACGTCATCGCGATGTCCGGCCGGGCGGTGGAGGCGGCGGGCGACGTCGACGTGCTCCTCCTCGACAAGACCGGGACGATCACGCTCGGCAACCGACAGGCGACGGCATTCCTCCCGGCCGACGGCATCGCGGCGGAGAAGCTCGCCGACGCGGCCCAGCTCGCATCGCTGGCCGACGAGACGCCGGAAGGCCGGAGCATCGTCGTCCTGGCGAAGGAGAAGTACGGCATCCGTGAGCGCGACATCCAACAGCTGCACGCGACGTTCGTGCCGTTCACGGCGCAGACGCGCATGAGCGGCGTCAACCTGAACGGCACGCAGGTGCGTAAAGGTGCCGCCGACGCGATCGAGCAGTACGTGGAGGAGCACGGCGGGCACTTCCCTGCCACCGTCCATGCGAGCGTCGAGGCGATCGCGCGCGAGGGCGGAACGCCGCTCGTCGTGGCGGAGGGCGCGCAGGTGATGGGCGTCGTCCAGCTGAAGGACATCGTCAAGACGCGCATCGCGGACCGCTTCGCCGAGCTCCGGCGCATGGGCATCAAGACCGTGATGATCACCGGCGACAACCCGCTGACGGCCGCCTCGATCGCCGCGGAAGCCGGCGTCGACGACTTCCTCGCCCAGGCGACGCCAGAGAAGAAGCTCGAGCTCATCCGCGAGCACCAGCGCGGCGGGCGGCTGGTCGCGATGACGGGTGACGGCACGAACGACGCGCCCGCGCTCGCGCAGGCCGACGTCGCCGTCGCGATGAACACCGGCACGCA
>JACXTT010010362.1_pt1 | contig 12567 bp, 7 predicted proteins | sample 9270951 | NCBI WGS metagenome assembly JACXTT01 (sample SAMN15532306, study PRJNA645909) | rock metagenome | isolation source: weathered quartz diorite | place: Puerto Rico | collected 2017-06-21 | reverse complement strand
CTTCTTCGCAAAGATTACGAGTGGAAGCGCAAGCGCCCGCGGGATAGGGCCCTCGCCTGAGGTCAAAATTTCTGCATTGCGGTTTTTCAGCAACTCCGTTCTTCCGTGGTTTTTGTCCCTTGTTTGATTTCACCAATGAGAAATCCCAGATCAGAGTTCGCGTGATTACCTTCTCGCAGCAATAGCAGGCATTCAGGGAACTTTAAGACTGTCCAAAGTAGTATCCACCCAGCGTTTGGCGGTGTCTGCGCACGTTAGACATTCGTAGGAGTTCGGTAGGATCGCGGACGAGAGGTGAGGCTGATGAGGAAATATTTCATTTGGCTGCCTCTGATGGCGCTCTGCGCGGGTTCAAGTTTGGCGCAGGTTTCGGGAACCGCTCCATCGCCGCAGTCTCTTCGGGCCATTGGCGCCGTCACCAAGATTCAAACAGGTGGTTTCACGTTGCACACCGATGCGGGCTCTGATGTGCTTGTTGTGCTGGGCGGAGGCGTTTCGTTTCTGCGGGTTCCACCGGGCGTGACAAATCTGAATTCCGCCACCAAGATTACGTTGGGCGACATCAGCGTCGGTGACCGGGTACTCGTCCGGGGGCGCGCTTCCGAAGACCAGAAATCTATCGTCGCCACATCAGTGCTCGCGATGAGCAAAAGCGACTTGGCCAGCGCTCGCGAGACCGAGCGTTTGGATTGGCAGCGACGCGGTATCCGGGGAACTGTGCAGTCTGTAAACGCGGACACGAAGGAAGTGGCGATCGCTGCTCCCACCGTGCCGCCCACTCCTGGAAACGCAACCCATCCGGTGACTATTACGCTGGGCGCCAATGCTGTGTTATTGCGCTATGCCCCGGATTCCGTGAAATTCAGCGACGCCAAGCCAGGCACTCTCCAGCAAATCAAGGTGGGGGACCAAGTGCGTGTGCTGGGCACGAAGAGCGAAGACGGCGCCCGTTTTGCCGCGGAAAAACTAGTGTCGGGGACGTTTCGAACATTCGGCGTGGCCGTTGTTTCGGTAGATGCATCGAGCCGCACCTTAAATGTAACCGACGCAGCGTCAGGACAGCCGATCCTTGTTCGAACGAATGGAGACTCGAAGTTGATTCGACTTCCAACCGCGGTGGCTCAACAGCTAGCGAAGCTCAACACCGCAGCTCAAGACGGCAAGAGTGGCGATAAAGCCGCCGATCAATCACCCGACATGGAGCAAATTTTGCAGGCTGCTCCTCCTCTTAGTCTTGGCGAATTGAAGCCGGGTGATTCGTTGATGGTGGTGAGCACGGAAGGGACGAAGATGTCCGAAGTAACCGCGATCGACATCTTCGCCGGCGTGGAGCCGATTTTGGCCGCTCGGCCCAAAGGCAGCAATCAGGCGGTACTTGGACCGTGGAGCCTGGGGATGAACGGGGGCGAGGGCGGACCGTAGATTGCGCATACCTTGTTCGAATTGAGATGGAAATACCAGCGAACTTAACGGCCGCGAGCAGTTTGCAAGAGGGCGATCTTCGGAAAGGAACCAGCGATGATCGGCATGCGTGAGATCGTGCAGCGCGTTGTGCTTGCTGTGCTGGTTTCTTGCCTTCTGTCCGCCAGCCTGCTGGCCCAGTCGGGTGGTGTTAGCCTCAAGGGCCAGGTGACAGATCAATCTGGAGCATTCGTCCCCGGTGTTCTCGTTTCGCTCGTGGGACCCGATGGAGTCGCGCACGAAGCAAGAACAGATGAGTCCGAGGGCCGGTACACTTTCCGCGATCTGCCCGCGGGGACATACACGCTGCGCATTCGGGTAAAGGGATTCGCCAACATTGAGAAGCCGGGCGTGGTGATCGTTCGCGGCCAGCCTCAGGTTGTGGACGTCCAACTCGAAGTAACCATGGAGCAGCAAGAAGTAACGGTAAAGGAAGAAGAAGTCCCCACCGTCGGCGTCAGTTCCGCGAACAACGCCAGCGCCGTGACCCTGCAGGGCGCCGATTTGGAAGCGCTGTCCGATGATCCCACCGACCTTGAGGCGGACTTGCAGGCGCTTGCCGGCCCCTCGGCGGGCCCGAGCGGCGGAGCGATCTACGTCAACGGATTCAGCGGCGGAAACCTTCCGGCGAAAGAATCCATTCGCGAGATACGAATCAACCAGAATCCCTTTTCGCCCGAGTACGACACGCTTGGCTACGGCCGCATTGAGATTCTTACCAAGCCCGGCACGGAAAAGTACCACGGGAACATCAACTACAGTTTTGGGCATGATTTCTGGAATTCGCGGAACCCGTATTCCAGTCAGAAAGCACCTTTCATGCTCAACGAATTTGAGGGCGACGCCGGCGGCCCGCTAGGCAAGCGCACGTCCTTTACAATCGATTGGCAGCGGAACATGGTCGACAATGGTTCCATTACGAACGGCGTCATGCTGGACCCGCAGACACACGTCGCGGTCCCGTTCAACACCGTGCTGACAGCGGTGCAGCGCTTCACGCGGCTCAACCCGCGCGTCGACTATCAGCTCAATCAAAACAATACCCTGGTAGCTGCGTACGACTTTACGCACTCTGATATCCAAAATGGTGGTATCGGCGGGTTCAACTTGATCTCTCAGGGGTATCACGTCGAGTACACCGATCAAACCGTTCAACTGACCGAAACCGCCGTGTTGGGCCGAAACATCAACGAAACGCGCTTCCAGTATTACCGCTCGGCCATGGAGACGACGCCTAACTACCTCAATCCCGAAATTCAGGTGCTGGGCGCGTTCATTGGCGGAGGCGCGCAGAGCGGCCACTCCTTCGATACCGCAAACGATTTCGAATTGCAAAACTACACCTCGATCGTTCGAAACAGGCACACGTGGCGGTTCGGCGTCCGTGTACGCGGGCAAATGGATGACAGTGTTACGCGGCAAAATTTCAATGGCAAATTCACATTCACATCCATCGAAACATACCGCAGCGCTGTAATTGGTGCGCCGGGCGGCGGGGCTAGCCAGTTCAGCGTCGACACGGGTACCCCAAATCTCTCGGCCCGCTACGTGGACGTCGGAGTGTTCGCCGGTGACGATTGGCAGGTGCGCCCGAACGTCACCTTGGATCTGGGATTCAGGTATGAAACCCAGAGCGACATCCATGATTGGCGGGATTTTGCGCCTCGCATAGCGATTTCGTGGGCTCCGGGAGGCGGAGCGAGCAGTTCGCGCCCCAAGACTGTGTTGCGGGCTGGTTTCGGCATGTTCTACACTCGCTTCCCCTTGTCGGACATCGTTACCGCGGAGCGCTACAACGGAGTGCTTCAGCAGCAGTGGGTGGTCACCAATCCGAACTTTTTTCCGAACATTCCCCCTACCAGCTCACTGGCGACCTTGGGCGGGTACCAGTCCGTCGAGACAGTCAGCTCCCACCTGCGCGCGCCCTACCTCATTCAGTCGGCTTTTACGCTGGAGCGCCAGTTGGCGGCGAGTACGACCTTCGCGGTCACTTACACGAATTCCCATGGCGTCCATTTGTTTCGTTCGGAGGATATCAACGCGCCCTCACCCAACAGCGGCGTATTTCCGCTCGGGCATCCTGGGCCTGTCTTCCAGATGGAATCCACGGGGATCTACAACCAGAACCAGGTCATCGCCAACGTCAATACGAGGCTGAATTCGGGAGTGTCCCTGTTCGGCTTTTACTTGCTCAATCGCGCGAGGAGCAACACCGACGGCATCGACACCGTCCCGGCCAATCCTTACAACCTTGCGGGTGAGTACGGCCCGGCCGTAACGGATATACATCATCGGGGAACGTTTGGCGGCTCGATCAATACGAAGTGGAACGTGCGCATCAGCCCATTCGTAATTGTGCAGTCCGGCGCGCCCTTCGACATCACGGCTGGGAGCGACCTCTACGGCACTACGCTGTTCAACGCGCGCCCCGGAATTCCGACTGATCCAAGCAAACCTGGGCTCATTCAAACGAAATACGGCCTGCTGGATCCGAATCCGTCGCCGGGTGAATCGATTTTGGGGCGCAATCTGGGACGCGGCCCGGCGCAACTGCGAGTGAACCTTCGTGTTGCCAAGGCGATCGGGTTTGGAGCAGAAACGGGACGCGCAGCCGAGCAGCGTCCAACCTCCGGCGGAGGGGGCGCAACGTCGGCGCAGGCCTCTGGAAGGGGGCTAGGCGGGATCATTGGCGCACCGAAAACCGCGCACCGCTACAACTTGATCATCGCGATGTCTGTCCAAAACCTGCTGAATCACACCAACCCGGGACCGATCACCGGCGACATTACGTCTCCTCTTTTTGGCGCTTCGAACAAGATTGCCGGTGGCCCCAATGGCGAGGGATTCTTCGAAACGGCGGACAACCGCCGACTAGAATTGCAGATCCGATTCACATTTTAGGGGGTTCAGTAGCACAGCCACTCTTGGCTGTGCGGTTTTGTAGGTCGCAGAGGCGGTACTGCTGCAAAGTGCGATTGCAAACCCTACATAGGCCCGCCTGCCGGGAGGGGCAGGCGGGCCTGTGCTACCAAATTCGTCCTAGCTTTTGCCGTACACGAGGACCCTAAAGTTTCCCTGCTTTGCTCTCGGCAGCGGATGTGGCTGTTTTTCCGTTGGAGCCGCCGGCGGATCAAAATCCGAAGTGGACAGGAACAACTTGTGCGTCTTGGGATCGACCTGCATGGTTTTGGCGCCGTACTGGGTGTCGACAGTTTCAACCTCGCTCAGTTTGCTCGGCGAGTCTTCGTGGAAGATGTGGACCTTGCCTTCGCGAGTGGATACGAAGAGCATGCCCGTCGACGGCTCAAAGATGTTCGCATCGACTCCACCACTGATTGGGAATGACTGCAGAACCTTCCCGCTGTCCGCATCCATCATGATCGTGAACTGCGGATTGCGGCCCGATGAGAAGAGCCGCCGGTTCTTCTGGTCCATGGCCATGGCGACGAGCGTTCCCGCCGGCGCTCCTGGCCACCGTGCCTTGACCGTGTTCGTCTTGGCATCGATGGCAACCACGTCGTTCTTCTCTTCGTTGTTGTCGTAGACCATGCCCTTGCCGTCGACGGCGGGGAACTCCACTCCTCCGACGAGGTCAAGGTTTGTAATTACGGATTCTTTCGCCGGGTCGATCACCGTCGTGTTGTGGCTGTTCCCATTAAACGTAAAGATGTGCTTCGTGACGGGTTCGTAGATGATCGAATCCGTATCGGGCTGGTTGGTCTTGATTTCACCGGTGACCTTCAGTGTTTTCGTGTCGAACACGACCACGCTCTCACCTTCGCCATCCGTGATGAATCCCTTTCCAAGTTCTTTCACGACGACCACGCCGTGGCAGCGCTTCAGACCGCCAATATTGCCGACCACCGAGTCATCGTCGGCGTTGAGGACCACGACCTCGGTCCCGTGTGATACATACACGCGGCGCGCATCGGGGTCGACGGTGATATAGTCGAAATACTCGATGTTCCCTGGGGCTGGAGGCAAGGGAACTGTCTTCAACAAGTGATAGCTCGGTGCCGGCGCGGCCGGTTTGGGCCGGGCGGAGATGCCCACTACAAGGCAAGCGCCTAACACCGCAAGGAGCAGACCTACTGCGAGACGACCAAGACGGGAAACCCTCATGTACGTTCCTCCCTTATTTTGATTCATGCGCCGCGGTACGACGCATTCGCAACGGACCTCAGATTGGCCTCAATTCGAACGAAATCTGCTGGGGCTAACTTCGTTAGTTTGATTGCTCAGAAAATTCGGGTCGCAATCTACACTATCGCGACACCGTCGCCGCAACCACGGTATCTAAGCATCGCAAGCTTAAAATTAGCTTAAAGAAGCGAAAAACTTTTTTGCAGTCCCGCTTGAGTCCGATTGACACACGCGACGAGTTCGGAATAACCTCATCTCACACCGACGGCAGCGAAGTGTCAACTCCGTTACGCGATGGTGAATGTTCATTCTGCTTAAATTGAAATTGACGTAGCGAGAAGGAGGCATTCCATGGCAGATCGATTTTTCGCGCGGCGCCCTGTTTGGGTAGGAACTGCCGTAATCGTTCTTGTAGCACTGAGCTTCGGCATTCCCGCAGTTCGGAGCGGATTGCTGAAAGCCCTTGGCTCGCTGCGCATGCAGAAAGTTCAGGCCGTCAATGTGGATTTCACTCCGTTTGTCGACGCCAATGCCAATCCGTCCCTGCACCAGATGGTCACGCAAATGATCTCGGACAAAGTGCAGGTCCTTGTGAACGAAGACGACCAGCCGGCATCCGATGCGGAGGCGGCGAGCAAGATCGCAGGTTTCCACGCGCAATTGCTCAGCGCGCGAAAGGACTCGCCGAAGCTTGTCGTCAGCGGCGAGCACAAGATAAATGTGACCGTGGATCGAGCGCGGTTGCAAGCGATCGCCAACGAGGCGGGCCACCCGGAGTTGACGCTGCCGCAATCGCTCGACGGCGCCGCGCTTGCCGTCCAAGTTCCTCGTGCCGTGAACGCACAATACGGAACCTGCCCCGGACCGACGACAGCCACGAATGCAATCGCGAGCAACATCACCGGTCCGACGCCCACCACAACTCAGTTCAGTGACTGCGTGCGATTGCGCGAGGGGCCCAGCCCGATTGTCAACATTCCTTCTGGGCTTGATGTCGCGAACCTGGCGCAAATTGGGCTGGAGACGGGCGGAATGACCCCCAGCCAGGCGCGCGACTTCCTGCAAACCGTAGATTGGAAAGCGACGCTCACGATGTCGGTTCCGCGCTTCCTGAGAGCGTACGAAGAAGTGAAGGTTGCAGGGACCAAGGGAACGCTCCTGAGTATGGCCGGCCGCAGGGGGCCGGGCTACACACTAGTCTGGGCCAAAGATGGTCTCGCGTATACGCTCACGGGCTTTGGAGATTCGAGCCAGGCCGTTGGGCTTGCGAATTCCGTCAAGTAGGGCGAGGAGCACTCACTGACTCAGTCCAGTAGTCTGGCCATTCAGACACAGGATTTGCGCAAAGTGTTTGGAGACAAGGTTGCCGTGCGCAACCTTTCTTTGACGGTGCGCCGCGGCGAAATATTTGGTTTTTTGGGGCCCAATGGAGCAGGGAAGAGCACTTCGATCAAGATGCTCCTGGGCCTCGTGAAGCCCACCAGCGGCAAGGCGTTCGTGCTAGGCGCGCCTCCTGACGATGTAGATGTGAGGCGAAAAATCGGTTTCCTTCCGGAAGATTTCCGCTTTTACGAATGGCTGACGGCTACCGAACTGCTGGAGCTGCATGGGCGATTGTCAGGAGTCCCTGCGGACAAGCTGCGCGAGCGCGTTCCGGCGATGATCGATCTGGTCGGCCTGACGCCGCATCGCGACAAGCGGCTGCAGGATTTTTCCAAGGGAATGCTTCAGCGCATCGGGTTAGCGCAGGCGTTGATTCACGAGCCCGAGCTGATTTTTCTCGACGAGCCAACCTCGGGACTCGATCCGCTCGGCCGCCGAATGGTTCGGGACATTATTCGCGCGCAACGCGAGCGCGGCGCCACGGTTTTCCTGAATTCGCATCTGCTCAGTGAAATTGAGATTACCTGCGATGAAGTCGTATTTATTCGAGAAGGTGAGGTCGTCATCGGCCGCGATCTGCGCACAATTCACGAAGACGAAGTGAGCGTCGTGGTGCGAGCGCACAAACTGACGCAGGAATGCGTTGCTGGGCTGGCACCCTGGGCGACTTCGACTCATCTTGATACAGATCAGCTGACTGTTGCAGCGCGTTCACGAGAACATCTGCCGGATATTCTGCGGCATCTTGTTGCCGCGGGAGCGGACGTTTACCAATTTACGCCGCAGCGGATGTCTCTGGAAGAGTTGTTCGTCACCATCATGGGCGAAGATCGAGGGCTGTGATGGGGGCTTGGATCATGGCCGGAATCACGTTTCGGGAGGCGGCCAGGAAGAAAATTCTGTGGACTGCCTTCATTGCGGGAATCGGCTTTTTGCTTGTGTTCGGTGTCGGCCTGTATTTTCAAGTGGAAGACTTCCGGAAGAGCACGGTCCCGCCATTTCTGCGGTATCAGATCCTGGACAGCATGCTCATGATCGGGTTGTACACCGTGGATTTGCTCGCGGTCGTGATGACGACCTTGACGTCCGTGGACACGATCTCGGGCGAAATCACTTCGGGCACGATTCACGCGATAGCCACCAAGCCGATGGCCCGCTGGGAAATCCTGATCGGCAAGTGGATCGGGTTTGTAGGGATGGTCGCCGCGTATGTAGCGATCATGTTCGGCGGAACCATCGCGGAGGGATATTGGATCGGAGGAGTGGTCGCGCAGCACCCGCTGCTCGGCGCGCTTCTGATTTTTCTGGAATGCGTCCTCGCGCTGTCGGTCACATTCATGTTTGGGACGTGGTTTTCGACGTTGACAAATGGCGTCATCGTTTTGGGCCTGCTTGGATTTGCTTTCATGGGCGGATGGCTGGAACAGCTCAGCGGATTCACGGAGGGCTCGCGGCTGGTGATGGTCGGCATCGTTTCGAGCCTGATCATGCCGAGCGAAGCTGTCTGGCGCCGCGCCGCTTTCGAGATGGAGTCGCCCCTTGCTGGCTCGCTGCAGTTTTCTCCGTTCGCGGACATCTCGGTGCCCAGCGTTACCATGATCGTGTACACCAGCATCTATCTGCTCGCGGCGCTGGCGATTGCCATCTATCACTTCCGTGAGCGTGATTTGTAAAGAGTGATTCTCGCTACCGTACATCCGACCTCGAGAAGAAAAGATGATCTCCTTCAGCAAATCTTAAGCATTGCTTTTCTAGCCTGCGCTCACGAGTGGCTGGTTTGGGTGACGCGATTTGACGTTTGAATCGTAGAACCGCGCCATACCTTCATACGTACCGCACCTCGTCATTTTCTAGGCTTTTCCTTGTTCTGGCGGGCTCCAAGTAGAGCCCGCACCCGGTTCTTGGGCAATTGTTCGGGGTCCTAAGCTTTACAGGCTCAGAAATGCCGCAAGGGGAGGTCTATATGTTCGCCTATTCATTTCCAAGAATGCTTACCGTTTTTCTGTCCGTGTGCATCGCTTTGGCGATGAGTCTGGTTGTGGCTAGTCCAGCGTGCGCCCAAGTCGCCGGCGCCACTCTCACGGGCACGGTGACCGATACTTCGGGCGCGGTCGTCCCGAACGCGCAAGTCGCCGTCACCGCCCTCGCCACCGGTGTGATTCGTACCGTTACCTCCAATGGGGTGGGCCTCTATATCGCCCCGAACCTGTTGCCGGGGAGCTATGACGTGCGAGTTACGGCGACGGGGTTCCGGGCCCAATTGGAAAAGGGGATCACCCTGACAGTAGGGGCTCAGCAGCAGCTCGATATCTCGATGCAGGTCGGGCAAATGAACCAAACGGTCGTTGTAACGACGGAAGCGCCCACGGTCGAGCTGACCTCATCTACGCTGGGGGCGACCGTAAGCGACACCACAGTGCGCGAATTGCCGTTGAATGGCCGCTCGTGGACCGATCTTGCCAATCTTCAGCCGGGAGTCGTTGCGGCAGAGACCCACGCCGCCGTGAATGTGAACCGCGGCTACGGGGACCAGTTGAGTATCTCCGGCGCGCGTCCCCAACAGAATAATTACCGGCTGGACGGCATCAGCATCAATGATTATTCGAACGGCGGTCCAGGGAGCGTGCTCGGTCAGAACCTCGGAGTGGAAGCCGTCCAAGAGTTTTCTGTACTGACGAGCAACTATTCGGCGGAATACGGAAAAACCTCTGGCGGAGTGGTGAACGCCATCTCGCGCTCCGGCACGAACCTGTTCCACGGCTCCGTGTATGAGTTCCTGCGCAACAGTGCTCTAGACTCTCCAGGGTATTTCGACGGTGGCAAGGTGCCGCCCTTCAGGCGCAATCAGTTCGGTGCTTCTGCAGGCGGCCCCATTCGCAAGGACAAGACATTCGTATTCGGGGATTACGAGGGCATACGCCAGTCCCTCGGAACTTCAATATCTAACACGACGCTCTCCGACCAAGCACGGCTGGGGGTTGTCCATGACAAAGACGGCAATCTCGAAGATGCGCATGGTTGTATCTACCAAGGGTGGACGTCAGCAACCGGTTGCCCCACCCCTACCTCCATGCCCCCAAGTACGATTCCCGTTGCCCCACTGACTTTGCAGACTCAATGCCCAAGCGGCAGTACTCTCTTAGCCCCAAGACAAGCGGGCCTTTGCGTCGATGATAAAGTCACAAAGTACCTGCCCATGTTCCAACCGGTTAACGCCGGTACGATCGGCAATGGAGACAAGGGAATATACAGATTTATAAGCCAACAGGTTGTTAGCGAGAACTATTTCACCACTCGGGTCGACGAGAAGATTTCAGCAAAGGACAGTCTTTTCGGGACGTATGTGTACGACTACTCTCCGCTGACACAGCCCGACGTACTCAACAATATCCTGCAGCAGTCCATCGCCAAGCGGCAAATTGCCGCCTTCGAAGAAAATCATACTTTCAGTCCGACTTTTCTCAACAGCCTCCGTCTGGGCTACAACCGGGATCATGCGAATGCCGCTTCGCCGATCAAGGTCCTCAGGACAGTGGCGGGGGACTCTTCGCAGGCGTGGGCGACGGAGCCGATTCCCGTTGGACCGCCCCGAGCGCAGGGCCCGGTTACCTCTGCGCCAGGCTTAGCTCCTCCGACATTTTCATATGTTTGGAATGCATACCAGGTCTATGACGACGCTTTCCTGACCAGCGGCCGCCATTCCCTGAAATTTGGGTTTGGCTATGAGCGGGATCAGCTCAATGAAACGACAAACACGGCCGACTTTCCGGGCACGTTTAAATTCGGGTCAATACCAGCGTTGCTCACGAACAGTCCTAAGAGTGTTCAAGGCGTTGTTCCAGGTCAAACCACTCCGCGCTATATGCGCTTATCGATCGTGGGCGCCTACGCTCAGGACGACTGGCGCTTTCGCCCGAATCTGACTTTGAACCTGGGCCTGCGCTATGAAATGTCAACAGTTCTCACCGAGGCCAAGGGAAAGCTCACCAATCTCCACAACATCGGCGATGCGCTGCCGTTCTGCGGGATTCAGGTGACGGGCTGCGCCGGTGTCGCGCCTTACTTCTCGAACCCCACCCTTCGCAATTTTGAACCCCGGGTGGGTTTCTCCTGGGATCCCTTCCACAACGGCAAGACCGCTGTGCGCGGCGGCTTCGGGATGTTTGACGTCCTTCCGATGCTCTACACGACTGTCACGTTGAATGGGCGAGGGGCGCCATTCTTTACAATCTTTAATTCGAAAAAGGGGCTGCAAGGTAAGTTCCCTGATGGAGCGGCTCCGTCCAACCCCACGAAAGGCCTGGAGTACGCTTACGTTGAGTCACACCCTCACCGGAACTACGTGATGCAATGGAACTTGAACGTGCAGCGCCAGCTAGCTCCCAGCTTGACGGCGATGGTTGGCTATGTCGGCTCGCACGGTGTGCACCAGGCGTTCCGCACGGACGACTCGTTAATAACGTTCCCAACTAAGACCTCGGTGGGCTACCTTTGGCCCGTGGTGGAGGACTTTTCGAATGTTCCGCCGGACGTTTCACCAACTCCAGCCCCCGGCGACCCCAACAACCCAAACTCGAATGTGGGAGATATCCGGCTCCTGACTTGGGCAGGAAGCTCCTCCTATCACGCACTGCAAATCGGAGTATTGAAGAAAATGAGCCATGGCTTGCAAATCCAGGGGTCTTATACCTGGGGCAAGAGCATCGACAGCAGCTCAGGAGTGATTGCAGGCGATACGCTGGCGAATGCAATCGCCAGTCCTCACTATTTCGATTTGAGTTTGAACCGTGGATTGTCTGATTACAATATCGGCCGGGTCTTGGTCGTCAACGCCACCTGGCAGCTCCCGACCAGAAAGTCCGCCTCTCCTCTGGTTTGGGCCGCGAACGGCTGGGAGATCGGCGGGATTCTCAAGGTAAACGATGGCCCGCCTTTCACTCCGACTTTCGGGACTGGCGGTGACCCCTCCCTGTCAAATACCAGCGACGACTGGGCATTTCCGAACCGTCTGACGGGCCCAGGGTGTGAGTCACTTGTGCATCCCGGAAATCCGAATAACTACATCAAGACAGAGTGCTTCGCCATCCCAACGGCGCCCGCTTCGTTCTTCACTCCAATAGCTTCCGCGCCGATGTGCAGCTCAGACCCAGTCTTTGGCGGTAATGCCGCCGGTACCCCACCCCAGTGTTTCAATTTAAGAGGAAATGCCGGTCGGAACATCATACCCGGACCTGGCCTTGTCAACCTTGATCTCTCGTTTTTCAAAAACAATCCTGTTCGAAGGATCTCGGAAAGCTTCAACGTGCAGTTCCGAGCCGAGATGTTCAACGTTCTCAATCGCGCGAACTTTGCACTGCCCGTGAATCCCGACGATACAGATATTTTTGATTCATCAGGGGCCCCCAACGACAGTGCGGGCTTGATAAAGCCCCCGACGGTAACCCCGGCGAGGCAAGTCCAATTCGCGCTCAAGGTGATCTGGTAACGAAAAATGAATGGCAAATCGTTCAGAGATTCAGTTCGCCCTAAAGCTGGTTCGGTAGGAGAGAAAAGCGAACAAAGGGAGGACCAAATGAAAGG
>JACXTT010010361.1_pt1 | contig 12567 bp, 6 predicted proteins | sample 9270951 | NCBI WGS metagenome assembly JACXTT01 (sample SAMN15532306, study PRJNA645909) | rock metagenome | isolation source: weathered quartz diorite | place: Puerto Rico | collected 2017-06-21 | reverse complement strand
AAAGAGGTCCACCCGGATGAGGTCGTGGCGGTGGGCGCGGCGATTCAGGCCGGCGTGCTCGCGGGCGAGGTGCGCGAGGTCGTGCTCCTCGACGTCACGCCGCTCTCGCTCGGCATCGAAACGCTCGGCGGCGTGGACACGGTCCTGATTCCGCGGAACACGACGATCCCAACGCGGAAAGCCGAGACGTTCAGCACGGCCGAGGACGGGCAGACCGCGGTGGACGTGCACGTCCTGCAAGGCGAACGGCCGATGGCCCGCGACAACCGGACGCTTGGAAAGTTTCTGCTCGATGGCATTCCGCCGGCCCCGCGCGGCGTGCCGCAGGTCGAGGTGACCTTCGACATCGATGCCAACGGCATCTTGAATGTCTCGGCGAAGGACAAGGCGACCGGGCGGGAGCAGTCGATCAAGATCACCGGCACCGGAACGCTGGACAAAAGGGAAGTCGATCGGATGGTCAAGGAGGCCGAGTCGCACGCGCAGGACGACCAGAAGACGCGCGAGAGCGCGGAGGTCAAGAACCGCGGCGACAGCCTCGCCTACCAGACCGAGCGGATGCTGAAGGAAGTGGGCGACAAGGTCTCCGCCGAGGAGCGCGGGAGAGTCGAGTCCGCCCTCGGAGAGCTCAAGGAAGCGCTCAAGGGCGGCGATGCCGACCGCATCAAGCGCGCGTCGGAGACGCTGCAGCAGGCGAGCTACAAGTTGGGCGAGGAGATGTACAAGCGCAGCACCGCGGGCGCCGGAGCCGGCGCCGCCGGCGGGTCCGCTGGAGCGCAGGCCGGGGCGGGGGCGAAGAGCGGCGACGACGTGATCGACGCGGAGTTCAAGCCATCCGACAAGCAGTAATGGACGGACTCGACCCGGAGCGTGACCGGTGATGGATCAGCGCAACGAGCGCCCCAAGGCGGATCGCCCCCAGATCGAGGGCACGGGCACCCCATCCACGGGCGCCGGGGCTCAGCCACCGGACGCCGCCCGGTCCGAGGTCGATGATGCGTTGCTGGGGCTCTCGCCCGAAGAGCTGAGGGAGAAACTCCGCCAGGCCCGCCAGGATGCGCAGCAGAACTGGGAGCACTTCCTCCATTCTGCCGCCGACCTGGAGAACTACAAGAAGCAGGCGGCGCGGGACCGCCAGGAGGCGGTCGAGCGCACCCGCCGCCAGATGCTTGGGCTCGTGTTGAGCGTGCTGGACAACCTGGAGCGAGCCATCGCCTTCGGCGAACCGCAGGGGGGTCAGGCCAAGGGGCTGGTGGACGGGCTCAGGATGACGCACCGCCAGATCCTGGGTCAGCTCGAGGCGATCGGGGTGCGCCCCATGGAGGCGGTGGGCAAGGCCTTCGACCCCCGCCTGCACGAAGCCGTGAGCGTCGTCTCCCCCGCGGACGCGGGAGTGGAGAACGGCACGGTGGTGGGCGAGGTGCTTCGCGGATATCTACTCAACGATGACGTCCTGCGGCCGGCCAGAGTCGCGGTCGCCGGCGCGAAGAACACACACTCACCGGACGGTAGCACCGCCTAATGGAGTTCAAAGACTACTATAAAATCCTGGGCGTCGAGCGCACCGCCGACCAAAAGGCGATCAGCCAGGCATTCCGCAAGCTGGCCCGCCAGCACCACCCCGACGTCAACCGCGGCGACAAGAACGCGGAGGCCAAGTTCAAGGAGATCAACGAAGCCTATCAGGTGCTCAACGATCCCGAGCGCCGCGCCAAGTACGACCAGATCATGGAACTGCGGCAGCGCGGGGGCGGTGATTGGGAAGAGCTGCTCCGGCGTGGAGCCGCCGGGGGCCGCGGACCGGACGGTTCCTACACGGTCTACGCGTCGCCCGAGGACCTGGCGCAGTTCAGCGAATTCTTTCAGCAGCTGTTCGGCGGGTTGGGCGGCGACCTGTTTGGCACGGGGGCCGGTGAAGGGCGGCGGGGCCGCGCGCGGCGCGGAGAGTTTCGCATCGAAGACCTGCTGCGGCAGCGCGCCCAGGATCCGGCGGGATCGAGCGGCGCCCAGCAGGATGTCGAGGGGACCGTCGAGATCACGCTTGAGGAAGCGTTTCACGGCACCGCGCGGACCGTGACCGTGCCGGAAGCCGGCGGCCGGCCCGCGCACAGCGTCGAGGTCAAGATCCCGCGCGGCGTGCGGAGCGGCCAGCGGATCCGAGCCGCCGGCCAGGGCGCCGGGGGCGACCTCTACCTGACCGTGCAGATCGCGCCGCACGCCACCTTCACCCGCGTTGACGATGACATCCACTGCGAGGTCACGGTACCGGTCTGGACCTCGGGGCTGGGCGGGAAAGTCGACGTGCCCACCCTGGCCGGGCCCGTTAGCATGACGATCCCGGAAGACACGCCGGAGGGCCGGACGCTGAGGCTCCGTGGTCAAGGGATGCCCCACCTGCGGGGAGGTGGGGCCGGCGACGAACTGGTGAAGATCCGCCTGGCGCTGCCGCATCCGCTCACGCCCCGCGATCGAGAGCTGCTCGAGGAGATGCGGCGGCTCCACGAAGGCACGGCCGCGAGGTCCTAACCTGTCGTAACGAGTCGAGGCGGTTACCATGGCAACGCGATTTGATCGGTTTACGGAAAAGGCCCAGGAGGCGCTGATTGCCGCGCAGGAGCTCGCGAAGGCCGGCAACCGCGCCAGCGTCGAAGCGGAGGACCTGCTCGCCGCGTTGTTGAGTCAGGCCGACGGGGTCCCCGCGGCGGTGCTCAGCCGGATCGGCGTCAACCCAGCGCAACTGCGCACCCAGATCGAACAGGGACTCGCCCGCGAGCCCAAAGTCTACGGGCAGGGCGAGCTGTCGATGGGGCCGGGGTTGCGGCGGGCGCTGGAGACGGCCCAGGCCGAGGGGGAGCGCCTCAAGGACGAGTACATCAGCACGGAGCATCTGCTGCTCGGCATCGCCGCCGATCGTGCCGGCGCGGCCGGCCGGCTGCTGGCGCAGGCGGGCGTCGACCGCGACAAGATCTACAGCGCGCTCCAGGCGATCCGCGGCGGCCAGCGGGTGACGGATGCGTCGCCGGAGTCCAAGTACCAGGCGCTGGAACGGTACGGACGCGACCTGACCAAAGCCGCCCGCGAGGGCAAGCTCGACCCGGTGATCGGCCGGGACGAGGAGATCCGGCGCGTCATTCAGGTGCTGGCGCGCCGCACGAAGAACAACCCGGTCCTGATCGGGGACCCCGGCGTCGGCAAGACCGCGATCGTGGAAGGGCTGGCGCAGCGCATCGTGCGCGGCGACGTGCCGGAGGGGCTGCGGCGCAAGCGCGTGGTCGCGCTCGACCTGGGCGCGCTCATCGCCGGCACGAAGTTCCGCGGCGAGTTCGAGGACCGGCTGAAGGCCGTGCTTCGCGAGATCACGGAGGCGGCGGGCGAGATCATCCTCTTCATCGACGAGTTGCACACGGTCGTCGGCGCCGGCGCGGCCGAGGGCGCCATGGACGCCAGCAACATGCTCAAGCCGATGCTCGCGCGGGGCGAGCTCCACGCGATCGGCGCGACCACGTTGGACGAGTACCGCAAGCACATCGAGAAGGACCCCGCGCTGGAACGCCGGTTCCAGCCGATCTTCGTCGGCGAGCCGAGCGTCGAGGAAACGATCTCCATCCTCCGCGGACTCAAGGAGAAGTACGAAGTGCACCACGGAGTGCGCATCACCGACGGCGCGGTGATCGCCGCGGCGACGCTGTCCACCCGCTATATCAGCGACCGGTTCCTCCCGGACAAGGCGATCGATCTGATCGACGAGGCCGCCAGCCGGCTGCGCATGGAGATCGACAGCAAGCCGGCACCTCTGGATGAGGCGGACCGGCGCATCATGCAGCTGGAGATCGAACGCGAAGCGCTCCGCAAAGAGACCGATGCGGCGTCCCGCGAGCGGCTGGAGCGGATCGAGCGCGAGATCGCCAACCTCAAGGAAGAGAGCAAAGGACTGCGCAGCCGCTGGGACCAGGAGAAGACGTTGCTCGGCGAGATCCGGGGGACGCGGCAAAAGATCGATGAGACGCGGGTGCAGATCGAACAGGCGGAGCGCGCGGCGGATTTGGAGAAAGTCGCCCGCCTGCGCTACGGCACGTTGCGCGAGCTCGAAGGGACGCTGCGCGACCAGGAGGGCCGCCTGACCGCGATCGGCGACGGCCGCCTGCTCAAGGAGGAAGTGGACGCCGACGACGTCGCCCACGTGGTGAGCCGGTGGACCGGGATCCCGGTGAGCCGGCTGATGGAAGGCGAGATGCAGAAATTGCTCAAGCTCGAGGACCGCCTCCACGAGCGCGTGGTCGACCAGGAGGACGCCGTCCGCGCTGTCGCGGATGCGATCCGCCGATCTCGCGCGGGGCTCGCCGACCCGAAGCGCCCCGTGGGCTCCTTCCTGTTCCTCGGTCCGACCGGCGTCGGCAAGACCGAACTGGCGAGGGCGCTGGCCGCGTTGCTGTTCGACGACGAGGACGCGATGGTCCGGATCGACATGTCCGAGTACATGGAGAAGCATACCGTCAGCCGGCTGATCGGCGCGCCGCCCGGATATATCGGCTACGAGGAGGGCGGCCAGCTGACCGAGGCCGTACGGCGGCGCCCCTACCGCGTGATCCTGTTCGACGAAGTGGAGAAAGCGCACCCGGACGTGTTCAACATCCTGCTGCAGGTGCTCGAGGACGGCCGGCTCACCGATGGCCACGGCCGCACCGTGGACTTTCGAAACGCCATCATCATCATGACCAGCAACCTGGGCAGCCAGTACCTGCGCAACCTCGACCCGGAGGACCGGGCGGCCTTCGAGCTGGTCAGGGTGCAGATTCAGGAAGAGCTCCGGCGGACGCTCCGGCCGGAGTTCCTCAACCGCATCGATGAGATCATCGTCTTCCGGCCGCTCACCCGCGGCGATCTCGAGCGCATCGTCGAGCTGCAGCTCGCCGGGCTCGGGAAGCGGCTCGCGGAGCGCCACGTGCAGATGGACGTCACGCCGGCCGCCAAGACCCTGCTCGCCCGGGACGGGTACAATCCCGATTACGGCGCGCGGCCGCTGCGCCGCCTCATCCAGCGCACCGTCGAAAATCCGATCAGCCGGCGGCTGCTCGGGGGCGAGCTGCGTGAGGGGGACACCATCGTGGTGGATGCGAAGGGCGACGAGATCGTCGTCGGCCCGGCGGCCAGCCCGGCCGCGCCTCGCGGAGGACGACGCTCATCCTCGAGCTGATCGTCTTCGTAAGCGGAGGCGTCCTCCTCGCGCTCGAGATCGTGGCGAGCCGGGTGATCGCGCCGTACTTCGGCAACTCCGTCTACGTCTGGGGCAGCCTGATCGGGGTGTTTCTGGCGGCGCTCAGCACCGGGTACTACCTCGGCGGCCGCATCAGCACGCGCTGGCCCCACACCGGGCCGTTCCTGGCGCTCGTCTTCCTGGCCGGGGCGGCGACCTACCCGATCCCGCACTTCTCGGCCGCCGTGCTGGGCCAGATCGCCGTCAGCGACTTTGGGCCGCGGGGGAACCCGCTGCTGGGCAGCACCGCCCTATTCTTCATCCCCAGCGCGCTCATGGCAACGATCTCCCCTTACGCGGTGCGCCTTCGCGCCAGGTCGGTCGAGGGCGTGGGGGATGTGGCCGGGCGGCTTTACGCCCTGAGCACGCTCGGCAGCATTGCCGGCACGCTCCTTGCCGCGTTCGTGCTGATCTCGACGTTCGGCGTACGATCGATCGTGCAGATCCTGGGCGCGACCGAGATGGGCCTCGCCGTCCTGGGCCTGGCCTGGGCGCGCCGGGTCGGAGCCACCGCGGGCGCCGCGGCCGGGACGGCCGCGGTGTTGCTCCTTACCGGAAGCGTTCCCGCGGACGCGGCGAACGTGATCCGCGCGCAGGACACCGTGTACCACCGGATCACGATCAGCGACGACGGGCAGTTTCGGTACCTTCGGCTGGACAACTACTGGCAGAGCGCCCGCGACCGGGAGGATCCCCTGCACACGGTCTTCGACTACACCGACTATCTACATCTTCCGATCCTGTTCAACCCGGGCTTTCGCCGAGTGCTCTTCGTGGGCATGGGCGGCGGCACAGCGCCCACCCGCTTCTATCACGATTACCCGGCCGCGGCCATCGAGGTCGTGGAAATCGACCCGGCGGTGGTGGAAACGGCGCGGAAATGGTTCGCGCTGCCGGATGGGGCGCGCCTTCAGGTGCACGTCATGGACGGGCGGCTGTGGCTGCGGCGGACCGCACAACGGTACGATCTGGTGATCCTGGACGCCTACCTCATCGACACCATCCCGTTCCACCTCGCCACCCGCGAGTTCTTTCAGGAAGCGGCCGCGCGCCTGGCGCCGGGCGGCGTCCTCGCCAGCAACGTGATCGGGGCCGTGCGTGGACCGGAGAGCCGGTTCTTCCGGGCGATCTACAAGACGCTCGGCACCGTCTTCCCGCACCTCTACGTATTTCCCGTCGGCGGCGGCGCACCCCGGTCGCTCCGCAACATCATCCTCGTCGGCACCACGGCGCCGGCCCTGACCGCGTCCGACGTCGTGGCGAAGGCCGCGGCGGCGGGACGCGCGGGGCTCGTGCGGATCGAAGGGCTGGAGCGCGACGCGGGCACCCTGCTCACGGCCCCGATAGAGACCGGGGATGTGCCGGTGCTGACGGACGACTACGCGCCGACCGATGCGCTGATCGCGCCCGCGCGTTGACCGTGCCGGTCCTGAAGTTACTCCTCGGCGATATCATCCGGACGAGGAAGACGCATCCCTGTGGCGGCGATCAATGGGAGATCGTGCGCCTCGGCGCGGACATCGGCATCCGCTGCGTGACGTGCGGCCGGAGGGTGTTGATCCCACGGCCGAAGTTGGAGCGAAGAATCAAGGAATTTGTTCGCAGGGCGGATAGCCCACCGCCTTCCCCCGCCTGAAGCCCACCAACGCCCGCCAGGTCTAGGCGCGCCTCCGTCAGGGGCATTAACGGTACGATCGGGGGAGCTGCCGAGTGCCCACGCGCCAACCAGTTCGGAACTGGCTTGCCCTGTGGGGGCCCGCTGTCGCTGGCGGGCTCGCGCTCGCTGTTGCTTCCTGGACCTCGCCCTACCCGCCGATGCCCGTCCTCCTCCTGGTCGCCGTGCTCGGCGCCGCGGCCGAGTGCCTTCGCTTCCCGCTTCCCAGCGGCGGGCACTTCACATTTTCCGCGGCGGTCGTGCTCCCCGCGATCGCGCTCCTCGGTGCGGTTCCGGCCGCGTGGGCATCGTCCGCCGGCGTGTTGATCGCCGGAGGGATCTTGCGGCAGCACCGGCGTTGGACCGTCACCGTGTTCTACGCGGGGCAACGGGTCCTGGCGGTGCTGATTGCCGGCACGGTGTGGAGCGCGCTGCTCGGGCGGCCGCTGTGGCTCGGGGATCCCGGCCTCGCCTCGGCGGGCGCGAATCTCATCGACGCGTTGCTCGGGCTGCTCACGAGCTACGCCGCCGTGGCGACCATCCTGATCACCCTCTTCTTCTCGGTCGCCCGCCAGCAACCGTTCTGGTCGATGCTGACCACCGAGGCGACGTGGCGGCTCCCCGCGACATCGATCCTCGGGGCGTTCGGGCTCGCCGTGGCCGGCATCCCCGGCGGGTTTCCGATCCGGACGGCGACGGAAACGGGCTATCTGCTTTCCGGCCTCCTCGCGGTGAGCCTGATCGCACTCCTCCTCGCGGCGCGCAGAGAGCAGACGAAGGAACTCGCGAATTTGCACGGCGCCATGACCGATCTGCTGCACGCGTTCGACCTGGGCGACGTGCTGGCGGTGTTTGCCGATCGGGTGGCCCGCCTGACGAGCCCCGACATGCTCTGGATTACGCTGCGCAGGATGGACGGGGGATACGAGGTCCCGCTGGTCCGCACACCGGGGCTCGACGCGACGGCGCTCATGACCAGGCCGCGGGAAGGAGATGCGGACGCCCTGGGCCTCGGAGTGACCGAGGCCGCGCCTCACAGGATCGCCGACTATTTGAGCGATCCCCGCAGGACGACCGAGGCGGCCCGCCTCTTTGGCCCGCACCGCGTCCGGGCGGTGTTGACGATGCCGCTCCGCGCCGCCGGCGAGCCGGTGGGCATGTTGACCCTTACCAAGCCCGTTCCCGGCTACTTCACCGAGCACCATGAGGAGCTGCTCGGCAGCCTCACCGCGCAGGCGGCCATCGTCGTTCGGAACGCCCACCTCTATCAGACGTCCCGCCGTCTCGTCGCGCGGTTCGAGGCGCTCAAGGCCATCTCCGAGCGCACCAGTTCCGAGCAGGATCTCAAGAACGTCTTCGACCTGATCGCCGAGAGCGCGAGAGAAATCTTGGGGGCGGACCGCTTCGCACTTTACCTCGGCGAACCAGGCCGGGTCGTCACGCACAGCTTTACGCGCGGTCTCTCCGAGGAGCACGTGCGGACGGACGAGATGAGGCTGCGGGAAGGCATCGGCCTGGCCAGCCTGGCCATGAAAACCAAAGAACCCCGTGTGTCTTCCGACGTGTTCGCCGACCCGATCGCGAGCCATACGCAGGCGACACGCGCTGGGTACCGGTCCCTCGCCGCCTTTCCCCTCCGTTATCGGGACACCATCACCGGGGTCATGATCCTCTATCACAACGAGATCCGGCCGTACGGGGAATCGGATGTCGAGTTGGGCAAGGCGCTCGCCAACCAGGCGGCGATCGCCGTGCAGAACGCGCGGCTCCTCCAGGAAGCGGAGCGCCGCGCCCACCAGCACGGCCTCCTCAACCTGGCCTTCACCAGGGTCGCCGCCGCTTCGGGCCCGGGGGAACTGTTTGACCTGGTAGCGGAGGAGCTGCACACCACGCTCGGCTACCCGTTCGTCATGATCCGGCTCATCAACGGGGATCAGCTGCGCCACGTGGCCGATCGCGGTTACCTCGCGGTGAAACAAACCGTGCCGCTGGCGGCCGGCATCATGGGTCGAGTCGCCCGCACCGGGGCGCCCGCGCTCGCCACGGACGTCGCGCGGGACCCCGACTACGTCCCATCGGACGCCCGGGTCACGCAGGAAGCCTGCGTCCCGGTCGTGCACCAGGGCCAGGTCATCGGTGTCCTCAACGTGGAGACCATCCAACCGCGCATGACCCAGACGGACGTGGATTTGCTCACCACGCTCGCCGGCTACGCCGCCATCGCGCTGGAAAAAGCGGAGCTCCTCGAGCAGACCCGGGCGTCCGCCACCACGGACGGCCTCACCGGCCTGTTCAACTATCGCGCCTTCTGGCAGGCGTTCGATCGCGAGATCGAACGCTCGGCGGACGCGAACGCGCCGGTCTCGCTGCTTGTGGTCGAGATCGATAAGTTCAAGAGCTACAACGATACGTATGGGCATCTCAAAGGCGATGAGGTCCTCCGCCTGGTCGCGAGGGTGCTCCAGCAGGAGAGCCGCGCCCAGGTCGACTTCGTCGCCCGCTACGGCGGGGACGAGTTCGTGCTCCTCTTGCCTCGCACCACGAAACGGGAGGCCGCGTTGATCGCCGACCGGATCCGCCGCGGCATGGAGACGACGCCGTTCATCGCCGACCTCGAGGTCGCCTCGGTCACGCTCAGCTTGGGCGTGGCCAGTTTCCCCGAGGACGGCAACACCCCCGGGGCGCTGGTCGAGGCGGCCGATCGGTCGATGTACAGGGTCAAGAAGCAGGGAGGCAACGCGGTCGCCCTCGCCACGCCCTCTTGACCCCCGACGGCCACGAGGGTCTATCCCGGAGATAACTAGGGTATTACTCCTGCGGGGATGCAGGCGTCTCGCGGGGGGAAGGCTCCGCCGCCGGCCGGCGCGCGGAGCCGCATCGTGGAGGATCGCTCGCGCAAGTCGCGCACGTACAGTAAGGAGCTGATCACCTGGGGACCCCCGATCGTCGGGGGGATCGTGTTGGTTCACGCGCTCCGGGTGACACCCGTCCCTTCCCCGTTCATCTTCGGCGTGTTCATGCTCCTCGGTGTGCTCACGGAACTGCTCTCGATTCCCATGCCTCAGTCCGGATACCAGTCGTTCGGGCCCATGGTCGCGCTGCCCGCGATCATCATCCTCGGCCCGGGCTACGCCGCTTTGATCGCCGCGGCCGCCGTCGGCCTGAACGGCATCCGTCTTGGCCGGCCCGCCACGACGGTCGTCTTCAACGCGGGCCAGCGGGCGCTGGCGGTCATCTGGGGGGGCGTGGCCTGGAACCTGATCGAATCGCACCGCCCATCGCTGCTGTTGCCGGCGTTGACGGCGCGGGGCGACGCCATGCTGCCGGCCGTCGTGGGAAGCATCTTCGCCTACATGCTGTCCACGCATATCATGGTCAGCGCCTTTTCCGCCGCCAAGCGCGAGCTGCCGTTCCTGCCGGTGCTGATCGGCAACGCGATCATCCGGTTCGCCGTGACGGCGTCGCTCGGGATGTCGGGCCTCATCATCACGCTGCTGTTTCTGGGGCTGCCCATCGACGTGGCCGGCGTGTACTACGTGCTCGTCCCCGGCATCGTCGTCGCCATCGTGCTCCTGCTGACCACATCGCGCCGCCAGGCTACGAGTCAGCTCGTCGACGTCCACGACGCCATGGCGGGTCTCCTCCAGACCCTCGACCTCGACAAGTTGCTCAACCAGCTGGCCGACCGAGTCCAGCAGATCACCCACCCCGACATGCTGTGGATTACCCTTCGCAACTCCGACGACAGCAGCGACATCGTCGTGGCGCGCCGCATCGACCTCACCCAGCTGCGCGATCCGGCGCTGGCATTGTGCGGCGCGGCGTCTGACCCGGCGGCCGCGAACGACGGGCCCCGGCGCATCATGGACTACGAACGCCCCTCGCGCCAGGCCCCCGAAAGCTCGGCGGCGTTTCCGTCGGGGCTGGTCCGCAGCGTCATGCTGGTGCCGCTCGTGGCGGGGACGCAGCGCGTCGGAACGCTTGCCGCCACGAAGCGCATCGCCGACTACTTCACGGAGCCCCAGGAGCGAGCGGTGGCCATGCTCACGGCGCAGGCGGCCCTGGTGGTCAATAACGCGCGTCTCTACCAGGAGTCCCAGCGAAACCTTGCCCGCGTCGAAGCGCTGACGGCTCAGAACGCGGAGCTCCTCAGGGAAGCCGAGCGCAAGGCCCACCAGCTGGCCCTCCTCAATCGGGCCGCGACGCGCGTGGCCAGTTCGCTCAAACCGAGTGAGATCTTCGAAACGATGGTCGAGGAGCTCCACACCACCCTCAACTATGCGTGTGCGACGGTCCGCATCCGCGAGGCAGACAGGCTCAAGCTCATGGCCCACCGCGGGTACACCATGGTGACGGAGATGCTCCCGATCACCCACGGCGTGGTGGGGCGCGTCGCGCGCACCGCGAGACCGGAGCTCGTCACCGACGTATCCGTGGACCCGAAGTACATTGCCGCCAACCCCGACGTCACGCAGGAAGCGTGCGCGCCGATGATCAGCCACGGCGAGGTCGTGGGCATCATCAACATCGAGGTCATCGAGCCAACGCTGACCCCGGCCGACCTGGCCCTGCTCATCACGCTCGCCGGGTCCGCCGCGGTCGCCCTGGAGAAGGCGCAGCTCCACGAGCAGACCCAGGCCCTGGCCTCCACCGACGGCCTCACCGGCCTCCTCAACTACCGCGCGTTCTGGCAGGCTCTAGAGCGCGAGTTGGAGCGGTCGATGCGCTACGGCGTCCCGTTCTCGTTGATCATGATCGAGATCGACAAGTTCAAGCGGTACAACGACACGTTCGGACATCTCCGCGGCGACGAAGTCCTGCGCCTGGTGGCGCGGGTTCTGCGCCAGGAGCACCGGGCCCAAGTCGACATCGTGGCTCGGTACGGCGGCGACGAGTTCACCATCCTCCTCCCGCACACCGCCAAAGGCGCCGCCGCGGACACCGCCGAGCGCATCCGCCTGGCGCTCGAAGCCACGCCGCTGATCAGCGAGCCGGCGATCGCGTCCGTCACGTTGAGCCTGGGCGTCGCCAGTTTCCCGGACGACGGCAAGAGCGCGGACGCCCTCGTCGAGGCGGCCGATCGGTCGATGTACTCTGCGAAGAAGCGCGGCGGAAACGCCGTGGCGACAGCGAACTCTCCGTAAGCGGACCCCGGGGACCCGGCCCCCTCCCGGGAGCCGCCCTGAACCAACCCCGCCGGGAGGAACCCGTTGCCGTTGACCTGCGGCCTCGTCGGCCTGCCCAACGCGGGCAAGTCCACGCTCTTTCGCGCGCTCACCTCAGCACCAGCGGAGGTGGCGTCCTACCCATTCACGACGATCGCGCCGAACGTCGGCGTCGCGTCCGTTCCCGATCCCCGGCTCGACGCGATCGCGGCGATCACCAAACCGAAACGCGTCGTCCCAGCTGTCCTGGAGGTCGTGGACATCGCCGGGTTGGTGCGCAACGCCCACAGCGGCGAAGGCTTGGGCAATGAGTTCCTCGGGCGGATCCGGGAGGTGGATGCGCTCGGGCACGTCGTGCGCTGCTTTGGAGGAGACATCCCCCACATCGAAGGCAGCGTGGATCCCGTCCGCGACATCGGGATCGTCGAAACGGAGTTGCTGTTGGCCGACCTCGCTGCGCTCCAGCGAGCCCGCGAGCAAACGGGTCCTCGGGC
>JACXTT010010360.1_pt1 | contig 12567 bp, 7 predicted proteins | sample 9270951 | NCBI WGS metagenome assembly JACXTT01 (sample SAMN15532306, study PRJNA645909) | rock metagenome | isolation source: weathered quartz diorite | place: Puerto Rico | collected 2017-06-21 | reverse complement strand
CCAGGACGGAAATTGCTGGTTGTACGCCAGCGAGCCCAGCTTCGTTGCGTAGTAGAGGTATTTACCGTCCGCGGATGCCACCACGCCCATCGCATTCGGGCGCTCTTGTCGCTTGGTGGTGGGCGTGGGCTTCGATTTCGTGATCTGCACGCCCGTACCGCCGTCCACGTGATACATCCAGGCTTCGCTCGCGCCGATTCCAAACCCCGCCTTCGAAACGAAAATATATTTTCCGTCGGGAGCCCAGCTCGGCGACGTGAATTCACTGTTGGGATCTTTCGAAACCTGCTTGGCGCCTGTGCCGTCCGGATGCATGATCCAAATGTTTTCGCTCCCCTCGCGATCGGAGATAAATGCGATCCATTGCCCATCCGGAGAAAACTTCGGCTGACTGTCAAAAAACATGCCGCCGGAGATCAGCTTTGCCTGCCCGCCCTCGATTGGCAGCGAATAGAGATCGCCCACCAGTTCGAACGCAATGGTCTTGGCATCCGGGGAAACATCCAGCGAGAGCCAGGTGCCCTCGTCCGTTGTGAATTCGATTTTCCGATCGGACTTTAGCGGCAGCCCCTTTTTTTCGTCTTTCTTGTCGGTTTTCTTCTCGTCCTTTTTCTCTTCCTTTTTGTCTTTCTCCTGCTCCGGAGCATCCGGCCGTCTCGCACCCGCGCTCTGGACTGCTTGGCTTCCGAAGAAGACTCCGGCCATCATCATCACGACGGCAAGCCATGCAGTACCACGCAGGCTTGGCTGCTTCGCACTCATGCTGATTTCCTCCGTACTTTTGAAATGTTCCAACTGGAATTCTCGGATCCGCAATGCCGAGGCCAATGGGCCCGGCGGACGACGCACCCTGGTCTGGCCCCTTAGACGCTAGGAACCGGGAACCGTCTCAGTAGTGCGGATCAGTGGCGGCGCACGGTGCAACCCGTTGCCTTCGCAAAGGCTGAAGTTTCCGTTACGGTTCCTCTTCCTCGTCCCCCTGCCCACCGCGCGAAGCTTGTGCCGCCGGTACGATATGCGGAATCGACGCCTCATTCATCTTCTTGTTCAGTGTTGGCAGGTCCTCTTCCGCCAGTTTCTTGACTTGCGCCGACGCTTCGCTGACCAGCGGAGTCAGCTCTGCCAACTTTTCCTTCTGTTGTCCGCCCGGCGCAGCCACGAATCCGTCGAGGTCCGCCAGCAAATCCTGCGCCTGGTTGGGCAGCGGCTCGGGTTTCCATTCGAGTGGGGGCCCTGCATTTCCAAGCCCTTCGCGCTCGCGAATGAACTTTCCCGCAACTGCATCCACTTTTTTCTGCAGCTCCTCAGCCGCCTTCACGATTTCGTCGGGGATCTTCGGTGCGTTGGGCTTGCCCGCATCCTTTTTCCACTGCTCCCGCGCCGTTTTCAGCGCCGTCTGTATCCCTTCAATGGTTTTGCGATCTTTGGCGGCCGTTTTGGCCATGGCGTAAATCTGGCTGATGGCCTCCCACCGCGCGGCGCGGTCCGCGGACGAAATCACGACCCGCGTATCTTCTTCCACTGAGACTTTCTGCGAGGCTTGCTTTTCTCCCGCTTTGATCTTGATGGTGTATTCCCCTGGCTCGGCGATGGGCCCGCGTGGCCCAAATCCATACCCAGCGGCGATGGCTTCTTGCTGTTCAGGTGTCGGCTCGGCCGGTGGATCCCACCGAAGATCCCAGTTCGTGCGGTTCACCCCCGCTGTTCCTGGCCCGTCAAATTCGCGCACGGTCTTTCCATCTTTATCGAGTACGGAGATCTTTACTTTGCCTTCTTTTTTCTCCGCGGGGACGGCCTTCGATTCATCCTTGGGCTTTTCTTCCGCCGCATCCTTCTTATCCTTATCGTTGCTGTCTTTCTTCGCCGGCTCCGCGGGCAAGGATTCCTTGAGGTAGTAGTTCACAATCGCGCCATAGGGCGGATTCTTTGCGATGAACATTTTCTGCCCCGCGCTCCACCGGCGGTTGCGCAAATGCCAGGAGGTCGCGGCGCGCGGCGGAAAGATCGTCAAGGGCGACGCCGTCACGGTCGCGTCCATTTTTTCAACCGGCGTCATGTCATCCAGCACCCAGATGGCCCTTCCGTGCGTCGCCAGCACCAAGTCGTTTTCCCGCTCCTGGATTTGAATGTCGTCCACGGGTACGGTCGGGAAATTATTTTTCAACGCCGCCCAGTTCGCGCCGCGATCCCAGGAAACCCATAGCCCAAATTCCGTGCCCGCAAACAGGAGATTCGTGCTCCGCGGATGCTCCCGCACCACATGCACGCTCCCCGCTGAATCTGGTATCCCGTTTCGAATGGCTTTCCAGCTCTCACCGTAGTCGTTCGTCGCGTAAACATAGACGTTGTAGTCGTCCGAGCGATGCCCGTCAAACGCCACCAGCGCCGCACCTTGCCCTGTTTTCGACGCCACCACGCGGCTCACATACGTTCCCTTTGGCATGCCCGGCACCCTTCCGGCCACGTTCTTCCACGTTTTCCCCGCGTCCCGTGTCACCTGCACGTTGCCGTCATCCGTCCCCACCCAAAGCACATTCGACGTCAGCGGCGATTCGCTGAATGTCGTGATCGTCGGATATTCCTGTACGCCGTCGTGCCGCGACAAGGTGCTCTTGTCTGGCGTCTTGCCGAAGATCTGTAGTTTGTTGCGGTCCACGCCCGTGGTCATGTCACCGCCGAGCCTCGTCCAGTTGTCTCCGCGGTCCGTAGACTTGAACAAATAATTTCCTCCGTAATAAATCGTGGTGTGGTTATGGGTGGAAACCGCCACCGGGGAATTCCACTGGAAGCGGTAATGCGGTTCACCCGCTTTTGCTTCCGGCCGAATTGAATGCTGCTGCTCCGTCCGCAAATCGCGCCGGTCGATGTAGCCATCCTGCGATTCTGTGTAGACGATCCATGGTTCCACATTGTCAATGGCCACGTAAAAACCGTCGCCGCCGTGGATCACCTGCCAGTCTTCATTGGCAATCCCGTCGCGCGCCAGCGTTTGCACCGGTCCGCACCAGCTTCCGTTGTCCTGCAAGCCCCCGCAAATGTGATACGGCTTTTCGTTGTCAAGGCCGATTTCATAAAACTGCCCGATGGCGATTGTGTTGATGAAGTCCCAGCTCTTGCCCGCATCGTAGCTCCAGTGAATTCCGCCGTCGGACCCCGCGATCATGTGATTTGAATCCGCCGGGTCGATCCACATCGCGTGAAAATCTCCGTGAATCTTCTGCACCCGCTGCGTCGAGAAGGTCTTTCCGCCGTCCTCGGAATAAAACATCGGCGCGCCCAGCTCCCAGATGCGGAGATCGTTATTGGGATCGATTCGAATCTGGCTGTAGTACGACGGCCGCGGATTGGTGTCGCCCATCTTCTTCCACGTCTCGCCTTTGTCTTCGCTGCGAAAAGTTCCGCCCTTTTCGTGCTGCACCACGGCATAAACCACGTTCGAGTTTCTGCGGTAGATATCAAGTCCGATGCGTCCCGTTTCACCGCCATTTTCATACGGCAGGCCTTTGGTCAATTTCTTCCACGTCGCGCCGCCGTCAGTCGTCTTGTAAATGGCTGAGCCCGGGCCGCCGCCACTAAATCCATAAGGCGTCCGCCGGCGTTGATACGCCGCGGCGTACAGCGTGTCTGGGCTTTCCGGATCCAGCGCGATGTCGCTTACACCGGTGTCGTCATTTATCTTCAGAACTTGCGACCAGCTCTTGCCTCCGTCACTGGTCTTGTAAACGCCGCGCTCCGGATTCGCTCCCCACAAATGCCCCAGCGCCGCTACGTACACCACTTCCGGATTTCTCGGATGAATCACAATCCGGCCGATGTGCCGCGTCGCCTCCAGCCCCATCTTCTTCCACGTCTTTCCGCCATCGAGCGACTTGTACGCGCCATCGCCCCACGACGAGCTCTGCCGGTTATTCGGCTCGCCTGTGCCAACCCACACAATGGACGCATCTGAAGGCGCAATCGCAATGTCCCCGATCGTGGACACGCTCTCTTTATCGAACACCGGCTCCCAGGTCGTGCCGTTGTTGGTCGTTTTCCAGACGCCGCCCGAAGCAGTCCCCACATAAACGATGTTGGGATTGCTCTCCACCACTGCAAAATCATCGATGCGCCCGCCCATGGTCGCTGGCCCGATCTCGCGAAATTCCAGATTTTTCAGGTTATCAACGGGACTCGCCTGGCCGGCCGGCGCCGCCGGCGCATTCGCCGCAAGCGCGCTTATCCAAATGGCAATCGCCGAAATCAGTCGTAGAACTTTCGCACCATGCTTCATTTCATTCCCCCACGCACAAGGCCCGGCATGTTACTCCTGCTGGCCCATTTCACGCATCATATGTTTCTGGAAGGGCAAACAGACCTGCGCAACTTCAGACGCGCCACCCTGCTATCACGTTTCAGTGCACGCCCACGCCGTCGCCTTCAATTCCCATCTACCCCGTGCTAGGCTATCCAACTGCTTTCATTGATTGCATGGTCCGGATGAATCTTCATTCCCGTGCGCGAGCTCTCTCCGCGCTGCGTTCCTTGGTTTTCCTGACCGCGCTTCTTGCCGCCCTCGCCGGCCCTGCCACACCTCCCGCCGGCGCTCAGCAGGTTCATTTGCCTGCTTCGAAGTCCGGCATCGCCGAGTTGGAAGCAAAAACACAGAGCCGCCGCGGCGACGTCACCACCGCCGATGGTGATGTCGACATTCGCTATGGAGACACGCGCCTTCGCGCCGACCACGTCGAATATAACAGCAAGACCTTCGAAGCCGTCGCCACCGGCCACGTTCTGCTGGACTATAACAACGAGCACCTCGAGGCTGACGAAGCGCATTACAACGTCAGCACCGGCCACGGCCTTTTCCACAATGTTCGCGGCAGTGTAAAGATCGAGCGCCGGCCCAATCCCGTCATCCTGATTTCCGACAATCCTCTTTATTTCGAAGCGCGCGACGTCGAGCGCTTTGCCGGCGATGTGTATCTCGTGCATCGCGCCTGGATCACCATTTGCGACCCCCTGCATCCCAAATGGAAGTTCTACGCTCCTAACGCGCGCATTCATCTCGGCAAGACTGTCGCACTCATCAACGCCAACTTCCGGCTTTTCCGCGTCCCGCTGATTTGGCTGCCGTACGCCACCGCTCCCGCTGGCCGCAGAGTCCGCCAGACGGGATTCCTTATCCCGGATATTGGCCAGAGCTCGCGCAAGGGCTTCATCTTGGGCGACGCTTTTTATCTGGCTCCTACGCCCTGGATGGACGCCACGATTGGCGCGCAATTCATGAGCCGCCGCGGCGTTCTGGAGCGCGGCGAATTTCGCGCCAAGCCTTTTGAGAACACCTCGATCAGCTATGCCTATTTCGGCGTCGACGACCGCGGCCTGCTCAATCCCGATGGGACCCGCAGCCCGCAGGGCGGCGAACAGCAGCGCGTGGAAATTCAATCTCTGTTTCGCGGAGGCTGGCGGTTCGTCACTGATTACAATCAGCTCTCCTCGCTTACTTTCCGCCTGGCTTTTGCTGACAGCATCGGGGAAGCCGTCAACTCTGAAGTTCGCAGCGCCATTTTTGTCACCAATAATTTTCGCGGCTTCAGTCTCAATTTCGCGGCGCTCAATGACAAGAGCTTTCTCACGCTTCCCGTCGCTGCGACTTCGATCACTCCCGCGATTCCAGCCACCAGCGTCGCCCTTCGCAATGCGCCGGAAGCGCGTTTCGGCTCCGTCGAGCAAGCTCCCTGGCGAAGAGTTCCCGTCTACTTTGGCTTCGACGCCTTCGCCGGCGCTGTGAACCGCAGCGATGAAGCTATCGAAACTCCTGACTTCGTCGAACGCTACGAATTCGCGCCGCGCGTTACGATTCCTGTACACTTCGGCCCCTGGCTCGGCGTGACCACTTCCGCTGCGTTTCGCGCCACGCGCTACGGCGATTCGCTCAATTCCGGCGGTCTGCTGAGTGGCGCATCGATTGCCCGCCACACCGGCGAATTCACCGTCGACCTCCGTCCGCCGGCTCTCGAACGCTTCTTCGACCGCGCTTCGTTGAAGAAGGACAAATCTCGTCGGCGATACAAGCACACCATTGAGCCCGCTTTCACCTACCGTTACGTCACCGGCGTAAATGATTTTGCCGGCTTCATCCGCTTCGATTCCAACGCCACGATCACCGACACCAATGAAATCCAGTATGGTTTCACGCAGCGGTTGTTCCTGAAGGAAGGCGACGACCAGCCCCAGGAACTCCTGTCTTGGAGCATCTTTCAGAAACACTATTTCGATCCGGCCTTTGGCGGGGCCATCGTAAACGGCCAACGCAACGTTTTTCAGGCTCTCAACTCCATCACGCCATTCGCGTTTGCCTTCGGGCCCCGCAACTGGTCGCCCATCGTCAGCGACATCAAACTCACTCCCGGCGGCCGGTACGACGTGGAGCAAATCCTCCAGTACGATCCTCATAACCAGAGACTCGTCACCATCGGCACGCTATTGAAGGTGAAACCTTACAGAGAATTCTTCGCCACCATTGCCCACTTCCGCTTGGACGATAATCCCTCGGTCAGTGATGTCCAGTCGCCGGCGCCGCTTCCTGCCTTCCAGCAGCCACTTTCGAATCAGATTCGTGCACTCGCCGGTTACGGCAGCGAAACGAGAAAGGGTCTTAACTTCACCACCGGCATCGGCTACGACTTCACCAATAAGACGTTGCAAAACCAGATCGTCCAGGCCAGTTATAATGGCGGTTGCTGCGGCCTCGCCGTCGAATACCGCCGCATCAACCTTGGCCAGGTCCGCACGGAGAATCAGTTCCGCATCGCGTTCATGATCGCCAACATCGGTACGTTCGGGAATCTCCGGCACCAGGAAAAGATCTTTTGAGCATGAGCGACACCGAGCTGGCCTTCGCGTCCATCGAGCAAATCGGAAAACTCTTCCGCAAGCGCAAGCTCTCTCCCGTCGAGCTGACCAGGTTCACGCTCGCCCGTATCGAGCAGCTCAATCCCAAGCTCAACGCCTACATCACCGTCACTGCGGAACTGGCCCTCGCCCAAGCCAAAAAAGCCGAAGCCGACCTGTTTGGCCCGCGAGGACACAAAGGCCCTCGCGACCGCGGCCCGCTCCACGGCATTCCGATTTCACTGAAGGACAATATCCATACGGCAGGCATTCGGACGACGGCAGGTTCGAAAATCTTGCGCGAATTCATTCCAAAGCAAGACTCCGTGGTGGTCGGGCAACTCAAAGACGCAGGCGCTGTCCTTCTTGGCAAAACCAACATGCACGAGTTCGCTTACGGTGTTACCTCCAACAATCCCCACTTCGGCCCGGTCCGCAATCCCTGGGACCTTACTCGCATTCCCGGCGGCTCTAGCGGCGGTTCTGCTGCGGCCGTCGCTGCCGGCCTTTGCTATGGCAGCATCGGCACAGACACGGGGGGCTCCATCCGCATTCCGGCCGCACTCTGTGGAGTCGTCGGACTAAAACCAACCTGGGGCCGCATCTCCGGCGAAGGCGTCGTCCCACTTTCTCCGCTGCTTGATTGCACCGGCCCGCTCGCAAGATCTGTCCGTGACGTTGCCATTCTGACCGCTGCAATCTATGTTCGCATCGGTCGGGAACCAAACTTCGCAAATCCTTCGACTCTTAAGGCCAATCCAAGAAAGTTCTCCCTGGGCCTTCCCCGTCAGATGTTCTTTGACGCTCTTTCCCCGGAGGTCCGGAGCGCTTTCGACTCCGCCCTGCGCGATCTCAGCCGCTTGGGCATGAAGACGGCAGACGTCTCCATACCGATGCTGGACGAGACCGAAGAGGCGGGAAATCAGATTGCTTGGGCTGAGGCCACCCTTTTCCATCAGCAACAGGGATATTTTCCCGCGCGGTCCCCCGATTATGGCGACGATGTGCGTTTACGGCTGGAGATGGGAACCAAGGTATCCGCTGTGGACTTCCTGCGAGCGCTGGAATTTCAGAAAAAATTCGTTCAACAATTGCACCTCGCCATCGCCGAGGCAGATGTCGATGCAATTGCAGTTCCCACGACACCCATTGAAGCGCCGCTCTTGAATCAAGAAACTTCCCGCATCGGAGCGGATGACTATCCGACGCGCGCCCTCCTGTTGCGTCATAATCGTCCGGCGAATCTCGCTGGCACGCCCTCTCTGTCGGTTCCCTGTGGCTTCACACGCGCTGGATTGCCGATTGGTTTGCAGATTATGGGAGGGGTATCGTCCGAGAGCGTCTTGCTCCGCATCGCGAAAATCTTTGAGCGGGCCCGTCGTCAAACTCGCCGGCCGCCCCTGTAGCGCCGGCATCTTGCCGGCGGTTTTCTTTGCAAACATCCGCCAGGAGATCCCGGCCTTACACCCGCGCGGTAACCGCTCCCTGCTTCCGCATCAACCACACGCCAATCACATACCCCAGCGTTCCCGTTATCATTCCTCCGAACATATCCGCCAAATAGTGGTTTCGCACATACACCGTCGAAACGCACATACACAAAACGAACGGAAGGAATACCCAAAATAGCCGGCGTCTGTGCCTCCACGCTCCCCAAAGCGCTGCAACTGCGCCCGCCACATGTTGCGAGGGGAACGCCGCGCCATGCACTCGCCCGAACTTCTCGATCAGGCTGACGAGTGCGGTAAACGGTCCGCCCACGAGCTCACCGTGCCACATTCCCGCCATGCTGAACCACGGACTCTGCACCGGGAAGAACATCGAGATGACGTAGCCGAGCACGTAGCCGATGGCGGAATACGTCATCACCGCCCAGTAGCTTTTCCAATCGCGCTGGTAGTAGAGCAGCCCGCCAACAATCAGCAAATAAACAAAATACGTGAGGTAAGCAAACTGCATGAATTCGTTCAGCGCCGGATGCGCGAAGCGCTCCAACCAGAGGGCGGGATTCAGACCCGTCAGCCATTGATCAAACGCGATCAGCTTGGCGTCCTGCCACCCCGGCGAAAACAAATGCACCAGCTTCGCCATCTCCTCAAAACAAAACAGAAAAAACAAATGCGGATACCAATGCCGCCAAAAGTGCCAAAACTTTTGCGCGACTGTAGGACGGAAATTCCTGTCCGCCCCTCTTTGTTTTTCCTTGTTCCAAGCCCGCCACCCTGCGGCTCGCGCTTCCACTCGGCACAAAATCAAAATGACTGCTGCCACAAATGCCTGGGCACCGATCAACTTCACCGGATGCGCTAAATTCTCTGCGAACGCTGCAATCAAGACGCAGGAAAACGCCAGATATCCGAGCGCAATCCATTCGAACGCACCGCAGGCCTCCAATGCACCTGCCAATTCCTGCGTGATCGGCGCAACGATTCCTTGCCGCTCCGTTTCCAGCCTGACGGCACGCTCCGCGCTCCTCGTAGCACCCACTTTTGCTCGCCAGGCAATCAATGCTCCTTCCCCTTCGCAATCTTGTCGCTGCACATCGCTCATCAATGGTTCTCCGTGCTCACCAGTTCCATTCAGCAGTCTTTTTGTCTTTCACGAAATAAGAGCTCAGTGTCAGGCAATCACGCTGGGCAGCTGCTTCTTGTCCGCGATTTCTCTGTGCCCTCTGCGTCTCTGCGTTAGATTCTCTTTCCCTTCCCAATTCAGAACTGGCCACGCACGTATCCGGGCAAGCCGTGCGAGGCCGTTCGAGGGATTCACGGCCGTAGGCCGCCCGACTGCCGCCAGCAGCCATCCATCACTCGAACTGTCAGCGTATGCGTAACACTGCGCCAGATTGAGTTTCATTTCCGCTGCCATCCGCAGCACGGCCCGTAGCTTCTCTTTTCCAAACATGGCCTCACCCAAAATCCTCCCCGTCCAACGGCCGTGCATTTGCTCCAGCCGCGTCGCGCACACTCGAATCGCAGGAAATATCCCGCGCGCTGCGAGCTCATCTTCGATTGCTCGCGCGGCTTCCTTCGCCAGCGGCTCCAACGTTCCACTCACGATCGCAATCGTGTGGCCCTCCCCCGCATGCCAAGCCACTCTTGCGAGCGCATCTCCAAAAAATGTAGAGGCGGGCTTCAGCCCGCACTTTCCCCACCGGTCCACCGCGACTCCTCGCAAGTACGTCTTGTTTCCGTGCCGGATCGCACGGAGTCCGCGCGGCGCGAGCCGGACCGCTTCCGCAAGCCACAACCAATAGTTCTTGGCCGCGATCGCGCGCCGATACCGCAACACCCGGAAGAATCTTCGCTCCAACGACGGCAACGCCACCAGCGTCCCATCCAAATCAAAGAACGCAGCAATGTTTCGGCCGTGCTCCTTTACTTCCTTTGCCTCCTCAACCTCCTTTCTTTCCTTCACGCTGCCTCCTGCGCTGTTCTCTTCGTGCCGCGCACCGGCCCCACGCTTCCCGCGAAGTACTTCCACCCCTCCAACAGAACCGGCAATCCCCGAAGCAGGCAGAATGCGGCCGTCATCCACGTCAGCGCCTCCGCGCCCATGCGGATCATCATCTGTGCATGCACTGTAAGCTCGCCGATCAGCGCCATTGGCCCGCGCGTCACCGCCAGCTCCAATCCCAAATAACAAAAACACAAGCATTTCATCGCCGCATAGAGTCCCCGGCTCCAGCGCGATCCCACCAGCGCCCGTCCCCACCACGTCTGCAGCATCGCATTCGCGCCCCAGCCCGAATGCCCTGCCTTCATCGCCAGCCCGCGCAGAAAATCCGTCAAGGCCCCACGCGCAAAAAACAAAATCGGCAGCCACAGCGAAACCATCCCCACCACCGCGAAATACGTGAAGTAAACGTTCTCGATCATGCGGTCGCCGAGGATGTCCAGTTGCGCCCCCACTGGCGTCGCCATTTTCTTCTTCCGAGCGATGTGCCCGTCCAGCGCGTCCAGCGCGATCGCCGCCACCGTCAATCCCACCGCCGCGAGGTTCGCCCAAGGCCCTCGCCCAAAGAGGCACACGGCCCCAAATCCCACCGCCACTCGCAGCAGCGTCACTTTGTTCGGCGTCCAAGTCGTCCAAGTCATAAGTCACCAGCCACGCGCTTCCGGCGCGCCCACCATCAACATGGCAACTATGCTGCCAACAGGCCTATCAGTAAGCTGCTTACTATCAAACGTTTACAGCTACCGCGGACAATCAATCTACTGTCCCGCGCCAGCCATTTCCTTCACTTGGCGCCTATTCGCTTGAGCTTCCATGCATGTCTCTTTTTCCTCCGGTCCGCGTCTAAAGAAGGGTCCGCGGCCTGCCTCGGGAATAATTCAGGCAATTCCGGAATTCTCACGATTAGAGGTATGATTCGAAGATGACCGATGTTCCTCTAGCAGGGGCCTTCCTTGCCGGGTTAGTTTCCTTTCTCTCGCCTTGCGTGCTGCCGCTGGTGCCCGGCTACATCTCCATGCTCTCTGGCATCGGCATGGAGCAGCTCCGCAAAGGGGAGGTGCCAACCTCCGGCCTTTTCTTTTCCTCACTCGCTTTTGTCGCCGGCTTTTCTGTTGTGTTCATTTCCTTCGGAGCCTCTGCCAGCGCTGTCGGTTCTTTCCTCCGCCAGAATCGCGCTCTCCTCGCTCCCGTCGCGGGCGCGTTAATTCTTCTCTTCGGACTTCACCTCATCGGCGCGCTCGCCAAGCTCAATCTTCGCGCCGGCATCATCCTTGGTGTACTCCTGGTCGCCCTCGGCGTAGTTTCTCTCGTCCGCCACGCTCCGCTCTTCGCCGGGCTCGGCGCTGCTCATTTCTTCTCGCTCTCGCTCATCGGCTTTTTCGGCCCGGCCATGGCGCGTTGGCTCAATCGCGACGTCCACCTTCGCAGCAAATCCACGCAACCCGGCATCTGGAGCGGATTCTTACTCGGCTTTGCGTTCGCCTTCGGCTGGACGCCCTGCATCGGCCCGATTCTCGCCACCGTTCTTGCTCTCGCCGCCGCCAGCGACACCATCGCCCGCGGCGTCCTTCTTCTCGGCGTCTATTCCGCGGGCTTGGCCATCCCCTTCCTGCTCACCGCTCTCGGCATCGGCCAATTCATGGTTTTCTACAAGAATTTTCGAAAATATCTCCACGCCGTCGAATTATTCAGCGGCGCTTTGCTTCTGTTCGTCGGTGGCCTGGTCTTCGTCAACAAACTGACTTGGCTCTCGGCCAAATTATCTTTCTTGAATCGCTTTTCACTCTAGAGGAGCAAGCCTGACCGCTTCGGGCAAGCCAAAATGAAAAAGATTTTCGTGATTCTAACCATCGTGGTCGCGCTTGCCTATGCTACCCATCGCATTGACGTGGCCACGCGTCTCAAGGCCAAGAGCCCTGCGAACGGCGCGCTCCCTGTGGAATCCGTCGCGGGCACTCCCGCTCCAGACGCTATCTTTAAGGATCTCGACGGCAAGGACGTTCCCTTGAGCAGTTTTAAGGGCAAAGTGGTCCTCATCAATTTCTGGGCTACCTGGTGCGATCCCTGCTACATCGAAATTCCTTGGCTCATCGAAATGCAGCAGAAGTACGGCGCGCGGGGCTTCACTGTCCTCGGAGTCTCGATGGACGACGAAGGCAAGGCCGCTGTCGCTCCGTTCCTCGCCAAAGAACGCTTCAACGTCAACGGCCAGAAACTTCCCATGAACTATCCCATCGTCCT
>JACXTT010010359.1_pt1 | contig 12568 bp, 15 predicted proteins | sample 9270951 | NCBI WGS metagenome assembly JACXTT01 (sample SAMN15532306, study PRJNA645909) | rock metagenome | isolation source: weathered quartz diorite | place: Puerto Rico | collected 2017-06-21 | reverse complement strand
TCGGCTTTAAATTCATCCGAAAATTGTCTGCCTCTGCTCATCTTTGACCCCCTTAGTTAACCAGAAATTATATCTCTGATTTGGCTTTTAGTGGTCTAGATTTTTGGGTCCATTATACACTACTTCTTTTTCCATTTCAGATTATTATGCAATCCGCATTCTTTTGACTCGGGCTGTTCCCACCACCATCGCCCGGCGCGGATGTCTTCGCCTTCTTTGATCGCCCGGGTGCACGGCGCGCAGCCAATGCTCACAAACCCTTTTGCGTGAAGCGGGTTAACATCCACGTTGTTTGCCTTGATATACTCATGAACATCATCAAGGCTCCAATAGGCCAAAGGATTAATTTTTATCTTCTGATTAGCTTCATCCCATTCAAAAATTTCCGTTGTGGTTCTTGTTAATGATTGCGCCCGTCGAACACCTGTAATCCATGCATCTACATTTTTAAGCGCGCGTGCAAGCGGTTCAACCTTACGGATTCCGCAGCATAACTTTCGATTATCGACACTTTCATAAAAAAGATTAATCCCTTTTTCTTTCACCATTTTCTCCACGGCACTTGTGTCGGGGTAGTAAATTTTAAAACTGATCGGATAGCGCTTTTGGGTTTTGGCAATTAAGTCGTATGTTTCCTGAAAAAGCCGTCCCGTATCAAGCGTAAACACTTCAATCTTCGGCGCGACCTTAGCAATCATATCCGTGATGATCTGGTCCTCTTCGCCTAAGCTTGACGCAAAGTTGACTCGACTACCAAATTGATCATAAGCAAATTTAATAATTTGCTCTGCTGTTAGATTCTGAGATTTTATGAGTAGTTCTTGAACTTTATCTTTCATATTTTTTAAGCCTCAAAATATTGTTCCATGGTGAAGTACCGCTCACCTGTATCGCACAAGATGACAACCACTCTCTTTCCTGGACCGATCCTTTGAGCTAGCTTTAAAGCAGCAAGCACATTGGCTCCCGAGGAGATTCCTACACTTAACCCTTCCTGCTTCCCAAGATTTTTCATCATAGCATAAGCTTCTTTATCTTCAACTGTAATAATCTCATCGATAATCTTACGGTTAAGAATTTTTGGTATAAACCCAGCCCCAATGCCTTGGATATTGTGACGCCCAGCCGGTTGACCTGACAACACAGCACTTTTTGCTGGTTCAACAGCAATAATTTTTAAATCCGGAAGTTGTTGTTTTAAAATTTCTCCCGTTCCTGTAATTGTTCCTCCCGTACCTACGGCAGCGACAAAATAATCCAATCGACCTTCACAGGCTTCTAAAATTTCGAGGGCTGTTGTCCGTCGATGTATGTCTGGATTTGCGTTATTCTCAAATTGATGGAGAATACAACTATTGGAGATCTTTTTAGCAAGCTCTTGGGACTTCTTGATGGCTCCCTGAATCCCATCTTTGCCTGAAGTTAGAACAACTTCAGCCCCATATAATTTTAAAAGATAAATGAGCTTTAAACTCATAGATTCGGGAATCGTTAAAATGAAGCGATATCCCTTAACAACGCAAATCATTGCTAATCCAATACCGGTGTTACCGCTGGTCGGCTCAATAATTGTTGCACCCTTTTTAATAATCCCTTTATCCTCAGCGTCTTCAATCATCGATAAACATGGCCGGTCTTTAATACTTCCGCCCGGATTAAATGACTCAAGTTTTGCTAAAATCTCAACGCCCCATTTAGCGTCGACAACTCTATTTAAACGAATCAAGGGGGTTTCTCCGATCAATTCTGTTACATCATTGATAATCTTTTTGTGTCTTTCCATAAAACATCATCCTATTTTAGAAACATCATTGACAAAATAAAACTAACTCCAAACGTAATCACTGGGTTTATGCACCAGGTAAAGAAAGCTTTACGTGTCACTGGGCTATCAAATGTTGTCTTCAGGCCATCTTTAATGCTTCCAATGGCAAAAATAGCAACCGTATAAATAATCACCGTGGGAAAAGGGATGCCTACCTTTGAAGCAAAGATGGTGAGACTTCCAACAACAATGTTAATAATAGTTGCCGTTAAAAGTCCTAAGGGAACAATTTTATGGCTAGAAGTTTTAAGAGGACCACTAAATCCAAACGCCCCCAATCCAAAAAATATCCCCATAATAAATAACCCAGAAAGAACATCCATAAGCCCAGCAGATGATAAAGGCCCAACGGCGTTAGCCACATTGTTTGATCCTTGGGCAAAGGCCTTATAACAACTCGTGATGATAACAAACCACTTTAAGCGTTCTTTGTTGTTAATAATTTTTTCATAAACCCAAAAATTTTTTTTCCGGGGAGGATAAACACTTCTTGTTAAATAAAAGATCAAGAAATACGCAACCGCTGCCGAAACGACCCACCAAAAAGATAAATTCTGGATTTTTCCCCAATTGACTGAATGAAAATGCATCCCAACCCCGCAGATGGATGCAATCGTTGACATCGATGTCGACTGCGGGATATGCATGAGGTTGGCCATAAACAAACTCATCGTCGCAGCAAATAAAATGATAATCGCCGATGAGATGGTAATTAAATCTTTAGGGATAATCCCTTTGCTTAATGTCGAGGCAACCTCTTTTCCCATGGTCAAAGCCCCCAACAAAGCAAACATCAAGAAAAGCACGCCTCCCCATCTTCGACTAATGACACCGCTGCCATAAGCTGTTGAAAAAGAGCCCGCAAAACTGGGCGCGCCCATATTAAGAGAAAAAAGCACAGCTAATACGAAAACTAAAATTTCCATAGACCTCACATTGTTCTTGGGAATTTAGATCATGAAATCAGAAAAGCCTTTATGTTTTAAAATATCGACCTTCCCTAATACATCGCCTAAACTAGTTTTATCTAAAATATTTGATACAGTATATCTGACTTCCCTCATCATCAATCTAATCCCACAATATTTTTCACTTTTACAATCGCGACAGCGCTGATAAGCGGTTTGGCTAACGCACGGCACGGGCGCCAGTGGCCCCTCAAAAATACGGACAACCTGCCCCATAATGATGTGATCAGGGTCTCGGGCTAAGGCATAACCTCCACCTTTTCCTTTTTTGCTTATTAAAAAGCCGCGGTTTTTTAGCTCAAGCAAAATAAGTTCTAAAAATTTCTTGGGAATCTTCTCGTCCTTGGCAATTTGGGAAATAAGGACGGGGCCTTTGCTGTATTGGCTTCCTAAATATAATAACGCTGTTAAAGCATATTTGGTTTTACTTGAAATCATATTATATCCTATTAGTCTATGGAATAAGTAGAGTATATAATTTTTTAAAAAATTGTCAAATGTTTTTTAAACGATCAATAATTTTTGCCGAACCCGAGGGCATGGGATATGCGTCCATGCCTTTTAAACTTACCCATTTATGCGATGGGCCTAACCTAGGATAACTTTTAAGCTCACATAAAAAAACATGTAGATTAACTTTAAACTCCGTATAGTAATGCAAAATATTAAATAAATGTTTTGATGATTCGACCAAACAATTAAGCTCCTCTTTTACTTCTCTTTTAAGGGCTTCTTGAGGCGACTCTTTTTCTTTAATCTTTCCTCCCGGAAATTCCCAAAGGTCGGCCAAAAGCCCCTTAGAATCTCTTTTTTGAATGAAATATTTATCTTTATTTTTAATAATAGCGATCACAGCTTCAATGTTCTTAATGATTTTCTTTTTAGATCGTGGGATGATTTCTTGAATGCCTTGCTTAAAGGCTTTACAATTCTTCTTAACAGGACAAATTAAACACGACGGCTGTTTATTACGGCAAATGAGCGCGCCCAATTCCATTAAAGCTTGATTAAAGACATGATTACCTTTAACAGGCATCACTTGATCTAAGAACTCTAAAATCTTGGCGTCATGCTGAGGCAAGGCAAAATCATCGATAGCTAAATGACGCATAACAACACGGCGGACATTGGCATCAATGATTGGTTCACGCTTATCAAAAGCAATGCTAAGAACGGCGCCAACTGTATATGGCCCAAAACCTGGAAGAGTTCTTAACGTTTGGGCATCTCCAGGGATATGGCCGTTATGCTCCCTGCAAATAATTTCCGCAGATTTATGAATATTTTTAGCACGCGAATAATAGCCTAGCCCCTGCCATATTTTTAAAACCTTTTGGATCGGGGCTTTCGCCACATCATAAACGCTCGGAAATTCCTTAATCCATTTCTCATAATAGGGGATAACGGCATTGACGGTTGTCTGTTGCAGCATAATTTCAGAAATCCAAATCCTATAAGAATCTTTGGTATGCCGCCAAGGCAGATCCCTCTTATGCTTTTGATACCACTGCATTAAATCTTTAGAAAAAGTTTTCATGGGCTACTTGATTAAATCTAGAAAGAGAGTAACAATCCCCGCGTGCTGGCCGATAGGTGACGTAATGGAAATTTTAACTTGAGGATGTTTTAAGCGGGCTTCTCTAATAATGCGTGGAATATCTTCATCAACATGCTTACCTGAATTAAGAAAATTAAGCAAAACAATGACTTCTGTTGCCCCTTCTTCAACACATAGATCGATCCCCTTGGGGATATCCGGAGATTCAATTTCTAAGAAGGCATAATGAAAAATCTTAAGGCTGGATTTTTTCCTAAGCGTTTCGGTAAGCGCCTTGATTTCCTTCTTTGTCTTAGGCGAGTAACTTCCGTGGGAAATAATTAAAACAGCTTTCATAACTTGATTGTTTTAATTGGATGAGATGATAATCCGATTTGAGCGTTGGCCCCATACTCAAAATGGACAAATTGATGTGCGCCATCGACGTATATCATGCCTTTACGCATAAGCGAGGTGACCTCAATTTTCTCACCCTTGCTTAAAACCGATCCGCGCAAACAATAGGCCCCATTAATACCTTTATATAATTCCCGTGGCATATATTGAAACCTCTTATCAAAGCGGTCCAATGATTTTCCGCCGGCAGAATAAACCGCCCCTGAGCTTCCCATAGGTGTCGATACCCAAATTCCCGATGATCTCTGCTCTTCTTTTTGCGAACCGATCTTTAAATAATATCGGCACAAAAAGGCCGGATTAACATGGCAAATAAGAACATCGTTTAAAGCCAGTATTTCTTTTGGGGTTGAATCAAGCTTTACTCTAAGCCTTTGCAAAAATCCAACAGAATAATCTTGGTCAAACAACCTCGATAAAACTTTTTTAAAATTATCTTTGGTCCCGATGCAGAGCTTACCAACGCTGTAACCAGGCGCAGAATTAATCCCGACAATTGTTTGCTCTTTGGCATTGCGAGCCGCCTCTAGAAATGTCCCGTCGCCGCCAACTGTAATAATCAAATCGTACCGGGAATAATCAATGTGACGGCCTCGATAGCTTTCAGTAAAACGTATGCCTTGGGTAAAAAGGAATTTCGAGATATTACGCAAAGTTTCATAATGATCATCGTGGGCTTTTTCAAAACGACGCTTCTCTTCTTTAATGAAAGGCGTTTTTTTCTGACGAAGAGAGCTTTTCTCATCCAAAAAATAGATGCGGTAGGCGCTTCGCTTATAAAGAAGAAGGATACTTTTAAATTTCATTGGTTACAGGATCTAAATTGTACTTGGCCTTTAAGGGCTCTGATTGATTTAAACACATGATTGGCTCGATGCAAATATTTTTCCGGTAATGATGTTTGCAAGGCTATACATTTTAATCCCGCCTCTCTAGCGGCCTGAATGCCAAATGGTGCGTTTTCGATGACCACCGCCTCTTTGGATTTCAGTTTAAGCGCTTTCAAGCATCTAATAAATGGCTCGGGATGAGGCTTACCTTGCTTGACGTCGCTGCCGGTAATTATAGCAGAAAACAAATCATAAATATGTTTGGGCAAGATTTGATGAAGCTCGTGGCGGGAAGTCCCTGTCACGAGCCCTAAACGAATATTTTGAGCGTGTAGTTTTTTTAAATATTGCCTTGTCCCAGGGATGAAACGTCTTCGTACAATTCTTTTAAACAGCACTTCCTTGTCCTTTAAAATTTTTTGAGCCTCTTTAAGAGTAAACGGCCTTTCGCATTTTCCAAAAAGTTCTTTAACACTTTGGATCCCGCGCTGCCCTTCTCTTGAATAAATATCTAAATGAGTAACGTGAATACCCTGTCTTTTTAAAATGGTCTCCCAAGCCCGATAATGGTCAGGCATCGTATTGGTGATGACTCCATCCATATCAAAGAGCACGGCTTTAATTTTATAAACAATTTTTGACATGGATAGGATTATAGTTAAGCAAATGGTTTAAACAAGCATTTTCCAAAGAACGGTTTAAAGCATCTTCAATATTTCCTTGAACGCATCGCCTATTTTCTGGTCTATTTTTACGTCGGCCAAACTATCGAGCGGCGTTTCAGAAAGTGTTATGATAACAAATTTCGCTCCATTTTGTTTGGCCACTCTAGGAATGGACGCGGCTGGCTCAACAACAAGAGTTGAACCGATGGCTAAAATCAGATCAGCAGATTGGGCCCACGCGAAGGCTTTATGGAGTACCTGAGGATTGAGTTGCTGGCCAAAAGAAATTGTATTGGGCTTTAGAAGCCCGCCGCACTTTAAACATAAAGGTACGTCTTCTTTTTTAAGACGCTGATGTATATCTTCCCACGAAGTTATATCCTGGCATGATAAACAAAGTGTCTCACGATTATTTCCATGCAGTTCCAAGATTTTCTCAGCGCCACTGCCTGCCATTTGATGCAAACGGTCGATATTTTGAGTAATGAGCCCTTTTAACTTCCCCATCTTTTCGATTTTAACTATGGCTTCGTGGCCTAAATTAGGCTTGGCTGTATAAAATGATTCGTACAAATCCATTTTACTTTGCCAATATTCTTTACGTTTTTCTTCAGAGACAAGGAATTCCTGAATGGTGACGGGCGTAAAACGATTCCACAGCCCGCCCTTACTTCGATAATCACTTATGCCGCTTTCTGTGGATATGCCAGCGCCCGTGAAAACAATGATTTGGAAAGATTGATTAATAAAATCGACAACTTTTTGGTAAGGGTTTGTCACGATGAAACGCTTGGATATTCGCCGCGCCAGGCCTCAAAGCCGCCGTCCATGCTATAAACGGTTTTAAATCCAGCGTTCTCAAAAAACGCGGCTGCGCTTTGGCTGCTAAATCCATGATAGCAATAACACAACAAAGATCTTTCCTTATCGGTATTTTTGACAAAATCCCCGACGTTATTTTGATGGACATGAACCGCGTTCTCTATATGTGACTCATTAAAGGCATCTTCGTTACGGATATCAACAATGACAACTTTATTTTGATCAATTAACTCTTGGGCCTGATGAATATCAATCTGCTGCATGTTCTTTGATCCAGTTTTGGATTTTTGTTTTAATTTGGTCGCGCACGGCCTTTGTTTTCTTTAATTTCTCCTCGGGACTTCCTTGAAAGCTCGACGGGTCTTCAAACCCCATATGAAATCTCTTGATCTTGCCGGAAAATACGGGACAACGCTCGGCGCTAGTTTCATCACAGACCGTAATCACATAATCAAACGTCGTTCCCTGGTTTATAAAATCCTGAACGCTTTTTGTTTTATTAGCCGAAATATCAAGTCCGACCTCTTTCATCGCTTCAACAACAACCAGGTTAAGCTTGCCTGGCTCAATACCAGCACTCTCGGCCTGAAATTTTCCCTGACTGAATTTATTAAGGAAGGCCTCCGCCATTTGGCTGCGGGCACTATTATGAACGCACACAAAAAGAACTTTTTTCATAAACTAAAAATTTGTGGCCTTTAGCCATGTGGCCACATCTTGAGAATATTGTGCCGGGATATTGTTTCGTTTTAAAATAGCTTGGTTGATCTGGTCCAAATCCTTATTATTTAAAATAATTTTAAGGTTATGCTCTGTCTCAATTACAGCATATGGCTCGCTGTGCTCTACCTGATGAAGGATCATAACAAAATCATAGAATGATTTAATTTCATGCCCGTTCACTTTAGAGACAACCTCATTGTCGTAGTCATGGTAACCAATATTAACGTCGTCGGGCAAAACATTAAGCAAGACGACCAGGTCTTTTCGCTCCCCCTTATTGAGCCGCCCTGTGCCGATCAAATAATAGTTTAAATCAAGCGGCGCAGCTTCCCACCAGCGGTTTCCCCAGGATGTCAAAAGATCCGTCGTCAGGGCCGTAAACACCAGCCCTCCATAAATATAATAGGGCGGTTTATCAAAATATTGAGGTGGCGCAACTAGATTAGAAAAAAATTTTAAAGGAAAATTGACCTCTAAAATTTTTCCATCCCGCATAATCTTTAAACGGACATTTTCTCCGATTTGTTTTTGTGTAATGATATGCGTTAAGATCAATCGCTCATTGCCCCTAAACTTAAATGTCCCGTCCTCGCTGATGGGCGTTTGATCAATGCTTAACAAAACATCACCTTCTTTAAGAAACCCTTCTGCAGGAGAAAATGGCAAAACGCGGCTAATCAAAACGCCGCCATCCAATTTATTGATCTGATAATAATTTCTTAAAGCCCGATTTTCGGTAATATTAAAATCAATGCCAATAATAGGAAATCCGTTATATTCTCCGTCTTTAAGGTCCGCTAAAAAATGATCAATGATGGGCATAGGAATAATGTAGCCAATGTTTTGTCCGGACTGTAAATACTGCATCGCAATCCCGATGAGTTTTCCGTTTTGAATAACCGGCCCACCGCTGTTGCCGGGGTTAATCGCCGCATCAATTTGGACCGTCAATAATTGTTTCGAGCTTTGCGCATAGGCCGTGACCTCGATGCGCGAAACCACACCTTCCGTAACGGAAAGTTTTTCTCCTCCCTGAGGATAACCAATGACCGTAACCGCATCCTGCAACTTGGGAAGGCCGCCAAATTCTAACGGCTTAATATCTTTAAAAAATTGTGGGTCATCAACGGTCAACAGGGCAAGATCACAGTCATTGCCTTCCGTGAGCACTCTTGCAATATATTTTTTGGGATCAGAATCCTTTTTAACCTGAATAAAGGTTTGGTCGGCGATGACATGGGCGTTAGTCAAAATACGGTTTTGCCCGATAATAACCCCCGAACCTGAAGCCGCCGTAATCCCTAAGGATTGCCAAGGGCGGTAATAATCCATTTTATTGGAGGCCACAAAAATTTTAACGACAGAATCAGAGACATCCGCCGAAGAGGATTGCGTCATACCAATAATACCGACGACAAAGAAAACGAAAAGATAAAGTTTGTTTTTTCTCATACGCACCATTGTCTTAGATAAATTCCAAGACCCCAAATTACAAGGCGATCTCTATTTTTTTAAGTTGACTTTTTAACCCTGCAACCTGTTCCAGCAATTCCGCCAAATCGGAAGTATCTTTTAAAACTCCAGGCCCTTTTAATACGTTTTCCAATTTTTCTAACTGCTCATTAAAGGATTGGATCGAGTTCTTTGTCTTACTTAAAGATACTTCCTGATGAAACATTTTTTCCTGAATCAAGTTCAATTGGTCCTCGAGCGCAGAAACAGTCGCTTCTTTTTTCTTAGCCAACGTTGTCGTGTCAAAAAGTTTTCCCTGGTATATTTCTAAAATGCCGCTTATTTCAATAAGTTTTTCATCTTTGGAGGCAAGCAATTGATCAAACTCACTTTTTTGTTTATGCACCTGTTCTTCTAGGGAGTTTACTTTTTCCTGAATTTGATTAATAACTGAATCCTTGTCGCTGATGATCTTTTGCCCAAGCTCAAATCTCTGCTGTAAATCCCCAGATTCCTCCTCAAAATTTGAAAGATGATCTTCGCTTTTATTGAGAGCCATTTTTTGTTCTGAAAATTCAAGCGACAAGTTAACGATTTGTTGATTAAGGCTGGTCAACTGGGCATTTTTTTGCTCAATAACCTTTTCCAAATTCGATACATGCTGCTTTAAAAGATCGATCTCTTCTTTTAAAAATGTTAAATCACTGGGCAAAGAGCCGTCGCGAGGGTAAACCATTTGCGTATCCAAAGAATGTTCTGGATCGCGGATAATGGTGTTTAATTTAGAAATTTTACGAAGGCTGTCCATCTGTTTTTGCATGGACACAAGATCGTCCAACAATCGATCCCTGTTATCGGATACTTTATAAAAAAGGGCCGTCAGAGGATCTTTAACAGCGAGGGATTTAATGGCTTGTTTATTTTGCGGCCGCTGATCAATGACTTCGCTCATGGCGGCTGACAGGACGTCTTCTTTGATACCCATACTTAATAAATAACGTTTAAAATCAGACAACTTTTTAAGAAAATATTGCCGACGCTTTCCAAGATTATTATTAAGCGCAAACAAATCATGAATGGAAATAACTTTTAATTTATCTTCAGAGCTGATCAACTTTTCTTGAGAGAATAGAAAAAACCTCTCTTGGGTCTTTGTTTGATTGGGATTAAGAAGTAGCGTGCGCGCATAATCATCGAGCGTTTCGCGCACACCTCCTAACTGGACATAATTTAGGGAAGCTTGATCCTCGTCGCCATAGGAAGGCAAAGAAAACAGAGCGAGAATACTTACAAAAAATATTATTTTTAATTTCATGATAAAAGAAAGGTCCTTAAAACAACGAGCTAGAGTATAACACTACTCTTCCCGCGTTTCAAGAAGTTGGCAGGATAAGACAATCCCAAACTAGGCATTGACTAGGTTTGATTCGATAGAGGTTAACAGATCTCTTAACGTGCTGGGTTTGGCCACAAACTGATTTCCACCGATTCTCCCCTTTTGCGACATCATTTCTTCTAACGTTACAGTGGCGGTCAGATAAATAACCGGCACATGCCGAAGAAACGCGTTTCTTCTCATTTCGAGGGCAATGTCCGGCCCTTCGAGCCGCGGCATGATGATGTCTAACAAAATAAGGTTAGGCCTAAAATGCAATGCTGTATTAACCGCCAATCGCGGATCATTCTCGACACAAACCTCATATTTCCCTGTTGCCTCTAAATTTAATTTAAGAAGCTCGGTAAACCCCACTTCATCATCGATTAGTAAAATTTTCATTTTCTGAGTCATTTCTCCCCACCCCCTTATGACTAATTGAGTTTAAAAATCAACGTTGCCCTGGCCCCTCCTTCTTTTTTATTTTCCATATGGATATATCCATCGTGGATTTGCATAATGTTTCTTGAAACAGCGAGCCCTAACCCGATCCCTCCCTTACCGCGCTTGGTTGTAAAAAATGGTTCGAATATCTTGGGTAAATTCTCTTGAGAAATACCCGGCCCAGAATCTTCCACATTAATGACCAAAAGATTGTCCCCGGGCTTTAAATCTTTTTCTGGCCAATGTGTAGATCGCTGATAATCTTTAGGAAGGCTCACGATGTTAGTTGATAAAAATAGTTTGCCGCCCTTATTCATGGCCTGAACGGCGTTAAGCATCAAATTGATCAACACTTGCTCAATACGCGTCCGGTCGATATTGATTAAAGGAAGTTTTTCTTTTAGATTTTTATTTACTTCAATGTTATGTTTTTCCAACTCATGTTTGACGAGGTTTAATGACTTCTCAATAATGTCATTTACGCTCTCAGGATGGCGCTTAAAGTGCGAGAGGCTCGCGAAATTAAGAAGGTCCGTCACAATTAAATTGGCCCGTTCAACCGCATCTTTGATATTGCCCAAAACCATCTTGGTCTGGTCATCTATTTTTTGCAGATGATGTTCTAAATAAGTTATGCCGTATAAAATAACCGCAAGCGGGTTTTTTACTTCATGAGCTACACCGCTCGCAAGCGCTCCAATAATCTTCATTTTCTCAGAATGGATAAGTTGTGCCTGCGTTTCGCGCAATTCTTCATGTGTTTTGATTAATTCCTTTTCAAGACGCTTTCTCTCTAAAGCATAACGTAATGTTTTATTAAGTAGATAGGTCGTGTATTTTCCTTTAAGCAAAAAATCCTGTGCACCCAAGCTTAAGGCTTTTATGCCGACACTGTCTTCATAGGCACCTGTATTAACAACAATAGCCAAATGAGGAAATTTTTTATTTATCGCCGTAAGGGTATGAAATCCGTTGCTGTCTGGAAGATTTAGATCAAGAACAACGACATCAAACTGATTGGTTTCAATTTCTTTTATAGCTGAATTCAAACTTGCGGTTGTTTTAAGAGACGAGATATGGCAGGTAGGCTCATAGAGCATTGACTCGAGGATCCTGCGGTCAACTTCGCTGTCCTCGACAATCAAAACCTTAAGGGATCCAGCGTAAAACGATTTTTGTTCGTCAGCCATGATCTTACCTCTTTGTTAAAGGGTTACTATCACACACGACTACTTAAAATAAGAAAGCCACGGTAAATCGCACTTAACGATTCCGTGGCTTGATCGTTTTGAACCCGAATCTCTCACAACTCACCTCCGAGAACCAAGACGAGCTGTTATAGTGTTTTAAGAATACACTATATTTTGGGAATTGTCAATGGCAGGAAAATGGCGCAGGATATAATTAAAAACTTGCTCCTAATCGTATCCCAATTTCTGTCGTATTGTTTTTAGGTTCCCATCCAACAAAACCCGTGGGCATTCCGTCAAAAATGATAGGTTGTATATCG
>JACXTT010010358.1_pt1 | contig 12568 bp, 12 predicted proteins | sample 9270951 | NCBI WGS metagenome assembly JACXTT01 (sample SAMN15532306, study PRJNA645909) | rock metagenome | isolation source: weathered quartz diorite | place: Puerto Rico | collected 2017-06-21 | reverse complement strand
GGCGTTCTCGGCACCAAGTAGAGCGTCTTCACCGCAGCTTGCCTCCGGATCCGGTGCCCGTGTTGTTGCTGCCGCCGGCCGCGGGCTCCGTCAGGCTGATCGTCACCCCCGCGCTCAGCGCGATCATCGTATCGCTGTTCTGTTCCTGGGCCGCGATGTCATCGGCCGCCGTCGGCCAGCCGCCGACACGCCGGCCGCCATCCGGAACACCCCGCCGAGCGTGCCCACCGTGCGGTCGAAGTACAGATAGCCCTTGTAGATCGTCGGCGAGGCCGCCCGCTCGCTGATCGTGAAGCCGGAGTCCATCGACGGATCGTACGGCGTGCGGAGCGTGCTCGACGTCACGGCCCCGGCCGTCGGCTCCGTGTAGTCCGTGCCGAACGCGATCGGGCCATCGTTGACGGCCCCGCCGCCCCCTAGCCGCTGCTCGATCACTTCGGCGTTCGCCCCCGTGCCGATGAGCACCACCCACCCGTCGTAGCCCGCGACGGCGGCCGGGCTCGTCACCTTGAGCAGATTGTTGGCGCTGACCGCGAAGTTGGCCGTCTCCGCGCTCGAGCGATACATCACCGAGCTGTTGTTCTGCGGGTTCTTCTTGACGAAGGCCACGCGCACCCAGTAGTTCCGAGCTCCGAGCGCGCCGCCCGCCACCTGCGAGAGCGTCGGTGCGGCGGGCCGATCATAGGCATTCGTCGCCTTGGCCGTGATCGCTGAGCCGTCCGCAAAACGCAGCGTATAATCGGCACTGGTACTGATGACCGCGAACATGTGGCCCGTCGTCGTGCCACCAGCGGTGTAGCTGAAAATCGTGCCGTCGCCCGGGGTCGGAACGATCGAGCCTTGGTTGTTGTACGGCGTGGAGATGCTGGAGCCGTCGATCAGCTTGAGCACCTGGGCTGGCACGCCGCTCGCCCCTGAGCCATCGAGGGTCGCATACGGCGTGATGGTAATGAAGATGACGGTCCCGAAGGCGAACGGCCCCGTGACCGTCTGGGAGCCCTGGCGCCCGGTGTACAGCGTGCCCGTTCCAGCGGCTGGCTGGCTGACCGTGGACGTGGCGATCTTCACCGCCTGCACGGCTGAGCTGCCCGACCAGAACACCGCGAGATTATCCCCCGCCGCGGTGCCCGCCTGCTCCCCGATGTAGCCCGTCACGCCGAGTGCCAGCGGATTCTGCGGGTTGATCGTCGGCACCGCGATCGCCGTGGGAATCGGCGTGATGGCCGCATAGCTCTGCACCCAGGCCGCCCACTCGCGGCCCATCGCATCGTAGCGACCCACGATGACCGCCCGCACCCAGAGTCGCCCCGACAGGGCGCGGTTCGCGATCGGGTCGAAGCCGAGGAAGCGATCCGTTTGCACCAGCACGACGTCGCCGCGCTCGAGCTCAGGCCGGGGATAGGTGGTCCGGAAGCGCCACACCATCATCCCAAGGCCGAAGGCCTGCGCGTGGCGGATGCTCAAGGCCCGGGCCATGCCGTCCGACTCGAGGTATTGCGAGATGCCCTCCGGGCACCGCGTCTCCGGGTCGATCAGTGCCTGCGAGAAAAAGCTCAGCGCCGGCTGATTGACGACCTGCGCTTCGCCCGCGTAGCGCGTGCCATCCCATCCCCAGGGCACGGCGAAGAGCGGGATCCGCTGCCGCCAGCCCGCGGTGACGGCGATCGGTACGGTCTCCTCGATCGGGAACACGGCGCGCACCGGGCCGGCGAGCGGGGCGTACGTCGCCGTGCGGTTGCCGGAGAGCAGGTCGGTCCCCGTGGTGACCTGGAAGAGCGGCACGAATTTCAGCGCGCCCTGGCTTGAGATGTAGGACCCGCCGGCGATCCAGGCGAGGGCGTCGAGCTCGGTTTTCGCCCGCGTCAGGTCGGTCGTGCCGACGGCGGACTGGGCAATCGTCTTCGAGACCGTGATCGTCGGCGCGGCATCGAGATACTTCGGCCCCTGGTAGCGAGCGTCCAGCGCCACCTGATTCTGCACGAGATTGTCCGCGGCCGTCTGGATCGACGTGCCGGGGTTGAACTGCAGCGGGGCCCGCAGTCCCAACACCACGAGGCGCGCCCAGCCGACCCGAATCTGGCCCGTGCCGTTCGCCCGGATCAGCAGGTTCAGGTTCGACCAGTTGCCGATCGCGGCCTGCTCGGTGGGCGTCAGCGTGTATTGGAACGGGGTGTAGGAGCCCTGGCCCGTGTCCTGCACGTTCACGGTGACGGCTAACGTGGCCCGGACGGTCGTGCCTTCCCGGAGGAACACGGTGCACGAGAGGCTCTGGGCCGCGGCGGCCGTGGCCGCGCGGAATTGCAGCGTCGCGCCCACGGTCTGTGCGGGCGTCGCGATGCCGCCGAGCGTGGCGATATAATCGGCGTTCGCCGGGTTCGACGGGCTCTGGATGTACGTCGTGTCATCCGGCAACCCGCCGGCGGCATCGATCGTGGCGTCGGCAATCTGCTGGAACAGCTGGGTCCCGCTCGAGGCGGTCCACCCCCCCGGATTCGAGCTGTCCGCCGTGGGGAGTGCCACCACATCGGACGAGAGCTTCGGCAAGGCCTGCCGCAAGAGCGAGAGCACGGAGACGCACGGCAGCTCGGCGTAGGCATCCTCGAGGATCTCATCGTCCGGGAAGTAGTCGTCGATGTGCAGCCACTGGTCTCGCGTGAGTGCCCGGTCGCCGACGTAGACCCGGAACGAGAACTTGCCTGGGGCGTTGTTCGCGAGCAGTTGGCTGATGGCGTCGCGATAGTCACGGTCCCCGTCGTGGATCCCACGGATGGAGATTTCCTCGACCTCGCTCTTGTGGTAGATGGGGTCGATCAGCTCGTTCCAGGCGACGACTTCTGCCACATCGCCCAGGTCCGTGCGGGCCACCACACGGGCCCCGAGCGTGCGGACGATGGGCGTGCGGTCCCCCGCTGCCGATGGGGTCAGCGTGACCTGCAGGTCGTACTTCTGCTGCGTGGCGAGGCCGATGTCGCTCGTCAGCTGCCCGTCCTTGAAGGTCGTGAACGCGCCGGCGGGATCCACGGCTGCCTGGAACTGGACGCTCGTGCCGACCGGCACCTCGGCTCGGCCCACCAGCTCGGGGGCCGTTGTGGGCGTGCTGCCGAGGTTGATCGGCGTCCCGGTCTTGAAGGTCAGGGTCGTCGCGGCGGCGTAGGTGACGGGCGTGAACTGGATGGCGGGTTGGGTCGAGCTGACGCCCCCGAAAATGACCGTGCCCGCATCGCCGGGATAGATCGACCAGTTGGGCGTGATGAGGTAGCCCGCGAGCTGGAAGATGTTGTTGTTCGAGCCCACCGAAAAGCCGGGATGGCCCGAGTCATAGCCCCAGCCGATGTTTGTCGCCGGGTTGCCCTTCGCGTCGAAGCCAGACACGAAGATCAGGTACTCGTTGTTCGTCTGCACCATCCCTTGCGGCTGCGGACCAAACAGGAACGACGTCGTGACGTAGGGGTCGGGATGGAACGGAATCGACTTCCCGGTCGCGTCCTGAAAGGGGATAGTGACGAAGCCCGTGCCATCGGGCGCGTTGACTGTTCCGCTCGCCGCGGGCGCGAGCTGCCAGGCTTTGCCACCCGCGCCCAGGCCGCTCGTGACGGCGACGTATACGATCTTGTAGATGTCGACCCGCCAGGTCCGCACAAATTTCGGCTTGGTCGTGTCGAAGCGGGGATTCAGGTACGGCGCCACCGCGCTGTAACTGACCGCCGCCTGCGTGCCCAGCCACTGGGCGTCGACCGCGATCAGTTGCCGCGTGTTGATGTTTGAGATCGGGTCGATGTAGGGTGACACGATGCCCGTCTCGAAGGCCCGGTAATAGGTCGCGCTGCTCGTCACCGTCGTGGGTCCCACCGCCGCTCCCGCCGTGGCCTTGAGCCGGATCCCGCCGTCGGCGAGAGGTTCCAGGTTCGCGATCGGCCAGCCATCCGCCTGCTGCCACTGATCGAGGCGCTGCCGGAGGTCGGCTGCCGTCTCGACCCGCGCCTCCACCATCGGGCGGCAGCTCGAGGCGGCGTCCAATAGCCGCTGCTGCAGCGCGGCGCTAAGCGGGCGCACGTTTTCCCCGCAAGTCACAGACCGGGCACGTGGTGATCCCGTCAACGGCGTAGAATCGTCCGCCGCACACACAGCAGGTTCGCGGGGTCAACGGTTGGTCGACTGGCTCGACTGGATCGTTTGGCACGTTAGTTCTCCTGGGGTTTTCGTTCCGCCGCGGCAACCGCCCGCGCGATCTCATCGGCGAGCCTTCGGGCCCACTCACTCACCACTTCAATGCGCACGCGCAGCTCGACCATGGCCGAGCCGATCGCCGCGTGGCGTTCCGGATCGGTGAGCCCGCCGTGGCGGAGCAACTCGTCGAGGGCCGTCGCGGCGGCCGCGAGATGGCCGAGCTCCGTCATCTAGGGAAGGCGGGTAACGGCGTCGCGGCGAGCGAGCCGTCCCAGCTGATATTGCGTCTGAAGGATATCGCCCCCGCCCACGAAGATCCACGACGTGGTGAGCGGGTCGCCGCGCAGCTCCTTCATCTGGTCCAAAGCTTGGCGTTCATACTCAGAGATCACGACCTGCAGCTTCGGCTTGTGGCTCCCGAGCCCAAACAGCGAGCCCAGCGTCGAGAGCCCGAAGCCGATGGGCCCTAACACGGGCGCGGCACTGGCAAACATCTTCAAGGCCGACGCTTCGGAAGCGATGCCCCCGAGCGCACTCAGCGCAGCGCCCCCGGGATCGCCCGCCCGCGCCCCACGGGACACGTCCCCGATGCCGCGCACGATGGCCCCGCCGATCAGCTTCCAATCGCGATCGACCTTGTCGGGCGCCGGGGGCGTGGTCCAGCGACTGGCCACGCCCCCGCCCTTCGCCATGATGCCCGTGTTTTCGAGAGTGGCCTGATTCTCCCAATCGAAGGCGACGTGCCCCGTGCCGAGGTAAGGCAACGTCTCCTTGATCCGCTGCTCCCGCGACTTCTTCTCCGCCTCCTCGATCTGCTTGGCGTGCTTCTCCATCGCGTCGGCGTGGCGCTTCATGATCTCCGTGTGCTGGCGCGTGATCATGAGGCCCAGCGTGGCAGCTTCGGTGCGCAGGCCAATCGCTTCCTCGCTATCCCGAAAGCCCACATCACCGCGCCGGGTCAAAAGCCCCATGTGTTTTTCTGGGTTCAGCTGCTCTTGGATCTCCCCGAGCCGGGTGATCATCTCGCCCATTTTCACGAAGCCGACGGCATCCGGGCCGCCCATCTTGGCGAACGCGTCGTTCAGCTTTTGGGTGCGTTGCTCGATCTCCCCCGCTTCGTTCGCCAGCTTCTGAATCTCCGCACTGATGAGGCCGATCCCTCCCACGGCGGCCAACGTCACGGCCCCGCCCGGCGCCAACATGCCGATGGAGGCGACCAGCCGCCCCCACGGGCCCTGCATGCCGATCGATGAGGCCGCGAGCTCTTCGACGGCCATGCGCGTCCGGCGCAGGACCATCGTGGGCTCGCGGGCTTCGAGCCGCGCAAACGCCCGCTCCATTTGCTGGACCCGGTCGACGGTCTGCTCGGGGACCGGGGCTCCGGACTCCATCCAGCGGACCGCGATATCGACGTTGTCAGCCATTTCGGATTCCCCTTTCGTTGAACGTCATGCGGCCTCGGTCATAACTCGGTCCGGATCGTGCCACGCGCGACGGTCGGATCGTCAAACGTGAGCGACACGCGCGGGTCGTCTGCGGCGAGACCGAACGACGCCAACGCGTACTCCCGGCCCCCCGCGTCGACGGCCCGGGCTCCACCCCCGGCAACGAGCAGCGCCCCACAGACCGCATCGCTCACGTCGTCGTGCGCCCCCGGCACCGCGGCGATCGCGTCCTTGCCGGACGGGCCCACGCGGCGCTCGAGGTTCGCGAGCTGCGCCCGCAACGTCTTGTGGTCGGGCAGCTCGGCGCGGCCGGCGTTGAACAGCGGGAGCACTTCTCGGTAGACATCCGACTTCGTCTTGTCGCTCGGCTGGTACATCACGCCGTAGCGGCCGAATCGCTCGACCACCCAGCTCCCCGCATAGTGGTCGCCGTGCACCTGGGTGACGCGATACGCCCGCGCGACGGCGGCGAAGTCGGCACACACCTGGTCAGGCGAGAACGGCGGCTTCACCTCGCGCACGAGATCCAACACCACGCGCGCGCCGTCCCGGTGCGCGATCGCGAGCGCGAAACTGTCCTGACTGCCGCCGCTCGGATCGGCCCACGCGACGTACGCGACGTCGGCCCGCGGCGCGAGCTCGAGCGGCCGGCTTCGGTTGATCGCGCCGTCAATCACCTCGACCGACAGGAACCGCTCGACGTCGGCCCGGAACGCCACGCGACCGTCACGTCCATACTCGCTCGCTGCCACCGCCGCGTCGCGCTCGAACGCCCGCTCGATCTCCCGCGGGTTCACGGTCGGGTTCAGACTCAGCGTGTCCGCATTCCACACGAGCACATCGCTGTCGTCCTTCGCGAAATGTTCCTCGAAGGCCTGCCACAGGATCCCGCGGCGGGCATAGGGCGAGCTGATGCCGTAGAGCCGTGACCCGCGCACGGTGATCAGCGCCGGCCGGATCGCGTTCGCGATCTCCTCGTCCGGGTTGGCCGAGTCCTCGCTCTGGTAGAACGCGCACTCTTCGAGAATCGCGTCGATCATCGTGTAGCCGCGCGTCGACCGGAACGACGCCGCCACGACCTGCACGACGACGCCGGTGCGGAACTCCACGCTGTCGCGCAGCACCCGCTGCACGAACGGCTCGACCACGGGATGCGCGGCCAGTCCCTTCAAGTAGTTGAGCGAATTCCGCGCCTGCGCACGGTCGGCCGCGATCAGCGGGATGACGCCGATTTCCCCTGGCTGCAGCGGGGCGCGATCGAAGCTCAGCGCGCGCCAGGTGGCGCGGCTCGTCATCTCCTCGCTCTTGCCGCCGCGGCGGCCGCCCAGTAGCCAACACTCAACGTAGGGCTCTGTGCGGGACATCGAGCGACCCGTGTGCCGGCGGAACACCTCGAGCTCGGCGGCATCCAAGGGAATCGCGTCGGCAACCTTCCAGAAAACCCGCCAGGTCGCTCGGGACTCGCCCCCACGCCCGATCGCGTCCATGAACACGAGGAACGAACGGTCGTAGGGCCGATCGGCAGGCCGGCGCGCCCAGCGAGCGGCGGCACCCTTCTTTGCCGCCGCTCGCGTGCGCTCGTCGTCGGCGCCGAACCGGGAGCGAGAGCTCACGACACCCTCCCGGCCCGCTGGCGCTTTGCAGACGTCTGCACGCTCCGGCGGCGTCCGGCATCGGATCGCCACAGCCGCCCGCCAGCCTGGACGACTGGTTGTCCGAACCAGTGCGGGCTTCTAAGTCCGTGTCCCATCGACCCTCCCGGAACGTGTTTCCCGGTGGTTTCCCGGTAACGGCGGCTCTCCAGCGGCACGGCACCCAGCCGCGGGAGCGGGCGGCGGGCCTTCCTGCCAACCGGCCCGTACTGCCACTGGGGGCTTATCCTAAGCCCCCCAGATTGGCGGCAGTAACTCGGGAACTGCCGTGGCAGGAGTTGGCAGGAACTTGGCAGTTGGCAGGAACGCGTGTAGTCGCGTGGCCGGCTGGGACTTACAGCGCGCCTGTGGTCCGCATGCACGTGGCAGGAGAGGGGCTGGGCGGGCCGCTGGCGCCTCATGCTGGACTCACTCCTGCCAAGCGGGTTTTGGCAGGAACTCGGGCCACAGCTTCAGTGCCCCGCTCGGTGAGGCTGTAGCGACCGCGCCGTTCCTTGCGCACGTACAGGCCGGCGAGCAGCTCGTCGCCGATCGCGCGGTGGGCGCTCCGCTCCGGCAGCTTCGACGCGCGGATCCACGCCGTGGTCGAGACACTGCCGTCGATCTGAAGGTCGCGCAGCGTCTCGAGGAGCGTTCGGGCGGTCGGGGTGAGGCTGGTGCGGACGGGGGCGCCTTCGAGGGGCTCGATCGCGCACGAAGGTCCGATCGCGACGAGCCGCAGACGCTGGGCCTCGATGGTGGGCGCGTCCTTCTGTTTCGTGTTCTCGAGGGTCAGGACGCCGTCTTCGTTTTTGAGCAAGAACATGCTGTCCGCGGCGCCGCGTAGGGCCGAGCTGCCGCGCTCGAGCTCGCCGGCTTTTTGCGTGTGATGCACGAGCAGCACCGCTGCGTGCGACTGCTGGCGGATCAGGTCCGCCGCTGCGATGACCTGGCCGACGTCCTGTGCGCTGTTCTCGTCGCCCCCAGGCATACAGCGCGCCATGGTGTCGAAGATCCAGAGCGCCGGGTGTTCGGCGATCCCTGACGCCGGCGACCCGTGCGCCTCCGTCCAGGCGTCGACACTTGCGAGGAGGTCGCGAGGATCCGACTCGTGGAGCAGGCTCACCGACTCGCGGACGAAGAGCAAGTCGATCGGTCCCGCGAGCCCCTGCGCTTCGCGGATCGCCTGGACCCGCGGACCGATGCCGTCGCCGCCCTCCGGCGAGACGAAGACCACCATGCCGCGCTGGGTCGTGTGACTGAGCCACGGCTGCCCGAGCGCAATGGCGGCGGCCCACGCGAGCGCCAGGAAGCTTTTGCCGGTGCCCGGTTGCCCATAGAGCACCGCGAGGTTGTGTTCTGGCAGGTGGCGCTCGAGGAGCCACGTCGGCGCCGGGAGCGCCAGCAGCTCGTCCATTGTGAAGACGCGAAAGCGGGACGGCCGCGTCGCCACAGCAGGGCTGGTCTCGCGCACGAGCTCGAGCCGTGCAGGCTCGTCGTCCGCAGCCGCCGGGGCCGGCACGTCGCCCTCGAGGCCCGGCCCGAACGGCGCCGGCGTCGGAAGGCTCGGGACGGTGGTCACGGCCGCCTCGCGGAAGTGCGTCGCGGCGTCGACGTGCGCGCAGCGCCGGCGGTGGGTGTAGGCCGGACATTCGCAGATCGGGCCCGAGGAGAGAAAGACGACGACCCAGGGCGGCGCGCCGCTCGCACTCTCGACCTCATACCGAGAGTTGCCAAGGTCGCGCACAGCCCGGGGGGTGGTCGCAGTCGTCGCCACGTCACGCCGCCCCCTGCACACGCGCCGCGATCCAGGCCCGCACGTTGCCCACCCGGAAGCGTCGGACGCGGGGCGTGAACGCGACCCACGGGATCCCCGACCGCCAGACCGTGCGCGCCGAACACCCGATCCAGTGCGCGACCGTCTCAACGTCGACGAGCTCGTCGTCGCCAAGGGTGGCCAGCGATCGTCCCGGGAGCACCTTCACGCGGCGCCGAGCTCCTGCTGCAGAGTGGGCTCCGACGCGCCGATCTCACGAACCGCCGCCCCACCGCGTGCAGCGAACCGGCGGAGAATCGCATCCGCTCGCGGGTTGCCGGTGAGGAGGATCTCGAGCTTGCCGGTGACCGCGTGAACGACGAGCCTCTTCCGCTCGGCCCGGTGCGGTGATATTCTGTTGAGGTCCATGACGTCCTTCTCCGTCCTGGGTCTGTACCCGAAGGCCCTCGGTGCCCGCCGAGGGCTTCGTGTTTACGACGTGAGGAGCCGGGGCGGGTTGGCGCGACCCCTTGCGCATCGCCCGAGACGAGCACCCGGCGCGATGACCCCGGCTCCCCTTGTCACTCCGCCGCTCGCGGCAGCAACGCGCTCGGCTCGCCGGGCTGCAACCCCGACGTGGCCACCGGCATGATAGAGCCGCTGCCCACATCCACGCGCACCGGGACGGCAAAGCGCACGTTGTACCCGAGCTGCACGGCAACCCCAGGCTCAACCGGCCGCTCGATCCTCGAGCCAGCTATCGTCGGCTGACTCGTGGGATCGAATCGGGCGACGTCGGGCGGACTCGAGTCCGACGTGTTCGGCAGCCGCCCTTGACCCTCGATGTAACCGGGCAGCTCGCGGTTCGAGCGGGCGATCGGTTGCTCAACGGGCGAGTCGTTAGGCACCGTTCATTTCTCCACGAGAAGGTTGTGCAGTCCGAACGCGAGCTCCTCCACGCGCCTAGCGACGATCGGCGGAATGCGTTCGCGCGGCCGCTCGACCCATGCCGGTGCGGAGGGATCCCGCTGGGCGAGCCCGTCGACGTGCGCGACGAGGAGCTCGAGCGCGGCGCGACAGCGCTCAACGGCGGCCGCGAGCTGCGCTCGCTGCTGCGCCGGACTCACGGCTCGCGTCGGCTGCCACCGCGGGTCGGGCCCAGGCGGGTTCGGGCCCGCAAACCGACAGCGGTGCGCATCGCCGCTCGAGTACTTCGTTCCGCACCGCGGGCACCGCAAGCTCACCGGCGACTCGATGATTGAGCCTGGCAGTCTGGGCGCGAGCATCACAGGCTCCGAGCGAACGGTGGCGGCCCTGCGGGTGCGCCCGCGCCCTTCGCGAGCGCTCGGCCTTTGCCGCCGAGGAGTTTTGCCAACCGATCGAGAGACTTCGCGGCTCGCTAGCGCGCTCGAAACTCGCGCCGCTGGCCTTTGGAGAGCTCGGAGTAGTCGACTTTCACCTGGGCCGCCCGCTTGACCCACTTCTGCAGCTTCGCCTGGCGCTTGGCCTGTCGATGCTCCTTCAGGGCCTGGCTCGCCAACTTCACCTCTTCGTCGCTGATCCCCACGGTGTCAGGCATCTTCCTCACCTCGTTAGTAGTTCCGCAGCAACAGCCGCTGCACGTACTGCGTTCGCTGCTCGCGTCTGACGCTCAAGGATTCGCCGAGCGGCCGCGCGCGTCGCCGATCGGATGAGCTGCGCGACCGTCACGCCGTCGACCGCAGCCGCCTTCGCGAACATCACGTTGTCGACCACCGACACACGAATCGGCAACCGGATGGTTAGCGCCACTTTCAACTCCCCTCCGCGTTCGACGGTATGATCCCAAGCTGATCCGCGGTAGAGTCCCGTCTACCGTTGGCCTGCTTCCTTTGGCCTGCTTCCTAGGTATGATCGAACGGATTTTTGCGGTAGAGGGGGGGGCCGCGACCTAACGTCCTAACGCTTCGCGCGCCGAGGGGCGTGAAAAAGGCCCCGGAGGACCGGGGCCGGGGTTGGCGGAAACCAGTTCCACCATCTTAGCCCGCTAGAATCGTTCTAGTTGCTCCGGGCCGACCTTCCCGCTCGCCGACCCTTGCATGACAACAAAAGGCTGCATCAATGGGTCGGAGAAGCGATATCGGATGCGCCGCTTCGGTCCTTTCTTGGTGAGGATGAAATCACGCTTCGCGCCCGAGAAGTCATTCAGGTGTTGCGCAAACGTGGCGATCTTGTAGTCCCGCTTCCGGATCTCACACAGTCGCTCACGGACATCCTGGGCCGCGAAGTACCCGAGTTCATTGGTCTTCGCGAGGGCACAGGCGAGCAAGACGTCAGCGAACAGGTTGTCCTTTCTCGCGCTCGAGATCGCCGCGACGTACGCGCTCCGGATCGATTGTTGCGCGTCGGCAATGGCCGTTTTGATCGCCGCGTTTACTGCGTCCGCCGTAACGACTGTCGACCTTGCGTCGATCGCCGCCCGCGCGGCGTGAAGCCCCATCAAGTGTGCGTAATGGGGAAGGCCTTGTGCAAGCAGGCCGATGCGCTTCCGGGCGCTCTCCTCAATCGTCATAACCAACTGTTGTAAGCCGTTCACCAGGATACTGGCGATCTCCTCGGGAGACATCCGCGGCATCGGAATCTGCACGAGGGCACGTTCGACGGATTGGTGTTCGTCAATGAGTTGATCGACGCTATCGGCAACTCCGACTGCAACGATCGTGACAGCAACAGCATGATCTGAGAGGGCTTTAATAGTGTCGGCGAACGCCCGTCGTGGCAGCTTCTTGAGCCGATCGAACTCGTCGACTACCACGATCACAAGGGCATCCTCCGCAATGGTGGTGAGGACGCGCTCAACGTCGTCGGGTGTGATCCTCTCGCTCCTGAGCAGCTCGGTCGCGTTGAAGGGTACTGCCGTCTCTTGGGCAGTCAGGCCAGCGGGTGTTTTCGGACGAGTGCCCGAGATGCGTCGGAAGACCTTGTGCCACAGGCGAGAAAACGAGTCGGTGGCGTCGCAGTTCACGATCGGCGCGATTATCACCCCTTGGGAGACCGTGAACTGCGAGATGACGTTGGCGAGCGACGTCTTCCCGACGCCGCGTTCACCGAAGATGATCGCGTGCTGGCCGGGTTGACGTACAACGTCGATGACCCGGCGTATCTGCCGCAACCGGCCTTGGAAGAGATCGCGCTGGTTTACAGGACGGGTGGGCGTAAATACCTGGCCCGCTCTAACGCCAAGGTCCTGCCATTCTCGCTCAGTCGCAGGCACGCCTTACACTAGGGTGGTCGATTACATAAGTAAATGACCGAGTTGCCAAAGTAGGCATTGCGCCGCAGCACCTCCCTCGAACACCACGTCGGAAATGTTTCCCGGATGTTTCCCGTTCAGGGAGAAAACGAGCTGCCGTTAGTGGTCAGGAGGGGACATGGTTGAGCACAACGACGGGGCACCCGCATGGAGTGCCCCGCCTTTGAAGACCAGTCGGACCACCAGGCCCGATCCGCCCCCAAGTCATGTCCCGCTTGAACTTACGCGCTTGGCTCGGTGTGCGGCAGGTCAAGTATTATGTTACGACGGTCATGCC
>JACXTT010010357.1_pt1 | contig 12568 bp, 14 predicted proteins | sample 9270951 | NCBI WGS metagenome assembly JACXTT01 (sample SAMN15532306, study PRJNA645909) | rock metagenome | isolation source: weathered quartz diorite | place: Puerto Rico | collected 2017-06-21 | reverse complement strand
GGCGTGCCAAACCAGCCGTGCGTGTTGGGGCAGCCGCTCGCGGTGTGTGGTGGGGGCACGCGGTCGAAGACGGCCTGCCCACGCTTGACGGTCGTGGCCGTTACGAGTCGAGGATCGCCGATCGCCACGGTCTCGATGCGATGGTCGGCCCGGAGAACCGTGGCGAACCCCGGCTGCAGCCTCAACGCGGTCCTGGTTGCGCCGCCGATCACGTGAACCGTGAACGTCGTCGGAGCACCCGGCCCCGCGGTCGCGCCCCCCGCTGGTACGAGCAGGGGCAGCAGCGCGCACAGCGCCGCGACCCCCACGACTTTCACGGTCGTTCTCTCAGGAACTGTTCCATCCGCTCGGTCCCCCACTGCGAGATGTTGCGACCCTCCATCAGAAGCTTGCTCTTCAGACGGCGGATCTTGTCCCCATCGAGCGGGACCGCAAGCGCGGCGAGGGTGCTGCGGTCGACGCCTTTGAAAAACCGTAGCCCGCCGTGTGCCGGCGGCCGGCTGCGGTGCGAGGACACCTCCTCGTCCACCCATTGCCGGATGACGTCCTGCATCAGGCGTCCTTCCATGATCAGCCGGGCCCGGAATCGTCTATGCAGGTCCTTGGGGACGTGGATCCCCATCTTGACAGCCTTGCCGCGTGGCGCGGATGGCCGCGGGCGGCCGCGGGCAGCCTGTGCGTTCCACATGACGTCTCCCTCCGGCTGGGTATCTATCTGTTCATCTAGTATCATACATAGATGGACATCTAGCGGCAAGCAGTGCGGGCGCGGGGTCGCCGCAGGCAGGTTTAGTGCCGGCTTCCCAGCGGATGCTGCCGCAACGCGGCGGCCACTTCTTGGAGACGGCGTAGGAGGTGGTGGTGCAGGCGGATGACCTGGGCGATGATGACATCCGGGTTTTCGCCGTTTTCGGCGAGGGATTCCATCATGGAGCAGAACAAGGCCTGTGGCAGCCGGGTGGCGCAATCGAGCGCCTCCTCGATGGTCAGCGTCCCCGATCGCTCTGCGCCTTTGATTTCCGCCCAGATTTTGTCGAAGAGCACTTGGACACCCCCGCCATGGGCCGTGTCGGACCGCGGAATCATCGGTCGCCCGTCTCGGCTTGAGTCTATGCGGGATCGCGGCCCACGGCGACCGTCACCGAGAACCGTCGCAATCAACTCTGCGAATCACCCAAACATTTGTTGGTGGCGCGCCTGTTGATTGTGCGCCCGATAGGCACACACCATCATGGCTCGGCGCACTCGTCCGCAACTGACGGACGGGAGTGTCGGATACGTGATTGCGGGCACCGGCGGTGTCTGCTAACGTTCTCCACTACCGGGAGACCGACGGCCGGCCGCTACTGTGCGTAGCCGTTTCCAAGCGATCCGTTAGGGGGAGCCTCGTGACGATCGGGGAGAAAATTCGGGCCGCCCGGCTGGCGGAACGGCTCACACAGGAACAGCTGGCGGGAGACGACCTGAGCAAGTCCTACATTAGCGAGGTGGAGCGGGGACGCCGGACCCCGCGTCGGATCACCCTCAAGGTCCTGGCGCAGCGGCTGCACAAGCCGCTTTCGCACTTTCTCGACGGGGCTGCCGAGGATCGCGATGCAGAAGTCTACCTCGGGCTCGGGCTGGCGCAGTTGCGGGGCGGCCTGGCCGAGCGGGCCGTTTCATCCCTCCACAAAGCGCTGGACCTTGCCCTGCAGGGACGGTCGGAAACTCTGCCGGCCAGGATCGAGCTGGCGCTGGCCCTCGTCGATCAACAACGCGGGCATGTTCAGCAAGCTCAGCGCCGCCTGGAGCGCTGTCTTCAGGTCTTTGTTCGCACCGGCGATGTGGATTCGGCCGCCAGCGGGCAATGCTGCCTCGGGCGCATCAAGCTCGAGTCCGGCGACGCGGCGTCCGCCGTCTGGGCCTTTCAGGCGGCGCTGCGGCATTCCGACGGCCTGAGGCAAGCCCCGCTGCTCCGCTCGCAGCTCCATCTTGCCATGGGAGTCGCCCACCGAAAGCTGGGCGACATGCGGGCGGCGCGCGAAGCCCTTGACATCGCGCTGGAGGCCGTTCACCCCTTTCGGGATCATTACCATCTCGCGTCCTGGCATCTCGAGCTGGCCGACGCCGCGGCCACCGAGGGACGATTCGAAGATGCATCGGATCACATCAGCAAGGCCGATGCCCTCTGCGAGGCGGGTGCGTCCAAGCAGGCGCTGGCAGAGGCTCACGACGAACTCGGCCGGCTCGAGGGGGAGAAGGGGAACTGGGAGGCCGCCGAGTTCCACTATGGTTGGAGCGTGGCGTTACACGGGGCGGCAGCCAACGTGCCGGCGGCGGCGCAGGCATTGAGCGGCCTCGCCGAGATCCTGCTGCGGCGCGCGGCCCCAGAAGCGGCCCGTGCGGCGTGCGAGGGGGCATTGGGCCTCCTCAACGGCGAGGCCGATCACCACGAGCGGGCCCACATCCTCCGAGTGCTGGGAACGCTGCACCGGATCGCCGGGCGGAGCGAGCAGGCCAGGACCGTGCTGCTGGAAAGTCTCGACCTCTCGGGCCGCTTCGGCCAGAAGGCCAATGCGCACCTCGCACATCAGGAGCTCGCGGTGCTCGCGCTGGAGCGCGGGGACGTCGAAGAGGCGCGCGTCCACCTCCAGAACCTATAACGGGTGTAAGATCGGGCTGTGAATGGTTAGGAGCGCGGCAGAGGTGTCGTGCGCTCCCGCAGCTGCGCGAGCGAACGACCCACCAGCCGCATGACGGCTCGCAGCGATAAGACGATCGCGGCCACGCAGAGGAGCGCGATCGTCGCGGCAAGGTAGGGGTGCCGGGTGGCGAGCCACGTCAGCCACACGGCCAGCAGGTCTTCTCCAAGGCTGAGCGCCACGTTCGAGAACGGTTCAGGCGAGGGCGTGACGGCGGCGCGGGCCGCCGTCTTGCCTGTGTGCGCGATCAAGGCGATCGCGGCGCCGAGCACGGTGCTCGCCAATCGAGCATCGAGCGGCAACTGCGACGTCGCGTTGAAGGCCAGGAGCGCCGCCACCGGCACGCGCACGAACGTGTGCAGCGTGTTCCAGACGAGGTCGAACACCGGGATCTTGTCCGCGACGAACTCGATCGCGAAGAGACCAATCGCCGCGGCGATCACGGTCCAATCTCGGAGGGCATCGAGGGAAGATGGCAACGCCACCACCCCGGCGCGGGCGAAGAGGCCGAGGGCGGCCACTGTCGCGTACGCGTTCAGTCCCGCCGCAAAGCTGGTGGCGACGAGGAACGAGGTCAGCCCGGTTCCGGACAGCGCTGCCACCTGTTGCCCACACCGTCACTTCCGCACGTACGCATCGCTGAGCGCAGGATAGGTCGAGTAGTTGTACTTGATGTCTTTCACCGAATCCCGAACCGCCCACACCGAAAGCTTGTCCATCAGCGGGATGGCGATCGCCTGCTCGAGCAGCATATGCTGGATCTTCAAGTACACTGCGCGGCGCTTCGCCGGGTCGAGTTGGGCGCGGCCTTCCAGGAGCAGCGCGTCCACTTCGCGATTCGAATAACACGACCAGTTGAAATTGCTGCCGATCGTCGACGAGTGGAAAAGCGCATACATGGCGTCCGGTTCGTTCGTGCGCAGGAAGATCGATCCCATGTTGGTGGCGCACCGGTAGTTGTCTTCGCTCCAGGTGGCCACCGAATCGCTCTTGATCTTCGCGTCGATCCCGAGGGCCAGCAACTGGCCTTGGATCAACTCCACCTCCGGGAAGTTCCCGCCCCCGTAATTCAACGAGTGGAGGATCAGCGTCAGGGGCTTTCCGCCCTTTGTGCGGACATTGTTCGGGCTGAGCTTCCAGCCGTCTTCTTCCAGCAATTGAGCCGCCTTGGCGGGATTGTGCGGGTAGTAGGTGCACGCGCTGATATCCTTCAGCAGATTCTGGCTGAGGAGGCCACACCCCACAACATCGAGGCCCTTGTACACCGATGTGACGATGGCGTCGCGATTGATGGCGTAGCTGAGCGCCCGGCGCACCTGGATGTCGTCGGTGGGCGGAAGTTTGACATTCAGCCACCACAAATAGGAGGAGCCGGGAAATGACCTGGTCTCGATCCTGAGTGCTTTGTTCCCCTTCAACTGCGCCAGTGCCACCCCGGGCGATGAGTACAGGTAGATCATCTGGGTTTCGCCGGTCTCGATCGTGACATTGCGGCTGTTGCTCTCGGGGATCGTTCTCCAGACGATCCGGTCGAGGTAGGGCGGACCCTGATGATCGCTCCACGGCGCGCGGCGGTTATACCCCGCGTTGCGTGCCAGCGTGATGTGATCCTGCGCGACATATTCCGCCACCGTAAACGGCCCGCTCCCCACGGGACGCAGGTTCACATCGTTCCCCTGGGTGGGCGTGGTCTTTGGTGAGAGCATGGCCAGCACGCCCTGGGCGACATAGGCGAGGAACGGCGCGTACGGTTCCTTGAACGTCACCCGGACCGTGTTGTTGTCCACCACGGTCGTCCCGGTGTAGCCTACGAGGGCGTTCGCCGAGCCTCCGGCTTTGAAGGACGGGTTCACGATCCGGTCGAGGTTCCACTTTACCGCTTCGGCATTGAAGGGGGCGCCGTCGCTGAACGAGACATCCTTCCGCAGGGAGAACGTAAATGTCTTCCCGTCCGGCGACATGGCGTATCCAGCCGCCAGCCAGGGGACGAACTTGCCGTCGGACTGTTGATAGATGAGGCTCTCAGTCACGTTCAGGCTGGCGACCAGGTAGCTGATGGCGGCGGTGGAGGCGTGGGGGTCCAGCGTCACCGATTGCGAGTCCAGGCCGGCGACGAGCGTGCCCCCCATCACGGGGGCGGCCCCCAACCTGGCCCCGCCGAGGGCCAGGATAGTCATGACCGTCGCGGCCCCCAACACGATCGATCGCCCATGCTTCTTCCGACTCCTGGCTGGCATCGTGGCCCCTCCTTGGTCTACCGGGCGCTCTCCCACTGGAACACGCCATCGGTGACGAGAATGCGACCCCATGCCGGAAACAGGTCGTGACTGAACACGACGGTCGCCCCGCTCGCGGCCGCCTCGGCGAACACTCGGCGGCGGGACGTACCGGTCGCTCCCGGGTCGCGGTTGGCGGGGATCCAACCCGGGTGTTCCACTTCACACGGGTGGTGGAAAAGATCCCCCACATAATAGAAGCTCTGTCCCACCGAGCGAACGCGCACGACGCAGTGGCCCGGGGTCTCCCCCGGCGCCGGAATGATCGTGACCCCCGGCGCCACTTCGCGCTCTGCGTCTACGACCTCGAGGAGGCCGAGACGGTCCACCGTGCCGAGCCGCTCGGCCAGCTCGGAGGCAGGGTCTTCGCGCGCCGGATTCTCCAGCCAGTCCTGGCGGCCGATGAAGTGGCGTGCCTGAGGAAACCTCACCACATCGCGCCCGTCTCGCTCCACCGTGACACCGGCGAAGTGGTCGCTGTGGGCGTGCGTGATCAGCACGTGCGTCACCGCGGCGGCGGCGACTCCGAGGCGGTCCAGCCCGGCCCGCAGTCCGGGAGACCGGCGCGAGCCGGGCCACTTGACCCCGAAGCGCGCCTGCCAGGAGGAGGTCGGATCGTCGAACCCCGGGTCAATGAGAATGGAGGCGTTCGCGAGCGCCACGTGCGCGAGGTTCAGGCCGAGTGTGAACTTGCCGCGTTCGGCGAGCTCAGGAATGGCGCGCCTCAGCTCCTCCTCCGGCGCGTTCATCTTTGGGGACCATTCCAATGTCCCTTCCGAGATCACGCTGATCGCCGCATCCCCGATCTTGCGCGTCGATACATACTCCGGACGGCCATCAGCTGTCGACATCGAATCTCACCTGTCCGCTACGCCTCGTCCGGGGTCCCGTGCGGACCTGCCGGCCGCCGAAATGACGCATCCGTGATCGGGCATAACACGAGGCTCACTCCCCACCCGAGGGCCACCGGTAGATCGAACAGCAGCGGATTCCGCAACAAAAAATCCCTGTGTGCGTAATCGGGGAGCGTCCACGATAACGTCAGTGTGCGCGCAACCGACGCCACTACGAGCGCGATGGCAACGGCGATCGACGGGCGGGCGGTCCGAGTCCTATCGACGATGAGTCCGCCCGCCAGTCCAAACGCGATCCATTGCACGATCCCCGCGACCGTCCAGGCGCCGGCGAGGCGCAGGTATGCGACCAGCGGCCACAGTTGTGCCACGATCGACTCGGCCATCCATCCGCCGAGCCCGCCGGCCAGCGCGCCGAGCAGCGCGGCCCGCCGACCCGGCAACGACGTGCCGACAAGCCAGGCCGTGATGATCAGACCGCTCAGAGCCGCCACCCGCAGGATGAATGCGACGCTCACGACGGGACCGGCGTCTCTGGTGAACAGCGCGAGCAAGGCGACGAGGCCCGCGCCCGCTGTGGCCCCGATGACGGCGGCGCGGAGCACATCCAGCGAGAACGACGGGATTGCCCCGAGCAGAGCGTCTTGGGGCCGGTGCGCGCCAGGGCGGGGCCGCGGTGCGTCGATCGTGCCGGCGCCCTCAGGGAGCGCCTGGTTGCTCGCCGCACGACCGCCCCGTCCCTCGGCCGGCCCCCCGGTCACGGGGGCGCCGTCTGGTAATCCGCCGGACACGCGTCCCGCCGCAGTCCTCGAGGAGAGGAAATACCCCACGGTGTCGGCGAGGTAGTCGAGATGCGGGTCGAGCGGACGGGTCAGGGCATCGAGCCAGTGGACCCCCTCGAGGAAGTACTGCAGGGTTTTGCTGAACGGGACGTCCTCGATCCGAAAAGGGATGACGTGGACTCCTTTGTTCGCCGCGCGCTCCACCTCCCGCTGCACGTGTGGCGAGGAGATGGAGTGCGACGACACGACGAAGACCAGGACGGGGCTCTCGTCGATTGCGTCAACGATCGACGCGCCGTAGTTGACGCCGGGACGCGCATTGCGTGGGGCGATCCAGCACGAAATCCCGCGGCGCTCCAGAGCCGCGCAAACCTGATCTGCCACATCCTTGTCTCCGCTTGCGTAGCTGATGAAGACTCTGTGGGATGTGGCCGGCGGCATAGAAACCCTCTTTAGGGGCCGAAAAAGCGGTTCCTCCCTCCGGGGCTCCGCTTCGCCGGGCATCCCGCCCGGTGGCGCCCGCATCGGCTCTTGACCTGATATACTGAAGCGTACCAAGCGACAGGAGGGTGACGGATGGCCCGTCCCCGCTATACGGCGGCCAAGCGCGCCAGGGAACAGAAGCAGAAGCAGAAGCGTGAAGCCAAGCTCGCGCGAAAGCACGCGCGGAGGTCGGCCTCTACGCCTGGCGAAGCAGCGGCGCCGGGCGAAGCCGAAACCCCGGCCGTCCCGCGTGAACCCACGAGCGACACCGACCCGGGGGTGGCCGAAGTCCCTTGAGCATGCCGATTTCAAGATGACGGTCGAGTGACGGCATGACCGACCGGTATCCAATTACGACCACGTCAGCGGGCGCGAAAGATGAAGGGGGCGGCGATCACCGCCCCCTTCGCCGTCACTTCGTATGGTGAGAATCTCAAGCGTCGGTGACGTACCCCGTGGAACATGCAAGGTCGTGCAGGCGGAAGGCAGGACGATTGCTCTCTTCAACGTCGACGGCGCCTTCTACGCCCTGGACAATGCCTGTACGCACCGTGGCGGCCCATTGGGAGAGGGAAGGGTGCACGGAACAATCGTGACCTGTCCCTGGCATGGCAACCAATTTGACGTGGCGACCGGTCGGGTGATCACCGGCACGCGCGCCGTGACGGCGTATGCGGTACACATCCAGGGCGATGACCTTCTAATCGATCTCCCCTAAAAAGCCTACACGTCCAGAGCGGCCCTAGGCGGCATGTCCAGCACCGCGAGTCTTTGACACGGGAAAGCCGCTCTTGCATAATGAAATTGCTCGGAAGTGTAGTTCGGGCGGTTAGCTCAGTGGCAGAGCGCATCCTTCACACGGATGAGGTCGCAGGTTCAAAACCTGCACCGCCCACCATGTTTTTGGTGCTTTGCCGAGTCCCCCCGAGTGGGGACCAAGCCTCGTATTTGGGTTCCGTCTCTATGGACTGCTGCTTGACCTGCTTACCCTCTTCTGCTTTCGGGCGAAGGCCAGGCCCGCCGCGCCAGTCAGCAGGAGCGCCAGCGTGCTGGGCTCCGGAGTGGGGTTGAGCTCACCAACACCATTCAGTAGCAGCACATCCCCTGTCGGAGCTGTGATGTCCACGAAGCGATCTCCCGGCATGTTAAAGGGCACCGTGAGGGGGGGCGTAATATCGTTTGGTGGAAACGGTCCCGTGGCCGCCTGGCAGTTTACGGAACCAAATGTCCCCGAAGTGTTTCCGAGGCAGACTTTGAAGCTCTCGCCGGCTTGTACGCTTCCAATCGAGATAGTCCCGGGGCCGGCCGGCAGACCTGAGGTATCCAGCTGGATGAATGTGCCCGGGTTGATCTCGTTGGCCGGCGGGCCACTCAGGCCAAGACCGGTTTCGCCCAGTCCGAGCGTCTTGACGAACAGGTTATTGGGTGGCGCGCTCGGACCGAGGCCACTAAAACCATTGACCGTAAGAGGGAAGCCGCTCACGGTGTACGTCAGAGTGGGCGTGAGAGTATCACCGGGGCACGGTGTGGGCGGCGACGGCGCGGGGGCGGTGATCGCCGCGCAATTGGTAAAGTCAAACGTAATATCGATTGCCGCCGCCGGCACTGCGCCGGCAAGTACCACGCCTGCCGAAAGCACGACCAGGGCCCAGAGACGCATAGCCTCCCTCCTGCCTGTCGAACAACCGACACCGCGTCAATGGAGTATTTTAGCGTGTCCGCGGGAGGCTGACACCCACTGATCGAAACACCCAAACAATCTTTCGATAGTATCGGCAATCCGTACTCGGCACCCTCGCGCTGCACCACTGGTTGAGAGTCAGATGGCATAGAGAATCCGCATCGAGGCGAAGAATCCGACGATCCAACCCAACAGACCACACGCGACTCCGATTGCGTAAAGTAGGGACTGAAACCCGATGTGCGCGAACGCTCGTATCGCGAGGCCGGCCGAGATCAACGGGAGCGCGACGGTGAGCCCGAAGAGCAAAAGGGTGCGTGGAGCAGTATACGCATAGCCATATGTGGGAGCGAGGGCGTTCCCTGCCCACGAACTCGCCGCGACGAGGCCGGTGAGCAGGATCAGTCCAACTCCGAGGGCACTCGCCCGCCACAGTGACCGAACTCCTCCCCTGCGCATAGCCCTCAACGCGAGGGCCGGGAAGAGGACGATGCAGAGCAGTGACAACACGATTTCCAAAGCCGCTCCTCTCCAATCGAAGTAGCCTTTTTTGCGTCACGTCCTCGCGTTACAATGATGCCCGGGACGATATTCTCGCAGACCGAGGTCATCGATGATCATCGCCCTGGCGTCGCCCGGTGTCGCCTCGTCCCTGGATGAGGGCTTAGACAAGATCAAACGATTCCTGTCCGAGGCTTCGGCCCAGGGCGCGGAGGTCGTGTGCTTCCCCGAAGCTTATCTCCCTGGTCTGCGGGGACAGGATTTTGAAGTGCTGCCCTTCGATCGGACGAAGCAGGAACGGGTACTTGAGGCTGTGGCGCAGTGGGCGCGAGAGTATGCGGTGGCCACGATCCTTGGGACGGAACGGCTCACGGAAACGGGCCGGCAGATTGTCGCCTTCGTCATCGACGCCCAGGGGCGGATTCAGGGATACCAGACCAAGAATCAACTAGACCCGGCTGAAGATCAGTTCTATGTGCCTGGAAACACCCGGCAGCTTTTTGAAGTCAACGGGATGAAGTTTGGAGTGTCGATCTGTCACGAGGGGTGGCGCTATCCCGAGACGGTGCGGTGGGCGGCGGTGCGTGGCGCCAAAATCGTCTTTCACCCGCATCACACGGGAAGTGATCGGGAGGGTGTTCGTCTCACGCAGTGGGGCGCGGCCGGGGCGCCGTACTACGAGAAGGCGATGATGATGCGCAGTATCGAGAACGCCATCTACTTTGCCAGCGTCAACTATGGTTTGCGCTTTCAGGAATCGGCGACAAGCCTCATCGCGCCTTCGGGCCAGTGCCAGGCGCACCTGCCGTACGGGCAGGAAGGCGTACTCGTGCAGCCCATCAACGTCGAGGAAGCCACCGGCTTGCTGGCGGCCCGATACGCGCCCGAGCGCTATCAGGAAGTCAACCTCGAAAAAGCGCCCCACACCGCAACTCGAGTGCCTCGTGAGTAGCCCCTTTTTATCTACCGAACAGTCCCCCAGAAGTTGAGTAGCCCCACCGCGGCCAGAAACGCCAGGACCAACTTCTCGAAGCCCTCCTGCGAAATCCGATGGGCGAGCGCGATGCCTATGCCGAAGCCGACGAGAAGGCTGGGGGCAAAGACCAAGCCAAGCTTCAGGACCGACGGTGTCATTGTCCCACTCAGCGTTAAAAGGAGGACGCTGCTGAGCGTTGCCAGGAACACAAAGACCACCGAAGTGCCACGGAAACGGTCCTTGGGAACGTTCAGCCCAAGGAGATAGAAAGCCACCGGGGCGCCATTGAATCCCGTACTGGTCGATAGCAGGCCGCTCAGGATCCCCGTCACAACCGTGCCTGCGCGGCTCCCTCCGATCGACAGCCGAAGGCGGATCAACATCGAAACCGCCACCAAGACAGTCAAGGATGCAATCATCATCTTGAGTATTTTGGGATCGCTCCAAAGCAGCAACACCAGGCCCCCGGGCATGCCAAGCAGGCTTGAGAAGAACAGGGGCTGCACGATCGCCCAATCGGCTCCGTCTCGAATCTCCGGACGAGCGAGAAGCAGCCCGCTGGCCAGGAGCCCTAACAGCAATGTCACCGTCACCACCGTTCGGGGAGGATACAGGAACGTCAGTAATGGGACGCTCACGAGGTTGAACCCAAACCCGGTGATCGCCACCGCACCCGCCGAGGCAAAGATGATCAACGATGCCAGCATCCTAGGGAAGCCGTTTCCTCGCCATCGTACGTGCAGCCTGCTGTCGGGGCGCTCGGGGGAGCCGGTGCACGTCCGCCGAACACATGAGCACCATTGCGGGTTCGGGGGGCTTCTGTTAGCATCGCGGTAATGGATCCTTGTCAATTGTCCGACAATAAAACGTCGGGCAAGGGCTAGGATGGCCCCCCGGGCGGTTCGCTTCGTCCGTCCCCCAACGCTGACCGATACCGTCGTCGATCATATCCGCGAGTCGCTCGTTCGCGGCCAGTTGGTCCCCGGCGCTCCCCTGCATGAACTCGACCTCAGCAAGTCACTGGGCGTCTCTCGTGGGACGGTCCGCGAGGCCCTGCGGCGCCTGCAGGACGAAAACCTCGTCGAGATCGTGCCCCACCAGGGCGCGTTCGTCACCAAGCTCTCCGCTCGGAAGGCTTGGGAGATCTACACGCTGCGCGCGCAGTTGGAACCCTACGCCGTCCGTTTGGCGATGGAGCAGCGGGCCTACAGGGCGCAGGACGTCGACGAGCTCGACAACCTGGTGCGCCGGCTGGGCGAGCTGGAACCGAACGGGGACCTGGCTGAGATCATTGCCGCGGATCTCGAGTTTCACCGCGTCATTTGCGAGCGAAGCGGCCACGCGCTCGTGATGGACGTGCTGCGCAGCCTCCGCTCCCAGACGCGACTGTTTATCCTCAACACCATCCTCTACCACTCCGACCTCGAGCGGGATGAGCTCACACATCGGGCCATCCTGAATGGGGTGCGAGCGGGCGATCCGGCGCGCGCCGAGGAAAGCATGCGCAAACACATCAATGACGCCGGAACCTGGTTGCTGCGCCGGATGGAGGTTCAGGAAATTGCCCCGCCGGCCGATCCCGCGAACCACACGGCTACCGTCCTGGACGAACCGAGAGACCATATTAAGGAAGGGAGGGAAGCGTGATGGGATCTCGCATGAACCGACGCACGGCCCTGAAGGTGATCGGCGGTGTCGCCGGGGCGGTCGCGGATCAACGGGCCTTCGGCGTCCCGGCGGTTATCGGGAAGGACGTGGAACTGGTGCATTGGAGCTGGCTCACCGCATCCGACGGTGAGGTCTGGAAGCAGATGATCGATAACCTGAACGCGGCGAACAAAGACAAGGGGTTCCAGGTCCGAATGGAAGTTGTTCCGGACGACCAGTACGGCACGAAGGTGCTGTCCGCGGCGGCCACGGGGAACGCCCCGGACTTCGGATGGGGCACCGCGGGCCTGCGCGCCGACTGGGTGAAGAAGGGCGTGGTCCTGCCGCTCGACGACCTGTTCAAGAAGGCCGGGTTCAATCTGGGCGACTTCACGGTACAATCCCTGGCCGCGTCGCGGTATGGTGGGAAGGTGTACATGATGCCGATGGACGCGATGAGCCTGCAGGTGCTGCTGAACGTCGACCACGCCAAGGCGGCGGGGCTCGACATCACGAAGCCGCCGCAGACGGGGACCGAGCTTCTCGCCTGGGCGGACAAGATGGCGCAGCGCCAGGGCGACAAGGTCACGCGCTCAGGGTTCATGATGACGGGGTCCGGCGTGCAGACGACGGTGACCTGGGGCATCGTGGCGCACCAGATGGGGTTCCGGCGCGCGAGTCCCGACC
>JACXTT010010356.1_pt1 | contig 12571 bp, 9 predicted proteins | sample 9270951 | NCBI WGS metagenome assembly JACXTT01 (sample SAMN15532306, study PRJNA645909) | rock metagenome | isolation source: weathered quartz diorite | place: Puerto Rico | collected 2017-06-21 | reverse complement strand
CCCTTCCCGGTCTCGTACGCTGCGGTGCTGAAGCCTGTTGCCGGGCCTGCGGACCCGGGCCATTGGGTTGGTCTGCTTCGGATACAGCTTGGCCGGAAATTAACGAATTGGAGTTATCCCGACTATGTCGATTATCGGGAGCAGGCCCACTCGTTCACCGGACTCGTGGCCGAGCGCGTCGTTCCTATCAGTTACACACACGGCATCACCGAGCGGATCCCGGGCGCGGTGGTTACCGGAAACTACTTCACGGTTCTGGGCGTGCGCGCGGCTTTGGGTCGCCTGTTCACCTCGGGCGATGATCGCGTCCCCGGAGAGCATCCCTTCGCCGTTATCAGCCACCGGCTTTGGACGCGGGATTTCGGACGCGATCCATCGGTGGCTGGCCGTAAGCTCATCATCAACGGATATCCGTTTGAAATCGTCGGCGTCACAGCCGCGGAATTTCAGGGGACGAGCATCGGTGAGCAAACCGACATTTGGGTTCCCATGATGATGCAGCGGGAAGCCATGCCGCGGAATGCGGACTCGAACTTTCTAGCGTCGCGTTCGGCCGGCTGGCTCACGATCTACGGCCGGCTTCGGCCTAACGCCACATTGACGAGAGCGCAAACTGAACTTGCCGCCATCGCGCGCCGGTTGGAACAGGCCTATCCGGAGAGCAACGCCGGTCGATCCGTGAACCTAACCCGCGACGTCGGGCTCTTGCCCTCCCAACGCCGGGATCTTCGCAGCCTCCTGGGGCTGTTGATGGCGAGTGTGGCGCTGCTGTTGCTGATCGCGTGCGAGAACCTTGCGAATCTTTTTCTGACGCGGGCGGTCGGCCGGCGGCGCGAGATTGCAGTCCGGCTTGCAGTCGGCGCCAGCCGATGGCGATTGATCCGCCAACTGCTGACCGAGAGCCTTATGTTGTGCCTGGTGTCCGCCAGCCTGGGCTTGCTGCTCGTGCCCGTGACGATCGACCTCGCGCTGAAGTTGCTCGGACCCGCCGACACCGCGCTCCAGACGCCCGCGACCATCGACCTCAGCGTCTTGCTCTTCGCCTTCGGCATCACGCTCACGACGGGTCTTCTGTTCGGCCTGGCGCCTGCACTGCAAGCCGCGAAAACTGAAGTCGTCAGCTCGTTGAAGGCGTCGACATCAGCCGTGGAGTGGCGTCCCGGAAAGCGACTGCGGCTGGCCACAATTCTTGTGCTCGGGCAAGTCGCGATTTCAGCGATATTGCTTGTTGGCGCGGGACTCTTGGTCCGGACCATGCTTCGGATTCTCGATATCCAGCCTGGATTTCAGACCAATCACGTGCTGTTAGCTGCCGCCGATCTATCCATCCGCGGCTATTCTGAGGCGCAGGGCAAGCAATTCTCCGAGCAACTGGTCCGGCGTTTGGAAGGGCTGCCGGAGGTAGACTCGGTCAGTCTGTCGAAGTCCGAGCCCGCGCGCGACTGGAGCGATCGCCGGCCAGTCTTCTATCCGGAACAGGAGCCTTCGCCGGAAGCCCTCCGCCGCAATCCTGATCTCGGTTTGCTCGTAGACGCGAATCGAATTACGCCTAACTATTTTCGAACTCTCGGAATTGCGCTCGTAGGCGGCCGCGATTTTAACTGGCGTGACCGGGAGGGCGCCACGCCCGTCGCCATCGTGAGTCAAAGTCTCGCGCGGCGTTTGTGGCCGGACAAGAGCGCAGTCGGGCAGCGAATTTCAGCTCCCGATGCCGGCGGTCCACGTCGACCGCCGCTCGAGATCGTCGGCGTGGTGAGCGATGCCAAATACCGGTCGATCCTTTCGGAACCTCCGTTGTTGTTGTATGAGCCGGAAATGCAGCGCTACGATTCTTACCTCAGCATCGCCGTCCGGACCAAGGGCGATCCAGCTTTGTTCGCGCCTGCTCTCCGCCGTGAAGCAGCGTCGCTCGACACCAATCTGCCCCTTTATAACATCCGGACATTTTCCGAGCAGGTGCGCCGCTCGTTGTGGCTTCAGCGCTCGGCCGCCGCGCTCATCGGGACATTCGGATTGATTGCGCTCGTGCTGGCAACCCTCGGATTGTATAGCCAACTGGAGCATTCGGTCGCCAGTCGAAGGCGCGAGATCGGGATCACAATGGCGCTGGGAGCGGATGCGCGAATCGTTGCTCGAAATGTTGTAACCAAGGGAGCTTTGCTCGCTGCGGCCGGCGCCACTGCCGGAATCCTGATTGCCGCTCCACTCGCACCTCTGGCCGAACGCGAGCTCTACGGCGTGAACGCACAAGAGCCGTTCACCTTCGGTATGGCTTGGATCGTACTGATGCTGGTGACTATCGCCGCCAGCTACCTTCCTGCTCGAGCGGCGGCGCGAGTGGATCCGATGCAAGCTCTGCGCGCCGACTAGACCCCAGCGGGCGGTCGATTCCGAACATCGTTACAAATTTAGCGACATTCGTTTTCAGATTGAATTTACTGTTCACTGCCTCGAAACCGGCGGAACCCATCCGCTTCCGAAGTTCGGGATCGCGGATGAGTTCCACGATCCGCAATGCCATCTCGGACACGTCTCGCCGGTCAACCAGGAACCCTGTAGTTCCATGCTCGACCAGTTCGGGAATGCCACCCACGCGGCTCGCGACTAACGGCTTGCCGCAGGCCATAGCCTCGGCGATCACGTAACCGAAAACTTCCTCCCATTGCGACATCTGGCAGACGATGTCCGCCGCTGCAAAGAGCCCGCTAGCCAGCGGGTCGGTGATATTGCCTGTGAACGTGACGCGATCGGCGATGCCCAGGGCCCGCGCCTTGCTTTCATAATCGGCGCGGTGGACACCATCGCCGGCGATCAGAAAACGCACCTTCGATTCCATCTGGAGCACTTGGCGGGCTGCTTCCAATAGCTGAGGAATTCCCTTTTCAGGGATCATCCAGCTCACCTGGCTCACCAGCACGGTATCTGGCGAGATCGAGTACTTCTTACGGAACTCAGCGGCAGCGCGGAAACCTTCAGCGGCCCGCTCGACGTCGACGGCATTGTAAATCATTTCAATTCGACCGGTGTCGATCACGTCGATATCGGTAATAAACCGGCGCCCGAACTCACTCACTGAAATGTACTTGGTGAGTGGCATATTTATGAGCCGGTGCACGGCGCGCTTCCAGACCGGCGCACGTCGCGGAATGTAACCTGCCGCGCGCGATCCTTCATCCGTAAAAAAGACCTTCTCGACACCGAACGCTTTGGCCACCCAAGGATAAGTGCTGAGCATGCCGGTGTAGTTCAAGTGGAGCACGCGCGGTCGATACTTCCGAAGAATTCGTGCCAAAGCCTTGGTCGGTTTCCAGGCCAGGCGGGAGGAGTCTTCAATTACTTCCAGGCTGACATTCGGAAGTTGCAGGAAACTGCGAACCGGATCATCCGGATACCGGAGAAAACACAGCACGCATTTCCAGCCGCGGGCTGTGATTTGGAGAGCGAGTTCGCGCGCCAGAGCTTCGGCCGATCCGATTCTAAGCGGGTCGATTCCAAAGACCACAACGGCAGTGTCTTGACGCTTCATTCAGGCAAGGAGACTAAAGACAAAGTTTCCTTTTCGGCCGGTGTGCAACGCCGGTACAAGCAACAACCTTCTCGCCACCACTGCGGACGGGCTTCCCAAATTCTGCGTATCGGATCCGTTTTGATATTGCCCACCGGTTGCATGCCGTAACAACTAAGCACGTCGCCATTGGGCTGAATTTGAAGGCTGGTTAACGCCGCGCAGTTGGCCCGATGCTCGTGCGCGCTATGGCCCTGAATTGTTACGCGCATTGCGTCAGGGTTGCGGAAGTACGGCTTCATCACTTCTAACTGCGAGTAGCTGTTTTGAATAGGTAAGCCTGCGCGTTTGAGATGGATCAGTTCGTCAACCGTAGCGACGGCACGTTCCACGTCTTTGGGCCAATTCTCGCTCTTCTCGAACCACCGGGGATCTTCCGGCGTGTTATAGTTCTGCTCCACGGCCTGATAGAAAATATGCATTCCCGGCTGGTTGGCATATTGCGCCACAGCCGCCGCGTCCTGAAGGTTGTGCTCCATCAGAACAGTTTTCAGCCGGATGTGGTAATTCAATTTGTGCTCAGCCCGCAATCTCTTCAGCGTTTCGATGGAGGTGGTGGTTGTTTCCCAAAAGTTCTCGCGTCCCCTTACCTTGCTGTGCGTTTCGCCGATCCCGTCGAGTGAGAGTGTGACACGCCACGGGTTCGCCATCGCCAGCTTTTCTATGCGAGACTGATCCTTCCAATATCCGTGCGTGAGTACTTCGGCCGCCAGGCCCACGGAAGAGGCGTGAGCAACCACTTCCGGTGTGTACGGCTGCAGCAGTGCTTCGCCCCCGGTAAACGTTACTTGCACTGATCCGAGCCAGGTACGTAGGTCACTGAGGACAGTCTTCCATTGTTCGAGCGTCGGGAATGCTTCTTTACCCTTGTTCTTCCAGATGTCGCAGTGAACGCATCGCGCGTTGCACAGGTTGGTCAATAGCAGCGAAATCGACGCAGGGCGGCAATGGTCGGCCCACCGCCCGCCAGCGAAGGTCCGGAGCCGGTAGTTGAGGCCCTCATAAACGCGCCGATACAGATCCCCCACTAGACTCCTCCCCGTGCCACCTTTTGATAATACTCTTTGGAAAAACTCGAAACAATCCACCCTCTACGCTGGACTTGGTCCTCCAAGTACTGGTACCGTTGACCCTTCAGAAGAAACACTTCGTAAACCATAGTCCGTCAATGGTTTAACCCTAAGAAAGCCCCGCCTTCTTCCAAAGCTGATCCACCCGCTGCTTTACCTCGTCTCCCATCCGTATGACGTCCGGCCAGGGGCGGTTGAAGCCTTCCTCCCTCCATTTTCGGGTGGCGTCGATTCCCATCTTCGATCCGTAATTCGGCAAACGGCTGGAATGATCGAGTGAATCCACCGGACCGAGCACGAACTGAATATCACGCTCCGGATCGATGTTGTTCAGCGCTTTCCAGGCCACTTCACGCGTGTTCTGGACATCGACATCTTCATCCACCACCACGATGCACTTGCTGAACATCGCTTGCCCCAGGCCCCAGATGGCGTGCATCACTTTGCGCGCGTGCAGTGGATACGATTTGCGAATCGACACCAGAATCAAGTTGTGGAAAATGCCCTCGGCCGGCATCGCGATGTCGCGGATTTCCGGCAGTTGCAGGCGCATCAGCGGCAGGAAGATGCGTTCAATCGCCTTGCCCATATAAAAATCCTCCATCGGAGGCGGGCCAACGATAGTGGTGGCGTAGATCGGATGCTTCCGCTGAGTGACGCAAGTAATGTGAAACACCGGATAATCGTCTTCCAGCGAATAGAAGCCAGTGTGATCCCCAAACGGCCCCTCGCGCCGGAGTTCCCCCAGATCGACGTAGCCTTCCAGCACGATTTCGGAATTTGCCGGGACTTCGAGATCGGATGTCTCGCATTTCACCATTTCCACTGGTTTTCCGCGCAGGAAGCCGGCGATCATCATTTCGTCCAGATCCGGCGGAAGCGGCAGGATCGCCGAATACATTGTCGCTGGATCGGAGCCGATCGCAACCGCGACGTCCATGCGCGTCTGCTTGCCTTCCTTGACCAGCCGGCGATGATGCTCGGCGCCTTGCTTGTGCGTTTGCCAATGCATCCCGGTGGTGCGTTCGTCATAAACCTGCAAACGGTAGCATCCGCAATTGCGCTTGCCCGTGTCCGGATTTCTCGAAAACACCATCGGCAGCGTGATGAATCGCCCCGCGTCCTCAGGCCAACAGTGCAGGATCGGAAATTCACTCAACGAGAAGTTGTCATGGCGAATGACATCCTTGCACGGTCCGCTCGAAACCGTCTTCGGAAAGAACGAGCCCATCTCGGCCAGCTTGGGCAGCATTTTCAACTTGCCCAGCAGTCCTTCCGGCATCCGCATTTCCAGATATTCGGAAATGCGTCCGGCAATTTCCTCCACTGAATCCACCTGAAGCGCGATCTCCATCCTCCGCATGCTCGCAAAGCTGTTGATGAGCACCGGAACGCCGCTGCCTTTCGGCTTCTCGAACAGCAGCGCCGGCCCGCCGTTCTTGACGGAGCGGTCGGAGAACTCGGTGATCTCCAGGTATGGATCGACTTCAAGCGAGATTCGCCGCAGTTCTTTGTTCTTTTCGAGCGCGCCGATGAAATCGCGCAGATCGCTATATGCCATAGAGAAGTTCGATGCCCACGTTTTACTATGATGGAAAATCGAGCGTCATGACAAATCGAGTCGCATTGGTTACCGGAGCAAGCCGCGGAATCGGAAGAGCCTGCGCATTGGCATTGTCGGATGCGGGCGTGCGGGTAGCCGTGGCCGCGCGCAACGTCGAGCAACTGGAATCGCTCGTGTCGGAGATCCACGCCAAAGGCCACGACGCTTTCGCTGTGCCGGTGGATCTTGGCGATGCCGGCTCGATCAAGGACGCGATCGCCAGGATCGCCAAAGAATTCGGGCCGGTCGCGATCCTTGTCAACAACGCGGGTATTGTCAAAGATGGCCTCGCGATGCGTATGAAGAAAGACGACTGGGATTCGGTCATCGCCACCAACCTGACTGGCGCGTTCCTCGCCATCCAGCAAGTGTTGCCGGCCATGATGCGCGAGCGCTGGGGCCGCATCATTAATATCTCTTCGGTTGTGGGCGAGATGGGCAATGCCGGTCAAGCGAATTTTTCGGCCTCCAAGGCCGGACTCATTGGTCTGACGAAATCAATCGCACAGGAGATGGGTAGCCGCAACATTACCGTGAACGCCGTCGCGCCCGGCTATGTCGAGACCGGCATGACGGCTGGGCTCGCGCAAGAATTGAGGGACAAGATGCTCGCCAATATTCCGCTGAAACGGATCGGCCGGCCGGAGGATGTGGCCGCGGCGGTGCGTTTCTTGGCGAGTGAAGAAGCCGGCTATATCACCGGGCACGTGCTGGACGTCAACGGCGGGTTGTACATGTGACAGTAGCTTTCTTGCAGCTTGACTTGAGCCCTACCACAATAGAGAAATGAAATCTTCGAGCGCGGATGAGTTCCGAGTGGGTCTGATCCAGATGAGCTGCGCGCTCGACCCCAACGAAAACCTGGAAAAAGCGCAGTGGCGGATTCGTGAGGCCGCCGCGCGTGGCGCTCAAATCATCTGTCTTCAGGAATTGTTCCGCTCCCAGTACTTCTGCCGTGAAGAAAACGCCGAACTGTTTGCACTGGCCGAGCCGGTCCCAGGACCCACGACCGAAACACTGGGGCATCTCGCGCGCGAGCTCGACATCGTCATCGTTGCATCTCTGTTTGAGCGCCGGACGGCTGGGCTTTATCACAACACGGCGGCGATAATCGGCACGGACGGCGAAATCATCGGGCTCTATCGCAAGATGCACATCCCCGATGACCCGCTGTACTTCGAGAAATTTTATTTTACGCCCGGCGATCTCGGGTTTATGAATTTTGACACGCGCTTTGGACGACTCGGCGTGCTGGTGTGCTGGGATCAGTGGTATCCGGAGGCCGCGCGCCTCACCACCATCGCCGGCGCCAACATTCTTTTCTATCCGACCGCGATCGGATGGCATCCCTCCGAAAAAGCGCAGTACGGCGCGGCGCAGCTCGACGCCTGGCGCACCATCCAACGCGCCCACGCCATCGCGAACGGAATCTACGTAGCCGCCGTGAATCGCGTCGGCTTTGAAGGACCGCCCGCTCGTGGCCTCGAATTCTGGGGCTCTTCCTTTATCGCCGATCCGTTCGGCCAGGTGATCGCCGAGGCCTCGTCGACTAACGAAGAAATCCTGGTTGCCGATTGCGATCCGCATCGCATGGAGGAAGTGCGCCGCAATTGGCCCTTCCTGCGCGATCGTCGCGTGGATGCCTACGCCCCCATTCTGAAGCGATGGCTGGATTGAAACCCGCTCGGCTCGGATTCCGCATGCCGGCCGAATGGGAGCCGCACGACGCCACGTGGCTCGCATGGCCGCACGAGCGCACCGATTGGCCGGGAAAATTCACTCCCATTCCCTGGATCTATGGCGACATTGTGCGTCGGCTCGCAGCGGTCGAGAAAGTGCGCATTCTAATCGAAGATGCGGCGTTCGAAAAAAACGCCCGTCGCCTGCTCGCGAAATGCGGCGCTGACTTGAACGCCGTGGAATTTTTCCGGCATCCGACCAACCGCAGCTGGACCCGCGATTACTGTCCCATCTTTGTTCGCAATCCGCGCGGCGAAATCGTGACCACGAACTGGATCTTCAACGGCTGGGCCAAGTACGGCAATTGGAAGCACGACAACAAAGTTCCGGCGTTTGTGGCGAAGCGCTTGAAGCTCCGTCAATTTGAGCCGGGCATCGTGCTTGAGGGAGGCAGCATCGATGTCAACGGCGCAGGCCTGCTGCTTTCCACGGAAGAATGCCTGCTGAGCGATACGGTGCAAGTTCGCAATCCCGGCCTCGGTCGCGCGGAGCTCGAACAATACTTCGCCGATTATCTCGGCATCACACGAACCATCTGGCTCAAAAACGGAATCGCAGGCGATGACACCCACGGACACATCGACGATCTGGCCCGTTTCGTGGATCGGAACACAGTGGTCACCGTCGTCGAAGAAGATCGGAACGAAGCCAACTACGAGCCGCTTAGGGAGAATCTCACGCTGCTCCAGGCAACCGGCCTCCGCGTGGCGACCCTCCCGATGCCCAAGCCTGTCTATTTCGACGGCCAACGATTGCCCGCCAGCTATGCGAACTTTTACATCGCGAACACCCTCGTGCTTGTCCCGATGTTCAACGATCCGATGGATCGGGTTGCTCTCAACGTGCTGGCCGCGCTCTTCCCCGGCCGCGAGGTCACCGGCATTTATTGCGGCGATCTCGTGCTTGGACTCGGAACTCTGCACTGCATGACTATGCAGCAGCCCGCACCCGCTACGCGCGTTTAGCGCACTCGAAAAGTCAGAATTGTTTCAACTGGGATACGAATGTCCTTCTTCCCAGTCGCAGCGGCGCCCGCTGTACCAGCTGCTGCTCCGGCCCCTGCGCCGATGGCAGCGCCCTTGCCTCCGCCCGCGAGCGCCCCGATGATCGCGCCTACGGCCGCAGTTCCACCTACAGCCTTCACATCGCGGCCCTTGTGCGAACCACCTCGCCGGCTCACCGTGCTTGTGATCACCGGAGCGCCATTGATCGAGTTGAGTTGCAACGCCAGCAACGCCGTCCCAGACAATCTCCCCGAGGCTTTAGCATCCACTATCTTCCCCGCCACTGGATCGCCTCGCTTGGCGACTACGCGGCCATCCACGACAACGTCGTTGCTGAGAGTTCCCGACCAGGAATCCCCCGGCTGCGCCTTGTCGGATGAAATGGTTTGTCCCAAACGAATGCTGACGCTGGTCCCAGGCGGTATGGTTTGACTCTGTGCGATGAGCGCAAACACAAACGCCAGCAAACAAACAGTTCTTAATTTTCGCATCGTTTTTCCCCTCCTCTGCGATTACTGTACAACAATTGGAGTGCACCGATCGCCCCGCGTGCTATCATCCGCTTTCTCGTGCGATTTCTCGACCTCGCCACCATCGTCGTTTACCTGATTGCGATCACGTGGTTTGGAGCTCGTTTTCGCAAGACACAACGCAATCTCAAGGACTATTTTCTGGGCGGACACACAGCTCCCTGGTGGGCTATCGGGCTTTCGATCGTCTCGGCTGAAACAAGCACGCTAACGGTCATCGGTACTCCAGCACTCTCCTTCGGCGGGAACTTCCAGTTTCTACAGTTAGTACTGGGGTATCTGCTGGCGCGCATTGTAATCTCAGTGCTTTTCCTGCCCCACTATTTCCGGGGCGAAATGTATACCGCCTACGAATTAATGCGGCGGCGCTTCGGAGAACGAATTCGAAAACTTACTGCCGGTACATTTCTTGTCTTGCGCGCGCTGGCCGAAGGCGTGCGCGTATTCGCGGTCTCCATCATCATCTCGATCGTCGTCGGCACCGGCGAAATCGCTTCCATCGGGGTGATCGTCTGCCTGACTCTGTTCTACACCTTCGAAGGCGGTATGACCGCGGTGATCTGGACCGACGTCGTCCAGATGTTTCTCTACGTCGCTGGTGCGATTCTCAGCTTCTTCATGATCCTGCATCAAATTCCGGGCGGCTGGACGCATGTCGCCGAAATGGCCGCGGCCGCGAACAAGTTTCAGTTTTTCGATTTCCGTTTTTCGTGGACCGCGGAATTCTTCGCCCGCAACTATAGTTTCTGGGCGGGCATCATCGGCGGATGCTTCCTCACCACTGCCAGTCACGGGACCGAGCAATTGCTGGTGCAACGGCTGCTCGCCGCAAAGACGGAAGCACAAAGCCGCGCCGCACTCTTTTCCAGTTGGGTAGTGATATTTTTCCAGTTCACATTATTCTTGTTCATTGGCCTTTTACTCTACGTCCACTATTCCGATTCACATTTGCCCGTGCCGAAGCCGCCCGAATCGCTCTACCCGGGCTTCATCTGGAACAATCTTCCGCCTGGCGTAGCGGGCCTTGCGATCGCAGCGATCCTTGCGGCGGGCATGTCCAATCTCAGCGCAGCGTTGAATTCGCTTGCTTCAACCACCGTCATGGATTTTTATAAACCAATAATCACGCGCCGCGATCCCCATCGGCCTGAATCTTATTTTTTGGGCGTCGCGCGCTGGGCCACGGTCGCTTGGGGTGTGATCCTTTTCCTCGTGGGATTAGTAGCCCGGCAATGGGGATCGGTGCTCGAGGCCGGGCTTACTATCGCGTCTATCTTATATGGATCTTTGTTGGGCGTTTTTCTGCTTGGGCTGCTCACCAAGCGCGTCCAGGAAAATGCCGCTATGATCGCTATGGTCACCGGCCTGTTGCTCATGATCGGTGTGAAACAGTGGACGCACATCGCCTTCACTTGGTACGTTCTCATCGGGACCACTGCCACGTTCGTGACCGGAGTTGTTGCATCGCTGATGCTGGGAGAACCTTCCGATGACAGAAAAACCACCTGAAGGGCAAGACCGCTTCGGACTGAAACGCGATCTCGGCTTATGGAGCGCGGCCGCTATCGTCGTCGGAACCGTGATCGGCAGCGCGATCTTCATCGTGCCTCGCGACATGGTCAACAGTGTCGGATCGCCGATGATGGTCTTCGTCGTTTGGATCTTCGGCGGAATGTTGTCGCTGTTCGGCGCGTTGAGCTATGCCGAGCTCGCCGCTGCGCTTCCCGAAGCCGGCGGCGAATACGTTTATCTGCGCGAAGCCTACGGTCCGCTGTTTGCTTTCCTCTATGGCTGGACTCAAATGTGGGTTGCCAAGAGCGGCTCGATCGCAACGCTGGCTACTGGCTTTTTCATTTATCTGGCCAATTTTCATCCCGAGCTCGAGAAAGTCCTGATGGTAGTGCCACTGCCGTTGGGTGATTCCGGACATCCGCTCGAGATCCGCTCCGGCCAACTGCTGGCAATGGTCGTCATCGCTGTGCTGGCTTTGATTAACTATTTTGGTGTCAAAGTCGGCGGTAACGTGCAGGTCATAGTCACGGGGGTAAAGGTCGGGTTGATCGCGGCAATTATCGTGGTCGGCCTGGGCACCGGGCACGGGGCGATAGCCAACTTCAGCACTTCGATTCCAGCGCCTGGGAGCATTACCGGTTTTTTTGCAGCTTTAGTGGCGGCGCTTTGGGCCTACGATGGCTGGAACAATGTCAGCATGGTTGCCTCAGAGGTTCAAAAGCCACAGCGCAATCTGCCTTTGGCCCTGATTATTGGAACTCTCGCAGTCATTGCTCTGTATCTGCTGGCCAATCTCGCCTACTTCTACGTGCTCCCGGCCAGCGCCGTCGCCTCCACCGGCCGTGTGGCGGGCGAGGCGATGCGTCAGGTGCTTGGCGGCTGGGGCGCGGGCGCGGTTAGCGTCGCCGCCATGATTTCCATTTTTGCAGCCCTAAACGGCTCAATCCTGTCCGGCTCCCGAGTCCCTTTTGCCATGGCTCGGGACGGGCTCTTTTTTCGAGGAGTCGGCCATGTTCACCCCCGTCACCGGACCCCCAGCGTGTCGATTCTGGTATTGAGTCTGTGGGCAGCCCTGCTGGTCTTGAGCGGCCGCTACGACCAGCTTTATACTTACGTGATCTTCGCCAGCGTGATCCTTTACGGCATGGCGACGGCCGCGGTTATCGTGCTGCGTTTTAAGCGCCCTGATATGGAGCGTCCCTACCGGACAATAGGCTACCCGGTGGTTCCCATCATTTTCGTGGTGGGCATCGCGTGCCTGGTTGTTTCCACACTGCTGAAATCGCCCCGGGAATCGCTGATGGGCCTCGGGCTGATCGCTCTCGGGTTGCCTTTCTACTTCTACTGGCGCAGGACTGCGCTGTAAGGCGCCCCTGGCGCTAGCCCTTTCGAGCTATTCCGTGGGCCGATAGTCCGTACCGCAACCGTTCTTGTTCGGTTTTCCGAACAAAACGGTTGAAAGGAGGTCAAAAATGAGTTACAACCGTTATGAAAAGATCAATCACTTATTACATTTGTTTTCCTTTTGCACAGAGACGGCCGCACAA
>JACXTT010010355.1_pt1 | contig 12572 bp, 13 predicted proteins | sample 9270951 | NCBI WGS metagenome assembly JACXTT01 (sample SAMN15532306, study PRJNA645909) | rock metagenome | isolation source: weathered quartz diorite | place: Puerto Rico | collected 2017-06-21 | reverse complement strand
ATGGGACGAGCGGAACGGACAATGACCGCTCGCCGATTTATCCGGCAGCCTATGATCTTCCTAATGTCGTTGCCGTGGCGGCAGTCGATCGGCGAGGCGCGTTGGCGACCTTCTCCAACTATGGGGCTCATTCTGTCGCCCTGGGTGCGCCAGGTGTCCAAATATTGAGTACCGTGCCGAACGGCTCGTACGCAACCTATAGCGGAACTTCGATGGCCGCGCCGCACGTGACGGGTGTGATTGCGCTCCTGGCTGCTGCCTCGCCCCAATCCACCATGCAGGACTTGCGCAACGCCGTGCTCGCGGGCGGGACGCCTCTGCCGGCGCTTCAAGGTAAGACCCTAACCGGCCGCTTCCTCAGCGCCTCAGGCGCATTGAATTCACTGGGGGTGAATCGTCCGTCGAATCCCGATTTCCGTGTGATTGCCAACCCTGACGCGGTGACACTCGGAATGACGGATCCGGTCAACCTGAGCCTTAGCTATAAATCTGTGAACAATTTCAGCGGCGATTTGCAGCTGTCAGCAGAGCTGCGACCGGCCTCGGGCGCCATCAACATCACTTGGTCGAATTCGGCGGTTCACTTGGCTGAGAGCCAAGCGGCGTCCGCGGCATGCACGCTTCAAGCCTCGGGAGAACCTCCGGCCGGAGAATATGAGCTGACTCTCATCGCGAACTCGGGGAGTCTTCAGCGGAGCGTGACCCTCCCGGTAATCGTGCGAAGTCAGAATGGCCCATTCACGCTCTCGGTCAGCCCAACCTCCATATCGATGTCGAAGGGTTCATACGCGTATTTATTTGTTACTGTTCAGAGGTCGAGCAACCCCAGCTTGCCGATAAGCCTCCAATTAGCGTCGCGTACTGGTTCAAGTGCTGTTTCGTTAGTGGGTGCTTTTCCCAATCCGGTTAGCGGCAACTGGGCGGTGGTTTTCTTGAATGCGGCCTCGTCAGCGGCCGCGGGGAGTGTGCCCCTGGTAGTGCGCGGGACCGACACAAATGGAGCAACGGTCGATTCGAATGAGTTCGTAGTGGAGATTAAATGATTGGAGGGCGCCCATAATCCAACCTGGTCCCGTCTGGGTGTGGGTTCACCTGAACGGGTCAACCTTGGGGGCCCCGCCCGACACTCTTAATTACCGGGCTGGGGTGCCGCAGCGGAGCCGTCAAGATCCTGCTTTTTGGTGATTCTGCGAAGCGCGGGGACTAGGTTGGATCATGGGCGCACCTTATCGCCTTCCTCTTACTCAAACTTTCCAATGTAAATCCTAACCAGACCGTCGGCATCGATCTCATCGACGATGGACTGGGAGAATTTTTTGACCCAGGCTTGAATCTCTTGCTGTTGGAAGGAATTCGCCAGCACTTTGTTCGACTGATGTGGCCGTGCTTTTCGCCGAGGACCTCCTGGAGTGCGCCAGGTTCCGAGTGGTCCATTTGATCTTTGTTAGTTAACGTGACGCCTTCCTCAGCCACAAACCTCCGTTAAGGTAGAACCCTCGATGGTAGGTTCGGCCCCAGATATTGTCAACATGAGCGGCGGCGTCCCTAGGATCTGAGATACTACGGGCCGGAAAAGCGATCGGGAGGCTACAGAAAATCGGAGTAGAGATCGGTGAATGCGAGCTGCGTGTCATCCTCGGTTTCGGGCGGATCTGGCCGTCCGCCCAACGCGGCACGGACGTCACGCCAGCTGAATCGGATAATTCGGTTTGTGACGATGATGGCGGGAATTTTACCGGTTCGCCGGAGGCGATGGACGGTAGATTCGCTGACCTGCAACACGTCTGCGAGCTGACGTGCGGTGAGGAGTCCGGCCTTCTTCGACGAGTCTTTCTTATCAGCCACCTTCATCTCTTGGGCTGCAGTCTTAAGGCGGTGTTCCTACGCTCGGCACCCTCGATATCCACGGCGGCCGTTGCAATCTCGTATCCGGGTGCCGACGCGGTGATGCGATACCGCGATTTTTCTGGCGCCAGTCGGAACGCGAACTCTCCCGAGGCATTGGAATGTTGTTCCATCTTCAGTGGACTAATCGGCTCCGACGCGAACGGGACGCGCTCGAGAATTAGACGCACTCCCGCCAGAACGAAGCCATCCTGGTTGAACGTTGAGCCGGCGACGACGGCAAATGGCTTTGCCCGGATCATGACTACATCCTTCACTTGGGTGGTCTCATTGCGACGCACTTCAACGACGGTAAGCGTGGCGCTTTGATGCTCGGAAGAGAAGAAGGATAGGGTATATCGGCCGGCGGGCAGCTTCGGGAACTCATAGTTGCCGGATTCGTCCGTGCGCACTTCGTCCAATGTTTCGTCGGAGCGGCGACTGATGGCTCGGACCTTTACTGCCGAAAGCGATCGCTCCTTTTCATCTCGGACATGGCCTCTGAGAACGCCGAAGCCGAGGTCACCCGACCTGCCCTGGCCATTCACGACCGTGACGGCTGCACCAAGGATACTCAGGAGCAGCCTCATTGTTCTCCATTGGCCCCTCATGACCTCCCTACACCGCCGCTGTATAGTTACGCTTCGAGACGCTATTAATGGTCGGAACATAACACAGCCGCTGGAGGTTCTCAAACTGGGCTAGTGCTTGGGGGGGAGCATGGTAGAATCTGGCGACTCATGCGTCAGCTGCTGCCGGTCCTGGTGATAATTCTCCCGAGCCTTGGCTTGGCCCGGCTGGATGCCTGCCTCGGACAAGAGCCATCGGTCCACCTGCAGAGCAATCTGATCACAGTCGATTTCGCCGCGGTCGATCAGGCGGGGAAGTTCGTGACGGATTTGAGGTCCGAAGAGGTTGAAGTGTTACATGACCACAGGCGGATGTCGCCGGTCTCCTTCGAGTCCGAGATGCAAAGTTCGCTCACGCGCCCGCTGGCGGTCGTGTTCGCCCTGGATATATCAGAGAGCATCGGTTCGCAGGTCGTGGAGCAACGACACGCGGCCCAACAGTTCATTCTCCTGGTCCAGCGGCAGTCGGTTTTTGCTGTTCTGGGGTTCAATGACAAGATGCACGTCTATCAAAGATTTACAAGCAAGCCGGAGCTCATCCTGCGCGCGTTCGGCAAATCGGAATCGATTGGCGGCCGGACACGACTCTACGACGCTTTGGATCGCGCGATCACGATGTTGACACATGACGTCTCGGAATTTAGGGGCGACCGGCGCTTGCGAAGAGTCATCGTTGTGTTCACTGATGGTTTCGACTACACGAGCACGATTGATCGTCGAGAAGTGATTAGACGTGCCAATGATGCGGGTGTCACGATCTACTCTATCACCGTACCTTCATATCTCATGTCGGTTTCTGGCCGGCAACGAGTTCCTACGCTATTGGATGCAGCAGGGATTGTCTCCGCGACTGGCGGTAGAGATTTCTCAACAGAGGAGAAGGACTTCACTCCCATATTTCGTGCCTTGGCTGAGGAGATCCATGCGGGTTATGTCGTGGCCTACTATCCTCCCGTTCGAAATCTTCAGGACGGTGGGTACCATGAGATCAGGATTACGACTTCGCGGCCCGGGGTTTCGATACGACAGAATCGGCCGGGGTATCTCGCCCGTTAGCTTAGCGAGTATCCCGGGCTGTCAGGTGCGGTGAACACTGGACTCGACGCGAACGGAGAAACTACCACTCGTCCTCCTCTTCTTCCTCCTCCTCTTCGGGCGCGATGTCGAACTCGAGCGGGTCGGTTTCGATCACTTCCAAATGCGCGCCGCAGTCGGCGCAGGTGACAAACTCACCGATTTCTGCGTCGGACGCCACTTCGACTTCGGCATCGCATTCTGGGCAAATTCCCGTATTCATCCTCAACACCCCCTCAATAAGAATCCATGAAACTGGCCGAAACATAGCAACAAACGAATTGGCTGGCAATATCGATTACCGATCGGAAAGCGGTGCACCGAGGGGGCCTACCTCAAGGGCCTTCAAGCGTTGAGCCGCTTCAGGAATGTGTGGATCACCCGGATAGGAGCGGAGTATTTCTCGATACGCTTCGCCGTCATAAATATACCTGATGCTTGCCGGATCGTACCGAAAATGAATCCCCAGCCGATTGTAACGATCCAGACCCTCGAAATTGAGGTAGATCTCCTCCAGAGTGCGCGATGCGGCGCGGGCCCGGTTTCCGATCTTCTTACCCTGCGCCATGTCGGTCAGGGACTGGGCCGCTGCCTCTCCCTCTCTGCCGATGACCATCAGTACCTGGGCTCGAAGCGGAGATCGTCTAAAGTGCAGATCCATCACACGACAGAGCTCGATGCGCGCAAAACCTTCTGAGGCGTTCAATGCCTCAAGGAGTCGCCCGTCGTCTCCGGACATCGTCGGCGATACCAATGCGCCGGCGTCGACCCATCCTCGCTTGCGCCGAGTAGCGGCTACTCGGAAAAAGAGGGTGCCCTGCCGAGCACGTCGCCGGCCGATGATGGCGACGAAATGGCCGCGTCGGAGGCGCTCGAGGATTGGCGCTTGGAGGTCTGGCTCCCGCCTCAAGGCGGAGAAGTGCTCGTTAAAGACATAGGCCGGCTGCGCTCGGAAGACGGCAGGCTTCGTTCCCTTCGAACTCTTGAGGTGGAAGGATTCCCTACCATTCGAGGACAACAAGGTCATCCCCAGGAGGAACACGTTCATGAGCACCTCAATACTCCTTCAGCGCGGGCTGATCGCAGTTCAGAAATACCGGCGGGCAGGTTCTCAAGAACCGAGAACGCGACATTCCGGCCGCGTTTATTCTACCACCAAGTCCTCTATTAGAGACCGCCGCAGTTCGCCAGCCACCGGGGCTCTCGCCTGATAGTTGGCGTGGCTCACCACTAGCCAAACGTCGATCTTCGGATCGACGAAGAGACGAACCTGTTCCCCGGTGAGCCGTATTTCTAAATAATGCACTGTGCTGGTCTTATCCTCGGTGCTACGGCCCTCCTCATAACGGGCACGAGCCGTAGAGGCATCCGGAAAGGTCAAGCCGACATCGCGCTCAATAGAGACCAGAAGAGGCAGCCATTCGCGAAGTCGCGCCTCATCATCGATCTCGATGAACATCGTCGCGCTTAGAGAGTTCTTCCCCGGGATCATTTGATTGTAAATCTCAATTTCCTCGAGGATCTTCTTCTCCTCCACGATGCGCTCGGTCCGCACCATTTCCTGGATCTGGAACAGAACCGTATCGCGATTCTCGAAGACGAAAGTAAGGATCTCCCCAACCGCCAGGCGCCGGCGCTTCTTCAAATCAATGATTCGGCGCCGGAAGTCTTCGCGAATGCTTTCGTATTCCGCGATGTCCTTGACTTCCGCCAGTTCGATGCTTTTCATGCTCACTGTAACCCGTAGGCCCGGGCGACGAGTTGTATCGGATGCTGCGGCTGCGTGCCCGTCCCCTGTGCAATTTGAAGCCCTGCCAGCGGACAGTCTGAAGCGATTATCTCGGTTCCTTTCCGTTGAATCTCTTTGAGAAGCTTGTCCGCGGCTTTCAACGAAATTTGATAGAACTCGCTCTTGGCCCCCCATGATCCATCGAAAGCCGAGCATCTTTCCACTACTGTCACTGAGGTACCGGGAATCAACTGCAGCAGGTCTCGGGACTTACATCCCATGTTCTGCGCTCGAAGATGACAAGGGAATTGATAAGTCACCTGGCCCATCGATTGCGCGAATCGGGTATCCAGCCTCCCTTCATCGTACAGTTTCATCAAGTATTCGCTGATGTCATAAGAATGTTTGGCCACCAGGAGTGCGTCCGGGTGATTGACCAGGTCCAGATACTCCTTCTTCAGCATTAGGCTGCAGGTAGGTCCTGGACTAACGATATCGCAGCCCTGGCGTACAGCCTCCGCTAACTTGGAGACGTTGAATCGAGCAGATTCCGCCGCCGACTCCAGATCGCCTCCATCGAGGAAGGGCATACCGCAGCAACGTTGGGCGGGTAAGTGCACCTCCAGCCCATTCTTTTCCAGTACGGCCACAGTAGCTTTCCCGATCTCAGGGTAGTTGTAGTTGACTGAGCACGTGGCGAAGAGTGCAACTTTCAGGCGGTTGGAACCGTTCTGCACTGCGCTCGTTTTTCGCTGATCCTTAAACCACCGACTGAAGCTCCGGCGGCTAAAGGGAGGCAGCCGTCTCTCCCGATGGATGCCGAGAAGCAAATCGATCATCGTCCGGATCACCGGTTGCCGGTTAGCCCAGTTGATGATCGGCGCCATCATCGTTCCTGCGCGTCCCATGAGGTCGGTTCGACCGAGCAGCCATTCTCTCAGTCGAAGTCCTTCCTTCTTCACCTGGATTGCCTTGGCCCGCAGCATTAATTTGGGGAAGTCAATGTCCCAGCGATGCGGCGGTGTGTAGGGACAATGATTGTAGCAGAGCTTGCATTGGTAACAGAGGTCAACGATCAGTCGCGAATCCGCCTCAATCAGGAACTGGACCTCATCGCCTCGGGCGTCGATCGCATTGAAGAGCGCGCTAAAGGAGGGGCAGAGATTGAAGCAACGCCGGCATCCGTGGCAGACGTCGAACACCCGAAACATCTCCTCCTGGAGTGATCGGGAGTCCCAAAACTGTGGCGAATGTGTGTCGAATGCCAATGCCGGCTCCATAGGTCGAGTCGCCGAGCGTCGAGGCGTGTCGGCCACTCTCCCGCAACCCGCAATCCCGCCTCTCGAATGGCCGGTCTAGACGAGCGACTCGGCGGGCTCTTTGCCTGTGATCTGTGTTCTGCCCTTGGTGAATCGGGCGGCGTGAGACTTCTCGGCCCGAGCGAGCGTCTCGAACCACTCGGCTAGCTCCTCGAGCCCTTCTTCGCGGGCAGTCCGCGCGAAACCCGGGTACATCTGCGTATACTCATAGGTTTCTCCCTCGATAGCGGACGAGAGATTCTTCTCCGTGGAGCCGAACGGCACGCCGGTCACCGGGTCGCCGACCTCTTTGAGGAAATCGAGATGTCCGAAGGCGTGCCCGGTTTCGGCCTCGGAAGTGTCGCGGAAGAGTCCTCCGACTTCGGGATAGCCCTCAATGTCGGCGATACGTGCGAAATAGAGATAACGCCGGTTGGCCTGTGATTCGCCGGCGAATGCATCCTTCAAGTTCTGTAAACTCTTGCTACCTGCCAGTGATCTCGCCATAGTGCTCTCCTCTCCCAGTTTATAACCGATCAATAATGACTGTTAGATGCGTGTGCGTATCGTTGAAAAATGATTCTTGCAATGGCAAAAGCCCATCCGCTCGGGTCGGCACGCTGACGCAGGCGCCTGGCGCGCCCAGCAGGACTCGAACCTGCAACCCCAAGCTTAGAAGGCTTGTGCTCTATCCGCTTGAGCTATGGGCGCCCGAAAATGGTCGGGGCGAGTGGATTCGAACCACCGACCTTCGGTTCCCAAAACCGACGCGCTAAACCAGGCTGCGCCACGCCCCGACAAAGAATCTATAAGCTTAGTGCCGAGGCAGTTATCTTTCAAGTATGGTGTATGGGAGTACGGGCGTGTGGGGCATGGGAGTCGGGGGTGGGGGCGCATCGGGGTAAGTGAATCGGTGAGGTCACACATTTCTCACTCCCAAACTCCCATACCCCCACACTCCCATACATCCCTCAGGGGCTCAACCCTCGGGTTGTAAGTGATCGCTCAGGGCGATGAATTCTTCGACGGACAGTGTCTCGGCACGGCAACGCGCGTCGATCTGCGCCTCGGCACACTGCTGGCTGATCCAGTCGGGCGAACGGTTGGACATCCAATGCCGCAAATTATTGAGGAGCGTCTTCCGTTTGGCTCGAAAGCATGCGCTGACGACGCGGTGGAATCGCAGGTCCCGATCCTCGGGTAAGCGGTCTGGCACGATCGGCTCCAGCCGAACCATAGTCGACTGAACTTTCGGCTTGGGAGAGAAGGCTCCCGCAGGTACAGGGAAGAGTTTCTTCACCCGGCAGTAGTACTGAGCGACGACTGAGAGGAAGCCATATTCTCTGTGACCCGGCGAGGCGAGCAGCCGGTCAGCAACCTCGCGCTGGAGCAGGACGATAATGTCCTGAATCAGGGGTCGACGCTCGAAGAGTGTCTGAAGAATCGCGGTAGCTTGATTGTAAGGCAAGTTTCCTACCACTCGAAATGGAGCAGGAGAATGAGTGATCCGATGCAATTCTGCCAGGTCAATTTGGCGGATGTCGGCCTCGATCAGCAACAGGCGCCCTCCTCTATACGAAGGGAAGTGTCCGCGAAAGCTCGTGACGGGCCTCAGGAGGAATCTTTCCACAAGCTGCTCGATCAACCCGGTATCGATCTCGATGGCGACGAGCTGACGCGCCACTTCGAGCAGCGGCTCGGTGAGAGCTCCTTTTCCAGGACCGATTTCCAGAACGACATCTCCCGGGCCGAGCATGGCCTCGCGTATAACCTTCCTGGCAATTCCTGGGTCGATTAAGAAATGCTGGCCGAGACTCCTCTTCGGCCTGTTCCGTGCACTCGGTTCCAAGAGCGAGGCCACCGCCCGACCTGGCGAACCGCGTCGATTCGCATTGCGCATAGCCGCGTCGATTATAGGCATCATCAGGAATCGACTACAACGAGACCGCTCTGGCTAGGGAGATTCGGACGCCGTGCTTACCGCTCGGCTATGTCATTTTCGATCTTCTGAAGGGCTTTCCCTGCAGGGCAACGATAAGGGCCAAAATAATCATTACCCAAAAATGCGAGGCCTAGCTTATAATAGTTTCACCCTCATAAGCTGTCTTGGTCGGAGGTCATAAACAGATGAAATTGAACGTGGATATTCTAATTATCCGTGTCGTTTTTACTTTAATCATGTTGGCTGTTGGTTACTTTCTCGTCCCGGCGGATCCGGGTACTCAACTTAAACTCTTCGGCCGTCACTTGACCCACGCGCAGTCGCTCGGGGTCGCGCTATTGCTGGCCGCGGGCATCATCTTTTTTGAAACGCGCGTTCGTCAGGCCACGCTGAAGACGCTGATCGGCGCTGCGATCGGGTCTATTCTGGGGATCTTGGGGGCCGTGCTCATCGGGCTATTGATCTCACTGCAGGGAGAGGGAGCGATCCCTGCCAGTTTGAGAGCCTACATGGCATTCGCGTTGGTAGCCTTCATGGCTTATGTGGGTCTGATGGTGGGAGCGGCCAAAGGAGAGTTTCTCGATTTATCGGCATTGGGGGGAATCCTTCGCGAACGGGGCAGCAAACAGGATTATAAGATCCTGGATACCAGCGTGATCATCGACGGCCGCATAGCCGATGTTGCCGAAACCAGTTTCCTGGAAGGTGTGCTCGTAATCCCACAATTCATTTTGCGGGAGCTTCAGCAGATCGCGGACTCCGCGGATGCCAGCCGGCGCAACCGGGGCCGGCGAGGCCTTGATATCCTTCAGAAACTCCAGACCAAGCACAATGTAAGTGTTCAAATTTCCGATTTCGACTACCCGGAGATCCGTGAAGTTGACCAGAAGCTGATCGAGATGGCCAAAGAGATTGGCGCCAAGATTGTGACCAATGATTTTAACCTTAACAAGGTAGCTCGCCTGCGTGGGGTGGACGTGCTCAACATCAACGAGTTGGCCAATGCCCTCAAGCCCGTCGTCCTGCCTGGCGAAACGATGCGGGTTTTCGTTCTCAAAGAGGGAAAAGAGCAGAATCAAGGCGTGGCGTACCTTGATGATGGCACTATGGTCGTCGTTGACAACGCGCGCAAGATGATCGGAAAGACGATCGAAGCCAGTGTTACCAGCGTGCTTCAAACCACGGCGGGAAAGATGATTTTCGGCCGCTACAATGAGGAGATTCGTGCTCGCAGCGCCCGGCAGGCTGCGTCCGAAGAAGTCTGAGCTCCTCGAGCAACCCCATGCTTGCCCCATCTCTCTGACGCGCCCGCCAACCTCTCGTCCCGACCCGTTCAGTTCGATCTGATTGATTCCGGCCTGCCATTCACAATATTCTCCATCTCTCGGGCAATTCACGAAGCGGGCGACTCATTTGGCTGCGACGGGTACAGGAGCATTGGCGATCATTGTCGCCGCGGGGGCAGGCAGACGCCTGGGTGCGGGCCGCGCGAAACAGTTCCTGGATCTTTGTGGCGAGCCGCTGCTCATACACACCATCCGAGTATTTGATCGGTCCTGTTCGGTAAACGACATTCTCGTCGTGCTGCCTCCATCGGAGATCGATTCATTCGCCGCAACGCTTGCAAAATACCACTTTCCGAAGGTTGCCGAGCTAATCCCGGGGGGCAAAGAGCGCCAAGACTCCGTCAGATCGGGTCTGAGCAGATCTCGAGAGCGCAATCCCGAACTAATCCTCGTCCACGACGGAGTGCGTCCTTTCGTCGATGAAACGCTCATCGGAAGAGTGCTCAATGCCGCCCGAGAACATGGAGCTGCCATTCCCGGGCTCCGGATTTCCGATACGGTGAAACGGGCCCGTGATGGATTCGTTCGCGAGACACTTGACCGGGAAGATCTCTATCTAGTACAAACCCCTCAAGCTTTTCGGGCCGAGGTTTTATGGGCGGCGTTTGACCGCTCCTCGATAATGAGTCTGCGCGCAACCGATGAAGCCAGCGTTGTGGAGGCTCAGGGGCATCCCATCGCGCTGGTCGAGGGTATGCTCACCAACATCAAGATCACTCGGCCGGAGGACTTGAGGTTGGGCGAGATTCTCCTCGGAGCCCGCAAGGGAAGCGAATGAACGACACCCAAAACACGAGACTCCGAGTAGGGATGGGCTTCGACATTCATCGCCTTACCGTGGGTAGGAGGCTGATTCTCGGGGGAGTCGTCATCCCCTTCGAAAAGGGGTTGGACGGGCATTCGGATGCGGATGTTCTGCTTCACTCCATCAGCGATGCCATGCTTGGGGCCCTGGCCTTGGGAGATTTGGGTCGTCACTTTCCTGACACAGATCCGCGATATGAGGGCATCTCGAGTTTGACTCTGATCCGCCTGATCGCGGATCTGCTCCGCAGTCGCGGTTACAGAGTAGATTCCGTCGATGCCAATGTCATCGCGGATGAACCCAAGTTGGCCCCTCACATTGAGAAGATGCGCCTAAAGATCGCCCGGGCCTTAGAGGTCGATCTCGATTCGGTGAGTGTGAAGGCGAAAACCCATGAAGGTCTGGGACCGCTAGGTAATGGTGATGCGATCGCTTCCCAGGCAGTTTGCGTCCTCACCCCCTTGGAGGCTCGCAGTCAGGCTTCCGGATGATGCGTTCGGTTTTCACTGGCCGATCGGCATTCTGGTTCGTGATTCCATTTGCACTGTTGCAATAGATTGATCGAGCAGCGCCATTGAGCCCAAGAGGTGCAGCGTGCGAGCGGTAGATCTGATCAGGAAAAAAAGAGATGGAATTCCCTTGGAACCGAACGAAATCGCGTTCCTGGTACAGGGCTACACGAGTGGGCAGATTCCTGATTACCAGCTTGCCGCCTTCCTCATGGCGGTCTTCTGGAGGGGGCTCGAGGAGGATGAGGTATTGTGGCTGACAGAAGCCATGATGAAATCGGGAAAAGTGTTGGATCTCAGCTCGGTGCCGGGCCGCAAGATTGATAAACACAGCACCGGCGGCGTGGGCGACAAGACGTCTTTGGTGGTTGCCCCGCTGGCCGCAGCCGCGGGCGTTCGGGTTCCGATGGTCTCGGGCCGGGGCTTGGGGCACACCGGGGGAACGCTTGATAAACTCGAATCCATCCCCGGCTTCAACGTGAATCTCACATTGGCCCAATACCGAAAGGTACTGAAGAAGCTGGGACTGGTTCTTATCGGACAGACAAAAGAAATTGCGCCGGCGGATAAGAAATTGTATGCGTTGAGAGACGTCACCGCCACGGTGGAATCATACGAATTAATCTCCGCCAGCATCATGAGCAAGAAATTGGCCGAGGGGATTGAGGGCCTGGTGCTGGATGTGAAGGTCGGAGATGGCGCATTCATGAAGAATTTGGATGACGCCCGGCGCCTGGCTGAGACCATGGTCAGGATTGGGCGTGGCATGGGAAAAAAGATTCGAGCGCTCATCACTGCAATGGATCAACCGCTCGGTCGAATGGTGGGAAATTCACTGGAGGTCATCGAGAGCATTGAGACCCTGCGCGGCCGAGGACCAGAAGACTTGACCAGCCTCTCGATAGAATTGGCCGCCCATATGGTGATTCTGGCTGGCGGCGCCAGCGATTTGGACGCGGCTCGTAGCACCTTGCGACAGTTGATGGAAACAGGGGCGGGCCTGGAGAAATTCCGAGACCTGATCGCGGCCCAGGGCGGTGACGCGGAAATCGTAGAGGACTATGGGCGATTCCCTCGGGCCGCGCATCGAGCCGAACTCCCTTCCGACCGGTGGGGGTTCATTACCAAACTAGCCGCGGAATCGGTTGGTGTCGCATCGATGTTGTTGGGCGCTGGTCGCGAGCGAGTCGACTCCAAGATTGATCCGGCCGTCGGAGTGGAGCTCCAAAAGAAGGTCGGGGACCGGGTCGACAAAGGTGAATCCCTCTGCACCATTTACTACAACAGCGATCAACGACTGCCAGAGGCGATGTCGAAGCTCCGTTCAGCTTATGAAATTGCGGATCAGCCTCCCCC